>Ga0187893_10000349_pt1 | contig 120254 bp, 97 predicted proteins | sample MA1701074metaG_FD_139574 | JGI IMG/M metagenome (GOLD analysis project Ga0187893, IMG submission 139574) | White microbial mat communities from a basaltic lava cave in the Kipuka Kanohina Cave System on the Island of Hawaii, USA - MA170107-4 metaG ...
GCAGCGAGCGTCCCCGGACCTTCGAACCATGTCAGCTTTCTCGTGATGGGGAAGACGACGAACCACCGTCAGTCGGAGAGCGGCGAGCTGCGCCTCTTGAACTACCACTTTTCGCCGAGATCTTCGTGCGCGAGAAAGGCCGCGTGTCCGACGCCTCGCTCCTCTTTCCTTTTGGAGCGGCGCAGCCCTTCGAGGACGGAAGCACCGTTCTCGAGCTCCACGGAGGAAGGTTCGAAGACGAGAACGAGCTCGATCGAGCCTATCCTCCGGGCGAGTACTCCCTGCGTTTTCTGACACCGGACGGCCCGATCGAGGGGAGGCGGCTCCGCCTGCGCGGGTCGCGGATCCCGAAGGCGCCGCGCATCACGCTCGTCCAGGATGGAAAGACCGTTTCGCTCGAGTCGATCGATCCCACGAAGGATCTCAACGTCCACTGGAGCACGCTCGAGAGCGCCGGTCCGGACCCGAACGGTATCCTCGACGATCTGATCTTCGTCGTCATCGGAAACTGCCGCGCGGAGAGAGTCGTCCACAGCGGCCGCCCGTTCGAGGGGACGCCGTTTCTCACCTATCGCTCGAAGGAGTACACGATTCCCGCCGGCACGCTCGCTCCCGGAGAACCTCACCAGATGTTCGTCGAGCACGCTGCCGTCGACACGAGCAGGGAGGAGGGCATCGTCGGCCTCGTGACCTACGCCTCGACGACGTTCCTGGATTTCGAGACCGCGGGGGTGCCCGCCGGACGCCCGTGTCCGGAGGAGATGCCCGCCTTCGACGGCGGACAGACGGACCGGAGGCGGAGGTGAAGCTCGTGATGCTTGCGTGCGGGAACGAGGTGGAGCTACGCTCACTCTGTCGGAGCCAGAGGGAGGGGTGCGATGGCCAGGAGCATCCAGCAGGTCGTCGAGAGCCAGTGCCGGCGATGGGAAGTTCTCAACGAGCACCGCGCGAAAGAGGAGAAGCCGCTCCACTGGCCCATCATCACCATCGAGCGCGAGTTCGGGGCCCGGGGGGAGGCGCTCGGCCGCGTCCTCGCCGAGAGGGCCGAATTCACCCTGTGGGATGGTGAGCTGGTCCATGCGGTAGCCGAGGAGTCCGGCGCCAACGAAGCGGTTCTCCGGTCTCTCGACGAACAGCGAAGGAGCGCCCTCGAGGAATCGATCGACGGAGCGCTTCTCGGCGGGCAGCACATGGCGAGCGAGTATCTCCGCCGCCTGATGAGGCTCATCCACGCCATCTCCGCTCATGGAGGAAGCGTGGTCGTGGGCCGGGGAGCTTCGTACGTTCTCGCGCCCGAAGCCGCGCTTCGGATCCGCGTGGTCTCGCCGCTCGAGGAGCGCATCCGCGGCTACGCCGAGCGTCAGGGGATCGATATCAATCGCGCTCGCGCTCACGTCGAGCGCGCCGATGCCGAGCGCAGCCGATTCGTACGGCAGAACTTCAACCGCGATCCAGCCGTCGCGTCCGACTACGACCTCGTCATCAACACCGGAGCGTTCTCTCTCGAGCAGGCGGCCCGAATCGTGCTCGCGGCTTACGGCGAGAAGTTCGAGAGAACCATCGGCGGGTCGCCGAAGAGGTGATCGCGAGAAGCTCGAGCGTCGAGAACGAGGTGGGTCAACCGTGCCCTCGCGCGTGATAGGCTCCGCCTCGTGGAAGCGCTCATCATCGAGGTCGGGCCCTTCCGCTTCACGGCCCGGCTCGAGCGGGATCTGGCCCCGAAGACCTGCGAGGCGTTCTGCCGGATGCTTCCGTTCGAGAATCAGGTCATCCACTCGCGGTGGAGCGGGGAAGCGGTCTGGATCCCGCTCGGGGACTTCGAGACCGGGCTCGGGTTCGAGAACCACACGAGCTACCCGTCCCGGGGTGATCTCCTCCTCCATCCCGGCGGGTTCAGCGAGACGGAGATCCTTTTCGCCTACGGGAGCTCCCGGTTCGCGGGCAAGATGGGACAGCTCGCGGGAAATCACTTTCTGACCGTGATCGAGGGCCGGGAGCAGTTGATGGATCTCGGAAAGCGGGTGCTGTGGCAAGGAGCCCAGCGCATCATCTTCCAAAGAGGGGAAGTGCCATGACCAGGTCGAAGCAGGAGCTCGGAATGGATCGTGCGATCACGCGCCGCGATTTCCTGAACGGTGTGAGCATCGCCGTCGGGAGTACGCTCGTGGCGCCGGGTGCTCGCGCGCTGGCAGGAAGTCCTCGGGGTTCCACCTACTACCCGCCGGAGCTCACGGGAATGCGGGGGAGCCACGACGGCTCGTTCGAAGTCGCTCACTCGCTGCGATACGGGAACGATTGGGAGTCGCGCTCGGAGGACACCGGGGAATCCTACGACCTGGTGGTGGTGGGAGGCGGGCTCAGCGGACTCGCCGCCGCGTACTACTTCCGGAAAGCCACGAGCCCCGACGCGAAAATCCTCATCCTGGATAACCACGACGACTTCGGAGGTCACGCCAAGCGCAACGAGTTCGAATACCAGGGCCGCACCATCATCGGCTACGGCGGCACGATGTACGTTCTCGCGATCAACACCTTTACTCCGGAAGGTCTCGAGCTGATGCGGGACATCGGCGTCGACGCCTCCCGGTTCTACAAGGCCATCGAGCCCGATTGGCCTCTCTACCAGAAGATGGGGCTCCGGCGCGGCGTGTTCTTCGACAAGGAGACGTTCGGAGTCGACCGGATGGTGGCCGGAGAGCCGGCGGCCGGAGGGATCCGCGAGGAAGGGGCGTCTCTGAGCTGGCCGGAGTTCCTCGCGAAAACGCCGCTCGAAGAGCAGGCGAAGAAGGACATCGCGCGGCTCAACGGAGAGGCGCGCGACTACCTGCCCGGGCTCTCCCCGGAGGAGAAGAGGAAGCGGCTGCGGAAGATGAGCTACCGCGACTACCTCTTGAACGTCGCGAAGACGCATCCCCAGGTCGTGACCTACTACCAGGCCAAGCAGATGGGCGGCCCCAACTCGGCGGGCGGCCCCGACTCCTACAGCGCGTGGGGGAGCTTTCGCTCGGGGCTTCCCGGCTTCTCCGGGCTCGGGCTCGGCGATCCGCCTCCGCGGACGTTCGTGAAAGACCCCTCGCTCATGATCCACTTCCCGGACGGCAATGCCGGAGTCGCCCGGCTCCTCGTGCGTACCCTCATCCCCGACTGCCTTCCGGGCAAGACGATGGAGGACTCGGTCACCACCCGCGTCGACTACGAGAAGCTCGACACGCCGGGCTCCTCCACGCGAATCCGCCTCAACAGCACCGTCGTCCGAGTGCGGCACAACGGGGAGCCAGGGTCAGCCAAGGACGTCGTTGTGACCTACGTGCGCAACGACAGAGCGCATGGCGTGAGGGCAGGCGCGGTCGTGATGGCCTGCTACAACTCGATCGTCCCCCATCTCTGTCCCGAGATTCCCGGTCCCCAGAAGGAAGCGCTCGCGCTCTCCGTGCGAAAGCCTCTGGTCTACACGAACGTCCTCATCCGGAACTGGAAAGCGTTCGAGAAGCTCGGCGTCAACACCATCCACAGCCCCGGCGGCTATCACGACACGATCGCGCTCGACTTTCCCGTGAGCATCGGAGGGTACCGGTGTCCGCGAAGCCCGGAGGAGCCGATGGTGCTGCATCTCCAGCGCGTTCCCCTGAAGCCCGGCCTCAACGCGCGCGACCAGTTCCGGGCCGGACGCGCCGAGCTCCTCTCGACGACGTTCGAGGATTTCGAGCGAGAAATCCGGGACCAGCTCGGCCGCGCTCTCGCGGACGGCGGATTCGACCCGGCGCGCGACATCGAAGCCATCACCGTCAACCGCTGGCCGCACGGCTACGCCGCGGGCTCGAACTCCCTGTACGATCCTGATTGGTCGGACGAGGAGCTCCCCTGGATCGCGGGCCGGAAGCGCTTTGGCCGGATTGCCATCGCGAACTCGGACGCGGCGGCGATTTGCCTGACCCAGGCCGCCTTCGAGCAGGCTCAACGCGCGGTCTCGGAAATCGTGACGGACGTCATCCGCCGCCAGTTCATGTATCCCTGGGTGGAGAGTGTCTAGCCCGATCGCCGTACCAGTAGTCGTCCGCGAACCGGTGGATCCCGGCCCTGTCGAACAGAAGGTAGAAGAGCGATCGCCCCAGGTTCGTCACGTAGTGCCAGTCGCCGTACTCGTCGAACTTGCGCGTGGAGGTGACCGCCTTCGCTCCGCGGGGCCGCGCGAGCCGCTGCCCCTTGGATCTCCCCAGCCTGCGGAGCTTCCACAGGAAATCGACGTCCTCGGCGAATCGAACGTCCTCCCGGTAGCCCCCGACCGCTTCGTAATCTGACCTCCGGCAGAAGACGACGCCGGTATCCATGCGCGTCGCCCACACCAGCGGGAGGAGGGCCGCATAGGCGGCGGCGATCCCGAGGGACATCCGCTCCATGGAGACGCCCGTCGCGCCCCCGACGAAGCGCCCGTCTTCGAGACACCGGTCGACGACGTCGAACGTGTCCGGGTGGATGCGGGAGTCGGCATCGACGAACGCGAGAATCTCACCCCTCGCCGCGCGCGCTCCGCCGTTTCGCACGGCACCGATGACGCGCTTCTCGACGGTCTTCACCCGGCATCCGCGGCTCCGCGCGATTTCCGCCGTCTCGTCCGTCGAGACGTTGTCGGCGACGATCACCTCGACCAAGCCGCGGTAGCGGGCCCGAGCGGCGTGGACGGAATCCAGCAGGGCCGGAAGCCACAGGGACTCGTTTCGCGCGGGAACGACGAGAGAGATCCGAGGCTCCATGAGATCGGAGAGGCTTCAAACAAGGATACGGAATCTCGCCGTCGTAGGCGAATCCCCACCCTCAGTTTGAAATGCCGGCCGCGCGCGATTCTTCTTGTATCGAGGCCGCCGGGTCTTGTATACACGCCGTCGCGGGGGGCTTCCCCTGGAGATCCCCGGATGGTTCAGCTTCGACATCGCCCCCATTGCCGACGAGCTCGCGGACGACGTGGCCGCGAGCCGCTGAACGAGGAGGACGCGTGCGACTTCGATTGCCGATTCTGCTCCTCTCAGCTCTCTTCGCGACGGAGGCGTTCGCGCTGAACGACGCCGCGATTCTCTCCGCCGAGAGCGCCGTCCCGTCCTCCGTCTTTCCCGGGGCGGCGGTCACCGTGCGCGTGCGCGTGAGAAACCTGGGGAGCGCTCCCTGGAGCGCCGGCCAGGCGTATCGGCTGGGGGCCCTCGACAACCAGATTTCGTGGCTCGGCTACGCCTGCGGAGGCTACATGAGGAGCCTCACCGACGCCCGCGTTTACCTCTGCCACGACGTCGCCCCCGGCGCGACCCACGATTTCACGTTTCAGATCCAGGCGCCCGCGAGCGGGACGTTTCGCCTCGCCGTTCGCATGGTGCGGGACGGAGTCGAGTGGTTCGGGGGTTCGTTCTCGTGGAACGTCACCGCCGCGGTCTCCCAGCGGAACGACGCGATGATCGACGCTTCCGGAAGCTCCGTTCCCTCCTCGATCGTCGAAGGGGAATCGAGGTCGGTCCGGATCCGTGCCCGCAACACGGGAACGAGCGTCTGGAGCGCCGGAAGGGGCTATCGGCTCGGCTCTGAGGGGACGAACCGTTTTGATTGGAAGGGCTTCCCCTGCCGCGGCTACGCGAATCGTCCCGAGGACGCGCGCGTGTTTCTCTGCCGCGATGTGGCTCCTGGGGAAGTCTACGACTTCGAGATCCTCGTCGCGGCTCCGGCCGGAGCCGTGGGCTCGCTCCCACTCGCGGTTCGCATGGTGCAAGACGGAGTCGAGTGGTTCGGCTCCTCCGCTTCCTGGAGCGTTTCCGTCTCGGTGCCCCTCCGTCTTCCCGACGTCGTGGTGACGGCGGCTTCCGTCGTCCCCCCAAATCCCGCTCCCGGTCAGCTCGTCACCTTCGCTTCCGTCGTCCGGAACGTGGGCGCGGGCGCAACCCCCGCGGGAGCTCCCATCGGCGTCGGCTACTTCGTCGACGGCCAGTACCGGACGTGGGGTGCGGTCACGACGTCTCTTGCGCCGGGGGCGAGTCTCACCATCACGACGCAGGGAGGCCCGTGGCAGGCGACGGCGGGAAGCCACACGCTCGAAGCCGTCGTGGACGACGTGAATCGGTTCGCGGAAGCGGACGAGTCGAACAACTCCTTTTCCACGAGCTTCCTCGTGGGAGTGCCGCCGCCTCCAGCGGGCGCGGGCGAGCTCTTCGGGATGAACGTCGATCCGGCCAACCCCGCGGGGTTCCCGACGCACCAGGCACTTCGCGAGATCGGAGCGCGCTGGGTGCGGGTCGAGTGGAAGGCGGCTCCCGGGTTCGGTTTCTACGATGGCGCCATCGCGGGCTACCGTGCCTCCGGTCTGCGCGTTCTTCTCCTCGTCGACTACTCCTCGGTCCCGGGAAGCCCGCCCTCGAACGCCCCCGAGGGGGCATGGCGGGACTACATCTCCCGTTTCGCCGCCGGCGTTGCGGACATCGCCGCTCACTATGGGAACGGCGTCGACGCGTGGCAGATCTGGAACGAGCCCGACCTCTTCGCTCCCGGAACGGGCTACGATCCCGGGATTCCCGCGCACCTCTACGGAGTGATGCTGCGCGACACCGCGGCCACGATCCGTGCTCGTTCGACGAGGAACATCGTCACGGGAGGCCTCGCGAGTGGCGACGCCTCCTACCTCTCGCGGGCGCGCTCCGCGGTGGGCGGGCTTTTCGTCGATGCCGTCTCCGTCCACCCCTACGGCCAAAGAGCGCCCGATGACTGGCCTCACCCCGGCTGGGGCTTCGGGAACATGAGCGCTCTTTTCGACCGCTACCTCGCGTTCGGTCTTCCCCTTTGGGTCACCGAGATCGGGACGGTGGACTCTTCCGTCCAGGCCGCGTATCTCGAGAACGTCTACGAGCTCGCCGGCAGTCGATACGCGGGCCGGGTCGAGCGGGTGTTCTGGTTCTGCTGGAGCGATGGGATGGTGCCGCCGTTCGGGGTCGTCACGGCAGGGGGTGCGCCGAAGCCCGCGTACTGGAGCTATCGTGCCGTCGCGCCCCCTTGAGGACGGTCACTCCAGGCGGTCGTGCGATAGAACGAAGGCGTAGATCTCCGCGATCTCCTCTTTCGAGAGGAGGGAGGCGAACGACGGCATGAGAGTGCCTGCGACACCGTTCGCGACTCCTTCTTCGAACCGCTCCCGCGAAAGGGTGGTCCGGAAGAGGTTCGGTCCGCTCGCGCCTCCCGACTGATGGCAGCCGACGCAGCGCGCTCGGTAGAGCTTCTCGCCGCGGGCGAGGGTCTCGGCGTCGAAAGCGGGAGTAGAGAGCGACGCGGACGTCGGCTGGGGAATGCTGTCTCCTTTGATCGGCACACCGCCCTCCGTTGGAGGAAATCCGTACCCGGGAAGAACGCGGCCGCCGAGGGTATGGCCGGGCTCTCCGACCTTTGGCAAGCCGCCGCGGAGAGTGGCGAGATTCGTTTCCGTGGAGACGGGGATCGGTCCGCCCCCATCGAGAGCGAACACCCAGAGGTTTCCGGCCTTCGGCTCCTTGTAATAGAAGGTCATATCGCCCCCGATGCCGCCGGAGGGGACGGCGACGTACTGCTTGCCGTCGAGCTCGTAGGTGATGGGACTTCCGATGATGCCCGAGCCCGTCTGGAACCGCCAGAGCACTTCTCCCGAGCGCGCGTCGAAGGCCATGAAGTAACCGCGCATGTCTCCGGTGAAGACGAGGCCCGAGGACGTCGCGACCGCTCCGGCCCAGAAGGGAGCGGGGCTCACCGATCTCCAGACCACTTTCCGTTCGACCACATCGAAGGCCACGAAGTTCCCCGGGTTGTCGCTCAACATGTACTGCTGATAGTCGGCGGCGAGATACCACTCGCCCCGTGCCGGCGGCTCGAACTTCCCCTCGGCCCAGAACTTCAGGCCCATCGCCCACTGATTCGACATGAAGTAGAGCGTGTGGAGATCCGGGTTGTAGGCGAGAGGCTGCCAGTCGATGGCGCCCTCGAGGCTCGGAATGATCGGTCCGACCTCCGGTCCTCCCGAGGCCGCCACCATCTCCGGATTCACGTTGGGCCGTCCGCTGACCGGATCGAGACCGAAGGCCCAGTTGATGTTGGGCACGATGGGCTCGCCATAGACGAACTTCCCATTCGTGCGATCGAGCGCGTAGAAGAAGCCGTTCTTGTCGTGATGGAAGAGCGCCTTCGTCGTGCCCTTGTCGCCGAGAGCGACGTCCGCCAGCAGCGGAGTCGACACCGCATCGTAGTCCCAGCAGTCCCAGGGCGTGTACTGAAATCCCCAGACGATCTTTCCGGTGTCGGCGTCGAGAGCGATGGTGGCGGCCGTCCACTTGTTGTCGCCTTTGCGGACGTGGCAGTTCCAGGGAGCGGCGTTTCCCGTGTTCCAGTAGACGAGGTTCAAGTTCGGATCGAAGACCCCGGTCGTCCAGGTGGGGCCGCCGCCGTTCTTCCAGGTGTCTCCGGGCCAGGTTTCGTTTCCGGGCTCTCCCGGACCGGGGATGGTGTAGGCGGTCCAGCGCGGAGAGCCTGTCTTCGCGTCGTAGGCTTTCACGAATCCCCGGATTCCGTACTCGCCCCCGGCGACACCGGTCAGGACCATGTCCTTCACGACGAGAGGGGCGCCGGTGATGCTGTAGCCCTGCTCCCAGTCGATGACCTCGGTCTCCCAGACCACCTCGCCCGTATCCTCATCAAGAGCGATCATCCGGGCGTCCATCGTGCCCACGTAGACCAGGTCTCCCCAGAGCGCGACCCCGCGGTTGTTCGACCCGCAGCAGTACACGCGCTCGACCTCTTTTCCGATCTTCGGGTCGTAGGCCCACTTCCGCATTCCCGTGCGCGCGTCGATGGCGAAGACCCGGGACTGGTCGGCGGCGAGGTAGAGGACTCCCCGGTGAATGAGAGGGGTGGCCTGGAGCCCGCGGTTCTCCCCGCCGGTCGCGAACACCCAGGCGGGGTGAAGCCGGTGGACGTTCTCCGGGGTTATCTGCTCGATGCGGGCGAACCTCTGCGCGTAGTAGTCCCGCCCGTAGGTGAGCCAGGACGAGTTGTCCTGGGCGGCGTTCTCGAGATCGGATGAGGTCACGGGCTGGGCACTGGCGACCGAGCCCGACGCAATCGCTGCCACGAGCACGGCCGCAAAAAAGGTACGCATCAGCTGCCTCCTTGCCGCTTACGAGCCAAACGGAAGGAGTACTCTATCAGCTCCTGTGATAGGAATAGGCTGGGAGTTGGGCATGCTCAAGATGGCGGTCGAGGTCGGCGGCACGTTCACCGACCTCATGTGGATCGGCGGCGAGGGAGTGGTGCGCACCCACAAGGTGCCGACCACACCCTTCGATCCATCGGGGGGCGTCGTCCAGGGCCTGGAAGAGGCCCTGGGAAACCAGATGCCCGCGATGACGGAGATGTTCCACGGCTCGACCATCGCCACCAACGCCGTCCTCGAGCGAAAGGGCTGCCGCGCCGGCCTCCTCACGACGAAGGGGTTCCGGGACCTCCTCGCCATCCAGCGGCAGACGCGTCCGAACGTGTACGCCATCTCATTCGAGAAGCCGAAGCCGCTTGTGCCGCTGAGCCTCATCGGCGAGGTGACCGAGAGGCTCGACGTGAACGGCCGGTTGTTGGCACCCCTCGACGAAGAGGAGCTCGTCGAGACGGCCGCGATCCTCGTGGCCCGCGGAATCGAGTCTCTCGCCATCTGCTTTCTTCACTCCTACCAGAGTTCCGTCCACGAGGAAGCGGCCAGAACGATTCTCTCGCGGCGTTTTCCCAATCTACCGGTCGTGCTCTCGAGCGAAGTGCTTCCGACCTTCCGGGAGTACGAGCGCACGAGCACGACAGTCACGGCCGCCTATCTGGCGCCGCTCGTCAATCGCTACCTCGGAAACCTCGAGGCCTATTTGAAGGAAAGGGCGAGCCGAGCTCTTCTCTTCATCATGCAGTCCTCGGGAGGAGTCGTGCCGAGCGAGGGCGTTCGGACGCGGCCGGTGGATATGCTCCAGTCCGGACCGGCGGCGGGAGTCATCGCCTCGATCCGGGTGGGGAAGCTTCTCGGAGACGAGAACCTCATCTCTCTCGACGTCGGAGGCACGAGCACCGACGTCTCTCTCGTCACCGGGGGCGCCGCCGACGTGGTCTCGGAGAAGGAAATCGATGGTCTTCCCGTCGGAATGCCGAGCGTCGATATCGTGAACGTGGGTGCGGGCGGAGGAAGCCTGGGCTACGTCGATCCGGGAGGCATGCTGCAGGTCGGACCTCAGAGCGCGGGAGCGCGGCCCGGACCGGCCTGCTACGGGCACGGCGGGACCGAGCCCGCCATCACCGACGCTCTCGTTCACCTGGGCTGGATTCGTCCTCGGGGATTCCTCGGTGGGCGCAGGCCGCTTCACCCGGAACGAGCCGACGAAGCGCTCGGGAAGCTGGCACGCGCTCTCGGGCAGCCGGTGTCGGCGACCGCCCAGGGAATGATCGATGTCGCCGTCGCCCATATCGATCGCTGCATGCGGCTCGTCTCGGTGCAGAGAGGCTACGACCCCAAGGGCTACGTAGTCTACGCCTACGGCGGCATGGGGCCGGTGGTGGGGGCCCTCGTCGCCCAGGAGCTCCGGGTCGAGCGCGTCGTCGTGCCGCCTCATCCCGGGCTCTTCTCCGCCATGGGCCTTCTCGTCTCCGACCTCAAGCGGGTCTACCGGATGACGTCGTTCGCTCCGGTCACGACCGAGAGCCCCACTCTCGTGGCCGAAACGTTCGCCCGCATGCGCGCGGCCGCCGAACGGGAGTTTCTCGGCCACGGGTATGGTCCCGAGCGGATCCAATGGGAGCGTTCGCTCGAGATGCGCTACCGCGGTCAGGGCTTCGAGCTTTCGATCGCTCTCGACCTCGATCGTCTCGCCGCGGAAGGGCGCCGGTACCTGGATCGTTCGTTCCACGAAACCCACCGCGCCCGGTACGGAACGGCGGCGCCGACCGACGATATCGAGCTCGTGAACTATGGCCTGACCGCCCGAGTGCCCGCTGAGTGGGACATTCTCGGCTTACTCACCCGGAGGCCCGCGGTTGAACGGCGGCCCCGCCTTGAGATGGGGAGCGTTCTCTTCGGCGGCGAGAGGCTCTCCTGTCCTTTCGTCTGGCGCGACAGTTTGCCCGAGGGGTACACGACGACGGGGCTCGCGATCGTCGAAGAGCCCACGGCGACCGCCGTCGTTCCACCGGGATGGCGGATGACGGTGGGGGCCGCCGGTGCCCTCATCCTCGAGAAGGAGGCGCGTCCGTGAGGATTTCCCCCGCGACGTTCAACATGGTGAGCCACGGACTTGCCGCGGTGGCTCAGGAAATGGGCGAGAAGCTCGTCCGCTCAGCCTACTCCATCATCATCCGGGAGGCGCGCGACTGCTCCGCTTCGCTCCTCGATCGCAGCGGCCGCGTGCTCGCCCAGGCCCAGTTCTGCCCCATCCACATGAACTCCTTCGGGAAGGTGTTCGAGGCCTTCGCCGAGCGCTACGACCTCGCGAAGATCCGCCCCGGAGAGGCGATGATCACGAACGACCCCTACAGCGGGGGCCAGCACCTGAACGACTTCATCCTCTTCACCCCCATCTTCTATCGGGGCGAGCTCGCCGCCTACAGCGCGAGCCTCGGACACCAGATCGACGTGGGAGGGGGCGCGGCAGGGCCAAACGCGCAGGCCACGGAGGTCTACCAGGAGGGCCTGCGCATTCCGCCCGTGAAGTTCGAGCTCGAGCGGGACCTGGGGAGAGGCATTCTCGAGCAGTTCCTCCGCTTCAACGTGAGGGCATCGGACCAGGTGATGGGCGACGTCTATGCCCAGGTGGCCGCGAACATGACGGGCGAGTCGCGCTTCGTGGAGCTCGCGGAAAGGTTCGGGATCGACGTCGTGCTCGAGGCCGGCTCCGAGGTGCAGGACTACTCGGAGCGTCTTACTCGCGACGCCATCCGGAGCATCAGAGACGGCATCTACGAGGGCGAGGACTTCGTCGATGACAACGGGTTCACGGACGAGCCTCTGCGCGTCCAGGTGAAGCTCGAAGTCGAAGGCGACCGCATGCACGTGGACTTTACGGGAAGCGCTCCCCAGACGAAGGGGATCGTGAACTCGCCTCTCACCTCCACCATCTCCTCCGTCTACAGCTCCATCGGCTTCTTCATGGGCGGAGCGGTTCCGGTAAACGACGGAATCTACCGGCCCATCACCATCCATGTGCCCCCTGGATCGTTTCTCAACCCGGACCGGCCCGTCGCGGTCCGGGCCCGCGCGAGCGCGTGCCACCGGGTCACGAACGCGATCATGCGGGCCCTCGCCCCCGTCGCGCCCGATCGGGTACTCACTTCGGGGCACGACACGACGAACGCCATCGGCATGGGCCACGTCGGTAGGGACGGACACCGCGTCTATATGGAAGTGGTGGGCGGAGGCTGGGGCGCCTCCGCCGCCACCGACGGCGCCGACGTCGTGGACAGCTATGTCGGAAACTGCAGCAACATTCCAGTGGAGTCGCTCGAGAAGGATTATCCCTTCATGAGAGTGGAGGAGTACTCCCTGCGCCGCGGATCCGCGGGCGCGGGGAAGCACCGCGGCGGCATGGGCGCGCGCCGCGTCTATCGCATCCTCGACGACGGCGCCACCTTCAACTGCTACTCGGACCGGTTCCGCGTCGCGCCCTGGGGGCTCTTCGGAGGGAAGCCCGCCGCTCCCACCCGCTTTCTCGTCGAGCGCGAGGGCCGGGTCCTGAGCCTCGGCTCGAAGGTCAACTTCCCCCTTCAAGAAGGAGACCGACTCATCATCGAGATCGGGGGCGGCGGGGGCTATGGCGACCCGCGCGAGAGGGAGCGGTCGAAGGTCTCGAGCGATCTTGAGAACGGATTCATCACCGACTCCGAAGCTCGCGAGGTCTACGGGCTCGTCTGATTCACATGAAGCACTACCTTTATTTAGCTGCTGCTTGCTTCCTCCTCGTCCAGTGCCGCGAAGGGGACGAGAGACCCAACTTCCTCGTGGTCGTCGTCGACGACCTGCGCCGGGACGACGTGGCGGTCTACGGGCACCCCTTCGTCCAGACGCCGAACATCGACCGCATCGCGCGTGAGGGCGGGCGGTTCGAGAACGCCTTCGCGACGACGCCGCTCTGCTCGCCCAGCCGGGCGAACATCCTGACCGGCCTCTACGCCCGTCGAAACGGCATCATCGACAACACGAACCGCAGCGCGGAGAGCCACAACCTCGTGACGTTTCCGCGTCTCCTCGATGCCGCCGGCTACGACACGGCGTTTCTCGGGAAGTGGCACATGGGGAATGACGAGACCCGAAGGCCGGGGTTCGACTTCTGGGTGAGCATGAAGGGCCAGGGAGAGGCGATCGATCCCAATCTTCACGAGAACGGGACGACGCGCAGAGTGGAGGGCTACGTCACCGACCTTCTCACGGATCGCGCGATAGACTTCTTGTCGCGCGAGCGGGAGGAGCCCTTCGTCCTGTTTCTCGCCCACAAGGCGCTCCACCCGAACATCATCCAGCACGATGATGGAACCACGACCGCCATTGGAGAAGGAGGATTCATTCCCGCGGAGCGGCACCGCCAGCTCTACGCCGGCGCCGAGATACCGCGGCGTCCGAGCTACGGAGTTCCGCCCCGGGGGAAACCGGCTCTCGAGCGCGCGATCGAAGGACTCCCTCCCCTCGGTCCGGACACCGTCTTCCCCGACGGCGCGATCCGCGATCGCCTGCGGATGCTTGCGGCCGTCGACGAGAGCCTCGGCCGGATTCTCGACGTCCTGGAGGAAGAGGGAGTTCTCGAGAACACCGTGGTCGTGGTGACGAGCGACCACGGCTTCTTCTACGGCGAGCACGGACTCTCCGAAGAGCGGCGGCTCGCGTACGAGGAGTCGCTCCGGATTCCTCTCGTCGTCCGCTACCCGCCCCTCGTGAAGGCGGGAACGGTTCTCGACCCCATGGTCCTCACCCTGGATCTCGCCCCGACGTTCCTCGACCTCGGCCGGGTCGAGCCTCCCACCCTCGACGGGCGTTCTCTCGTGCCGCTCTTCCGAGGCGAAACGGAAGGTTGGCGTGACTCGTTCTTCATCGAGTATTACAGCGACATCGTCTTCCCCCGCATCGTGAACATGGGATACGAGGCGGTCCGCACCGAGCGGCACAAGCTGATTCACTACCGCGAGCTCGAGGGCATGGACGAGCTCTACGACCTCGAGAGGGACCCGTACGAGATGACGAACGTCATCGACTCCGAGCAGTACGCGGGCGTTCGGCAGGAGCTCTACCGGCGCCTCGAGAGTTTCTAGCGTACCGACGTTCAACACCGGTAGGTGGAGCGCGTCTCGAATCGCCTTCGCCTACTCGACCGCGAGCGGTTCGCCTCCATCTTGGCGCCGCGTCGTCCGAGCCTTCACCTCTCACGGATCGCCCCTTCGATGGGAGCGTCGGCGCCGGGGTGAAGGTCCTCGTAGCTGAGGTCGAGAAGCTCGAGGACCGTCGCCGCCACGTTGCTCTCGAATTGGGGCTTCGCGCCTTTCGCCTCACCTCGGGCCGGCGTGTCGGGTCCGAGAACTCCGACCCACGTCTCCTCGCTCCCAGAAACGTCGGGGCCGTGCCGGTTCCAGTCGCCCCCCGTGCGGCCGTGGCCGTGCGTGACCGTGACGAGGAGAGTCGTCTTGTCACGATAGGCGGGTCTCGACTGGGCCTCAGTCCAGAGTTTCTCGAGCGCGCCGTCGAAAAGACCGATCGCGCGCACGACACGGTCGTAGCGGCCCTCGTCCGCCCACGCTTCCATTTCTCCGAGCGCGACGACGAGGAGCTTTGGCTCGTACCGATTCAGGTACTCGAGCGCGAGGCGGACGGTAATCGAATCGGGACGAAGACTCTCCCACGGAGTCAGCATCTCTCGCGCGAGCGCTTCGAGCTGCGCCATGGCGGGAGTCGCCCATTCGGGCGGGATCGGCTGATGGCCGGCGCTGCAGACGACCGCGCGCTCCTTTCGCATGGCGATGCGCTCGAAGCTCTGCCAGGAGGCGAATGCGGCGGCGTCCGTGGGGCTCCGCGCGGCCTTTGAGCGAGCCATTTCGAGAAGCGTCACCCGGGGGCTGTAGCCCTCTTCCATCGACTCTGGCGGCGCGCCCGTCAGGATTTCCGCATGGCCCGCGGCCGAGAGCCGCAGTCGGTTCTTGACGCTCACCGCGCTTCCGAGGGCGCGATTTCCGAGCACGAGTCCCCGCCGGCCGACTTCCGACCAGAAGAAGGGCAGAAGCTTCGCCCGTCGGGCAGTTCCGTCCTTGCCTCCGAGCTCCACCCGCTCGGCCGCTGTCGAAAGATCTTCGTCGATTCCCTCGAAGAGCTCTCGCGGACGGATGCCGTCCGCGATCACCAGGATGACGTTTTCCGTTCGGTTCCTTTGACCGAAGGCGGGTGCTGTCGACAAGAGCGTGGACGCGAGGAGCGCGCTGCCCGGGGAGGAGGCCCGCCGCCTGCGGACCTTCTCCCCTCGCTGCGATGCCGGGGTCAACGCTCCAGGAGCGTCACGGGAACAGCGCGCCCGAGCGAGTCCGAAGCCGTGGCGCTCGAAAGCCGCGGCCGCCATCCTCCGTTGATGCGCAAGAGCGCGCCGTCGCCGTTCACGCCCGTGGTGGTGTTGCTGAATGCGATGACCCGCACCCGCCGGCTCGCGTCGGTGCTCGTCGCCACCTGCCAGCCCTGCGACTGGGCGAGTCCCGCCGCCTGGATGTCCAACCGTCCTCTCATTCCCCGAAGCTCGAGCTGAACGCCGCCGAGATCGCGAGCCCCCTCGACTCTCACGACGTGCGCTCGGCCCTCACGGACGATGCGGAGAAGGATGGGACTCGCAGGGGCTTCTCTCGCAGCGGACGGCGCGGCCGCGGCCAGCGTCGCCGATGCGGGCTGCTCGCGTGGCCCGCAAGGACAGAGGGGCGGCATTCCGAGCGCTTTGTTTCTCACCCGGATCACGTCGAGGACATTGCGGGTATTGTCGACGAAGCACTGCTCGTCGAGCATGTCGGCTGCCCACCTCTGGAAGGCCGTCGGGGGAGGTGTCGGAAGAGGCTGGGCGAGGGCGAGGTTGACGGTGCGGGTCACGTCCAGCACGTCGACGCCGCCGCTCGCATCCACGTCGCCCTTGGCCGCGCCGAGGAAGGCGTCGCTCATTCCCGAGATCCCGAGAGACGCGTCTGCAGCTTCGAGGGCGAGCGGCGTCGTGGTCGCAGGCAGCAGGCCATCGAGGCAGCAGGCGACTTCGAAGTTCTGAGGTCCGCCGAGACCGCCGGCGAACGGCAGGCTCAGAGGCCGCAGGGCGCCCGAGCACGTGGGGCCCGGAATCGTCATCGCCGCGGTTCCGTTGTAGCCCGTGGCGACGTCGCCTTGCGCGTCGAGCGCCTCGACCGCTACCGGGAAGGGGAGAGGGTGGAACCGGTCGACCCCCACGGGTCCGGCGATGGGCCGGAACCGGAACTCGGTCGCCTCGCTCACGATGACGCCGCCGGGCGAGCGGCAGAGGTTGCAGGGAATTCGAAGGCCGTCCTTGTTGCTGAGGACGCAGGCGCTCGGGGTCACGGTCGAGGGACCCGCGGGTGCGGCCGGAAGGATGTCGAATTCCACGAGCGCCACCTCCCGCATCGGGGGGCCGAGACCGGTCGGAGGATTGCTGTGGCCGAGCACTCGGAATCGACCCGCGCCGACGTTGTTGCCGGCGACGGCCCAGCCGCCTGCGGCCGCGGTGTCGGCCCCGAGGAGCACCGACACCGGCCTGAGGACGGCGGGGTCGAACAGCAGATCGGTCTGGAAGCCCGCGACTCCCGTGCCGTCACTCAAGGTGATCGGGACGCGGACTCGCCCTCCGGGCTGGCCCGTACCGAGCTCGGTGCAGAGGATCGGCCCCGGTGGGAGGTCGTTCACCGTGAACGAGAACCGCGTCTCGCGAACGAAGGCCGGCGCCACGACGCTCGGGCAATCGGGCGGATCGCATTCGGAGAGCATCGCCGCCAAGGCGCTCGAAGAGAGGCGGAGGGAGTAGGCGCCGGGCTGCATGGTGTCGGAAAACTCGGCGCAATAGGTTCCGTCCTCCGAGGCCTGGTCGCCGCCCTTGCCTTTGTCGTTAAGCTCGATTGCGACACTACTGCCGTCCGGCTTCTCCACGATCCCGGCGATGGAGACGCCGATCAAGGGGCCTCCGAACTTCGGATGAGCGCAGACGAGCTGAGCTTTTCCCGGTTCGACCACGGGGAAGCGCGCGACCGCGGGCACGTGCAGGATGGGATTTCCGACGTACGCGCGCGATACGAACTGCTCCGAAGTCTGTCCGATGGGATCGATCACCACCGTCCATTGTCCGGGGAGCGGGTTCGGGAATCGGCAGAACTGCCCCTGGGGGATGCGCCGGCAGGCCCTGGTCGAGCCCGCGGGATCGATGACCGCCATGGCGAGGCAGTTCGTGTTGCGGCAGAGCCCGACGAACGTCGCAACGTCCGCATCCGGCTCGATGAGGACGTCGTAGTTCAAGCCTCCCTTGGCGGTATCTCCGAGAACGGACCGGGCCGCGCTCCTTCCGCGGATGAGCTCGTGGATGTCGGCAAAGGACTCGGGAAGCTCGGACGAATCGGAGGAGTCCACGTAGAAGCCGTTCGTGCCCGAGGCGATCTCCGCGCACTGGGAATCCAGTCCGAGGTCGTCGCCGGTGCAGGTGACGTAGACCGGGATGTCGTCGGCGAGAAGGGTGTCGATCTTCGACTGCAGGTCGGCCGCCGCGGTTCCCAGGGGGCGGTTGTTGAGCCCGTCGGTCATGAGAACGACGTAGGTGTCCGCGGTGACGCCGCCCGCGGCCATGATCATGTCGCGAGCGTGCTGCAGCCCGTCACCGATGTTGGTGGTGCCCGACGGCGTGAGGGCGTTGATGGCGTCCACGTAGTCGGAGCGATCGGCTCCGAGGGCGGCGATGGCAACTTCGTCCGTCGCCACGCCGTCCGGGCCGGCTCCGAAGGAGACGAGGCCCAGCTCCATACCGTTCTCGGCGAGGTCGACGAAGTCGAGAGCCGCGACGCGGAGCCGCTCGATCCGGTCCGGAGTCTCCAGGATCATGCTTCCCGATCGATCGAGGACCAGGACCACGCGCGACGTGGAAGGCGGATCGAGAAATACGATCGGATTGGGGGGCGCTGGGCAGGACGGCTCGGGGGCGCCGGCGGGTACGAGGAACGTGTTCGGCCACGACCAGCCAATCTGATCCCAGCAGGAGCGGTTGCTCCGGCAGCGCGACTGCTCGGTGACGTTGCTGGGGTCGTGGTTTCCGCCGCTGATGTCGGTGACGTCGCCCGGGTTGCCCTGTCCCCAGCAGAACTCGGTTCCGACGTCCCCCACGCAGCACTCCATCAGGCATTCTTCCTCGCCGCTGGCCACGAGCGGGCACCGGGCGTCCCCGGCAAGGGCGCCGCAGCCGGCCGCCCGGGACTCGTACTCGTCGCGCACGTCGAAAACGAGGTGCGAGAACTCGTGGGTAACGCAGCCGTCCGCCGACGCACCGGTGAGCGACGTCAAGGTGACGTCGATGTTGCCCCCGGAGTACTGTCCCCAGGTGCCGGTATCGGCCGCGCAGTAGGAGTATCCGGGATCCGTCACCCAGTAGGTCCCTCGCGTCCCCGACGGATTGTTGAGAATCGTGACCTGGCCGAACTGTGCCTGGCAATCGGTCGCGTCCCACAGCAGCTCGTTCGCGGCGCTGAACGCGTCCTGGATGTCCTGGAGCTCGCCCGCGGTAGCGCCGAAGCGGACGTTCACCGAGATGTTGAAGACGTTTCGGTCCTGACAGCTCGATGCTGGACAATCCGCATCCTCGTTGCAGAGCGCTCCGGCGTTGCCCCCGCCGATACATCGGCGATGGCTCACCGGGGCGGCGCGGCCCTCGATCTCACCGAAAGCGGTCTGCGCCGACGCATCCTGGACGGCGAGACCGAGAGCGACGACGGCAAACAGGAGTGAGCGCGACCCGCTTTTCATCAGTGCCTCCCCCGCTCGCGCGGCACCGCAAGCCGAAAGACGGAACGCCAGGGAAAACTATCGGAGAGACCACGGGGCGGCGGCAAGTCCGCTATCGGGATGACGGCTTCGGTGCCGTCGTCCGGCGAGCGGCCCTCCCCGGGGAGAGGCGGAGATAGGCGCGGAAAACGGCGAGAGCCAGCTCCCGCTGATCGCGGACCTCGAGCTTTCGATGGATGCGCTCGGTATAGGTCTTCACCGTCCCCAGCGCGAGGTTCATCTCGGACGCGACGGCCGCGAGCTTCTTCCCGTCGAAGACGTGCTGCACCAATTCGAGCTCCCGCGGCGACAGGCCGAGCTCTTCCCGCACGCGCTGCCAGGTGCTCGCGGAGAGCATGGCCCTTCCCTGCAAGGCGAAGTCGTTGCCCCGCCCACGGAAGGCGGGCTCGGATATCCGCCGTCGGGAATCTGCCAACACTTCCTCCTCAGAGGCAAGCGGTTGGTCGTCCTGCGCTGATGGGAACCGGAGAGCCCCCGCTCCAGATTTGCACCAGGATAATTTCGCGGGGTCCACGATGTCAATCAAAAGTGCGCGGGCTCGTGGGCGGCGAGCGTCCGCTCGAGACCCGGATCACTTCTCGGCGTGCTCGCGGAGTGACGTCATCAGCCCCGCCCACCAGAGTCCGATCATCCTGGAGAAGTCGCGGCCGGTGAGGCCGTGGCGGGCGGGGTGGCCTTCGCCAAGCGCGCTCCAGCCTGAGTGCCGAACGGTGACCCGGGTCCCGCTGGCGGAGGGCTCGAAAGTGACCTCCACCACCGTCTTCTCGTCGGACTTGAAGTTCACTCCCCGCCACTCGAACGCGAGCCGGTGGGGCGGCTCCCAGGCGACGATCTTCCCCATCTCGAAGGTCTGTGGTCCGGAGGCGAGCTCGAACGTCTCGAGAAGCCTCCCCCCAGGGCCGCATTCGAGATTGATCTGGCCGGGGTTTCGCCCGCCGATCCGGTAGGCGGGGCCACGCTTCCACCAGAGGTCGATCTCGGTCGTGAAGATGGAGAACGCGTCCGAAGGCGGGACCTTCACCAGAACGGTGACAGTGGCGACGTCCCCTGGGGGCGAGCTCACGTCCTTCGCTTTCCCCGGGTGCGCTCCGCATAGCGCCGGAACGAGCCGAGCTCTCCTTCCCAGAACCGCTCCACGCCGTCGAGCCACCGGCGCAGCGTGTCGAACGGCTCCGGCTTCAGCCGGTAGAGGCGGACCCGCGCATCCTCTTCCGGGTGCTCTTCCTCGACGAGACCGCTCGTGCGGAGGACGCGGAGGTGCCGGCTCATCGCCGGGCGGCTCAGGTCGAGCCTCTCCGCAATCTCGCTCGCGCGGCGGGGCCCCCGGCGCAGGAGCTCGATGACGCCGCGGCGCGCGGGATCGGCGAGTGCGGCAAGCGTTCGGTCGACGTCCCTCATGCCGTCTTCGGATTGCGAAGCCGCTGGTAGAACCACCAGTGGTGGCCGCCGACGTCCTCGCACTCGTAGCCACGATCCGACCAGTAGTCCTCGCCGTAGTCGACGGTTTTCGGCTCGGAGAGGATCCGGGCACCCGCCTCCCGCGACCGCTTGCAGTGAGCTTCCACGTCGTCCACGTAGACCATCAGATTCTGGGTGTTGCCTCCGCCGACCTGTTGCGGGCTGCGGACGAAGGGGAACTTGGCCATCTTGCTGGTGTCGGCCACCATGACGAGCCCTTCGCCGTACTCGAGCTCCGAGTGCTCGACCTTCCCGTCGTCGGATTCGACTTTGATCCGGACTTCGAAGCCGAAGGCCTCGCAGAGCCAGTCGATGGCTTTCGCCGCGTCGTCATAGTAGAGGGCGGACGAGATTCTCGGCCAGCCCGGAGGTGTGGGTTTCATGAGTTCGCTCCTCGGTCTGATAGTTGTCAGTCGGAAGAATAGTTACATAATTGGTTAATCATGTCAAGAAGGGGGGCGTGAAGTTACCCGGCCGCGAGAGCATCCAGGGCGTCGGCGAGCTCGCGCGCATCTCGAAAGCGCCTCTCGGGATCCTCGGCCAGGCAGCGCAGGATGACTCGCTTCGTCGCTCTCGTTCGGTTCGAGGACGAGCGACCACCTAATGAATTCTCTCGTAAACCGCGTGGGTCACCGTGACCTTGCCGTTCTCATCGACGTTCCGGTACTCGTTCTGAATCGTGTTCCCGTCCTCGGAGAGCACGTTGATGATGACGTTCACCCGGGCGCCGGTCTTGTTCGAGATCTTGTTGGTTCGTGAGTCGACGATTTCGACGGCGGTCTCCTCGATGCTCGTGTCGCCCGTCATCGGCCGATACGTGCCGTCGAACGTCGTCACGTAGCCCCACTTCCGCTTCTCGCCCTTCGCGTTCGTCGCCTCGACGGTGACTCGCATTCCGCCCTCGCCGTACCGCTCGTAGGTCATGATGTTGAGGGCAGGCGGAGGCTCGTCCGACTTGAGCTTCCAACGGCCGAACCTCGGGTTCGCGCTCTCTGCGGTGGCGATGATTGCGATCGTCAGGACCAGTCTCGTGGTCAGCATCTTCCTTACGTTTCCTTTCGGGTCTGGGCGGCGAGCTCGAGGAGCTTGAGGACGGTCCGCCAGTTGCGCAGCGTGCTGACGGTTTCGAGCTTCGTGTCGAAGTAAGCGTTCGTGAGCTTCGTGCGGCCGGCTCCGTTCGGAAGATGGAGATAGATCTCGCGCCCGCGGACGGCGAAAGCGTCGGGCGGAGAACGGTCGGGGTCGAGCGCTTTGACGTTGGCCGCGGCCGGTCGGTCGGCGAGAAAGGCGACGTGCAGTCGTTCGACATCCGCGCCGGCCTTCAAGAACGGATTGGCGCGCACGGTCTTGACGAGCTCCTCAGCCGTTCGGGTCAAGACCGGCGCGTCGAAGTCGAATCGGTCCGCGATGGCGTCCTGTACGAGGGAGGGAATTCGCCGGGCGAGCGGCGGCGTTGCCTGGAAGATCACGTTCCCGCTCTGAATGTACGTCGTGACGGACCGGCACCCCGCGTCTTCGAACATGGCGGCGAGGTCCTTCATGGAAAGCCGGTTCTTTCCCCCGACGTTGATACCGCGAAGGAGCGCAACGTGGATGTTCATGGTCGGGATCGCTATATCACGGGAATTGGTAACTCCACACCGTCGGGCAGCGGTCCCGAACGCACTCCGAGATCAAGAATCGGTCCGGGCTCAGGGCGAAGAGCGGGCCGCCGGGCTCGAGGACCTCCTCGTAGAGAGTCCTGCCACCGGTATCGAGCACGCGGAGGAACACCCGTCGGTTCTCGCCGAGCGCGGCGACGACCCGCTCTCCGAGAAAAGCGAACGCTCCCCCCGTGACTACGGAGATCGACGCCTTTTCGACACCGTCGTCGAGGCTCGAGACGCGCAGCTTCCTCCCGTCGAGGATCACGAGGTGCCACGGACCCGCTGGGTCGGGCCATCTCACGAACCCCCACCAGGGGTAGCCGAAGCCGAGGGGCAGCTTTCTCACCTCGGAGAGCTCCCGGTTTCTCACGACGAGTTTCCCCCGTGAGGGCGTGTAGAGGTTCCCTTCGAGAGCGCGGCTGCCCTCGAGGTTCTCGGAGAGAGTGCGAATCCTGGAACCGGTGGCATCGAGGACGTGGGTCTCGTCACGGCCGACGGTGAGAAGCGGCACCAGAAGCTCGAGCGTCCCGTCGCCGCCCAGGTCGAAGGGGATGAAATCCTGGGGGGAGTGCTCGATCTGGATGAGCTTCTCCGGCACGCGCGTCGTCATGTTCTTCCCGTAGCGGAAGACATAGCGTCCGGAGGAGTCGATGAGGCCGACCGGCTGCCAGCCTCCCGCGCGGTCGGCGAACTCGCAGATGCCGTCGCCTTCGACGTCCACCGGAAAAACGTCGAAGCCCGCGACCTCCTCGAACGTCACGAACCCCCGGAGCTCTCCCTCCTCCGTGAGAAACGCGGCGCCGCCCCGTCCGGTGAAGGTGAGGGTCGCTTCGGGGTCCGAGGAGCAGGTGCGCCGTTCGATCGAGGTGAGAGCTCCGATCCTCTCTTCCGTCGTGAAGAACGCCGTCTTCTCGAGAGCGAGACGCTCGGCGCCGGTGTCCACAACACCCACTTCCACCGGCAGACTGAACCGGCCGCCGTTCGACCAATGAACGTTCAGGGCGGCGTACGCGAGAAGAAGGATCGCTGCGACACCGCGGCCCAAAGAAGGAGCCCGTTCGCTGAGCTTCCCGCAGGCGTAGCCGAGGGCGGCGCCCACGGCGGCCGCGATGAATGCCCACGGAAGATAGAAGATGAAGAGGAGGGCGGTCGTCGACGAGTGTGACTGCCAGTACCCCATGTGGAGCTGGACGGAGATGGCGAAGAGCGCGAGGAGGCTTCCCATCGTCGCGGCGCGGGGAAGATACAAGCTCGCGAAAGCGAGAACCGCGAAGGCGACGCCGTTGAAGGCGAGAAGAATCGGGTCGGGGAAATCCTCGAAGACGAGCCGCTCGTCGATGGCCCGGGCGTAGGCCCAGGTGAGGAAGGGAAGGGCAGAGCCTCCGATCGCCACCACCAGGGCGAGACGGACGCGCGCTCGGTCGACAGTCACCCGGCGTACATGCGGAGCTCCGTCCCGAACCGGTCCGCGATCTCGAGCGTCTTCTGGAGGTCGGGGTGGCGCACGATGATCATTCCGTCGGAGACGAGCGTCTGTTTCCAGTTGCGTCGCGGAGCTCCGATGGGGAGGAGGTCGAGCGCCATGACATGCTCGGAGAGCTCGGCCATCAGGGGAGCGAGGCCCTCGATTCTCTGGATGCGCCCCTGTCCCTGGGCGCGCTTGTAGATCCAGGCGGCGTTGTACCTGCGCTCGACCATCTGCGTGAACTTCCCGTGGCAGACGGCCTCCGCCCAGCCGGTGAAGGTGTCGATGTCGCTCGCGAAGTTGATGAGATCGACGAGGTGCGCTCCCGGGGGGCGGGCGGCGATCTCGCCGAATACCACCTCGCCGTTCGGCTTCAGGAACCACTCCATGTGGGTATAGCCGGTCTCGAACTCGAGAGCATTCAGGACCGCCTCTCCCATCTCGCGGCCCGCCCGCAGGTGCGGAGCGTCCACGTCCCTCACGACGACGGTTTGCGGGCTGATCCACTCATGAGTTCGGGACTCGAGGGCCCGAGGACGGTAGAACGAGATGCTGAAATGCTGGATCTTCCCGTCGACGGCGATGGTGTCGTAGGTATAATCCATGCCCTCGATGAACTCCTCGACGCTCACTTCGGGAACGTGCCGGAGAGCGGGAAGGACCCTCTCGAGCTCCTCCACCGTTCCCACGCGATAGGTATCCGCCGAGCCCGCGCCCGCGATCGGCTTCACCACGATCGGAACCGAGGGGAAACCGATACTCGCCGCCGCCTCGCGGCAGCCGGCAACCGTCGCGACGCTCGCGTGGCGCGGGGTACGGATGCCGGCCCGGTCGAGGACCTGCTTCATGATCTCCTTGTCGCGGAACGGAATGGTCTTGCGGACGCTCATCCCCGGGATTCCGAGGTGCTCGCGAAGCTTCGCCGCGAGCACCATGAACGGCTCCCAGAGGCACTCGATGCGGTCGAGCCGCGCCCGGCGGTGGATCGCCTCGACCTCGCGGAAGATCGCGCCCTCGTCGGTGAACGAAGGGACTTGCACGTACGCGGCGAGGTTCTCGCGGGCGAGATCCGGAAGGGCGCTCTGCGGCTGGTCTCCGAGCCCGATGACCGAGGCCCCCACGTTTCGAAGTCCTCGCGTGAAAAACGGCATCTCCCCGGGAAAACCGGGGCTGACGAACAAAACGTTCATGGCGTTAGCCCAACTCGACGTAGATGCGCTCGACGAGCCTTTGGAGCGCGCGCTCGACGACCTCGGTGTCGGGATGCCTCAGGATGACGTAGCCCTCGCCCTCGTACGTTCCCGAAGGAGACTGCCCCGCTTGAGGGAGCTTCGCCTCGACCACCAGATCGCCGACCTCTCGCTGCGCTTCCGCGATCCCGTGAATCGCTTTCACACGGTCTCCCGTTCCCTGTCCCCGAAGGTACGCGGCGCCGACGGCGAAGCGCCGGGGCGGCGGGTCGAACCGGTCGAACACCATGAGCTTCGCCCACTCGCGGTAGAGGTCGAAGTCGTGAGCGTACGAGATGACGGTCGCGAACTGAGCTCCCGGCGGCCGCGCCCCCACTTCCGAGATCGCGATCCCCCCGTCCGGCCGGAGGAACCACTCCAAGTGGCTGAGGCCGTTCACGAGCCCAAGGGCTGCGAGCGCGGGTCCCGCCGCTTCCCGAATCGGAGCGTATCGGGGCTGATCGACTTCCCGAGGAGAGACGACGCACCACTGGATCCAGGGATGGCGCAGGACTTCGATAGGGGAGGGGTAGTAGTCGTTGACCGAGTACCAGACGATCCTTCCTCCCAGCACCACGCTGTCGAACGAGTGCTCCTCTCCGCTCATGAACTCCTCGACGAGCACGGGGTCCGAAGGTGAAGGCCGCATCGACGACACGCACTCGCCGAGGGTCTTCTCGTCGTCGCAGCGGTACGTGGCCCTTGCGCCGGCGCCCGCCGGAGGCTTCAGGATCAGCGGATAACCGACTTCGCGCGCGAAGGCGAACGCGTCCTCGGGGTGGGACGCGAGGCGGTGCCGCGCGCAGGGAAGTCCCGCTCTTTCGAGGACGGTCTTCATGCGCGCCTTGTCGCGGAAGTTCATCGCGGCCTCGGCGCCGAGGCCAGGAACGCGGAGCTCGTCGCGGAGCGCCCCGAGCGGCACCTGGAGCTGCTCGAGCGTCCCGAGGATCCGATCGACGGAGCCGAAAGCCTTCCGCATGGCGTGGAGCGCGGGCCGAAGGGAATCGAGCGCGACCCCGTCGCCCACGCGGTAGTGGCCCACGAGCTTCGCGCGGAGCGCCTTCGGAAGCTTCTCCTCGGGATCCTGGCTCACGAGCCCGAGCCTCACCCCGGGAAGGCTCGCCGCGGCATCGACGAACCGGAGCGTCGTCTCCATGAAGAAGGGGGCGACGAAGACCGTGTTCACCATGGCGGGCCGCCGCGATTATACTCCGGCGCCGTGACGTCGATCCGTGTCGCCTTCGTCGCTTCCGAAGTCGCTCCTTACGCCAAGACCGGGGGGCTCGGGGACGTCGCGTTCTCGCTCCCGAAAGCGCTCGCGAGGCTCGGCCACGAGCCCCGCGTTTTCGTGCCCCTCTACGCCTCGATCGATCGTGCTCGATACGGACTCCGCCCGCTCCTCGGCAGAATCGAACAGCCGGAGGCGCCCTTCTCCGTCATGACGGCGGAGCTTCCGGACACGGAGGTCCCGATCTACTTCGTCGACTGCCCTCGCTTCTTCGGAAGGCCGTCGCTCTATACGGGTGACGCGGACGAGCCTTTGCGGTTCCTTTACTTCAGCAGGGCCGTCTTCGAGATTTGCCAGCGTCTCGGTTTCTCTCCCGACGTCCTGCACGCGAACGACTGGCAGACGGCTCTCGTTCCCCTTCTCAGAAAGACCCGGTACTCCTGGGACCGGCTGTTCCAGAAGAGCCGCACGGTACTGACCATTCACAACATCGCCTACCAGGGCATAGCACCCGCAGGGATCACGGAGGCCGTTGGCGCCGATCGTCGTTTCTTCGATCCCGCGGACCTCCGCGCGGGGCGGGTGAGCTTCCTCAAGACGGGCATCGTCCACGCGGACAGGCTGACTACGGTGAGCCCGACCTACGCTCTCGAGATTCAGACCGAGGCCCAGGGCTATGGGCTCGATCCACTCCTCCGAAGCCGCGCCCGGGACCTCTCGGGAATCCTGAACGGCGTCGACTACGATGAGTGGGACCCCTCGAACGATCCCTTCATCCCCGCCCGGTACTCGGCCCGAAGCCTCCATCGCAAGAAAAAGAACAAGCAAGCGCTTCTCGAACGAGTCGGGCTTCCGTTCGCAGAGGACGTCCCCCTCATCGGGATGGTGACCCGCCTCTCCCTGCAGAAAGGAATCGAGATTCTCTACGACTCGCTCCCCGCCCTTTTCGCGCGCGAGGGAGTCGAGCTCGCGGTCCTCGGGGTCGGAGAGGCGCGATACGAGAGCTTCTTCGAGTCCCTGCAGGCGCGGTTTCCCGACAAGGTTCGCTTCCTCCGGGGGTTCGACCACGAGCTCGCCCACTGGATCGAGGCAGGGGCCGACCTGTTCCTGATGCCCTCGCGCTACGAGCCTTGCGGCTTGAACCAGATGTACAGCCTCAGGTACGGGACGATCCCGGTGGTGAGAAAAACGGGAGGTCTCGCCGACAGCGTGCGCTTGTTCGATCCGGCGACGGGCGAGGGGACGGGCATCGTGTTCGACCACTTCAACGCCGAGGCGCTGGTCTGGGCCCTCGAAGCCGGGGTCCGGCTCTTCCGCGATCGCGAACGGTGGCGGCGCGTGATGTTGAACGGAATGAACGAGGATTTCTCGTGGGACCGGCAGGGGGAGAGCTACCTCGCCATCTACCGCGAACTCTTGATACAGTAACACCCCCTCATGCACGTCGTTCTCGTCGAGCCCAGCTTCCCCGTGAACCAGCGGGAGTTCGCGCGCGGGCTCCACGACGCCGGCGCCACCGTGACCGGCATCGGCGAGCGCTCCAAGGACTCCCTCGACGAGGGGTTGAGGCGCTGGCTCACCCACTTCGAGCAGGTGGGAAACGTCTGCGACGAGGGGGTGATGATCGAAAAGGTCCGGTGGCTCCAGTCGAGGCTTCCCGTCGACCGGCTCGAGGCCACGATCGAGGCCCACGTCATGACCGCGGCTCGCGTGCGTGAAGCCTGCGGGATTCCGGGGACGTCCGTGCAGACCGCCTTTCTCTGCCGCGACAAGCCGGCGATGAAGGAAGTGCTGCGCAAGGGCGGGATTCCCTGCGCCCGGTCTCTCGGGAGCGCGTCGCGCGAGGAGATCCGGGACTTCGCGGCTTCTGTCGGATTTCCCCTCGTCGTGAAGCCGCCCGCCGCCGGAGCGTCCGGCACCGTGCGGGTCGACAGTATGGAAGCGCTCGACCAGGCGCTCGGAAAGATGGGCATCGACCACGGGGTCGTTCTCGCCGTCGAGGAGTTCGTCGAAGGCCACGAAGGGTTCTACGACACCCTTACCATTCGAGGCGAAATCGTCCACGATTTCATCTCCCACTACTATCCGAACGTTCTCGAGGCGATGCGCGCGCGCTGGATCTCACCCCAGTTCATCGCGACGAATCGCATCGATACCGCTCCGGATTACGCCGAAGTCCGGGAGATGGGGAAGAGGGTCGTCGCCCTTCTCGGCATCGAGACCTCCGCCACGCACATGGAGTGGTTCTTCGGCCCCAAAGGCCTTCGGTTCTCGGAGATCGGCTGCCGGCCTCCCGGAGTCCGCGCGTGGGACCTGTACTGCGCGGGAAACGACATGGACCTCTACCGCGAGTGGGCCATGGCCATCGTCCACGGACGGGCGAGCCAGAAACCTTCCCGCGCGCACGCCGCGGGGATCATCAACCTTCGGCCGGATCGCGACGGCCGCATCCTCGGCTACGAGGGGCTCGCGGACATCGAGCGCGACTACGGCCGGTGGATCATCGACTCCCACCTCCCGACCCCGGGGACTCCTACCCAGGGCGTCGCCGAGGGGTACATGGCGAACGCATGGATCCGGATGCGGCATCCGGACTACGACGAGCTCCGGCGCATGCTCAATCGCGTGGGCGAGACGGTGAGGGTCAGGGCCGAGTGACGCCGAAGGCATCGACGAAGAGAACCGTCTGGCTTCTCGGACCGCAGTACCAAACGCCGTTTCTAAGGGACGTGTTTCCCTCCTTCGGCATTCCCGACGGGCCGATCGCCGCCGTGACCGCGGGCTGGCAGGAGCGCGAGGCGGAAGACGTCGAGCTCAATAAGCACCTCGCTGGCCGTGCCTTCGATCTCGAGCTCTACCGGCGGGCGGAAAAGGTGTTCCACGCCGACCCCGAGCTCTCCCGAGCTCACCACGAGATGCAGCGGACGCTCCGCTCCCTCACGCGCATCTACGACCGGAGGCTCACGTTCTTCCGCGAGGCCATCCTCTGGCTCCTGGAAGAACAGGGGGATCGCCTTCTACTCGATCCCGAGCGCGAGCACGCGTTCTCCCAGATCCGCGATCTCGACGCCTGGCACTTGAAGCGGATCGCGGAGATCCGGGGAGAGTTCGAAGAGAGGTTCCGCCCGTTCGAGCGCGAGGCGGTGGCCCGCGAGCGCGAGAGCCTCTCCCGCGCGCTATCGAGTGCCGTCGCCCTCGTCATCACCGGCGGGCACGTGGCCGTGCTCCTGAACCGCCTGAGGCTCTTCGGGATCAGGGATATGGTGGAAGCGAAGCCCGTCATCGCCTGGTCGGCGGGCGCCATGGCGCTCACCGAAAGGGTGGTGCTCTTTCACGATCACCCGCCCCAGGGCGCGGGCAACGCCGGAGTCCTGGAGCGCGGGCTCGGATTCTGTCCCGCTCTGGTGGCGCTTCCCGACGGAAGGAAGCGGCTCGACCTCGGCAATCCCTCCCGGGTCTCGGCGATGGCACGGAGGTTTGAGCCCGATTCCTGCATCGTTCTCGAGCAGGGCGACTGCATCTCCTACGACGGCGAGCGATGGCGGGCGCCGGCGAGCGTCGCCCGGCTCGGAGCGGGAGGAGAGCTCGAAAGGGTGAGCTCGTGGTAGGCCGGGAGAGGATCGTGGGCGCGCGGCTCGCGATCCACGAGCTCGTGGACCGGAGGCCGTCCCGAGCGGACATCGATCGCTTCGTGCAGGATCGCTCATTCCCGCTGCGGGAGGGCCGCTACACCACGTTTGTCTATCGCGGAGAGGCCGACGCCGTTTTCCTCGGGCACTGGATCTACGGACTTCCGTCGTCCCAGGAGTTCCACCGGGTAGAGGCCACCGACCTCTGGTACCTGGTGATGGAGCTTCCTCCCGCCTCCCGCATCGAGTACAAGCTCCAGAGGGTCCAGAAGGGAAAGATGGAGTGGCTTCTGGACCCGCTCAACCCCAGGCGCGCCTCCGACCCCTTCGGCGAGAACTCCGTTTCTTCAACGGAGGGCTACGAGGTCCCCGAGTGGACGAAGCCCGATCCCGTTTCCCGGCCGGGGACCCTGAAGGAGATGATCTTCGAGAGCCGCGCGCTCGGGGGACCCAGGCGCGTGGTCCTCTATCTTCCCGCGCGCTTCCGCCCGACGCGCCGCTATGATCTCCTGGTGGTCCACGACGGGCCGGAGTATCTCATGTACTCGGGCATGAAGACCGTCCTCGACAACCTGATCTACCGCCTCGAGATCGGGGGCCTCATCGTGGCCTTCACTCATCCGGAGAAGCGGCTCGTCGAGTACGGGAACCACGAGCCCCACGCCCGCTACATCGTGGAGGAGCTGGTGCCGTTTCTCGAGATGGAGTTTCCGCTCCTGGGAGAGCCTCGCCACCGCGGCTTGATGGGCGCGAGCTTCGGTGCCGTCGCATCGTTCGCAACCGCGTTGCGGTACCCGGGATTCTTCGGAAGGCTTCTCCTGCAATCGGGGTCGTTCGCCTTCACGGACATCGGGAGCCACCAGAAGGGGCCGATGTTCGATCCGGTCGTGGAGTTCATGAACGAGTTCCGGGACCGCCCTCGCGAGGTCAGCGAAAAGGTGTTCGTGAGCTGCGGCACGTACGAGGCCCTCATCTACGAGAACCGATCCCTCGTCCCCCTTCTCCAGAAGGCGGGGATGGAGGTTCGCTACGTGGAAGCGCGCGACGGCCACAACTGGGAGAACTGGCGGGACCGCATGAGGGAGGGGCTTTCGTGGCTCTTCCCCGGTCCACTCTGGATGGTTTATGAGTAAGGTCAAAACGAAGTGGTATTCGGAACGCCTCGGCCAGGAGCTCCTCGTCGTCCGCTGGGGGGAGGTGGGAACTCCCGTCCTCCTCTTTCCCACCGCGGGAGGCGACGCCGAGGAGATCGAGCGCTTTCACATGGTAGACGTCCTCGCCCCGCTCCTCGAGGCGGGCCGCATCAAGGTCTACTCCTGCGACAGCGTCGCCGGACGCACCATGCTCGAGGGAAGACACTCTCCGGAGCACCAGATGTGGATCCTGAACCAGTTCCAGCAGTTCGTCTATCGTGAGCTGGTCCCGGCAATCCGGAGCGACTGCCGGTCGGAGGAGATGGGCATCGTGACCGCGGGCGCCTCCATCGGGGCGTTCAACGCGCTCGCCGTCCTCTGCCGGTTCCCCGATGCCTTCACCCACGCCGTCTGCATGAGCGGGACCTACGACCTCGAGAGGTTCCTCGAGGGCCGGCCGACGGACGATCTCTACTTCGCCTCTCCCGTTCACTTCCTCCCCGGCCTCGGCGGCGAGATCCTCGCGAAGCTCCGGACCCGCTTCGTGCTCCTCCCCTCGGGCGAGGGAACGGCGGAGAACATCGGCGAGTCCTGGCGCGTCGCGCACCTTCTCGGGGAAAAAGGTGTCCCCAATCGCGTGGACTCCTGGGGGCCCGACTGGCCTCACGACTGGCCCACCTGGAGAAAGATGCTCCCCCAGTACCTGGACGAGATCACCCGCTGACATCCCGGCTTGCGCGATCGGCCCCCGTCTCCGACAATTGAGGGAGCCATGTCGTCCGCCACGAGTCCCGATCCGAAACGCGAGATCCAGGAGCTTCGCGAGCAGATCCATCGCTATCAGGTCACCCTGGTCGGGGCGCTCGCGGTGCTTGGAATCGCGACCCTCGCCGCCATCGCGCTCGTGAGCCTCTACGGCTTCCGGGTCGCGAAGAGCGTTTCGGAGACGGAATCGACGCTCGCGGATCTGAAAGCGACGATGGAGAGGAGGACGCAGGAGCTGGAACGAGCCGTGCTCCGGCAGCAGCAGGAGCTCACCGCGATCCATAAGGCCGCGAACGACGAGCTCGAAGCGATGCGGGAGGCGAACCGGAAGCTCGAGGCGGTGCGCGATCCCGGAAAAGAGCTGACAGCTCTCCGCGAGGCGAACGAGGCCCTCTGGCGCGAGCTCGCGAGCCAGAGAAAGAAGCTTCTCGATGCGTTCGGGGGGCATGAGGGCGAGTCAGAAGCGGCCCCCCTGTCGCGACTCTCTCGCTTCCGGCTCGGGGAGACCACTTACGTCGATCCCGCCGAGCGTCCCGACGCGATCAAGGGCTTCGTGAGGGGCGACGAGAAGGTGTACCGAGCGAGCACGCTTCCTTCGAGCCCCGCGGTCCTTCTTATCGAGCTCCATCCCGAGGAGGTGACTCTCGGCAAGGTCTATCAGCTGTCGGTGCGCCTCGTGAACCGGAGCAACCGCTCGATCAACCCACGATCGATGAGGCTCGAGTGGACGTTCCAGGGGAAGAACACGGGGGGCGACGTTCCCGTCAGCGTCGGTCACGTGGCGGCGCAGGAGACGGCGATGCTCTACTCGGTCTCGGGCGAGTGGACGGAGGCCCACCTGCTGCGCCCGGTGAGCGTCGCCGCAGTCGTCACCGTGGACGGAGGAGCTCAGGTGAGAAACGTCCTGAGCTGGTAGCTCAGGCTTTGACTCGGACGTCTGCCTTCACGCTGACCGGAGTCTTCAGCGACTTCGACACGAGACAGGCGGCTTCCGCTTTCTGAACCAGGCGCTCGGCCCGGGGGACGTCGGCCTCGCCTCTCCGGCCCTCGGACCACACCATGGAAGATTCGTACTCGTGCATCGCTCTCAGCTCCGCGGACCGTAATGTCGTTCGTGGAAGCGCCGGTACTCGGCGCTTCCGCTCTTGATGCGCTGCCACCAGCCCGGGTTCTCGCGATACCAGGCGACGGTCGCCCGCAGTCCTTCGTCGAAGGGAACTTTGGGAGACCAGCCGAGGCCTCGGAGCTTCGCCGTATCGAGGCTGTACCGGCGGTCGTGGCCCGGCCGATCGGCCACGTGCGCGACGAGGCTCTCCGGCTTTCCCAGGATTCGCAGCACCTGGCGGGTCAGCTCCAGATTCGGGAGCTCGTGCCCTCCGCCGATGTTGTACGTCTCCCCGAGAACCCCCTCGTGGAGCAGAAGGTCGATCCCGCGGCAGTGGTCGTCCACGTGAAGCCAGTCGCGGACCTGAAGGCCGTCTCCGTAGAGAGGGAGCGGCTTGTTCTCGAGGGCGTTGGTGACGAAGAGAGGGATTACTTTCTCTGGAAACTGGCGAGGCCCGTAGTTGTTCGAGGCCCGGGTCACGATGACGGGAACGCCGTAGGTGACGAAGTAGGAGTACGCCAGGCGATCGGCGCCCGCTTTGCTCGCGGAATAGGGGTTGCGGGGGGCGATTGCGTCCGTCTCCTTCGCCGAGCCCGATTCGATCTCGCCGTAGACCTCGTCGGTCGAGATCTGGACGAAGCGCCGTGGACGGGAAGCGTCGCGGATGGCCTCCAGGAGCACGAACGTCCCGTAGACGTCGGTGCGGATGAAGTCGCCGGCATCGTGAATCGAGCGGTCCACGTGCGTCTCGGCGGCGAAGTTCACGACGTAGTCGCACTCGGCCATGAGGGGCGCGACCGTCTCGCGGTCGGCGATGTCCCCGTGGACGAAACGATAGTTGGGCCGCTCGTCGACGCCATGGAGGTTCTCGAGGTTTCCCGCGTAGGTCAGCTTGTCGAGATTGATGACTCTCCACTCCGGATGGTGCGCAGCCAGGTAGTGGATGAAGTTGCTGCCGATGAATCCGGCTCCCCCGGTGACGAGGATGGTGGTGGTCACGGGCCAACTATAGCGGAAAACTCCTCGAATACCTCCCGCAGCCGCCGGGCCACCAGCGCTAGCTCCGCCTCGTCGAGCTGCCGTACCCGGACCGTGGTCCCGTCGTAGGCGACGCGCGGGCTTCCCGCGAGAAGGCGTTTTCGGAGCTCGTCGTGGGTAAGGGGGATGACGCTTTCATCCCAGCTCAGATCGACGTCGGCGTAGCCCTTGGTGTTCACCGCGTACTCCGCGGAGAGGCCGCGGATTCCCTGGAGCTCCGAAGCGAGCCACCGGGCCTTCTCGCCCCAATCCGCGATCTCCTTCTCGTGGTCGAGCTTCAAGTAGCGCTCGAGGGCGACGACGAGAGCGACGATCTCCTCCTTTCCGACCTTCATTCCCCGGCCGATGCCGGTGTGAGGGGCCGCGTTCAGGGCGGCCGCCTCGACAAGGTCCTTCCGTCCCGCGAGGATTCCCGTCGATTGCGGACCGCGGAGGCCCTTGCCGCCGCTCACGACGACGAGGTCGGCGCCCGCCCGGAACCAGCGCGTGAGGTTCGAAGCCGGAGGGAGGTCGGAGGCCATGTCCACGAGCACCGGGACCTTCGCGTCTTTCCCGATGGCGATGAGCTCGTCCGGCATGAGCACGTGCGGCTCCGGCGGAAGTGCTCGTTTCTTCGGAACGGGCGGCCCGAACTGCCGCTGCTCCTCGACGGCGGCGAGGACGGGAATCATCGCCGTGTTCTCGGAGATCTTCTCGAGGAGCTGGTCGCGGTCGTAGGCTTCCACGATCGTCATCCCCGCGGCCCGGTAGGCGCGATCGTAGCTGAACCGGTGCGCCTTCTGGATGAGGCACTCGCGCTTCGTCCAGTCCGGGTGGGGGAGGGCGTCGATCTTGTTCGGGTCCGTGCCCGTGAGGCAGCCCGCGGCCGCGAGGATCATGGAGGAGAATCCGCCCGCGGTGACGAGAGCCGCCTCGGCGCCGAGAAGCTCCGCGACTTTCCGGCCCGCGGCTTCGCTCAGCTCCTCGACGTCGACGAAAAAGCGGTTCGCCTCGACGAGAGCGTCCATGACTTCGTCGGGCATGCGCGAGCCGGAAAGCCGGGAGATGTGCTCGTGCGCCCCGATGTGCGGCCTCACTCCCAGGAGGCGCGTGTAGACGTTGTCCTCGAGCTCGGCCGCGACCGACTCGGGCGTGCGCTTCTGCCTGGCTTGCCCCGCTCCCGAGAGCGTGCCGGCGAGGGGGGCAGCGAGGCTCGTTCGAAGGAATTCGCGTCGTTTCATGAATTGTCTTCTATCATGTTCCTGTAAAATCCCGGAATGGAGCTCTCGAGCGGCCGCGTCGAGCCCTCGTGGATCGACTACAACGGCCACATGAACGTCGCCTACTACCACCACGCCTTCGACCAGGCCACGGACCACTTCTTGCTGCACATCGGACTCGGCGAGGAGTACCTGAAGCGGGAGCAGGGCTCGATGTTCGCCCTCGAGGACCACCTCATCTACGTGAAAGAGTTGCGTGAGGGAGAGCCGTTTCGGATCGGAGTCCAGCTTCTGGATTTCGACGAGAAGCGCCTTCATTACTTCCTGCGCATGATCCACGGAGAGAGAGGCTTTCTCGCGGCGACCTGCGAGCACCTGTCGATCTTCGTGGACATGAAGGTACGCCGCTCGGCCCCCATGCCCCCTCATGTGACGGAGGCGCTCGAGCGCCTCGCGGCCGAGCAGCGACACCTCCCGAAGCCGGAACTTGCAGGCCGCCCCATGGGAATCCGTAGAGGCCGGGCATAGAATGGCAACGAAAGGGACACTTCCATGAATCTTTCCCGTTTTCCGCGGCGCCGCTACACCGAGGGTCGCACGCCGATCGAGAAGCTCGAGCGGCTGACGGCCGAGCTCTCGGGGCCTTCGCTCTACATCAAGCGCGACGACCTCCTCGGCCTCGCCGGGGGAGGGAACAAGACGCGGAAGCTCGAGTTCCTCGTCGCCGACGCCCTTGCCAAGGGCGCCGACACGCTCGTGACGGGAGGGGCGGTCCAGTCGAACCACTGCCGCCTGACCCTCGCCGCCGCCGACAAGGAGGGCCTCCACTGCTTTCTGGCCCTCGAGGAGCGCGTACCGGGAAGCTATAAAGATGATGCGAGCGGGAACAACTTCCTTTTCCGCCTCCTCGGGGTCGAGGGGGTCAAGGTCGTTCCCGGGGGCTCCAACATGATGGTGGAGCTGGAAGCGGCGGCCGAGGAGCTGCGGTCGAAGGGCCGCAAGCCCTACGTCATTCCCGTCGGGGGCTCGAATCCCCTCGGGGCCACGGGCTACGCCGCCTGCGCCCTCGAGATCCTCGCGCAGACGTTCGAGCTCGGCCTCCGGATCGATCGCATCGTGTGCGGGAGCGGGAGCTCGGGGACCCACGCCGGTCTCGTCACCGGTCTCTTCGGTCTGAACTCGGCGATCCCCGTGGTCGGAATCAACGTGAGCCGCCCGAAGGAGCCGCAGGAAGAGCTGGTGCACTCGCTGGTGGAGAGGACGGCGGCGCACCTCGGGATCCGCGAGCGCGTGCCGAAAGACGCCGTCCTCTGCTTCGGAGACTACGTGGGGCCGGGCTATTCGAGGCCCACGCCGGAGATGGCGGAAGCGGTGCGAAAGCTCGCCCGCACGGAGGGGATCCTGCTCGACCCGGTCTATACGGGAAAGGCGATGGCGGGCCTGCTCGACCTCGTCCGCAAAGGCTACTTCGACAAGAAGGAGAACATCCTCTTCCTCCATACCGGTGGCTCGCCCGCGCTCTACGCGTACATGAAGGACGTCCTGGACTGACCTCATGGCAAAGAAGAAGCGTGCGGCGAAAAAATTGGCGAAGAAGCGGCCGACGCGGAAGAAGGCTCCCGCGAGACACCCGAGACCCCATAAGCCGGCAGCCGAGCCGAGCAAGTCCTATCTCTCGAAGCTGGACCCCATGCTCCGGCTCGGCGCGGCCCGCGCGAAGGTCGAGCCGCGGTTCGAAACGCGCCCGGCCGCAGCCGAGAAACCGGCGGGGGTCCGCAATCTGTCGATCGGGATCCACACCCTCGCCTCCCGCATGTCGCGGACCGGCGCCGAGCGCCTCCGGAAGGAAGACCTCGTCTCCGTCGTCATCGATTGCAGCACCGGCGAGCCCGTGTGCGAGCGTCTGGACGAATGGGGTGGCTGCGGGACGAAGCTCTCGCGCTCGACGGTGGTCGGCCGCGTGCCGCGCACGGAGCTCGAAAGCCTCGCCCGGATGCCGGCCGTGCGCTATGTCGAAGCGAGCACACGGCTGCGGCTCCACTCCGATCTCGCCCACGCCTCCTCCCAGCTGGTGCGAGCGGGCGTTCGCACCGTCCCCCAGACGGGGGCCGGCGTCCTCGTCGGCATCGTGGACACCGGAATCGACGTGAGCCATCCCGCGTTCCTCTCGGGGGGGAAGACGCGCATCGTCAACTACCTCGATCAGATTACCGGCCAGGAGTTCGATTCCGCGAAGATCGACGCGGGCGACGCCGGTGGCTCTACCGACACGGTGGGACACGGGACCCACGTCGCGGGCATCGCCGCCGGGAACGGCGGCGGATCTCCCGACGCGTCGCTCCGGGGCGTCGCGCCCGAGGCCGACCTCGCGATCGTGAAGTCGACGCTCGAGACCGCGGACATCCTCACCGGCATCGCGCATATCTTCGACCTCGCGAAGGCGAGAAACCAGCCCGCGGTCGTCAACTGCAGCTTCGGGGGGCACGCTGGGGGGCACGACGGGAGCACGGTCATCGAGAGGACGATCGACGATCTCTCCGGGCCCGGCAGAATCGTCGTGGTCTCCGCGGGAAACGAGGGCGGCGATCCCATCCACGCCCACGGCATCGTGCGGGGGAGGGGTTCGGCCGCGGGCCGGTGGGAGGCGAAGTTCTCGCTGAGCCCCCGCACCGTCGAAGGCCAATCGGGGCCCGTCGAGCTCGGGATTCTCTTCCTCGAGGTCTGGCACCAGCGCGAGGACCGTTTGAAGATCCGGCTGCGCTCCCCCGGGGGAAACGTCATCGAGGCGCCCGCGGAGGGCTCGAAAGAGCGTGATTTCGGGTCGTTCTTCGTCGAGGCCTCGCGTCAGGTTCACCCCTATAGCGGCGATACGCTCGTCGCCTTCGAGGTCATCACTCTTCCGCAATCGCAGTGGCTCTCCGGCTGGACGCTGGTCGCGGAAGAAGCCTCGCCGGGAAACGCTGCCGTGGGCGCGGTGCACGCGTGGATCAGCGATGGGAGCGAAGGGAAGTTCACGAACGGCGCGACCGCGAGCTACCTCATCGGGATGCCCGCGACGGCCTACTCCGCCGTCACCGTCGCCTCGTACGCGACGCGGAACCAGTGGAAGTCGCGCGATCCGGAGAACCCGGCGATTCACCTCGAAGACCTCACCCTCGAGGCTCTTTCCTCTTTCAGCAGCCCCGGGCCCACCCGGGACGGGGACACGAAGCCCGAGGTCGCCGCTCCGGGAGAGTGGCTCCTCGCTCCGCTCTCGAAGGACGCTCTCGATTCCGAGCTTCCTCCGTTTACCCGGGTTGCCGGGATCGAGTACGCATCTCTCCGAGGAACGAGCATGTCCGCTCCGTACGTGACCGGCGCCCTCGCGCTTCTCCTCCAGAAAGACGGGAGCATCGATTGGGGCGAGGCGAAGCGCCGGCTCATCAAGTCCACGCGTCAGGATCGACACTCCGACGTCTGCTGGAACGCCCGCTGGGGCTATGGCAAACTGGACGTCGAAAGGCTTCTCACCATCGAGCCCGATGCCTAGACTGCGCGACCAGTTGAAGCGGCCCGAGACCCTCCGGGTCATCGTGGAGCTCGAGGTGCGCTCTCCCAAGGAGAAGGACCTCGACCATCTGGGCGAGCTCGGCCTCGACGTCGAAAAGGTCGTGGGGAACAAGGTCGTGGGCTCGATTCTCGCCGTGAAGCTCGCGAAGCTCGAAGGGGATGACTCCGTGCGTCTCGTCGAGCGCTCCGGGAAGTTGAGTCTGCGCTGACCTACTCCGCCCGGAGCGCCAGCACCGGACGCCCTCCGCGCCGGGATGTACGCCGCGCTCAACCGAAGATCTTCTTGATGACGGAGTCGAGAGCGTCGTCCGGCTTCCCGCTCGCGCCGAGCTGCTTGCGGGCTCCCTCGTGTCTGGGGTGGATGCGGAGCGTCGTCTTGAACTCGTGTGCCGCCCGCGAGCCCAATCCGAAGGACTTGTAGTAGAGACCCAACCAGTAATGAATCTCGGCGTCGCGGGGCGAGAGGCGGAGCGCTTCGATGAACTGCGTCTCCGCCTCTTTTCGCCTCGACGGGTGCCGCGACAGGGCGCGGCCCAGCATCCCCCGGTACAGCGCTTTGCCGGGAGAGATCTCGATGAGCTGCTCCAGAAGCGGCACGGCGCCTTCCCAGTCGCGAAGCTTGAAGTGGAGCTTCACGTCGCGGAGCAACCGGCCCTCGCCTCCTACTTGCGCCCGGCGGCGCGCATGAGCTTGTGCAAGACTCGCCGGCTCGCCCTCGCCTTCCGTGGTGTCCGCGGTGTCCCCTGCGTGCGCGGGGGGGCGCGCCACGGAGGTCGTCGGCCTTCCCGGCCGAGTCGGCTCGGGCTCGGGCTCTGCCTTCTCGACGGGCCCCGCGGCCTGCGGCTCGAAATCCGACTCCGCTTCCACTACCTCGATCTCGACCTCGTCCTCGATCTCGAGCCGAGCGTTCTCCTCATTGACGGCGACTTCTTCGATCCGGATTTGCACGAACATGGAAGGTGCGTCGTCCTCGGGAAGCTCGCCGGGAAGGTCGGGATCCGACACCGACAGGACAATCTCCTCCTTTTGTGAGGGGGCGGGGGGCTCCACGCCCGCGCGCGCCTGCCGAGCGTGCGTTTTCTTCTCTTGTTTCCCGGACCCCAGGGGCACGCCCTGCTCCTCGAAGAAATCTCGAAACTGATCGGCGGGGTTGTCGGTAACCGACCAATCGGGGACGTTCGACTTCTCGACACTCTCGACCCGTGTCGGCCCCTCTTCCTGCGCGTCCAGGACGGACCACGACGGCACCCCCACCCGCTCGACGGGCTCGGGCGCTATCGGCTCGCCGACGGCAGCGGAGACGCTCTCCGCGGGCGAAGGGGCCTTGGGAGTCTCGCTCCGGCGGGTCTCCGGACGAGTCCGCCGGGCCATTGGTGTCGGCGCGATACTTCGATCACTCTCGGGTTTGGAGGAGAGTCCGAGAAGCGAGAGCAATGACGCCCACAGCCTCTCGAAGAATCTCAGAATCCCGATGAAAACGTCGTCGCTCGATGCCGGAGCCGCGGTAAACGCGGGGTCGCGCACGAGCGGGGCACGGAGGGCCGGCGCTCGCGCTCGGGCGGGCTCGGGCGCCCTCGGAGCAGGAGGCGGGGCGGGCGGGGGATTCGATTCGGGCTCGGAAATCTTCTGGCTGATCCCGGAGAGAACGAAGGTTCCGGTCTCGAACTGAACGCTGAGAGGTCCCCTCGGCTGTTCGGACTTTGCTTCCAGGACTCCTGCGGCGAGCAGGCCGTAGACTGCTCGGAGCACGACACCCTCGTCGCCACCGACGTTGTCGATCACGACGCGTATGTCCGCCGCTCGGTCGCTCACCGCCTTCAGGACGCTTCGTTCCACGGGACGAAGCGCTTCGAGGTCGAGCGCGAACGGAGGCTGGCCCACGACCTTGACGTCGGCGTCGAGCGAAGGCAGGCCGGTGAGGACGAGCCTCTTGCTCGTCATGTGCCGGATGCCTTCCATCAGGATGCGGTAGACCGAAAGGCTCACCCTGAGGTCCATGGGAATCACGGTGGGCCGCTCATCAAAGCTGTACACGCCGCGCTTGGCAGAGAAGAGAGACAGCACGATGCGGTTCACCTGGGCGGCCACATAGTGCCCGAGCTCTTCCTCCGAGACGATTCCGGTGCTCACGAGCGCCTTTCCGAACTTGAGGCGCGAGGTTTTCATGAGCTCGCTCGCGGCGACGAACTCGCGCGGCGAGATTCTCCCGGCCTCGATCATCCTCTCACCCAGGCGGTCCCGCTTCCGGTTGCTCGAAGCGAACACGATGAACCCGCGGTCGAAGTAGACGGTCTTGATGGCGTCGGGTGTGGTGACCTGGAGGTCTCCGCTCCTCTCCTCCGACACGATGCGTCGGAAGACCTCGGCGAGCGGTGTATCCGCGAGCGAGCCCACGAATCCCGCGGGTTCGCGAAGGGAGAGGTCCACGTTCGGCATATGACGGGCCGGGTGTTTCGAAGCTCTAACTATAGGCTTCTAGTCAAGCCCGAACGACCGGTCAGCAGGGAAGTTCACGTTGAAGCGGCCCGAGACCCTCCGGGTCACCTGGGCGAACTCGGCCTCGACGTCGAAAAGGTCGTGGGGAACAAGGTCGTGGGCTCGATTCTCGCGGGCAAGCTCCCGAAGCTCGAAGGGGATGACTCCGTGCGTCTCGTCGAGTAGCTCCGGGAAGTTGAGTCTGCGCTGACCTACTCCGCCCGGAGCGCCACTACCGGGTCCACAGCGAGCGCCTTCCGCGCCGGGATGTACGCCGCGAGGAGCGAGACAGCGCTCAGGACGACCCCGAGAAGCGCAAACGTCCCCGCCTCGAGCTGCACGACGCCGAACAGGTTCGACGCCATGAGTCTTCCCGCGGCGAAGGCGAGGAGGAGCCCGAACCCGACTCCGGCGGCCGTGGTCGAGAACGCCTGGCCGAGGGCCAGCTTCAGGACGTCGGAACGCTCGGCCCCGAGGGCGATTCGGACTCCGATTTCGTGTGTCCTCCGGCTCACGGAGTACATCATGACGCCGTAGATCCCGACAGCGGCGAGCAGGAGGCCGAGGAGACCGAGAACTCCCATCACCAGAGCGGCGTACTTGAGCCCGATGAGCCGCTCCGCGATCAACCGGCGCATCGTCGTTGGGTGGAAGATCGGCTGATCGGGGTCGACGCGGGCGACGACGCTCCTCACGGCGGAGGTCACCGCCTCGGGCTCACCGCGCGTGCGCACGGCGAGAGACATGCCGGTCCTCGGGCGCTGCTCGAAGGGCAGGTAGAAGGTCGGTTGAGGTCCTCCCAGGAACCAGTCGTGGAGGACGTCGCCGGCGACTCCCACGACCGTGAGCCACGCGTCGTCGTCGGAATCGCGGAACCTTCGCCCCAGCGGATCTTCCGAAGGCCAGTGACGCTCCGCGAACTTCTCGCTCACGATGGCGACGGCAGCGGTGTCCTCCCGATCCACGCTTCCGAACGGCCGGCCCGCGAGGAGCGGGATTCGCATGGTCTCGAGGTATCCGGGCGTGGTCACGAGAAAGCCGGCGGTGGGACGCTCGGAGACGTTCGGGATCGACTTCCCCTCGACGTCGATCGAGCGCGAGTAGTTGTTTCCGCTCGAAGGGAGCGACAGTGTGAGGTCGGCGGCGAGCACCCGGGGAACCTCGCGAACGCCCTCCAGGACGGCTCGGTAGAACTGGCGCCTCTTTTCCATCTCCTCGTACTTTCGCTCCGGAAGCGCGATCTCGAACGTCATGACGCCGTCGGGGTCGTAGCCGTGGTCGGCGCCCGCGATCCGGAGCGTTCCGCGGATCGCGAGACCCGAGGCGACGAGGAGCGTGAAAGCGAGGGCCACCTCCACCACCACGAGAAGCCTCCGGCCGCGCTGTCGCGAGAGGCCCTCCGAGCCCCCGCGCCCGCCTTCGCGGAGCGCCGCCGTGAGGTCGGACGAGGAAGCCCGTACGGCGGGCACGAGGCCGAAGACGAGCGTCGTGAGAACGGTGACCGCGGCGGTAAAGGCGAGGAGCCGGAGATCGAGATCGATCTCTCTCCAGCCGACGACGAACTTCTGCACCTCGGGAGGTAGTCCGCTGCGAAGCAGTTGGATTCCCGTCCAGGCGAGGGGAACCGAGAGGGCCGCACCTCCCACCGAGAGCAGCAAGTTCTCCGTCAGGAGCCGTCTCACGATTCGGGAACGGTTGGCTCCGAGAGCCTGCTGGAGGGAAATCTCTTTCTCCCGCTCCGCGCCGCGCGCGAGAAGAAGGTTCGCCACGTTGACACAAGCGATGAGGAGAACGAACACCGTCGTCGCCTGCCAGAGGGCGAGAAATGCGGGCGCGCCGACGTCGACGACCGCCCGAGCGAGCGGGACCGCCCGGATACCTCGTCCCTCGTTCGTGACCGGATGCTCTTCCTGGAGGCGTCCGTTGAGGACGTCGAGCTCCGCCCGCGCGTCGGAGAGGCTCACCCCTGGGCGGAGCTTTCCGATGACATCGAGGTAGTGCACGTCGCGCCGCGCCGCGGTCTTCGCGTCGAGAAAGAGCGGCGCCCAGAGATCGGAGCCGTACGGATAGTTGAAGCCGTCGCGGGCGACGCCGATGACTTCGTAGGGCTCGCCGTCGAGGCGGATCGTCTGACCCAGGATTTTCGGATCCGCTCCGAACCGGCGCTGGAAGAACTGGTAGCTCAGGACGACCGTGCGCGCGCGGGTCTCGCTCTCGTCCGCGGCGAGGGTCCGGCCGAGGTGGGGCTCGACCCCGAGGGTCTCGAGGTAATCGGGAGAAACGAACGTCCCCTGGAGCCTCTCCGGCTCACCCGTCCCGGAGAGGTTCACGTCCCACCACTCCATGGCGACGAGCCTTTCGAAGACCGTCGATCTTTCCTTCCAGTCGAGAAAGTCGGCCGGGGATTGCCGGTCGCGCTCGTCGCCCTGCGCTGGAACGGTGCCCCACAGCATGACGAGCCGATCGATCCCGGGGATGGGAAAGGGGCGCAGCACGAGAGCGTCGACCATCGAGAAGACGGCGGTATTGGCCCCGATCCCGAGAGCGAGGGTCAGGACCACGATTCCCGTCGAGGCGGGCGATGCGAGAAGCGCCCGGAGCCCCAGCTTCAGGTCGCGAAAGAAACCACTCATGCCAATCCCTTCGATCCAACGGGAGACTCGGCCAAGAAGTTCACATTGTAGGCAAAAAACCTGGGGTAGGATATCGGCCCATGGCCATGCGAAGAGATTCCATCGCTCTCCTGCTTTGCTCCTTTTCCTGCGCGACCCCTCCAGAAACGAAGACCGACACCGCGACCTCGTACGTCGACTTCCGCACGCCCGGAGACGTCCAGGCGGGAGGCGTGCGGATGATCGAGCTCGAGGAAGGCTACCGGGTCTGGACCAAGCGGTTCGGAAACGCTCCCATGAAAGTACTCCTCCTCCACGGTGGGCCAGCCGCGACCCACGAGTACATGGAGTGCTTCGAGAGCTTCTTCCCCAAGGCGGGGATCGAGTTCTACGAGTACGACCAGCTCGGCTCGTACTACTCCGACCAGCCCGAGGACCAGAGCCTCTGGACGACGGAGAGGTTCGTCGAGGAAGTGGAGCAGGTGCGGAAGGCCCTCGGGCTCGACCGCAGCAACTTCTATCTCCTCGGCAACTCCTGGGGCGGCCTTCTCGCGATGGAATACGCGCTCAAGTACCAGGACAACCTCAAGGGCCTCATCGTCGCCAACATGACGGCCGACTTCGGGAAGTACGCCGCATACAACAAGAAGCTCCGGTCAGAGCTATCGCCGGAAGTGCTCGCGAAGCTCGAGGAGTACGAATCGAAGGGGGCCTACGCCGATCCCGCCTACCAGGAGATCGTCGTGCGCGAGTACTACAACCGGCACATCTGCCGCGTTCCGGAGTGGCCCGAGCCGGTGGCGCGCTCTTTCAAGCACATCAACCAGGACGTCTACGTCTACATGCAGGGGCCGAGCGAGTTCGTTCCCGGAGGCATCCTGGAAGGCTGGTCGGTCTGGGATCGTCTCGGCGAGATCCGGGTCCCGACGCTCATGGTAGGAGCCGCCCACGACACGATGAACCCCGCGGAGATGGAGGAGATGAGCCGCCTGGTCCAGAAGGGCCGCTACCTCTTCTGCCCGAACGGAAGCCACCTCGCGATGTGGGACGACCAGGAAGTCTTCATGAGCGGGGTCATCGGCTTCATAAAGGACGTCCACGAGGAAAAATTTCCCTGACCAGGGCTCACTTCTCCGGCGCGATCAGGTCGTCGAGAATCATGGCATCCATGCCGGGGATACGTCGGAAGACCGGATCGTTGGCGATGAATCCAGTGGCGCCGGTAGCCAATGCTGTTGCTGCCTGAATGGCGTCCGGCGTTCGCAGGCCGTGCTCTCCCCGCACCTTGGCGGCGACGTCGCAAACCACGGTGTCGGCGGGAACCCACGTGAGGTTCGGGAACGTGGAGAGAAGCGCATAGAGCTCATTCACCTTCTCGACGTCCTTTGCCCGGTATGAGGGCACGAGAAGCTCTGTCAGGGTGATGGTGGAGGTGACGGCGCGACCCTTGCCCTCGGCAAGCCATTTGAAGACGTGATGTGTGGATGCTTGATACTTCGGGTTGGCCTCCAACTGATAGATGAAGACGTTGGTGTCGAGCCCGATGACACGCCCGCGCGTCAGAAACCGTTCGAGCGCTGCGCTCACCGCCACGTCCCGCGCTCGGTCTCGACGTGGTCCTTGGAGTACACGCCGCGACCGATCCCGAGGATTGCCGTCGCGTGATTCTTGGGCTTTGGGAGGAGAATCACCATATCACCGCGAACGACGAGGAGGAGCCGGTCTCCCGCTTTGAGGCGTAATGCCTTCCGGACATCGCGGGGGATCACGATCTGGTTCTTGCTCGAGAGCTTGGCTTGATGCATATCCGCCTCGCTTTACATTCTAGCATGAAGTAAAGCGAAGGCCGTGCGCCAGGTGGAGGTCCCTCGAGCCCGCGGACGCAAGCGGAGTACGTACGGATATGGTATCGTGTTCGTACGACGTGTCCCCTATGGTGAAGCGCCTGACCAAGACCGGAAACAGCCTCGCGCTCGTCCTCGATCGCCCCATCCTGGAGGCGACCAAGATTGACGCCACGACACCGCTCGAGGTCTCGACGGATGGGGACGTGATCGTCATCTCTCCGATTCGAGGCAAGAAACGCCGGGAGCGATTCAAGTCCGCCGTCGACGAAATCAATCGACGCTACGCAGGGGTGTTTCGCCGCCTCGCTGAGTGATGGATCCCGTCTTCCTGACGCTGGACGAGGTACTCGCCCTTCACAGCGATCAGATCCGAAGATACGGAGGGAGCGGCGGTATCCGGGATCGCGGCCTCCTTTCTTCTGCCCTGGGAACGCCTTCGGCGACCTTCGGAGGCTCCTTTCTCCATCAGAGTCTGTTCGAGATGGCGGCTGCGTATCTGTTCCACCTGGCCCAGAACCACCCCTTCGTCGACGGAAACAAGAGGACCGCTCTTGCTGCCGCACTCGTGTTCCTCATCATGAACGACGTGGAGATTCGATCGAGTGAGGACGATCTCACCGACCTCGTTCTGGGAGTCGCCGAGGGCAGGATCACCAAGTCCGAGGTGGCCGTTTTCTTACAGAAGCACGCTCTCGATTACGAGAGCTGAAGGGCGCCCGCTCTCTGTTCCTCGAGGGTGAGGCTTTCGATCCCCTTTACCACCAGAGTTCCCGTGCCTTCGTTCGTAAAGATCTCGAGGAGAAGCGCGTCCGGCGTCTGGAACGAAATGACGTGCACCCGGGGGACGCCTCCGTTCAATGCGGATTCGATCGACGATGCCTTGGGCATCATGCCGTCCTCGAGGCTTCCGGATCGCTTCAGGCCTTCGAGGCCAGCGAGGTCGGTGTAGGAGACGAGGGACTTCGGGTCCTTCGGATCCTCGAGGATCCCCGGCGCGCCGGTCGCGAGGATGAGCTTCTCGGCCTTCATCGCGACCGCGATGGCCGAGGCGACGGTGTCGGCGTTGATGTTGAGGACGGTCCCTGAGCTGTCCGCGGAGAGCGGGCTCACGACAGGCACGTAGCCGAGCTGGAGCTGCTTTTCCAGGACGGCGGCGTCGACCTCGACGATGTCTCCGACGTATCCGAAGTCAATGGGCTCCCGCGCTCGCTTCCGGGCTTGGATGAGGCCCGCGTCCACGCCGCTGAGGCCGACGGCGGGAAGGTGGATCGCGCGGCAGAGCGCCAGGATCTTGGTGTTGACGACGCCGTTCAGGACCATCGTCGTCACCTCGAGCGTCTTCTCGCAGGTGATGCGCCGCCCTTCGACGATCCGGCTCTCGACGCCGAGAGCGCTCGCGAGCTCCGTCGACTGCGGCCCTCCGCCGTGGACGAAAACCACGCGAATTCCGAGCTGATGGAGGAGCGCGACCTGCTCGAGGAGCGCGCGCGTTTTTTCCTCGCTCGCGAAAATGGCGCCTCCCGCTTTGAGGACGAACGTCCTTCCCTTGTACAGGCGGATGTAGGGGGCCGCCATCTTGAGAGCGGTCACGACCAGGACCCGATCCACGGTGACCATCACACCGAGCCCTTCATGATGGCGTGCACGACCGCCATCTGGCCGTACAGGCGGTTTCTCGCCTGCTTCAGCACGATGCTCCGCGGCCCATCGAGGACGGAGTCGGTGACGACGACGTTTCGCCGAACGGGAAGGCAGTGCATGAAGCGGCAATCGGACGACGTGGTCTCGAACCACGCGTCGTCGACGCGCCAGCCCCGGAGTCCTTGGCGAAGTTCCCGATCCCCCTCGGCGTCGCCGTAGTGTCGCGTCGACGACCAGGACTTGGCATAGATCGCATGGGCGCCCTCGAGCGCCTCCGCTCGATCCGTCGTTTCGCGCACCGAGCCCCCCGACGCCGCTGCCGCGCGCCGAGCACGATCCATGACCGCCCCCGGAAGCTCGAATCCCTCGGGGCGGAGCACGATGGTCTCCATTCCGCGCATCGCGGCCATCTCGACGGTTGCCGCCGGGACCGCGAGCGGGAGGGCCTTGGGGTGGTTCGCCCAGCTAAGGACGAACTTCCCGCCGTTTCGGGGAATCGCTAGGTCGTCCATCGTCTTCCAGTCCGCGAGGCTCTGGCAGGGATGGTGGATGGCGGACTCCATGTTGATGACGGGAACGGCCGAAAGCGAGGCGAGGGCCTCGAAATCCTTGTCGGTGACGTCGTCCTCGATCGACTTTCGCGGCGCGAACGCGCGGATCCCGAGAGCGTCGCCGTACGATGAGATCACGGGGATCGCCTCGCGGACGTGCTCCACGGTGTTGCCGTCCATGACGACCCCGGGACGGGTCTCGAGGGGATGGATGCCGAGCTCCGGCGAGGCGATGAACGAGCCGCCTCCGAGCCTGAGCATCGCCGACTGGAACGACGTCATGGTGCGGAGCGACGGGCTCAGGAACAGAAGCGCGAGCACCTTGCCCTCGAGAGCCCTCGGCTCCGGGTGCTTTTCGAGCCTTCGCGCGAGGTCGAGAAGCTCCTCGAGCTTCGAAGGCTCCAGCTCGGCGAGGTTGCGGAAGTCTTTCATGTCGGGCTCACTTTCTCGAGAGCTCTCGAGAGCGTCTCGACGTGCTCCTCCTGAAGGATGAGAGGCGGAAGGAGCCGTACCACGTTCGGATCGGCGCTCGTCCCCACGAGGATGTTCTGCTCCAGAAGGGAGTCGCGCACCGCGGCCGCGGGCCGCCGGCAGCGGAGGCCGAGGAGAAGCCCGGTCCCCTGGATCGACTCCACGGGGCCGACCTGACAGGTCGAGCGGATCCGCTCGGAGACGCGGCGGACGTTCTCGAGGAGCCCCTCGGCCTCGATGACGTCGAGGACCGTTTCGACGAGGGCGCAGGCGAGAGGTCCGCCTCCGAAGGTCGTGCCCAGGCTTCCCATCGCCGCGTGTCCCGCGATCTCCTCGGTAGCAAGAACTGCCCCGACGGGGAATCCCGCGGCGAGGGCCTTCGCGGTCGTGAGGATGTCGGGGGTCACCCGGTGCTTCTTGCATGCGAAATAGCACCCCGACCTTCCGACCCCGGATTGGACCTCATCGAAGATCAGGACCGTTCCCGTCTCGTTGCAGCGCCGCCTCAGGGCATGAAGAAACGCGGGCTCGAGCGCGACCGCTCCCGCCATCCCCTGAACGGGCTCCACGATGACCGCCGCCGTCCTCTCGTCGATCGCGTCCTCGAGTCTTGCGACGTCGTCGGGCGGAACGAACGTCACCGGAAACGGAGCGTGGGGGAACCCGTACCACTTCGAAGCACCCCACGTCACCGCTGCCGCCGCCGCCGTCCTCCCGTGAAAGCCGTGCTCGAGGGCGACGACCTTCTCGCGGCCCGGCCGGGCGAAGAACGCGAGCCTCAGAGCGTTCTCGTTCGCCTCCGCGCCGCTGTTCACGAAAAAGGCGCGCGTCAGGCCGGTGGGCGCAACCCGCACGAGCTTCTCCGCCGCCCGGGCGCGCACCTCGAGGGCGACGGCGTTCGTCTGAAACGTCATCTCGACGGCCTGCCGCGCGAGCGTTTCGACGACCCGCGGGTGCGCGTACCCGAGAGCGGCGACAGCGTGGCCTCCGTAGAAATCGAGCACGTCTGCACCGGAAGCGGTGCGAAGGAAAACGCCTCTGGCAGATACGAGATCGAGAGAAATCTGCGGGTAAACGGCCAGCAAGTAATCGGATTCGGTCGCGATCATCAGATCCACCCCGGCGCGGGATTGTCCAGACCCATGGATTCGGGAAGCCCGAGCATGCGGTTCAAGAACTGGACTCCCCCGCCCGCGGCGCCTTTCAACAGGTTGTCGATGGCGGACAAGACCGCGACCGTGTCGCCTTCCGTTGCGACTCCCAGATGGGCGAAGCTGCTCCCGGCGACGTCCTTCACCCGGGGAGTCCCGGGGACGATGCGGACCAGAGGCGAAGCCGCGTAGAAGCGGGCGAGCTCCTGCCGAATCGCCTCGGCATCCAGGGGAGCGCGAAGCCTTCCCTGGATCGTGGTGTGGATGCCGCGCGCGAATGGTCCTGAGTGGGGGATGAAGTGAATCGCCGGTCTGACTCCGGACGCCTTTTCCGCGAGATCGGTCATTTCCGGGACGTGGCGGTGGACGAGGGGCTGATAGGCGAAAAGGTTCGCGTGTCTCTCCGGATGATGCGTCGTGTCTTTCGGCTCGCGGCCGGAGCCGGTGCTTCCCGTAATCCCGACAGCGAAGATCTCCTTCTCGACGATGCCGAGCTTCAGGAGCGGGACCACGGCGAGAAGGACGGACGTCGCGAAGCAGCCGGGATGCCCCGCGTGGCGCGGGACGACATCGACATGCTCGGGAACGCCGCACTCGAACAAGGAAAGAAGAAACGGAGCCCCGTGGGCGTTCTGGTAGACCGCTTCGTAACGAGCGGCGTCGCGGTACCGGAAATCCGCCGACAGATCGACGATCCGGACGTCGACTCCCTTCTTTGCGGAGGCTTCGAGAAGCTCCGCGACGAGAGGCGCGGACGCTCCGTGGCTCGCGGCCGACAGCACCGCTACTGTGCCCTCGGTGTCGTCGAGGATCGAGGGAACCTCGGACGGCGCGTGAAACCGCGCGTCGATGCTCCCCAGGTGGGGGAACAGGCTTCCGATCGTCGTTCCCGCACGGCTCTCCGAGACGGCGGCCTTGAGCTTCAGCCCGGGGTGGCCGTGGACGAGCCGAAGGCACTCGCCACCGGCGTATCCCGAGGCCCCGAGAACGATCGTCTCGAATCGTGTCATCTAGAGGCGGCTACCTGAGGGCGGCTGTCGAGCGCGCGCTCGAAAACGATGTCTCCGAGCGTGGCTCCGTCCGTGAGTGCGTTCGCCGCGGGGAGCCGGAGACGCTCGCGGATGATCTCGACACCGACCTTGTTGTCCGTCGCGGGACCGGTCACGACCGCGGGCTCGATCCCGAACCGATCGCGAAGGAGTGTCGCGCCGCCCCAGGCGGCTACCGGGTCATTCGCCGAGAGCACGACCGCACTGAGGCAGGAGCGGATCTCGGAATCGCCGAGGAGGGCCTCGACTCCGTAGGCCCCGAGAAGGCCGTCGCCGAGCTCGAAGAGGATGGCGTCGGGCTCTTTCGACGCGAGCCTCCGGAGCATGGTCCGCGCAAGGGCCGGGGCGTTCCTGGAAGTCGTGGTGACGATGCCGAAGTCGGTGAAGATGAGAGTCGAGCGCGCGCCCGCATCCTCCATCGCGAGGATGTCCCGGCGCGCCGACACTCCCGTCGCCTTGAAGGCGTCGACGGCGAGGCCGCGATGGCGGAATCGGGCGAGGATGGCACAGGCTGCCGCCGTCTTTCCCGCGTCCATACACGATCCGGCGACGGCGATGACGGGAATCCCGTTGAGGTGAAGGGGGCCGCCGCGATCGATCGGAAACCCGCCGACGCGCGCGGGAACCCCGATGCGCTCTCCCAGGAACGGAAACGTCAGGACCGCGCCGAGGACTTTGCAGGTGAAGGGTGCTCCCCGGGCCCGATCGTAGTCGTCGCACACTCCGAGGACGCCGCCGAGGTTGAGAAGGTGCACGAGGCTTCCGGGCTCGAGGCTCCCGGGAACGTGGCCGGAATATCCGAAGAGGGCGTTTCGGTGCCCGAGCGCGCCCACGAGGATGTCGCCCTTGCGCACCGTCGCCATGCGTCCGCTCGCGAGCTCGAGCTGGTTGTAGCTGGCCTTGTCGTCGAGAACCTCGACGGCGATGACGACTCCCTCCTCGGACGGGATCTCCTCACTCAGGCGGAGGTCGGGCGTCAGGCGGCAGCCGAGCGCCACGGACGCGATCTTGTCGGCGAGGACACGCTTCATGCATATTTATTAGCGTGATCTGCATAAATAGTCAATAGGAAATCGGGGCTAGTCGTCGCCGCTCCACGACGCCCTGGCTCTCGCGCCCATGGCCGTGCTGCCGCAGTGTCAGAATCGAGGGATTGGGTCGGCGCTGGTCCGACGTGGGCTCGAAGAGGCTCGAACACGCGGCCACCGCCTGGTCATCGTGGTCGGCCATCCGGAGTACTACCCGCGATTCGGCTTCATTCGAGCCCAACCTCTGGGAATCCGACCGCCCTTCGAGGTGCCGGTCGAGGCTTTCCTGGCGCTGGAGCTCCAGCCGGAGGCGCTTCACGGGATTCAAGGGGTCGTGGAGTATCCTCCGGAGTTCAATGAGTCGTCGTGAAGGTCAGGGCTCGTCGCTCAGCGCCTCAGAGTTGTCGCGGGCCCACTGCTCGATGTCCTTGGCGACGACGCCCGCGACCCGCTTCCAGGTGACGAAGGCGCCGGCCAGGGCGGCATCGGCCTCGAACCCCGAGGCTCCGGCCTCGAGCCGGAAGCGGAGGACGTAGCGGCTCTGGTAGTGAGTCTGGGTGTAGCCGAAGTACTTGGTCTCACCCGAGCGGTTCACCTCGATGCGGCGGTCGAGGAGGGTGACGAGAATGTCCGCGTCCGAGCGGCTTTCGGCGCTCGCGATGTCGCGCCTCTTCGAGATCTGCTCCCGGAGGTCCGTCATCGAGTCCACGAGCTCCCGCAGCATCGCGGGATCGCTATCCTCGACGGAACGATCGACGTGAACGTAGACGCGCGGCCTTTCGATCGGGGCGGCCGCTTCGAGCGCGGATGCAATCAGGAGCGAGCCTGCCAGGATGAGCTCCATGGAGACTCAAAGATAGCACGTCGTCAATCCTGGCGCAGCGCGGTCATGGGATCTACCCGGGCCGCGCGCCGGGCGGGAAAGTGGCTCGCGAGGAGAACGGCGGCGGAAAGCAGCAGGGCCGCCGTCAGAGCGATGCGTGCGTCCTGGATCATGAGTCCTCGGTCGAGTAATGTAGCAAGGGACGTGCCATGAAGAACTCTCGTCTTGCCCGGTCAGAGGTGCGAGCGTGACGTCCGATAACGGACGTTCCCCGTCCGAGCCCGAACAGGGCACTCGACGGGCCGAGCTGGTCCTCGTGGGGGGAGGGCATTCGCACGTCCAGGTGCTCCGGCGTTTTGCGATGGCGCCGCGGCCCGACGTCCGCCTGACCCTCGTCGTCGACAAGCCCGTCGCTGTCTATTCGGGGATGGTCCCGGGCTACGTCGCGGGGCAGTACCGCCGCGAGGAGCTCGAGATCGACGTCGTCCCCCTCGGCCGGCGCGCGGGCGCCCGCGTGATTTTGAGTCCCGCTGAGGGAATCGACGCAGGGTCAAAACGTATCCGCCTGTTCGATCGGCCTCCCATCCCCTACGACATCGCATCCTTCGACGTGGGCTCGACCGTCGCGGGGCTCGATCTCCCCGGTGTCCGGCAGCACGCACTTCCGACGCGGCCGATCGGGGAGCTGGTCGAGCGCATCGAGTCCCTCGTCGTCCGCATTCGCAACCGACCTCCGGGAAGCCCGTTTCGCATCGTCGTCGTCGGAGGCGGCGCCGGGGGAATCGAGGTCGCGTTCACGCTCTGGCACCGGGTCGACGCGGGACGCGATCGGGGAGTCGAGCTCACCCTCGTCCACGGCTGGCCGGAGGTGCTCGCCGGCTATCCTCGGGGCCTCATCGACCGCGTGCACAGGAACGCCGCGCGCCGCGGAATTCGCATCGAGGGGAGCCGCCGCGTGGTCGAGGCGCGGGCGGACCGAGTTGTCCTCGACGGCGGAGATTCGATTCCCGCCGAGGCCCTCCTCTGGGTGAGCGGCGCCTGGAGCCACTCGCTCTTCGCCGACTCCGGTCTTCCCATTGAGGGCCGAGGGTTCGTACGCACGCGTTCAACCCTCCAAGTCGAGGGATTCGATGACCTCTTCGCCGTCGGCGACTGCGCCACCCTGACCGAGTTTCCCGAGACTCCGAAGGCGGGAGTCTATGCCGTGCGCCAGGGCCCCTTCCTGTACCAGAACCTGGTGGCCTCCCTGGAAGGACGGCCTCTCCGGTCTTACCGCCCGCAGTCGGACTTTCTCACTCTCCTCAACCTCGGCGATGGAAGCGCTCTCGGCGCCAAGTGGGGGCGCTCGTTCGAGGGCGAGTGGGTGATGCGGCTCAAGGACTGGATCGACAGGAAGTTCATGCGCCGATTCCAGGTGCTCGAGGGCGAAGGTGTCCTGACGGAGGAGTTCGAAGGCCTCCCCGCGATGTCCTCGGGAATGGAGGTTCTCTGCGGCGGCTGCGCGGCGAAGGTGGGTGAGAGCGTCCTCGAGCGTGCGCTCTCGCGGCTTCCAGGAGGGGCGAGCGACTCGACGGTGAAGCTCGGCCTCGACCGTCCCGACGACGCGGCGGCGTTCGAGACTCCGGGGGGAGATCTCGTCGTCTCCAGCATCGACGGCTTCCGGGCGTTTCTCGACGACCCCTTTCTCGTGGGAAAGGTCTCGGCGTTGAACTCACTCTCGGACGTTCTTGCCAAAGGCGCCAATCCTCGCTACGCTCTCGCGCTCGTCGCCATCCCCCAGAACGCGTCGGAGGCGGAGCAGGAGGAGATTCTGTTCCAGGTGCTCTCGGGCGCGCGCGCGGTTTTCGATGAGAACCGGGTGAGCCTCATCGGAGGACACACGACGACGGCGCCCGAGCTCCTGGTGGGGTTTTCGATCGATGGCCTCGCGACGTCGAAAGGCCTCCTCTCCCTGGATAGGCTCCAGGCCGGCGATCGGCTCCTTCTGACCAAGCGGCTCGGCACCGGTGTCGTGCTTCACGCCGACATGCTCGGGCGCGCTTCCGGGCGTTCGCTCGCCGAATGCCTCGAGTCCATGCTGACGGCGAACCGGGAGGCGGCCCAGCTCGCGAGGGAGCTCGGCGCGCGGGCGATGACGGACGTCACGGGTTTCGGCCTTGCGGGGCATCTGGGCTCGATGCTGCGCGCGAGCCGCGTCTCCGCCGTCGTCGACGTCACGGCCCTCCCCCCGCTTCCGGGGGCGGTCGACCTCCTCGCCCGAGGCTTCCGCAGCACGTTCCATCCCGAGAACTCCAAGGTGAAGAAGTCCCACGTCATCCAGCCCGAAGCCGCTCTCGATCCTCGCGTCGAGCTTCTCTTCGATCCGCAGACCTCGGGCGGCCTCCTCTTCGGGCTCTCGCCGGACAAAGTGGGCGAGGCGTTGGAACGGCTGGATCAGGTGGCGGTCATCGGAGAAGTGAGGGCGCCGCGCGCGGACGGAGCGCTTCTCTCGGTCGTCGTTTCGTCGACCTCCGCCTCCGCGGCGATCGTCGAGCCCGCCGGAAGGCGGAAGGGATTAGAATAAGTCCCATTCCAAAGGAGTATGCCATGCCAAAATACCTTCTTCACGCCAAGTACAACGCCGAGGGGGCGCGCGGACTTTTGAAAGACGGAGGGACCAAGAGGAAGAACGCCGCGGACGATCTGGTCAAGAGCGTGGGCGGAAAGCTCGAAGCCTTCTACTTCGCCTTCGGGGACGACGACGCGTACGTCGTCGTCGATGCTCCCGACAATGCGACGGTCGCGGCCGCGAGCCTCGCGGTTGGTTCGAGCGGTCTCGTGAGCACGAAGACCACGGTGCTCCTCACGCCCGAGGAACTGGATCAGGTGGCGAAGAAGTCGCCGAAGTACAGCCCTCCGGGAAAGTAAGCTACTGACAAAGAGCAGCCTCTCCGTCCGCGAGCAGGTCGATGCCGAGCTTTCGGACTGGCGGTGTCCTTCGACCGCGGGCTGCTGCCACTTCGAGTGCACCGGCCGCGAGCCGTCCGTCACTGCCGCCGAGTGGGAGCTTCTCGAGAAGGAAATCGCGCGTCAGGGCCGGAAGGGGGCATCGCTGCGGACGGACGGCGCTTGCCCGTTTCTATCCGCCGACGATCGGTGCCTGGTGTACACCGTCCGGCCTCTGGGATGCCGCACGTTCTACGGCCACCTCGCCTCGGGCCCGTCCCCCCATCCCTCGTTTCGCTTCCCTGATCCGCGGGCTCGAGGAGAGTTCGGGAGGACGGGGCCGCCCACTCCGCTCCTGGCTTCGGTTGAAAGCGAAGTCCGTGCGTTGATACCGTCCGGCGCATGTGCGCACGACATGTACTCGCCTCCCTGACGCTTTTCGCGACCACCGCCGGGGCGCAGAACTCGAGCCTCATCCCGGACGAAGTCCTTTCGGCCATCATCTCCGAGACCTCGGGCGCTCTCGCGCTCGCTCACGGCCGAAACCTCCTTTCGTACTCGGGATTCGCTCCCTCCCTCGGTTCGGAGCAGACAGCGGACTACGTCGCGGGATGGGCGCGGGCGGTCGGACTCGAGGACGTCCGCATCGAGGAGTTCCCCGCGGACGGCCAGAAGTTCTTCTGGACCTTCCGGACGGAGCCGTGGTGGGAGGCGAAGAAAGGGGAGCTCGTTCTCCTCGATTCGAAGACGGGCGAGTCGCGCGAGAGGCTCGCGAGCTTCGGCATTCATCGCATCGTGCTCGGGAGATTCAGCCGAAGCTCTTCACTTGCGGCGGAGCTCGTCGACGTGGGATCCGGCGTACGGCCCGAGGATTACCAGGGAAAAGACCTGCGCGGAAAGATCGCGCTCGCCTCCGGTCCCGCGGGAGCCGTGCACGCGCGCGCGGTGTGGGAGCACGGCGCCTCCGGAGTCGCGGTCTATCGGATGGCGGACCACGTGGAGAGACCGCACCTCATCGGCTCCGCCGTCATCGAGCCCTTCCTCGGTCCGCGAGGCGAGCCGCCCGCTTTCCTTTTTTCGCTTTCCTACAGCGCGGGAAAAGCTCTCTCCGATCGCCTGCGGGCGGGAGAAACCCTCAAGGTCCGAGCCGACGTGGAAGCGGAGACGAGGGCCGGTCACTACTCCCAGGTGCATGCGGTCCTGAAAGGCACCGAGCCCGAGCTTCTCGAGGTCTGGGTCCAGGCCCACACGAACTACCGCAACACCGGGGGAGGGAACAACCTCACCGGGCTCGGGGCGACCCTCGATCTCGCTCGGTCGCTCTCGAAGCTCGTCTCCGATGGAAGGCTCGCGCGCCCGAAGCGATCCATCCGGTTCACCTGGGGACCGGAGCACATGGCCGTCATCTATTACCTGCACGAGAACCCGGAGGCCGTCTCCCGGATCCTCGCCTACCTGAACCTCGACATGGTGGGAGATCACCAGGTCCTGAGCGAGTCCGTGCTGAGGCTCTACCGCACGCCGGCGTCGCTCCCGTCGTTTTTGAACGACGTGGTGGAGGAGATGTTCGACGTGGTGGGGAGGGGGAACTCGATCTCCATCCGACAGGGGCGGTTTCTCGCGTTCGAAGGCGGATTCTCCCTTCCCATCGTGGAGCCTTCGGGAAGCCGCGATCCCTTCTACTACTACATCGAGCCCTTCTGGGGCCCGAGCGATCACGAGGACATCGACGAGGCGAGCCTCGGAGTTCACGCAGTCCTCTTGAATACCTGGCCCGATCCGTACATCGGGACCCAGGAAGATACTCTCGAGCGCGCGGATGCGACGCAGATGAAGCGGGCGGAGGTTATCGCGGGAGCGTCCGCCTACATCCTCGCCACAGCTTCTGATGATCGCGTCCCGGCGCTCGCTCAGAACGCTCTCGCGAAGGCCCGGGCTCGGCTCGCTTCCGAGGAAAGGCGGGCGATGGACGTACTTCCCGATGGGAATCTCGCGATCGAGATCGTCCGTCACGCCTACCAGCATGAGGTTAAAGCGATCGAGACTCTGACCGCGTTCGCTTCCGGAGAGCAGGGGAAGGCATATGTTCGCGAGAGCGCCGCCGAGCTCGAAGCGGAGCTTCCCCGGGCTGTCTCCCGGCTCGAAAAGCACGGAGCCAAGGCGTCGACCGCGACGTCGAGCCTTGTGCCGAAGCGCACGTCTCTCGTCCGCGGACCCGTGAACTTCTTCCGACCGGAGTACGGCCGCGACTGGATGATCGAGAAGACGGGCGACCCGGGCTTCGCCGACAAGGTCCGTCTCGCCCGACGCGGGCATTACTACCTCTACGAGACGCTGAACTTCGCCGATGGAAAGAGAAATCTCGAGGAGATCCGCGCCGCCATCGGAGCGGAGTACGGCCCCGCGCCCGTGGACGAGATCGAGGAATACTTCCGTCTCCTGGAGAGAGTGGGAGTGGTGACTTTCGCCGGCCGTCAGTAATTCCCGAAGTGAAGGTGGGCGATCCGATACTCCCCGGCCGTCCGGACGTAGACCATCGTCATCGGGCCACGCTGGTTCTCGCCCGCCGGCTTCGTGCGGTCTCCAAAGTACCAGATCGCGGTGACCACGAGCGTGTCCCGGAAATCGTCCGAGTCCACGTTCTCGACCCAGAGCTCCCTCTCGGCCTTCTTTCCCCCGGGCACGAACCCGAACCCGCGGTGGTGCTCTCGGACGTTCTCGAAACCCCGGATCAAGCCTTCCTTCTCGGAGGAGAAGTACGTCACCCGGTCGTCCTGGAGAAAGAGGTCGTTTACCCGGTCGAGGTCGTACGACGTCCATAACGCCACCCAGCTCGCGACCAGGCGGTCGGCCTCGGCGCTCGGCCCCGCGGAGGCAAGGGAGGACGCGAGGGTGGCAGCGATGACGAGGGTGCGTATCGGATTCATGGCTCCAAGTGTGACACATCTCTTTGACTGCGATCCCTTCCGCAGCCTATCGTGAGGCCGATGCCCGCGTCCTCGTGGATTCCTTTCTTCCTGCTCTCAACCACCCTCGCCGGAGTGGCAAGGGGACAGACCGACGATCTCCCATCACTCGTGATGGGACGAAGCATCGGCCCCATTCGGATCGACGGCGTTCTCGACGAGGCCGACTGGGATTCCGCTCCCTTCATCCCCGACCTCATCATGATCGAGCCCGTCGAAGGCGGCCGACCTACGGGGCGCACTCTCGTCCGCGTTCTTGCGGGCCCCTCGTCCCTCTACTTCGGGTTCGTGTGTGAGGACCCCGATCCGGCGGGCATCGTGTCGTTCACGAAGGAAAGGGACGGGGAGCTCGGCGACGAGGACCACATCAAGGTCGTCCTCGACCCGTTCCGCGACGGGCGCACCGGATACGTGCTCGCGGTGAACCCCGGAGGTGCCCGGTACGATGCCCTCGTCGCGAACCGCGGCGAGGAGGACAACCCGAGCTGGGACGGGATCTGGGAGGCGGCAACACACCGCAGCGACAAAGGGTGGTCTCTCGAGATCCGCGTTCCCATCCTGACGCTGAGCTACAAGAAGGGTCTCACGGAGTGGGCCTTCAACGTGGAGCGGCGCATCCAGCGCCTGCTCGAGACCAACCGCTGGGCGAGCCCCAGGCGGGACTACGAGATCACGCAGACGAGCCGAGCCGGGCTTCTCCTGGAAGTTCCGGAGTTCGATCTCGGGCTCGGCCTCGGGGTGAGGCCGGCGGTAGTCGGGGGGTACGAGCGCACCGAGCCCGGCTCTGCCGTCGATGGGAACGGGGAGCCGAGCCTCGACGTCCAGCAGCGCCTGGGACCGAACCTCCTCTCGTCTCTGACCGTGAACACCGACTTCGCGGAAACGGAAGTCGACGCGCGCCAGACGAACTTGACGCGCTTCCCGCTCTTCTTTCCCGAGAAACGCACGTTCTTTCTCGAGGGCTCGGACATCTTCGACTTCGGCCTCGGTCTCGGCGAGGACGTGATCCCGTTCTTCAGCCGCCGCATCGGACTGGTGGAGGGCCAGGAGGTCCCCATCCTTGCGGGCGGAAAGGTGAACGGCCGGATCGGCGAGACGAACGTGGGCGCCCTCGTCGTCGGCACGAGGAGCGTCGAGGACCTCGCCCCCGAAGCGGCGATGGGCGTCGTGCGCGTCCAGCAGAACGTCCTCGCCGAGTCCTCCCTGGGCGGCATCGCCACCTTCGGAGACCCTCTGGGAAGATCAGGAAGCTGGCTCGCGGGCTCCGACTTCACGTATCAGACGTCGAGGTTTCGGGGAGACAAGAATTTCCTCGTGGGAGTCTGGGGGCTCACGATGAGGCGAGACGACCTCACGGGGGACACGAGCGCCTGGGGCGCCAAGATCGACTACCCGAATGACCTCTGGGACATCGCATTCACGCACAAGCGGATCGGGCAAGACTTCGATCCTTCCCTCGGGTTCGTGCCCCGGCGCGCGATCAAGAGCTATCGCGGGGGTGTCTCCTACATGCCCCGGCCGGAATCCGATTGGGTCCGCCAGTTCTTCTTCGAGTTTCGTCCGGAGCTCACAACCGACCTCGACGACCGCTGGGAAAGCTACCGGGTGTTCACCGCTCCCCTCAACGTGGATCTCGAGAGCGGCGATCGGTTCGAGTACAACTTCGTACCGACGGGCGAGCGTCTCGTCGAGTCCTTCGAGATCGCGGACGGCGTGGTCATCCCGGCGGGGAATTACGACTGGATACGCCATCGAATCGAATGGGAGTCGGCGGCGAAGCGCAAACTGAGCGGGCTCGTCACCTGGTGGTTCGGCGGCTTCTACGGCGGGACGCTCGACGAGGTCGAGGTCTCTGCGAGCTGGACACCGTCTCCGATCGTCACCCTACAGGCGGTTCTGGAGCGCAACATCGGCGATCTCCCGTGGGGGTCTTTCGACCAGAGTCTCGTGGGAACGAGAGTCCGCTTCAACCTGTCGCCGGACCTCCAGCTCCAGAGCTTCATCCAGTACGACGACGAGAGCCGCTCGTGGGGAACCAACACCCGCCTCCACTGGAACTTCCGGCCGGAGGGCGACTTCTACGTCATCTACAACCACAACGTCGTCAATCTTCTGGACCGCTGGTACCGGGACTCCGACGCCCTCATCGTGAAGCTCCAGTACATGTTCCGCCGCTGAACCGAGCTCGCAGGCTCATCAGAGATGAATGTCTACGGGAATAGGCGCTCCAACGCGTAGACCACGCCTTCATCCGATCCCGCGTAGATCAAGTCGTTCACGATGTCGAACGCGGGCGGTCCGATGGCGGAGAGCCCATCTCCAAGTTGCTGGAAAGTCACCGTGGGAGTGGTGGTGTCGACGCGGTTGATCCGGAAGATCCTCCCGTTCCCGCCGCCGACCACCGCGTCGCGGGTTCCGGGAAGGAAGAGCGGAGTCGAGGGTGAGGGAATGGTCGAGACCTGCCAGTGCACCGAAGGGTTGGTTCCCGTCCCGTTGTGCCGGATGGACGTCACCTTGCTGAGCGTCGAGAACATGAAGTACTGGAACGCGCCGTGGGCGTGGGGGAACACGAAGCCCTTCACGTTGAAGTCGCCCGTGGAGTATGGAGCAGTCCACAACGAGGCCCCGCCGGAATCCGCGTTGAGCAGATGGACTTTCCCATCGTTCGACCCCACCACCAGTTTGCGCGGCGAGCCGGCGAGTAACACAGGGCTCGAATCGACCTGCCCGATGTCCTGGGACCAGACGTGCATCGGAGTCGCTCCCGAAACGTCGATGGCCCAGATCGTTTTCGTTCCCGCCCCGTTGTATCGCGAGCCGAAGAACGCGCGCTTCGTGGAGTAGTCGACGGAGCTTCCGCCCAGGATCATTCCCGGTGGAATCCCCGATCCTCCCTGGGGTGCGCTGTTGTCGAAGGACCAGGAAGGCCCGCCGGTCTCCACGTCGAACGCGCGAAACGCGTTGGTGGCAACCGTGTTCTTCGTGCCGACGAAGATCTTGTTCGGGGCACCCGCGACGAACCCGTTGAAGAGACCGGTTGCACTGCCCAGGAGCTGCTCGCCTGCGGGGGCCGTCCAGACCGGATCCAGGTCATCGCCGTCCAGCGCGTAGACGTTTCCATCCTGGGAGGTCACGAACGCCGCTCCGTTCGTTGCCGTTCCCACAGAGAAGGGAACGACGGGCGGTCGCACCTGCGAGGGCCCGCCCATGGGGTAGGGCTTGGCGTTCGTGAGCCAATGGCCTGGGCCACCGGTGGGACCTCCGACCAGCGCGTAGACCCGGCGGTCGTTCGAGACGACGTAGAGGGAGCTCTCCCCTGCGCGAACGCGGATACCCACCTGCGCCATCGCGGTGAACCCGGTGCTGAAGGCCCACTTCACCTTTCCCGAGTTGTCGAAGGGGCGGCCGGTGACGGTCCTCCGGACGGAGAAGTTGAACCCGTCGTACACGAACGCGGAGTAGCGGTACTTCGTCGTGTTCGAGAGTCCGGTGTCGGGGAAGGCGTCCTTCCCGGGTCCCGAGCAGGGAAAGTCGCTCGAGTTCACCCAGTCGTTCGTGGTCGTGTCGTTGGGATCGAGCGGGAAGGTTCCGTCGTCACGCCTCAAGATCCGCACGGAAACGCAGCCCGCGCTCGGATGCGACCACTCGAGATAGTTCTGGCCCGAAGTCGAGAGCGCGGTGAACGCGACGACGGGGTCGGGGGCCACCGGGGCCGTCACGGTGATTTCGACTTCGGCAGACACCAGGAGTGCTCCGCAGGCCGGGGTCACCGTCACCACGAGGAAGTACGTGCCCGGTCCGGGGAAGTCCATGCCCTCGATCGCGTACGTGGATGCCGTCTCTCCCGCAATGGAATTGATCGGCGGCATGCCGGACACCGTTCGATATCCCCATTGATACGTGACGGCGCCGCCTCCCGTCGGGGACGCGGTGGCAGCTGGTCCCGTGCAGTTCGCGCAGACCGAAATCGGGCCCGAGGGAGTGACGGTGACGGCCGAGAGGTTCGCCGTCACCACGACGTCGAGAAACGTCGTTGCGAGGCAGGTGTCCCTTACGACGTCGAGATCGATCCGCGGCGTGCCGGGGGTAAGGGAGGACGTCAAGTCGACGGTGCGCGCCATGGATTTCGGCGTGCCGTTGAGAAACCAACTGTACATGTCGTATCCCGGCCCGCCGTCGTAGATCGCCGTAGACCCCTCACAGACCGCGGCGGGTCCCGTGATGATGGGGCTCAGCCCCTGGCTGAAGGTACGGCTCCTTCGCTTGAGCCCCGTCGCGTGCGCGAACTGGAGCTGGTAGCCTCCTCCGCCCGCGGTCACTCCCAGGTTGAAGTAGCTCACGACGGCGGTGGGCGGCGGCTGGGCGACGACGGTGTTTCCGAAAAGAAACCCTCCGCCTCCGGTCCCGGGGACGATCGACGCGGTGAGAGGGCCGAGCTCGCACTGGAGAGGGTTCTCTCCGTCGTCGAGGAGCTCGATTCGAGGCTGCGTCGAGAAGGGGAATCCCGGAAGATCACAGGTCGAGACATCCGTAACGAATCGAAGCTGACGCATGTCGCAATTGCTGTTGATGGCGACGAGGATCCCCGGGTTGTTCCCGCTCGCGGGGGCGTCGGGCACGGCGGCGACGTCGGGCATGGAGTCCATGTCGAAGTCGCCGATGGCGAGCCAGGTGGGCATGCGGATCCCGGCGGGGCGGGCGGTCGCGGTTCCAAGGCCGCCGCCACCGTCCCCCTTGTGGAAATCGAGAACGTGCTCGCCGCGGCTCGCGACGACGACGTCCTGGTTCCCGTCGCCGTTCCAGTCGAGGGCACGGGCCGAAGGAGGCGAAGCTCCCGTCGTGATCGACGGCTGGAGCACGAACCCTCCTCCGCCGTCTGCCAGGGCGAGTCTCACGCGGTTGTCCCCCTGGACGGGGATGACGAAGTCGAGGAACCCGTTTCCTTCGAAATCGGCGGCGTCGAAATCCCCGGGATCGCGTCCGACGTTTGTAATCTGGTACGGGATCGACCACGAGCCGGGGTCGATGCCGTAGAAGACCATGACGGCGTCGTCGGCGGTCTGGGCGCCAGCGATGTCGATGAGGCCATCCCGGTTGAAGTCCGCCACGATCAGACCGGAGCCCGCTCCGCCGAGGGAGAGATCTGTGTGGAAGGTGAATCCTCCGAACCCATCTCCGCGGTAGACCTCAACCAACGTTCCCGATAGGACAACGATGTCCAGGTTCCCGTCGAAGTCGAAGTCCGCGGCCCTGTTGATGTACGGGGTCGTGCCCGACATGGGCGAAGGGAGAGGGAGACCGAAGTTTCCAGAGCCATCTCCCTGGAGGAACACGAGCTCGTTCGTGCCGTCGGCCGAGGCCACCAGATCGAGCCGTCCATCGTTGTCGAAGTCGCCCGCGCTGAGCCAGCGGGGTCTGGTGCTGGGAAGCGTCGAGACCGTGAGAGAGGTGCTGAACGTCCCGTCGCCGTTTCCCCGAAAGTACGACACGGAGTCGTTTCCCGCGTTGGGCACGGCGAGATCTGGCCTCCCATCCCGGTTGAAGTCCCCTGTCGTCAGGCCGCGCGCGTCGGTATTCGCTGCCAGGAAGTCCGGGGAGTAGAACGTCTGGCCCGTGATCTGCTTTTCCCCCATGAAGGCGATCACCCGGCTCGTCGTCGCTTGGCCTGCGAGGATGTCGAGAAGGCCGTCGCGGTTGAAGTCGCCGGCTGCGACTCCCGTCGGAACCACGGGGGTCATCTCGCTTCGGGTGCCCGTGAAACCACCGGTGCCGTTGCCAAAGAAGACTCTCACCCGGTTGACTTCCTGCGCGGCTGTCAGGGCGTCGACCCTTCCATCCTGGTTGAAATCAGCGACCTCGAGGCCGTGTGGCCCCCCGGCGCTTCCTCCCACGGTCAGGAAGCCTCCGAGCCCGAACGCGAAAGCACCGTTTCCCAGGTAGGTCTCGACCCTCGCCGAGGCACCCACGCCTCGGGTGACGACGAAGTCCAGGAACCCACCGCCGTTCACGAACGCAGCTTTGATCGAGGTGGCGGCACTCGGGAGGGGTTGGGGCGGCGCGTTGATGAACGCGCCCGTGCCGTCATTTCGAAGGAAGAAGATCTGGGGCGCCCCACCGTCGGTCAACCCCAGGTCGGGGGCCCCGTCGTTATTGAAGTCCCCGACGGCGACAGCCCCAGGAGACGCTCCCACGCTGTACCCAACCGGTGCGAGGAAACCTCCACTCCCGTTGTTCTTGAGCACGTAGACGAAGGTCGTCGTGCGGGTGACGATGAGGTCGATCTTCCCGTCGAGGCTCACATCTGCGGCGACGACGTGCACTGGCGTTCCGGGAAGCGCGATATTGGTGAACGCGGAGAAGCTTCCTCCGGAGTTCGTGTGCACGCGAAGGTTGTTCGACCCCTGGTTCGCGGTGACGACGTCCAGGTCACCGTCGCTGTCGAAATCTCCGGCAGCGATGGAGACGGGCGAGGTTCCCGTTGCGAAGCTCGAGGGGCCGACGAACTCGCCGATTCCGCGCCCCAGATAGCGGCTGATGGTGTCCGCGCCCTGGTTCGCGACGACGAAATCCGGGTTCCCGTCACTGTCGAAGTCTCCCGCGGCGATGGCGGCGGGATTCGTGCCCACGGGGAGAAGCCTCCCGAGCTCCGCGAACGAGGGACTGGGGCAGGGAAGTCCAAAGCCGTTTGGGTAGAGGCCGACCATGTCGTCGGCGAGGTGGCTCACCGCGAAGTCGTTCCGTCCGTCGCGATCGAAATCCGCGATCGCAGCATCGTTGCCGGCGAAATCGGAGGCAACGACGGTGGGTCCCGTGAAACCGCCTCCGTTCCCGAGGAAGACGTTGATGTCTTTGGACGCCTTGTCCGGGAGAACGAGATCGAGGATGCCGTCGCGATTTACGTCGCCCGCGGCGACGCGGCCGTAGGTTCCGGCTCCGATGGGGATGGTGCCTGTGGGAGAGAACGCCCCGGATCCGTCTCCCCGGAAGAATTCAAAGTCACCCGAGGATTCGTAGACCATGACGGCGTCGAACACCCCGTCCTCGTCGAAGTCGCGCACGGAAAGACCGTTCGGCTGCGATCCGTTCCCGACAAAACCCATCGGGTCCTCGAACGTTCCGTCGCCCTTTCCACGGGCGAAGATGAGCTCGTCGTTGATCTCGTAGGTCGTGACGACATCCAGTTTCCCATCCCGGTCCATGTCGGCCGCCGCCATCTGCCGCGCCGGTGGAATCGAAGAGATCTGGATCAGGGGGGGCGGGAAGAACCCGGTCCCGTTGTTTCTAAGGACGAAAAGCTTACTGTCTCCGTTCGCCGTAACCGCGATGTCGAGTTTCCCGTCGTCGTCGAAGTCGCCCACCGCCAGTGCCGTCGGGGTCTTGCCCACGTCGATGGCGTCGACGCTCCCGAACCCGCCCGAGCCGTCGGAAAGGCTCACGTAGACCCGATCATCTGCATCTCCCGAGACCACCACGTCCGGATAGCCGTCCCGGTTGAAGTCTCCAGCAGCCACGTCGGCCGCGGAGGGATAGGCGGGGAGAACGGTGTCGAGGACGAATCCACCCGCCGAGCCCGCAAGGATCGACACTCGCTTGCTCGAGACGTTGAGGACGGCGAGGTCGAGAAAACCGTCGCGCGTGAAGTCCGCGAGGGCCATGTTCCGCGGCTCATTTGCGCCCGTCCCCTCGTAGAGGGGCGCGCCGAATGCGGGGGCGACGCAGCTTTGCGCTCGGGACTCGGTGGGCGCCATCGAAAGCGCGAAAACCGCGACTGGGACGAGGCGGAAGCCCGCAATTCTCGACGAAAGCATAAGTTTCCTAACGATTCTCGGTGTTGGGAGTGAGCCGGAACCGAAATGATGCAGCAGATGCCGCTCCCCGGTCAAACGCCGAGGCGAGGCTCAGGCCGCTGTTCCGAACGGTTCGTCGATCGAGGGGCTCTGCTTCGTGAAGAGCTCGCCCGCGTCCTCGGTCACGAAGAAGCAGTCCTCCAGGCGGACTCCGAACTCGCCGTAGAGATAGACTCCGGGCTCGTTGCTGAAGCACATCCCGGGAGCGAGAGGCGTCTTGTTGCCGGGCACCAGGTACGTCCACTCGTGGCCGTCGAGACCGATTCCGTGACCCACGCGGTGGGTGAAGTGCTTGTAGCCGGGGCCGAATCCGGCGTCGACGACGACCTTGCGGGCCGCGGCATCGACCTCTTCGCAGGGGACACCGGGCCGGACCGCGTCGCGTGCCGCGTCCTGAGCTCTCTTCTCGAGGTCCCAGATCTGTCGCTGGCGGGGACTGGGTTTTCCGAAGACCACGGTGCGCGTGACGTCCGAGCGATAGCCCTCGACGCCGCAGCCGCCGTCCATCATCACGATGTCGCCTTCCCTGAGCTTCTGCGGCTTGCTGCTCCCGTGAGGGAAAGCGCTGAACTCGCCGAACTGCACCCCGGCGCCACCCTCGACACCCATGGCCTTGTGCGCGGCAGCGATGATTCCGGAGACTTCGTGGTGGGTCATGCCCTCCTTCAGCGATGAGACCGCGGCCTTGTAGGCATCGACGGTGATCTCGTTCGCCCGCTTCATGAGAGCGAGCTCCGCCTCGGACTTGACGATCCGGCAGCCCACGGTGACGGGGTCGGCGCTCACCATCTCGAGCCCGGGGCTCTCCTGCCGGATGCCGTCGACGAAGAAGTACCGCGTCGTCTCCTCGATTCCCATCGTTCCCGCTCGGACTCCGCGATCGGAAAGGATCCCCGCCACCAGCCGATACGGGCTCTCGTGCTCCTCCCAGGTGCGGACGTCGCTTCCGAAGCGGATGAGCTCCCGGGCGCGCTCTTCCTCGAACGCGGGACAGACCCACGCCGGCTCGCCCTCCGCCGGCATCACCATGGCGAACATCCGCTCGCTCCGGCCCCATCGGACACCGGTGTAATAGAAGAGGCTCGAGCCCGATTCCAGGAAGATCGCCCCGAGGCCCTTCTCCTTCATCAGCCGCTGGGCCTTGTCGATCCGGCCCTTGCGCTCCTCATCCGTGATCGGGGCGACATCCCCCACCCGGCTCTTCAGGTTCTTCACCGCATCGGGGACGGTCGTTTCCTCGGCAGCCGACTCTCGGTTGGGCAGGAGCGCGATCGACGCTGCGCCCGCCGCGACCTGCATGAAGCCTCTTCTGTCGATACACATGGCACAATCTCCTGGGCCGACATTATAGGTTATCCTCGATGGATGCGGCTTCTCGCCATCAGCGACCTGCACCTCGGTTACCGTGAGAACCGAGAAGCCCTGCAGAGGCTGGGGTCGTATCCCGAAGACTGGCTCATCCTCGGGGGCGACATCGGCGAGTCGTTCGATCATCTCGAGATGGCGCTCGAGGTCGCGGCGTCCAGATTCGCCCGCGCGATCTGGGTCCCCGGAAACCACGAGCTCTGGTCGAACGGCGACGGCGGTCCTCGGGGCGAAGAGAAATACCTCGCCCTCGTCGCCCTTTGCCGGAAGTACGGCGTCCTGACCCCCGAAGATCCGTACCCCGTCTGGGACGGCGAGGGAGGGCCCGCGGTCCTCGCACCTCTGTTCGTTCTTTACGACTACAGTTTCCGGCCGGGGCACGTGAGTCGGGAGAGGGCGATCGCCTGGGCGGCGGAGTCGGGCATCGTCTCCGCCGACGAGAGGTTTCTCGATCCCCGTCCGCACGAGAGCATCGATGCCTGGTGCGCCGCGCGCTGCGAGGAGACGGAGAGACGGCTCGAGCAGGAAGCCGCCTCCCTGCCCATGGTTCTCATCAATCACTTTCCGTTGAGAGAGGACCTGGTGCGCCTCTGGCGCATTCCGCGCTTCTCCCTCTGGTGCGGGACGAAGCGCACCGAGGACTGGCACCTCCGGTTCGGCGCCAAGGTCGTTGTCTCGGGGCACCTCCACGTGCGCTCGACGGACTGGGTCGACGGGGTTCGTTTCGAGGAAGTCTCTCTCGGATATCCCCGCCACTGGAATCCGAAGTCGACCATCGACTCCTACCTGAGGGAGATCCTACCCGGACGACGAGTCGCCCAACCTTGATAGGAGCCAGCGGACCGCCTCCTCTTCATCATCGAACCCTGCTCCCATCAACCCCCGCACCGCTCCCACGTTTTCCGCGAAACGCGTGTCCTCCCGGGACTCCGGGTTATTGTCCACGACCGCGATGGTATGCCGGGAATCGAATCCCCTCTCGCGATGTCCGGCGACCATGTCGTGGATCTCGAACGTCGAAAGCCGTCCCTCGAGGTTGAGCACGAGGAGAATGTCGTAGATCCCGTGCGCCGCCGCCTCCTCGGCGATACGGCGGAAGAACGCCTCCGAGGCTTCGAGGCTTCGCGTACCCCTGGCCTCGATTCTCAGATATCGATCGTGCTTCGTGACTCGAACGTCGTAGCTCATGGACCCCCGCTCCGCTCTATTCTAGGTGCGAGGACCGCGTCGAGGAAACAGACGAGCTCAGTGCAGAGGGACGGTTTCCCGCACGAGGATCCGGATCTCCCCCTCCCCCTTCCGCTCGACTCCCGTTGCGATCGCGTGCCTGCGCCTGAAGCTCAGGACCGAGAACTGCCACCGGCCGGGGTCGTCCTGGAGGGTCGGATCGATGAGGATGCGGATGCCCTCCCCGGGGGAGTCGAGGTCGAACGAGAACGCGGCAAGAGAAATCGCCAGCCCCATTCCCCGCGCCTTGATGTAGGACTCCTTCAGAGTCCAGTACAGGAAGAAGCGATCCATCTGCTCTGCGGGCGGAAGCGCCCGGAGAGCGCGCACCTCGAAGGGCGAGAAGAAACGGTCGGCGACATCCAGGAGCTCGCCTCCGCGGGTGCGGTCCTCGACGTCGACTCCCACCTCCCGGTCCCTGCTCACGAGACAAACGACGAGCCCGCTCGAATGAGAGAGGTTGAAGCGCAGCGAGCGTTCTCCCGCCGGCTCCTGGATCTGCGGCCTCCCGTACTCGTTCAGGACGAACCGCCAGTCCCGCGGAGACACCTCGGCGTAGCGCGAGAGCGCAGTCCTCACGAGGGCGCGGGTCACGAGGGAACGGTGGCGGTCCTTCTCGAAGCGATAGCGGGCGACTTTTTCCCGCTCGTCCGCGGTCAAGAGCGCGTCGTAGGCGAGAAGAAGCTCAGGGTCGCGGATCTCGTCCGGCCGGACGACCCAGAGATGCGCCTCGTTCGACGGCAAATTCTCGCGCTTCATCAGCGGCGTTCGAGCCTCACCTCGCCGGCGATGATGGTGTAGACCACCTCCGTCGAGCGGATTTCCTCATCGGGAATCGTGAGAATGTCCTTCGAGAGAACAGTGATGTCCGCGTACTTTCCGGGTATGAGCGAGCCTTTCACATTCTCCTCGAAGGCAGCGAACGCGTTGTTCAGGGTGTAGGAACGCAGAGCCTGTTCCCGGGTCATCGCTTGCCCTGGCAGGAAGATCGTGCCATCGGGAAGCTCGCGCGTGACGGAGCAGTGGAAGCTCGCGATGGGGTCGATCTCCTCGACCGGCGGATCGGTCCCGTTCATGACCACCGCCCCGGAGTCGATCATGGAGCGGTACAGGTAGCCCCGCTCGCGCGTGCGCTCTTTCCCGAGACGGTCTTCTACCCACGGACCGTCCGAGCACGCGAAGATGCCCTGGATCCCGGGGATGACTCCGAGCTTCGCGAAGCGGGGGAGATCGTCGGGGTGGATGACCTGCGCGTGCTCGATGCGCCAGCGGTACTCCTTCTTCCCGGGGTGCTTTCCGAACTCCTTCTCGTAGATGTCGAAGAGAGTCCGCGCCGCGCGGTCGCCGATCCCCTGGATCGCCATCTGGTAGTCGTGCTCGGCGGCGAGCGCCGCGGACGCCTCGATGTCCTCGACCGGGGTCACGTTGAATCCCACGCTTCGGGGCAGATCGCTGTAGGGCTCGAGGAGCCACCCCCCGTGGGTCCCGAGGGCGCCGTCGAGCACCTTCTCCCCGATGGCGCGCACCGTGAGAAAGCCGTTTCCCCGCGCGACGGTGCGGTAGGCCGCGAGGCGATCCTTCATGTCGGCCGCCGTCTCCTGCACGGCGACGTACAGCCGCAGGGGAAGAGCGCCTTCGTCCGCCATCCTGTTGAGGAGATCGATCGTGGCGAAGGTCGAGCCCATGTCCTGGAAGCTCGTGATGCCGTTCTCGATCGCGGCTTCGGCCGCGAGCCGTACGTGCTCTCGCTGCTCTTTCTCGATGTCCTCCGCCGGCCGGGCCGCCCGGTATTTCGCGAGTGCGTCCCTCACCGGCTGCGCCGCCGCCTCGCGGAGCACGCCGATGAGGTTCCCCCGAGCGTCTCGAACCATCTCGCCTCCAGGCGGATCCTTGGATTCCCGCGTGAGTCCCGCGATCTCCATCGCTTTCGCGTTCGCGAGCACACCGTGTCCGCTCGTATGACTCAAGAAGACGGGGTTCTCCGGGCTCACCGCGCTCAGGCTCTCGTGCGTTGGGAGGCCCTCGATGCTCGGCTCGGGACGGCGGTCCCACTTGTCCTGATGCCAGCCGCGCCCGACGATCCACTCGCCGGGAGAGGCGCTTTCGACCGCCTTCGCCACCATGCGCACGATCTCGTCCCAGCTCCTCGCGTGGCGGAGCTCGAGCTCCATGAGGGAGGCGCCCCAGCTCATGTAGTGGCCGTGACCCTCGATGAGCCCCGGCACGGCGAGCATCCCTTGGAGATCGATCACCCGGGTCCCGTCGCCGATGTAAGGCTCGATCTCCTCCTCGCTTCCAACGGCCACGATGAGGCCGTCTCTCGCCGCGAGGGCCCGGGCCTCGGGCCGGGCGTCGTCGACAGTGACGATCCTGCCATTCCGAAGGACGAGGTCCGCCGCTTCCTCGCGGGGCGTTCCAGCGCACGACACAAGGCCAAGAGCGAAGACGATGGCAGTGCGTTTCATCGAGCGACTCCCTTCCGGATCCAAAGATAGACCGGAATGCCGAGGGCCGTGAGGATGATCCCCATGAGCGTATCGCGGGGATTGAAGATGATGGCGTTCACCAAGAGGAGGCCCATCACCAGAATGAAGGTGAGGGGCACGAACGGGTAGCCCGGCGTGAGGTGGCGATCCTGACCGGAGTACCGGCGCCGAAGGGGGAAGATGGAAGCAACCATTAAGATATTGGTGAGCTGGAGAGGAACCACGATGAAGGCCACCAGGCGCTCGAACGTGCCGAAGAACAGGATGGCGACGCTCGCGAGGCTCGCGCAGAAGACGATGGAGGCGGCGGGCACCGCAGTTCCGGAAGACACGTAGGAAAGGGCTTCGAAGCATCGGTGTCCTCCGCGGCCGCGCGTGAGGGCCTCGTACTCGGCGCTCGCGGCGTAGACGAGCCTCGGCGCCGTCATCACCAGACCGCCCAGGGCGCCGAAGATCGAAATCAGGATGAGCCCCGAAAACACCTGGCCTCCGGCGTCGCCGAACGTCGCGACCGCGAGCGTCGTGCCCACGGAAGCGCCCTCTTCCCGCATGCGGTCGAGAGGGATCACTCGCAGAAAAGCATCGTTGACCACGAGGTAGAGGAGCGTGATTCCGAGAACGCCGAGCGCAAGCCCGCGGGGAAGCACGCGCTTCGGCTCCGCCACTTCACCCGCCACGTGGGACACGTCCGTCCAGCCGTCGTAGGTGAAGAGCACGGCGGCGACTCCGAGCCCGACGAATCGGAGGAACGAGAGAAGCCCGCCTTCGGCCCCGGGAGAAGCGGAAGCGGAAGGCGCCACTCGATCCGCGAGCGCATAGCTTCCGAAGACGAGCGCGAGAAGCCCGAGGATCTTGACGGCGGTGAGAGCGACCTGAGTCCGGCCTCCCCAGCGGACTCCCATGAGGTTGATGGCGGCGAAGAGCGCGACCGCGCCGATTCCGAACACCTGAGGCGAGCCCTCTCCCAGAAAACCGCTCAGAAGCTCTCCGAACACGATGGCGATCGAGGCCATCGAGCCGGGGGCGCTGACCCAGCTCTCCATCCAGGCCTTCACAAAGCCCCATCCGGGCCCGAACCCCTCGCCGATGATGTGGTAGCTTGCCCCCGCTTTCGGAAGGAGCGAGACGAGCTCTCCGAGAGTCAGGGCGCCACAGAGAACGATGAAGCCGCAGAGCGCCCAGATGAAGTAGACCTGCCAGGGCGCATGGGCCACGCCGGCCAGCGTCCCGGGGGTGAAGAAGATCCCCGAGCCGAGCATGTCCCCCATGACCACCGCCATCACGGCGGCGAGTCCGAGCTGGCGTCGAAGGGAGGAGCTCTCGTCGAGGACCACGACCGGCGGGGATTCTATCCGATTCGGCGCTACAATCCGCGCTCTCAGGAGGCTTCATGAAGCGCATGCTTGGCCTGGCTCTCGTCCTTGTCTCCGGCGCCGCTCACGCGCAGCCGCCCGCGGAGCTCGTTCTCCGCAACGGAAAGATCGTGACCGTCGACGAATCCCGGCCCGAGGCCCGGGCGCTCGCGGCGCGCGCAGGAATCATCGTCTCCGTCGGAAGCGAGGAGGAGGTCGCGCCCTTCATCGGGCCCGTGACTCGGGTCATCGACCTCGCGGGCGCCCTCGCCGTTCCCGGGTTCATCGAAGGCCACGGGCACTTCCTGTGGATCGGGGACGCGGAGATGCGGCTCAAGCTCGGGACGGCGCGAAGCTTCCAGGAGATCGTGAAGGCGGTCGGAAACGCCGCCGAAGAGAGCGAGCCCGGGGTCTGGATCGAAGGACGCGGCTGGCACCAGGAGAAGTGGGACTCCGTCCCGGCGGGGAGCGTTGACGGTGTGCCGACGCATCACGAGCTCTCACGGGCATCGCCCGAGAACCCCGTGGTACTCGAGCACGCGAGCGGCCACGGGGTGCTCGTGAATCAGAAGGCGATGGAGCTCTCGAACATCGACCGGAAGACCCCGGATCCTCCGGGGGGCACCATCGTGAAGGACTCCGAGGGGAACCCCACCGGTTTTCTCCGGGAGCGCGCCCAGGAGCTGGTCCGCGTGCCGCGGGATTTCGTGGAGTCCCGCGAGAGGAAGAAAGTGGAGCTCGCGGCGAAGGAGTGTCTTTCGAAGGGCGTCACCAGCTTTCAGGACGCCGGCTCCTCGTTCGCATCCATCGACTTCTACAAGAAGCTCGCCCAGGAGGGTGCTCTCGACGTGAGGCTCTGGGTCATGATTTCCGAGCCGAACGAACGGCTCGCGCGCGAGCTTCCTCTATATAAGATGATGAACGTCGGCGATCATCGCCTCACGGTCAGGGCCATCAAGAAGATGATCGATGGCGCCCTCGGATCCCACGGCGCCTGGCTTCTCGAGCCCTACGCCGACAAGCCGGAAACCACGGGTCTCAACACCCAGACGCCGGAAGAGATCTCGCGCACGGCGGAGCTTGCCCTTCGCCACGGGTTCCAGTTGTGCGTGCATGCCATCGGCGACCGGGGGAACCGGGAGACGCTGGACCTTTTCGAAAAGGCTTTCGCGAGCCATCCCGGTTCGAGCGACGTCCGGTTCCGTATCGAGCACTCCCAGCACCTCCATCCCGACGACATCCCGCGCTTCGGAAAGCTCGGAGTCGTCGCGTCCATGCAGGGCGTGCATGCGACGTCCGATGGTCCGTGGGTCGTGCCGAAGCTCGGCGAGAAGCGGGCGAGGGTAGGCGCCTACGCTTGGCGAAGTCTTCTGGAGACGGGCGCGGTCGTCTCCAATGGCACCGATGCTCCCGTCGAGGACGTCGATCCCATTGCAAGCTTCAACGCCTCCGTCACCCGCCGCATGAAGAACGGAGACGCGTTCTACCCCGAGCAGAGGATGACGCGCGAGGAGGCCCTTCGCTCCTACACCCTGAGCGCCGCCTATGCCGCGTTCGAGGAGGACATCAAAGGGTCGCTCACCGTCGGGAAGCTCGCGGACGTGACCGTGCTCTCGAAGGACATCCTCACCGTCCCCGAGGCGGAGATCCGCGACGCGAAGGTGCTGTATACGATCGTGGGCGGCGAAGTGAAATACGAGAAGCGCTAATTCGGCAGGCTCATCGCAACGCCGACGCCCCCGCTCTCCACGGGCGCGACCTCGAGCCTTCCACCGTGGAGCTCCGCGGCTCGTCTCGCGGCGAGAAGGCCGATCGCCGCCGCCTCTCCGCCCGGCCGAGCTTCCCATCCCGGATCGAACCAGAGAGACCAGGAGGTTGCAGGTATCCGCACGGAATCCTGGGAGATGCGAAGGGTCGTCGCTCGCTCCGCCTTACTCGCTTCCAGGCGCACCCGAAGGACCGCGCCCCGGCTCTTCCTCAGGAGCGAGATCGTCGTCTCGAGAGCGCCGGCGACAGCCATCGACAGAAGCTCGCGGTCGGCGCGGATCGAGCAGGGCTCTTCGATCGCGACATCGAGGGCGATTCCGAGAAACGCGCGCTCCTCCTCCGACTCCGAGAGTACGTCGCTCACAAGCGCGCCGAAGTCGACAGGGCGGCGGACGACGGGCCGGTCGCCGCCGAGCAGACGCAGTCCCTGGAGGAGCCGGGAGGCCCGCAGAGCTTCCGATCGGATGAGGCCGAGCGCGACTTGATCGCGAAGCGAGTTCTCCGGCTTCTCGAGGAGACCGAGGGCTGAGAGGATGGCGTCGAGGCTTCCTTCGATGGTGGACGCCGCCGAGGGACTCCACTCGAGCCCGGAAGCGGACGCTTTGACGGGCGCTCTCCGCGTCGCGCCTCGGTTCGCCGCCTCCGCGAGACGTCGCGCCTCGCTCTCATCGACCTCGAGAACGAGACAGGGAACCTCCTTCAGGCCAGCCGCGGCGGCGGCGGCCAGCCGTTTCACTCCCGACAGAAGCTCGAATCGCCCCCGGTCTCTCCGCACGAGGAGGGGTTGCAGAACTCCGAACTCCTGGATGGAGTCGACCAGTCCCTCGAGATCCTCGGCAGCGTGGGGAAGCGTGCTTTCGATCTTGCTCAACGGCACCAGCCGAAGCTGCGGCATCCGTCCGGCGGCGATGAGGTCGTCGACGTAGTGCTCGTGCCTCATGCGGTAGTCCGGGGGGAGTCCTTCGCGCGGGAAGGAAAAATCAGAGCCGCCGATCTCCTCCGGCTCGAAGAAGGGCCCGTCCTCGGGCTTGGTGCTTTCGTCGATCTCCGCCAAATGCCCCGCGCCTCGCTTCCAAAAAACGCACCATTGTACTCACCGCGACGTTTTTGTCGAGGAGAATCTTCGTTCTCTTGCAGCGAGACCTCCGCGCGACTAGGATCGACACCTCTCTTGGAGTGACTCGATGACCATCAGCGTACTCGAAGTCCTTCCGCTCGCTCTCCTCCTTCTCGTTGGTTGCGCCAAAAGTCCGCCACCGCTCACCGAGCAAGACGTCGTGCGGGGAACGGTATCCTACCGGGAGCGCATCGCTCTCCCGCCAGACGCCGTCGTCTTGATCTACTCGAAGGGGATTCCGAAGCCCCTTCGTTTCGTCCGCATCCCGTAGCGCCGGCGATGTTCGAGACGGCGGAGCTCGGCCGGGAAACGAGCAAAGAGGAATACAAGAAGCAGGAGCCCGTCCTTCGAACCGGTCTCCTTACTCTCCAGTACGAGCTCCGGGAGGCCGACTTCCCGTTGATCTTGCTCATCGCGGGGAGCGATCGCCTCGGCTGCGCCGACCTCATGAACCTTCTCCACGAGTGGATGGACGCGCGCTACCTCGAGGCGAACGTCTTCGAGGCGCCAACGGATGAGGAGCGCGAGCGCCCGCGGTTCTGGCGCTACTGGCGCGCCCTTCCTGCGAGCGGCCGCGTCCGGATCTTCCATCGGGAGTGGACGACGCGGGCGATCGTGGACCGGCTGAAAGGCAACCTCGATGACGCGGGGCTCGACGAGAGGCTCGAGGGGTTCGCGACGGAAGACGATTGGCAGCGCGCCTACTCCGAGATCAACGACTTCGAGGAGATGCTCGTCCACCACGGGATCCTGCTTCTGAAATTCTGGATGCACATCAGTCCCGAGGAGCAGCTCCGGCGGTTCAAGGCACGAGAGAAAGTGCCCTTCAAGAAGTACAAGATCACGGCAGAGGACTATCGAAACCGGGATCGCTGGAACGCGTACGAGCTCGCGGCCGACGAGATGGTCCAGCGCACCTCGACGGACTACGCGCGCTGGCACCTCGTCGCCGGGAACGACAAGCGCTGGGCGCGCATCCAGGTGCTCAAGACCGTGTGCCGGGAGCTCGAAGCGGCGCTCGATTGAGCCCTTGTGACGTGGTACGATTATCAATCGTAGCCGCGTTCGGGGTACTCGGGCCCCTCACGAGCCTGCGAGCCCGTGAGGAGGATGGTATGGGCGCCCATGTGGAGTATCTGGGGTTCAAGGCCCAGAAGTCGACGCGCGAATATGCGCTGCGGGTCCGGGAAGTCGGCGCGGAAGCGCGCGACTTCAAGCTCGTCATCGAAAACAACGCGTTCCTCGAGAACCGCGTTCGTTACCAGGACGCTCCCGAGATCTGTTTCCTGAAGCTCCAGCGCGAGCTCGTGGCCTGCGCCGAGGGGAAAGAGCCCTCGCGCACGTTGAAGGTCACGGATGCGGACCTCGAGGAGTATCGGGTCGCGCACAGCCCGAGGCCGAAGCTCGCGGGACTACCGCGCGCCCACTAGATCGTCACCTTGAAGGTGCCCCGAAGGGCGAACGCGAAGGCGATCGAGAGCGCGAAGTACACGATCATCCAGTGGAGCTCGAACCCGAAGACGTCGACGTCCGCCTCCGGATAGGAGACGGAGATGGAGGCGAACTCTCCGGCGGGGAGCGGAGGCTCCGCTGGGTAGAGGAGCTCGTCGACGAAGCCGCGCACCCGGAGAGGGGAGCGGCGGACGACGGGCTCGGAGCCCTCCATCACCCGCACGGATTTCGTCACCGATTCGCTCCCGTTCACGAGGCGAAGCTCGTACTCGCCCTTGGCGCGGGGCTCGATGCGCCACGCCATTTCCCGCAGGGACGGAACCCAGACGGGAGGCTCCACGACCTCGACTCCTCCTCCCGGCGCCTCGAGGCGGATGGCAGGCTTCGAGGTGCTCTCACCGGAGTGAAGCGTGGCCTTGACCACCGCCGGACGGCCGGGGCGAAGGCTCTCGTAGCCGTAGTGGAACTGGAGCTGCGCGATCAGGAGCACGAGGGGCGGAAGCGTCCAGACCATGGGCACCATCGAGTGGCGCAGATACGTCAGGTTGAGGCGGAGGATCTCGAGCTGGGCCCGCAGGATCGTCCGGAAGTCGTCATTGAAGAGGCGAATCTCGAAGAGGCACGCGTGGATCTTCCGCTTCACGGCCTCGAGCGCCTTCTGGTTCGACGTCTTCTTGAAGACGATGAGAAGGAGAATCGAGGTCAGGAGCGAGACCACGGTGAGTCCCACGATCGGCGGAAGTCCTCGAAAAGGGTAGAGGAGCCCGTCGACGAGGGCGCGGAGGAGGGCGTTGACGACGGACATCGGGTCAGGAGATGTAGCCGAGGCCCTTCAAGCGCTTCTTGATCTCCTCTTCGGAGCCGGCGTCCTCGAGCTTCGCGAGCTCTTTCTCGAGGGCGTGGGTGATGAACTCCTCGACCGAGGAGTAGCCCGCGATGTCGGAGTACTTCCTCACCCGGGCCAGAAGGTCTTTGTCGAGCTTCACGTTTCCACCGAACATTTCAGTCTTCCCTTTCTCGAGGCTGAATGGGCTCGTCGACTCCGAACTCCAGGAGCACCGACTTTGCGAGGTCCTGGAGCCGCGGCGCGTGCTTCTGGAGAGGCCGATTGGTCAGGAGGATCCCGGGTACGGTCGTGTGGTCCATCTCGTGGTCGCCGCTCCACTCGTCGACGTTGTCGGTGAGGGCGTCCTTCCCCACCGTCCCGATGCCGGAAGACCCTGAAATCCTCGTTCCCTTGGCCGTCCCGACGACGATGTCCGGACCGATCTCGAGCTCCCCTCGGTCGTGATACGTCTCCTCGCGCTGGTATGCCCTGGTGACGACGGGACCTCCGGTCTTGGGGTCGATCTCGGCGAGAAGCGCGGCCGAGATCTCGTCCATGAGAGCCTTCCGGTCCTCGCCCGCCACGATGCCGTTCTTCTCGCGGCCCTTCAAGTTGATGTAGAGGCCGTTGATTCCCACTCCGTACGCCCGGGTGTGCGCCCAGTCGACGTTCACGAAGAGCCCCGGGTCTTCTTTCATCTCGGGGTCCTTCACCACGAGGTATCCCTTTTCCCTGAGCCAGGCGTTCAGGTGGAACGAGCGCCTCCAGGAGGCGAAGCCATGGTCGGACATCACGATCAGCGTGTCGTTGGCGGAGAGCCGCTCGAGCGTATCGCCCACGACCGCGTCGAGGCCGACGTAGAGCTCCTCGATGAGACCGGCGTACTTCGGATCGACTTCCGGGTCGTACGCGGGGTGCCCCGGGTCGAGCACCTTCCACATCACGTGGCTCACCTGGTCGACGTTGCCCAGGTAGAAGAAAAGGAAGCCATCGCCGAAGTGGTTGAGAACGTAGGGGAGCTCGTCCCGGAACTCCTTTCCCGCGATCCGGGTCTGGGCGAGGAACTCGTCGGTGGTCAAGACCCCGCTTTCGACCGACTTCGTGTCCTCCGGCATCCCCTGGGTGTAGAACCGTCCCGTCGCTTTCGCGAGCTCCGTCGCGTAGTCCTCGGGAGTCGAGATCGGAAGGGCGGGCGCCATGGGGTCGATCTGAACGGGCGAAGCGTAGAGCTCGAAGTCGGGACGGACCGACCTCAGGTAGAAGCGCACCATTCCCGTGAGCGTCTGCGTCGGGATCATCGGGAACTCGACGGGTACAAAGCCGCTCCACTCGCCCTCGCGCAGCACCACTTCCTCGGATCCGGCCACGATCTTCGCGACCGGGTCCACCGGGTCGAGGTAGACGGTGAAGTCGGAGGCCAGTTTCTCCGTCTCGATGAGAAAGGGGTTGTCGATCGCATAGAGCTTGGCGTTGACGACGCCGTCGTAGATGTCGACTTCGTACACGTCTCCGCCCGCGATGTCCTCCCCCGCGAAGGCGAAGAGCTTCGAGGTGTAGAAGGAGAACTCCCCGTACGTGCCGCGAATGTCGGGAGTCCCCATCCCCGAGAGCTCGCGGGTCGCCGTTCCGGAAGGGGGGAAGTTGACGGGCATGCGGAGGATGGTCGTTTCGATGCCGTGGTTCTCGAGAACCTCCCAGAACGCCCGGCCGCGGCGGAGGAGCTCGACGGATCCGCCGCTCAACGGGAACTGGTACTTGCCGAGCTTCAGCGTCGTGCCGGACCCCGAGACCCGGCTCATCGAGAACGTGGGAACGAGGGTCTCGAGGTCCCGGTGGACGAAGTCGAAGATGCCGTGCCCTCCCGAATCCATTCCCGTGATGAAGTTGGACCAGGCGACGGGGCTCTGGGGAGGGATCGATGTCTCGAGGGGGCCGAAGCTCCCCGCCTTCGCCACCCGGGAAAAATTCGGGAGCTTGCCTTCGTCCATGAGCTTCTTCGTGTACTCGTAGTCGAGCCCGTCGAAGCCGAGGATGATGACCCGCTTTCCGGGGGAAGCACCTCCGCCGTCTCCGCGGGCGCAGGCGGAAGCAAGAGCTGCGAGCAGGAAGACGCTTACGGTTCTCACTTCGCCTGGAACGTCTCCCGCGTGAAAAAGGGCTTCCCCTCCATGTACTTCGGAGGCGAAATCCCGAACAGGGTGAGAACGCTCGGGGCGATGTCGACGAGGGAGGGATTTTCGGCGCCGACCGCGTAGTTGCAGAAGAAGACTCCCGGCACGAGTCTCGGATCGACGCAGTGGTCGCCGCTCCAGGCCTTCACGTTGTCCTCGAACACGGGCCCCGCGACCATCCCCGTCGCGCAGTCCCAGGAGATCCGGTAGCCGTTCGCGTATCCGATGATGAAGTCGGGGGCGTTCTCCTGGTAGGGCCCCTCGTAGATCGCGGCGGTGTCGAAGACCTCCTGGATTCCGACGACTCCGCGCCCGTCGTCCTTCAGGCCCCTCATCCGCGAGATGATCTCCTTCTTCACCGCCTGCGCCTCGGCGCCCGGCTTCACGATCCCGTTCGCCTCCCGGCCCTCGAGGTTCAGGAACATCCCCGTGAGACCGAGCGAGTAGGCTTTCGTCGCGCTCCAGTCGACGTCCTTCAGCCACTCGGAGCTTCCGTCGGCTCCGTCCTTGAGCTTGAGAAAGCCTTCCTTCAGGAGCCAGCCGTTCAAGTTCACGCCCCTCTGGAACGAGTTGAAGCCGTGGTCGGAGAGCACCATGAGGACGTCCCCCGGCTTCAGCTTCTCCATCACCTTTCCGACGAAGGCGTCGTCGTGCTCGTAGATCTCCTCGATGGCCTTGCGGTGGGGGGCGTTCGCGGTGCCGTTGCCGTTGTTCGCCGGATGGTTCTCCTCGAGGTAGTGCCAGAACATGTGCTGGATGCGATCGGTCGCGTCGAACACGCAGACGAGCGTCCCCTGCCGGAGCCGATCGAGCGCGGCATAGAACATGTCCTGCCGTTCCTGGTCGATGTCATACGTCTGCTTCAGGAACGTGGCGTCGTCGATGACCCCCTCGTTGAGGGCCCAGGTGTCTTCCGCGAGCCCGAGGGTGCAGAAGTGGCCGATCTTCTTCGACAGGTAGGTAGCGTAATAAGAAGGATGCGAGATCGGCATCGCGGGCTTGTCGGGGTCGATGTTGAGGGGGGCGACGTAGAGCGAGAAGTGCTCTCCCATTTCCGTCACCATCATCCGGCAGAGCCCCGAGACCTTGATCGCGGGGGCGGCCTTGAAGGAAAGGGGGATCCAGTCGCTGAGCTTCCTCGGCTCGAGCTCCACACTCTCCCCATCGATCGAGACCCGCGCCTTGTTCTTGCCGCGGTCGAGATCGATGGACATCGGGATCTCGAGAGGCGGGTTGCCTTCCCGGAAGAGATTCTCCGGACCCTGGAGGCGGGTCTCGATGCGCGAGCCGTTCCGGGGAAGCTCGATGCGGATCCCGCCCTCCTTGAACTTCTTCTCCGCGGGCCTCGTGGTGTAGAGGAGGAACGTTCCCTGCGTTCCCAGGAGATCGGGAACGCACATCGCGGAGAGCTGCGCTCCCTTGAACTTGTCCGGGGGAAAGGTGATGGGCACCCGCAGGACGGTCGACCAGACGTCGTTCTCTCCGAGAATCGTCCAGAACGGCTTCGACTTTCGAAGGAGACGAATCTCGGGCTTCCTCAGGGGAATGCGGTAGGGGCCGATCTTGAGCGTGCGGTCGACGCTTCCGATATGGGTCGACGAGAGCAGCGGCAGATACGTCTTCCGGTCCCGATCGAGGAAGTCGAAGATGTTGTGGCGCGCCGGGTTGGTGCCGGTGGCGAAGGACGACCAGGCCACGGGCGAGATCGAGGGGTAGCTCGTGTCGAGCTTGCGGTACGCCCCCGATTTCGCGAGCTTCTCGAAGTTCGGAAGCATTCCCTTCTTCATGAACTTCTCGGTGAGCTTCGGGTCCTGGCCGTCGAAGCCCACGATGATGAGGCGCCGGACCCAGGGCTTGGCGCGGGAGCTCTTCCGGAAGAGCTGCCAGGCCATGCGGAACGGCCAGATCAGAAGCGTGAGAAGGGCGATGAGGATCGTGGTGAAGACCACGAGGAACGACGACAGCAGCGCGAACCCGGCGCCCGGGCCGATATAGGCGAAAGCGGGCTCGGGGGCGGCCAGGAAGGCCAGAGCGAGGAAGGGGACGAAAAGGCCGTGGTAGCGACGCATCCGTGGCCGCGTAGTGTAGCGCGAACGGCGGGGGAATTTCTCCCTCAAACGGGCTAAACTGACCGCCTATGAAGAAGCTCCTCCGCCGCCTCCGGTTCGGCGAGCCGGTCATCGTGGTCTCTGGTCTGCCGCGGTCGGGAACGTCGATGGCGATGCAGATGCTGGCGGCCGCCGGAGTTCCCGTCGTGACCGACGGCATCCGCAAGCCCGGCGAGGACAACCCCAAGGGCTATTACGAGGACGAGCGGGTGAAGGACCTCCACAAGGAGAACGTGGACCGGAGCTGGCTCCGGGACGCCCGGGGAAAGGCCGTCAAGATCATCTCGTTCCTGCTGAAGGACCTTCCGGAGAGCAACAACTACAAAGTGATCTTCATGAAGCGGGCCCTTCCCGAGGTGCTCGCCTCACAGAAGAAGATGCTCGAGCGGCGAAACGAGGCGGACGAATCCGGCGACGACCGCATGCTCGAGCTGTGGGAGAACCACCTCTGGCGCGCGGCCTACCTTCTGAAGCACGGGGCGCAGTTCGAGACCCTCGAGATCGCGTACAGGGATGTAATCCAGGACCCGCTGCGGGAAGCGCGGCGCATCCGCGACTTCCTGGGCCTCCAGGCGGACCCGGAAGTGATGGCGAAAGCGGTGGACGAGTCGCTGTACCGCAACCGGGCTTGACGGCCTACGCGCCGATGTAGCCGAGCTTCTCGAGGTGCAGGACGATCTCCTGCGCCGCTTCCTCGGGGCTGAGCTCGGCGGTATCGATCTTGATCTCCGCGTCCTTCGGCTCCTCGTAGGGGTCGGAGATTCCGGTGAACTCCTTGATGATACCCTGGCGGGCCTTGGCGTACATCCCTTTCCGATCGCGTCCTTCGCAGATGTCGAGCGGCGTCGAGAGATGGATCAGGACGAATCCGCCCACGGGCTCGATCATCGCCCGGACTTCCTTGCGCACCGAGTCGTAGGGCGCGATGGGAGCGCAGATGGCGATCCCTCCGTTCTTCGTGATCTCGGAGGCCACGTAGCCGATACGGCGGATGTTGATGTCGCGGTGCTCCTTCGAGAAGCCGAGCTCCGAGGAGAGGTGCTTGCGGACGATGTCCCCGTCGAGAATCGTGACCGGCCGGCCCCCGAGCTCGAGGAGCTTCACGAGGAGCACGTTCGCGATCGTCGACTTCCCGGCGCCCGAGAGGCCCGTGAAGAAGAGAGTGAAGCCCTGCTCTTTCCTCGGTGGATGAGTTCGGCGAAGCTCCTGGACGACCTCCTTGAAGGTAAACCACTCCGGAATGTCGCGCCCTTCCGCGAGACGCTGGCGGAGCTCGGTTCCCGAGATGTTCAGGACGCGCGTGCCCGCGGGGACCTCGTCCTCGGGGAAATAGGAGTCGCGCTCCTCGACGAAGACCATCATCTGGAACGGCACCATGGCGACGCCGAGCTCTTCCTCGTGCTTCTGAAGGAGCTCCTGGGCGTCGTAGGGGCCGTAGAAGGGTTTCCCCTTCGAGTCCGAGCCCGGGCCGGCGTGGTCGCGCCCCACGATGAGGTGGGTGCAGCCGTAGTTCTTGCGGATGATGGCGTGCCAGATGGTTTCCCGCGGCCCGCCCATTCTCATGGCGAGCGGAAGGAGCGAGAGCTTGGCGGTGTCCCTCGGGTAGTTGGCGGAGATGGCCTGATAGCAGCGCACGCGGGTGTAATGGTCGAGGTCTCCGGGTTTGGTCATTCCCACCACGGGGTGAATCAAGAGGTTCGCTTCCACCTGCCGCGCCGCCCGGAGCGTGAGCTCGTGATGGGCGCGGTGCATCGGGTTTCTGGTCTGGAACGCGACCACCCGCCGCCAGCCGAGCCGGGAGAACTCCTCCCGCAGGCGGGCGGGTGTGTCCCGAAGCGAGCGGAAATCATAGTGAACGGGCAGTTGCAGGCCCTCGAGCCGTCCCCCGACGTAGTACGGGTTCGCGCGATTCACCGTGTAGGCGACTCCCGGATGCTCCAGGCTGTCGGTGCCGAAGACCGCCTCCGCTTCGTGCGCGCGGTCCGGCTGGTAGACCTCCTCGACATGGAGAGCGGCGAGCATGACGCCTTCGGGATCCCGGAGCGCGAGCGTCGAGCCGTCCCGGAGCTCTCGCGCCACCGATTCGGGGACGTCGAGTGTGATGGGGATGGGCCAGAGCGTCCCATCCGTGAGACGCATGCCGTCGACGACGCCGTCGTAGTCGGCCTTCCCCATGAACCCCGGGAGGGGTGAGAAGCCGCCGTTCAAAAGGAGCTCGAGATCGCAGAGCTGGCGTCCGGTCAGGTCCCATGAGGGCCAGTCGGGCGAGGCCGCTTTCAGCTCGACCTGGCGCTCGGGCGGGACGATGAGGTTCTGCAACGTCCCGCCGTGCGGCGTGATGAGATGCGTCGCTGGCTTCGGCATAGCGGGCGCGATTATAGCTCAGGCCTTCCGGTCGACGTCGGCCGCGAGCTCCCGGAAACCACGGATGTAGCTCGAGATTTTCTCCCGGCTCTCCCCCTCGTACTCCTCGAAGGAGAGTCCGGCCCCTCGTTTGGCGTCGGGACCTCGAGCGCGAAGCCACGCGATCCGGCAGCGCACGCAGCAGGCCCCCAGCCCCCCGGGAAGGTCGAAGTCGAGCTCCGCGGGCAGACTCGAGGAGGGAAGGGAGTCCGCGTGGAAGAACGTTCCGCCCACGCTCAGGTTGGTGAGAAACCCTTCGTACGTCCGGTCGTGCGTGCGGAGCCGTCCGCGGAGGACCACGGGTCCATAGCGCTCGTGCCTGCGCTGGTTCTGATGCTCCCGTTCCGCGGCAGCGTCCTTCTTGGGCGCGGGGTGGACTTCCATGTGCTCGTCCATCGCTTTTTCGAGGACGAGGAGGAGATCGCCGGTGTCGAGCGCGCCCGCGGCATAGAAGGTTTTGATGTCCAGCCCCTCGAGCTCGCCGATCGGCTCGGCCTTTTTCACGAAGCGGTAGTCGCCCTCCGCGATCTCGAAGAGCTCCCGGAGAGCGGCGAGAATCTGGATCCGGCGAAACGCGAGGCGGCTTCCCTCGTCCGTTTCCTTCGCCGCCTTCACCAGGAGCGCCAGGGCCGAGGGGGAGTAGGCGCAGACGACGTTGCCGGAGTCGAAGATCAGAAGCCCCTTGGCCTTCGTCCCCTTGACCGAGAGCACTCCCGACTGCTGGGAGTAAGCGATGATCTGGATTACGTCCAGGAGAGGGCGGGTTTCCAGTCGTCCGGAGTAGGGCATCGCGGGGAGAGTCTGGGATCCATGTTACCTAATGAAACCAGAAAGTGTCACCGGCCTGGCGCCGGAAAGAGCTCGTCCGCGGGAATGGGCTGCCCGAAAAGATAGCCCTGGACCTCGTCGCACTCGTTCTCGCCGAGAAAACTCAGCTGAGCCTCGTTCTCGACTCCCTCGGCGACGACGTTGAGCTCGAGACGGTGGGCCATCGCGAGAAGGGCTTTGGTAATGGCCGCGTCCTTGGGGTTGCTCGCGATCCCCTCGGTGAAGGACTTGTCGATCTTGATGGTGGTGAGGGGGAAGTTCTTCAAGTAGTGGAACGTGGTGTTGCCGGTCCCGAAGTCGTCCACCGCCAGCCGGACTCCGATCTCCTTCAGGCGCAGAAGCACCTCGAGCGTGCGCCGGTCGTTTCCCACGACGCCGCGCTCGGTCAGCTCCAGCTCGAGCTGCGCCGGAGGAGTTCCCGTCTCTTCCAGGATCTTGGCCAGGCTGGCGACGAACCCTGCGGCCCGGAGCTCACGCGGCGAGAGGTTCACGGAAAGTCTCATCAGGGGGAGACCCCGTTCTCGCCACACCCGCAACTGCTGGCAGGCGGTTCTTAGCACCCAGCGTCCGATTCCGACGATGAGTCCGGTCTCCTCCGCCACGGGAATGAATTCGTCGGCGGTAAGGAGTCCCTTCAAAGGGTGCTGCCACCGGACGAGGGCTTCCACTCCCACGATCTCTCGGCTCTGCGCCCGCACCATGGGCTGGTAGTAGAGGCGCAGCTCGCCGCGTGCGACCGCCCGGCGGAGCCCGTTCTCGACCTCGAACCGCTCGACCACCGCCTGGTTCATCGACTCGTCGAAGAACTGGACGGTGTTGCGCCCCTGCTCCTTCGCGCTGTACATCGCGATCTCGGCCTGCCGCAGGAGGTCTTCCGTTCCCGCGGTTCCCGCGTGGGCGAAGGCGATTCCGATGCTCGCGGTCGCGAACACTTCCTGCTCGCCGACCCGGAAAGGACGCCGCAGAGCGTCGAGGAGCCTTCGGGCGGCGAGTGCTGTGTGATGCGCTTCGTCGACGTCGCTCAGCAGGACGAGGAACTCGTCCCCTCCCTGGCGGGCGATGGTGGAAACGAAGCCGTCGCCTTCGCGGGCGACGCAATCCCCTTTGCGAAGAGAGCTCACGAGCCGGGCCGCCACGTCCCTCAAGAGCTCGTCGCCGGCGTCGTGGCCCAGGCTCTCGTTCACTTCCTTGAAGCGGTCCATGTCCAGGAGCGCGACGGCGAGGGGCCTTCCGCTGCGCTCGCTCCTGGCGCGCGCGTTCTCGAGAAGGTTCAGGAACGAGGGCCGATTGAGGAGCCCCGTGAGCGAGTCGTAGTTCGCGAGGCTGTGGATCTGGAGCTCGGCCCTCTTGAGCTCGGTCACGTCGACCACCACCGCTTCGAGCGCGACCTCGTTTCCGGAGTCAACGACCACGTCGCCCTCCTGATGGAGAACGAGCTCCCTTCCATCCGGGCGTAGCGAGCGGTGATCGAACCGGAAAGGGCGGCGCTCCTTGAGGCACTCCGCGATCTTCTCCGCCACGCGCACGCGATCGCAGGCGTCGACCATCAGAAGCACTCCGTCGAGGCCGTCGGGGGCTCGGGGAGCATCTCTCCCGAGGAGGTGGGAAAGCTCCTCTGACCACGACACGCGCTGGGTCGTGAGATCCCACTCCCAGGTGGCGAAGCGCGCGAGCCGCTTCGCCCGCTCGAGCTTCTCGCTCGCTCGCGAGAGCTCGTCGAAGGCCCGGGCAGCGTTCACCACGAAAGGCAGCCGCTTCTTCCAGATCGCCGCGTCCGTCCTGTCGAGCCAGACATCCGTCGCTCCCGCGGCGTAGGCGAGCTCGACCGCATCCGAGCTCCGGCCCTTTGTCAGCACGACGACCGGAGCCGCCGCGCCCGATGCTCCTCCTCGAATATGGCGAACGAGGTCGAGCGCCCGCGCGAACGAAGAGTCGGACTCGCTCGTGCCGACGACCACCACATCGGGGGCGAGCCGGGCGAAGAGCTCGCGACCCACCTCGTCGTCCTCCGCGACCACGGCCCGGAACCCGGCTTCCTCGATGGCGGCGGCTTTCCTGGGCGCGTTCACGAGAAGCGCGAGATTGCGGGCCGGAGCTTCGTTCTCGATTCGAGTCTCGATTTCGGCCGCCGTCGTTCTCACCGCGTCGCCCCCAGCCGGACTTCGCGCACGAGCCGCGGGCGCCGGTGGCCCGAATCGCGGAGCTCGACGACTCCTTCCTCCACCAGAGTCTCCAAGTCTTCGTTGACGCGCCGGAAGAGGTCCGCCGGCCGGCTGCGCGACGTCGAGAGGATCCCCGCCCAGATGTTGCGGCCGCTTTCCTTCGCGACATAGAGCGCGCGATCGGCGACACCCACCACCTGCTCCCACGAAAAGAATGTCGGCCGCGCGGGGTCGAAGGGATAAAAGGCGAAGCCGATGGAGCAGCTCAGGTGCACCGTCTGCTCGAGCCCCACGTCGAACTTCTTTTCTTCCATGACGCTTCGAATCCGCTCCGCGAGGTTCTCCGCCGTCTGGGGATCGGCATTGCCCCCGACCAGCAGGAACTCGTCGCCGCCCCAGCGGATGAGGGTGTCCGACTGCCGGCAGGCATCGAGGAGCATCTGCCGGACCTGAATCAGAACGCGGTCGCCGGCCGCGTGGCCGTAGGTGTCGTTGAGGCCTTTGAATCCGTCGAGGTCGAACATGAGGAAGAGCAAGCTCGATTTCGGCGCCTCGTTGCCGTCGCGCTCTGCCGCCTCGTACGTGCGATCGACCTGGGCGATCTCCTTCGGGATCTGCTGGAGGAGGAATCGCCGGTTCCAGAAACCGGTCAGCGAATCCGTGAGGCTCGCCTCTTCGAGCTTCAGGTTGAAGGCTTCGAGATCCTTGTTGCGCTGCGCGAGCTCCTGGGTACGGGCCTCGACCTCGAGCTGGAGCTTGCGGTTGTACTCCGCCTCCCGCGAAAGCTTCTGGGCCTGCCGGTGGGCGTAGCCATAGAGGAGGCCCAGCACCATCAGGCCGTAGATCCCGTAGGCCCACCACGTCCGCCAGGGCGGAGGGATCATCTTGACCCGGACGTCGAGGCCCTCCTCGTTCCAGACCCCGTCGTTGTTCGCGGCCATCACCCGGAAGGTGTAGGAGCGCGGGCTCAGGTTGGTGTAGGTGGCGCGGCGAAGGCGGCCGGCGTCGATCCAGTCCTCGTCGAATCCCTCGAGCTTGTAGCGATAGCGGTTCTTCTCGGGGGCGGTGTAGTCGAGCGCCGCGAACTCGAACGCGACGACCGAGTCCTTGTAATTGAGCGAGATCTCGCTCACGTCGGTCATGGGCACGCCCAGGTCCACTGGCTGGTTGAACTTGAGAAACGCGGTGAGGGTCACGGGAGGGGCGTGAGGGTTCTCGCGGACCAGGTGAGGATAGAAGCTGTTGAAACCGTTCGAGCCTCCGAAGAACATCTCTCCGTCGGACGCCTCGAAGAACGCGCCGTGGTTGAACTCGAGGCTCTGGAGCCCGTCGGTAGCGTCGTAGTTCTTGAACGCGGCCGTATCGGGCGAGAACCGGGAGATCCCCCGGTTGGAGCTGATCCAGAGGTTGCCCGCGTCGTCTTCGAGTATTCCGTTGATGACCGCGCTCGGGAGGCCGTCGCGGGTGTCATAGCGCTTGAAACGGCCCACGTGCGCCTGCCGGACCCCGGGCTCCCAGCGGTCGAGCCCGCCTCCCTGAGTGCCAATCCAGAGACGCTGCATCCGATCGCGATGGATCACCCAGACGTTGTCGCTGCTGAGGCTTTCGGGATCCGCGGGGTCGTGCCGGTAGTGGGAGAACGTTCCCTTGTCGGGGTCGAAGCGATTCAAGCCTCCTCCGTCTGTCCCGATCCAGAGGATGCCGTCCTCCCCCTCGGCGATCCCGATGACGCGATCGTTCGAAAGGCTCATCGGGTTCGACGGGTCGTGCTGATAACGGATGAACGTTCCCGTCCTCCGATCGAAGCGGTTCAGACCCCCCTTGTACGTCCCGACCCAGAGCACGCCCTCGCGGTCCTCGTAGATCCGCGTGACGGCGTTGCGGCTCAGGCTCCGGGGATCTGCGGGATCGTGGCGGAAGTGGGAGAAGGTGCCCGTCCTGGGGTCGAGCCGATCGAGACCGGCGTCGATCGTGCCCACCCAGACGAAGCCCTCGCGGTCGACGGCGAGGGACATCACGCGGTCGTCGGCGAGGCTCGTCGAGTCGTTGGGCCGGGAGCGGTAGTGCGTGAACCGGCCCGTCCTTCGATCCAGCCGATTGAGTCCGTTTCCGTAGGCGGCGATCCAGATGGCGCGGTCGTCGGGACTCTCCGCGAAGGACTGGATGAGGTTTCCGCTCACCTGGTTCGGAGAGCTTCCGTCGTTCTTGTGATGATGGAAGAAGCCCGTGCCAACGTTCCAGCGGCTCACTCCGCTGTACGTGCCCACCCAGAGGACCGCTCCTCGGTCCTCGTAGATGGCCGTGACCCGGTTCTCGACGAGGCTCGTCGGGTCCGTCGGCTCGTGGACGTAACGGACGAAGTCTCCGCTCTCCCGCCGGAGCTCGCAGAGTCCTCCGTCGGTTGCGACCCAGAGCGTGCCCCGAGAGTCCTGATGGAGAGCGCGTACCCAGGGACTCGCCAGACTTCGCGGGTCTCGAGGGTCGTGCCGGAAATGGCGGAAGGTCTCGGCGTCGGCGTCGAAGCGATCGAGGCCGGCGTCATCGGTCCCGACCCAAAGCGTGCCTTCGCGATCCAGATAGACCACGCGAACGCGGTCGCTCCCGAGGCTTCGGGGATTCTCCGGATCGTGGACGAAGTGGTGAAACCGTCCGGTCGCGGTGTCCATGCGGGCGAGCCCGCCGCCCTCTGTCCCGACCCAGAGCGCTCCGTCCCTGTCCTGGACGAGGCTTCGGATGTAGTCGCTCCGCAAGCTCGTCGGGTTCGAGGGGTTGTGGTTGAACCGGGTAAAGATCCCGGTCGTGGGGTCGAGGCGATTGAGCCCTCCGCCCTCCGTTCCGAGCCAGAGCGCGCCGTCGCGGTCCTCGTAGATGACGCGGATTCGGTTGTTGCTGAGGCTCAGGGGATTGGTGGGATCGTTCTCGTAGCGCGTGAACTTAGACGTCGATCGGTCGAACCGATGGAGCCCGCCGTCGGTTCCCACCCAGAGAACGCCGCTTCGGTCCTCGTGCAGCGCCCGCACGATCGGGATGGAGCGTGACTGGGAATCCCCGCCGTCAGGGCTGAAGTTCTCGAACTCGTAGCCGTCGAATCGGTTCAGCCCCTCCTGGGTCCCGAACCACATGAGGCCTTCCCGATCCTGGAGGATCGCGTGCACCGTCGACTGCGAGAGGCCATCTTCCGGCGTGATGTGGCGGAAGCGGATGTTGCGGGCTTCGAGGCCGAAGGCGGTCGAGGCGGACAGCGCGAGGAAGGTGGTGAAGAAGGCACGCCCTTTGACCTTCGCGTCCACGCTCATTCCCCCTCCGCCGAACGTCGCATGGCGTGCCTTCTTCCGTCCCGCTATCCCCCCTGGTGCATTACTCTTCGACCCAACTGTTGATGGACATGGCCTCGGTCAGGCCGTCGCTCCACATGAAGGCGTCGCTCCACATGAAGGCGTCGCTCCACATGAACGAGTCGTTCCACATGAAGGCGTCGCTCCACATGAACGAATCGTTCCACATGAACGCGTCGTTCCACATGAAGGCATCACTCCACATGAACGCGTCGTTCCACATGAACGCGTCGCTCCAGACGGTGCCGTCGTCGGCCATGATGTAGTAGTTGCCGTCGTCGTCGCGGTTCGCGCGCCCGCGGAAATGCTTGGTTCCCGCGAGGTCAGAGGCGACGTCGAGTCCCCGGTTGGCGCAGCCTGAGACGTCTGACCCGACCGCAGCGTAGACGTTGATGAGGCCCGCGCCCTGCTGGAAGATGCCGTAGGCGAGCCGTCCCTCCGCATCGACCGCGGGCCTCGAGGTCGCCATGAGACGGCACTTCACGTCGTCGGCGGTGAGCGACGGGTTCGCCTGGAGCATGAGGGCGGCGGCGCCGCTCACGACCGCCGCGGCCTGGGACGTCCCCGACATGTAGAAGTGGTTCCCGAAGAGCCACTCGGGATGGTGAGAGGGAAGCCGGCTGTACCTCTCGACGACACCCAGCATGTAACCGCCGGGCGCGACGAGATCGGGCTTCACGAACGCTTCCACCGTGGGTCCGGCGGAGGAGAACTCGGCGAGCTTGTCGTCGGTCACGTCGCCGCGGGTGTTGCTGTTGGTGGTGGCGCCCACGGTGATGACGTAGGGAACGTTTCCCGGGACTCCCACGGTCATGGCCTGCGGGCCTTCGTTGCCCGCGGAGGCGACGACCACGACCCCCGCCTTCCACGCCGCCATCACCGCCTGGTTCAGAGGGTCGTCCCAGTAGTAGGAGCGGGGAGGAGCGCTGAACGAGAGGTTCATCACGCGGATGTTGAGGCCCTGCCGGTTGCGGACCACCCAGTCGATCCCGCGGATGACGTTCAGGTAGTTGCCCCGGCCGTCGTCGTCGAAGGCCTTCACGGAGACGAATCCCGCGTCGGGCGCGATGCCGTTCCTGGCGCCGTTTGGCGTTCCTTCACTCGAGAGAATCACGCTCGAAACGTGCGTCCCGTGTCCGTGCCGGTCGCGGCCGAGGTGTGTTTCGTCGCGGATCGCGTCGTAGCGCACGCCAAGGCGCTTGCCTCCCCGGGTGTTGCGGACGAGGGAGTGCCACGGCCAGAGGCCGGTGTCGACGACCGCGACGGTGACTCCGAGTCCCGTGATCCCTTCCTGATGGAGCTGGTCGGCGCCGACCGCGGAGACGAAATAGGCCTCCGGAGACTGCGCGCCGTCGCCGGCCACATACTGCGCCTCGGTCACGGCGACCGTGCCGCAGAGGTGCACGTCGGAGACGTAGACCGCCTCGTACTTGCCCAGGGTGGGAGACGAGACCAGGCGAACTCGAGTATCCGGGGACGTGTAGCTGGTGACGTCGTAGCTCGCGGTGCGGACCGCCTGGTCCGTCGCCGGCCCGACGAGCTTGTCGATCTCCACCCAGGAAACTCCCCCGTCGCCCGACACCTGGACCGAGACCCAGTCGGTGGCGGCGTTCAGATACCACCGGCGGTACTCCAGGATGAGAACCGCGTTGGCGGCGTCCTCAAGGTTGGCGCGGCGCACGGCGCCTTTGTTAGCGCTCGAGACGCGAAGGGCCAGTCCGTTCGGGGTGTTCGACATGCCGACGGCGCCGGCGAAAGGTCCATCGCTTTCCCCCATCTCCGTCCACGTCGTCGAGAAATTCCGGTTCCCGTCGTTGTTGTTGAAGGCGGCCGCCTTGAAGTCGTCGGCCACCGTCCAGATCTCCTTCTCCAGGTCGCCGTCGCGGTACGCGAACTCGACCGCATCGATAAGGAAGCTCGGAGCGGCAGCGGGGAGCGCCCCGGGACCCACCCGGAACCGAACGACGGTGTGAGGAGAGGCGAAGCCGGAGACGTTGTACGTCCGGGTCTGGGTCGAGGCGCCGGTAATCCCGGTCAGCCTGTCGACGATGGTGAATTTCGCTCCCTCGTTGCTCGACATCTCGACCGTGATGGAATCGGAGCCAACCGTCGCTTCAGACGTGCGGAAGTCGATCCGGAGCACGGTCGTGCCCGCGTCCTCGAGGTCGAGGGCTCGTTGCATCTGGGGCTCGCTTCCGTCGAACGGGGCGACGAAAAGGAGATCCCCACCTGCGACCTGGACGTATCCGAAGGAGGGGCCAGCGCCCGCGGCGTCGATCTCTCCCCAGGGCGTCCGCCAGCTCGCGGTCCCATCTTGATTCTCGAACGAGAGGTTCTGGAATGAGTCGCGGATCGTCTGGATGCCTGCCAGGATGCCGCCGAAGGCGGAAGAAACGTCCGTCACTTGATAGGAAGAGACGGTATTGCGCTCCACCATGAGAGGCGCCTGGGTGAGAGCCACCATGGAATCTGCCGGCGGCGGATTCTGTTCCGAAGTCTCCTCGGGAGTGTCCGGTGGCTGTTCCTCGGAAGACGCCATCGTGAGGGAGCGGTTCTCGTAAACGCGGAGGCGGCGAACCTGCCGGAGCCTTCCGATCTGTTCGAGGGTGAGCCGGGCGCCAACGGCGTGGATGATCGGAAGCTCGTGAGTGATGGCGCCGCCGACGAGCTCGACCGCTCTGCGGGCGGACTCCATGTCCTGATGCTGTACGATGAACGATTCGCTCGCCTCGGCGCTCACCGAAAAGAGCTCGGCGGATTCGCGATGGCGGGGAGTCGTGCTCCAGAGAGCAGCGAGCGCCAACGCCGCCGCCGTCGTCCCGAGAGCCAGCTTTCCATTGGTGTTCATTTCGGGGCCTCGTCTGATGGGAACCGGGTGGTAGAGAGCAATCGGTGTGCCACGGGAGCGGGCGCGGCGGGGGACGGAAGGGTCAGCCAAGCACCTGAGCCCGCGAAACTTCTGCGCCTGCATCGACGCGGCACCCGGCCGCGCGCCGCAAATCCGGCGGCGAAAGCGGCGGCTCGCCGAAAAAATGGCGGAAGGTGCCGAAAAACCGGCGGGAGCGGATTAGATCGCGGGAGCGAGCGGGGAGAGCTCGCCGAGCTCCTGTGTCCACCTTCGATAGGTGCGCACGGTGACGCCCATCAGCGCCGCACCCTGGACGGGGTCGTCGACTTGAGAGGCCACTTCACGCAGGAGGACGGAGCGCGCTTCTTCGAGCACGTCCTCCGGGGCTTCCTCGGAAGATCGCACGAGGGCCGCGATGCATGGAGTCATCTCGTTCCAGGGCGCCCGCCGTGTGAGGAGGCCGGCCCGCTCCTGTGACGTCGCTTTCGAAATCTTGCGGCGAAACGTCGTCTCCGGAACTCCGAGGAGCGCCCTCGCCCGCCCCGAGACGCCTCCGGAAGCCTCGTAGGCGCACAGGACCAGGTCCTCGATGAGCCACGTCCCGAGAGGCACCGGCTCTCTCGTTCCGCCGGCGACGGCCTCGACCACCTGGCGGCGCAGCGCCCGGCGGAGATCCTCCCACGCGTCCCGCGGGCCCTTGCGCGCGCTCGAAGCGCCGGGGATGAGACGGGTCTCCGCGTCTCGCTGCGTGGATGCCCGTTTCATCACGGTGACGTCCATCTCGACGGTTTCGTCCGGCGCGAGAGATTCGAGCTCGAGCTCCCGCCACCCGATCTCCGATCGCTCGGAGAGAATCACCGCCTGCATGATCCGGTTCGAGAGCTCGCGCACGTTGCCCGGCCAGGTGTGCTCGATGAGCGCGTCGCGCGCGTGGTCGGTGAATCGAAGCGGTCCTTTCTGGTATTGCCTTCCGAAGTGATCGAGGAAGTGCTCGGCGAGGTAGAGAATGTCCTCGGCGCGCTCGCGGAGCGGCGGCACGGTGATGCGCACCACGTTCAATCGGTAGAAGAGGTCCTCGCGGAAGCGCCCGGCCGCGGCCTCGACGGCGAGCTCCCGGTTGGTGACGGCGATGAGCCGGGTGTCCACGTGGCGCACGCGGGTTCCGCCGACCGGCACGATCTGCCGCTCCTGGACGAAGCGCAGAAGCTTGCTCTGGACTTCGAGAGGAAGCTCCCCGATCTCGTCGAGCACCACTGTCCCGCCCTCGGCCTCGAGAAGACGTCCGATGCGCCGCTCCTGGGCCCCGGTGTAGGCGCCGCGCTCGTGGCCGAAGAGCTCGCTCTCGATGAGGGTGGTCGGGATGGTGCCGCAGTCCACGACCACCAGGGGCTTTCCCCGGAAGGGCGAGAGCTCGTGAATGGTCCGGGCGACGAGCTCTTTTCCCGTACCGCTCTCTCCGATCAAGAGAACCGTCGCTTTGGTGGGAGCGACCCGGCGGGCAACGTCGAGCACCGCCTCCATTTCCCGAGAGCGGTAGACGAGCCTCGTTTGCCGGAGGGCGCGCCGCAGGTCGTCCACTTCGGCCCGGAGCTGCGACTTCTCCCGTTCCTGCTGCCGCTTCTGGTGCTGGCTGAGGCGGGCGCGGTCGAAGGCGACGGCGAGCTGGGTTGCGAAGGCGCGAAGGAATCCGAGGTCGGCGGAGCCCTCGAGGGCGATAACGTCCGTGCGCCCGTCGAGGTAGAGCGAGCCCAGGCACAGGTCGTTCACGAGCAACGGCACGGCAAACGATCGGACGCGGCCGCCGGATTCGTCGTCGGCGAACGAGGACAGGAGCGCTTTCTGCGAGCGGCGCGCATCCTCGAGGAACGTCATCTCTCGACTCGAGAGCTCGAGTCCCGGCGTCGCTTCATGGCTTCCGTGCTCGTCCGTGCGTCGGGTCAGGCCGGCGACGAGCAGAGGTTCGCCCTCGCCGTCCGATTCGAAGATACCGACCCGGTCCGGCTTGAGCGTCGTATACAGCCGATCGACCACCTGCTCGACCAGGTCCTCGAGATCGTCGCTTCCGGCGATGACCGTCATCGTGTCCGAAAGGAGCGTCATGTTGCGGTAGTCCTTGGCCATGTTGCCGGTGTAGACGCCGGTCATGCGATCGAGGCTTCCCAGATCGCGCGACTCCAGCTCGGGCTCCCAGGCCATCACATGATCGCCGCCGTAGCGCTTCGCCGCGTTGAGCGCCTTATCGGCCCGCCGGATGAGCTCGAGGTGACCGTCGATGCCGGGCTCCCCCGGCCCGAACACCGCGACCCCCAAGCTGATCCCGAGCCGGAGCGTGCCGTCGAGAAACGGCGTGTCGGCGAGCGAGCTCCAGACTTTCTCCGCGACCACGCGCGCCGAGGCGGCATCGGTCTCCTGCAGGAACGAGGCGAAGATCGCGCCGCCGTACTTGGCGATGGTGTCAGAGCCGCGATGGGAAGCCCGCAGCCTCTCGCCGATCTCCCGCAGGACGCGATCGCCGGACTCGTGTCCGAACCGTTCGTTCACCGACGTGAAGTCATCGGGGTTGATGAGGAGGAGCGAGAGAGGGCGCCCCATTTCCCGCGCCTGGTCGAACGCGAGCTTCAGGCTCGCCTGGAACTCGGCCCGGCCCGCGAGGCCGGTCACCGGGTCGTCCAGGATCGAGGAAATCTGCCCCGCATACCACGCGAGGACGCCGCCCAGGCTCAGGAGCGAAGCCCCGCGCTCGCCCGCCTCCGCCGACTCTCCGCCCATCAGCAGGCGCGACGCCTCGGCGCTCGTCGTTCGCCCTCGATCCCCTTCCTCGAAACGGAGGCCGATCCAGCAGACTCTCACCGGCTCGTGTGGGGGGGAGTCGGTCGAAGCACCGCGGCCGCGTCTTCGCTCCTCCGCGCGGCCCCTCGCGAAGGGGGCGCATTCGACGGCGGTGAGCCAGCCTGGGGCTATCTCGCTTTCGACCCGCTTCGGCCCGGAGCCAGCCTTGCGAGCCGGCGTCTCGTTCGCGAGCGCCAGGCGATGCGCGTGCTCGACGTCCGCGTGCTCGGGGAGCGGGCGTTCTCCCTCGATCAAGAAGATCGGGCTCCGTTCTCCCTGCGCTGCCGCGTACAGCGACACCGTTTGCGCGCCGCTCACTCGCCTCAGGAGCGAAGCGTAAGCCCGGAGGAGCCCCGTCGATCGATTCACGTCCGAGTTCCAGAACGACCGTGGTGTGGGGGACACCGGGTCTTGGTTGAGAAAGCTCGAATCTTCTACCAGGTCACCTGCCAGTCGTAGAGGAAGAAGTACCAGCCGAAGAACGACCCGAATCCGAAGGCGGAGTCGGTCAGTGAGATGACACCGGGAATCTGATAGGGATAACTCGCTCCACCGAACGTCGCGCCGACGCCCGGAAAGCCGATGGTCGTGCCGTCGAGCGTCAGGATGTAGTCGCCCGGGGCAAGGGAAAAACCGAGGGAGACCTGCTGCGGCCCCGGGCTCACCGCGAGGCTCGTCGATCCCAGGAGGACGCTTCCGGAGCTGTCCCAGAGACTGATGCCGAGCGTGCCGGCTGCACCAGGATCGACCCAGACGCTGTCGAGCGTCAGCGGTGTCGACACCGTGAAGCGCACACCATCCGCGTAGGTGAAGTCGTAGCTGTCGACGCTTCCGATGCCTGGCCCGACGGACGCCGTCTGGGTCGAGGGCGCCGAGGGCGATGACGCGCCTTCAGGCGGAGTTACGAGGACCCGCCGATTCCGGGGACAGTTGCCCGTGAGGCCGTCGCGGATGAGCTCGACGCGCACCAGCATCTCCGTGGGGCCACGCAAATCGAGGTACTGGTGCTCGTAGACCTCGTCGATATCGGACGTGTCGTCGGAGAAGCGGAAGTCCCGGAAATGGACGGGGTCGTTCTCGTAATCCCACCAGATGCGGACTCGTTTGGGACCTTCGGGGACCCCCTCGAAGGAGACGTAGAGCCCCACCCGGTCCTCTTCGGCATAGCCCGGTGAGCTGAAGCGGACGTGCACGCTTCCGAGGTCTCCGCAGTCGAAGTCCTCGAGAGAAATATCGTCGTCCGCGAGGCCGAAACTCTGCGGCGCAGCCTGGTGCAACGGGACGTCGCTCGAGCCCGTGAGGCTCGTGGGTCCGGAGTCCCCGCAGGCAACGAGGGTTAGGACGGCGATGGGGGGAAGTCGCCGAAGCAGCCGTTCGACCCGTCTGGTTAGCATCATCCTGGCTCCCAAGGCACCCTCTGACTCCCAAGGCACCCCTGGGTCGAAGTCTGCAATCGGCGTGCCGCGCTACATCTGTGATCACCGGCCTCTCCACGGCGAAAACGATGGAGATCTCCCGCAGCGTCCTCCAGGGGGCGCGGGAAATTTCCCCCGATTTCAGGTCTTCGTGCGGCCGGATGTCTGCTGGTTGTGGTGGGCCAACCCAAGGGCCACGGCGCCCAGGACCAGAGCGGTCCCAAAAAGGAAAACCGGGCGAACGAGAAGCCGCCGGCGCGCGAGAACGGGGGCCGCCCTTCGGGCGGGACGGCGCCGCGGCACGGACCGGACGAAGAGAGCGTCTCCCAGATAGGGAGGGTTGAAGTTGAAAGCGACGATCGGGGTCTCATGGTGAATTCGATGGTGCTCGATCTGGTGAGCGCGGATGGAGGCGACGAGGGGAATGCAGGCGAGCGCGCGATCGACCGCGTTGTCGTCGAGGTGCGTGAGCCAGTGCGAGATCTCGAACGCCAGGTAGTGAAGGGTGCAGGCGAGAAGGAACGCCAGCGCCGCCTCGATGGGCAGAAGCGACGTCACGAGAGCGTAGTGCCCGGCGAACAGGACGGGGAAGATCCAGAACCGGCCCGAGATGTGGGCAAGGTCCGCGGGTTTCCTGGTTCGGAAGTTCTCGCCGTGGAATACGCGGTGGTGCTCGATGTGGTTGAGGCGGACGTTCCGGAAGAGCGGCAGCCCCCGGTGCATCGGGCCCCGGTGCACCCAGTGCTCGAAGAGGTTGGTGTAGAGGATGCCGGCGAGGAACCAGAGAGACGTGAGCCCGCTCAGGGGAAGCGCGAGCTCATCGAAGCGAGGGGCCGTGAAAGCGAAGAACGTGACCGAGGCCGCGCACGCGGTGCGCAGAATGGGATCGTGCCGACGAACCATGTCGTCCCCCCGCAGCGGCACCGAACGGTCAGGTTGATCCCATGCTCCACAATTCTTCGTGCAAATGCAATAGCAAACAGAAAAAAACTACGTGCCCTTGCGCTTCTTCGGCTCTCTTCCCATGAGTTGCAGGAACCCCTTGTCTTTCAAGCCTCTCACGAGCTTCATCATCGTGGGCGCGGGGAGGTTGGCCGCGTCCCGAATCGAGCCGAGCGTGCGCGCGCCGTCGACCCGGGAAAGGATGTCCCACTCCTGGGCGGTGAGCTCGTAGGGCTCTCGCACGACGACGGTGTCGCCCCTGCGGGGGATGAGATCGAGCGCCTCCTCGTGCTGGTCTGGAGTTTCCTCCAGCCGCAACACGCCCACGGTCAGAAGGCTGCAGACCACCCGGCCGGCCTCGAAGATGTCGGTCTTGAGCTCGTCGACGATCTCCCGAATCGTCCGGCGCCCGTCGACGAGACGCAGCACCGCCCAGTCCGAGCTGCTGAGGCGAATCGATCCGGAGGAGAGGGGGATCCATTTCGGGATGAGATCGAAGCTCTTGATCTTGGAAGAAATCGAGCTCCAGGCGTCGGCGCGCCGATTCGCTTCGACCAGAAGGCTCCTGGTGGAGTTCAGAATCGTCCGTTCCTTGGGGGCGTCGGTGTCCTGGAAATCGAGCTTCCCGTTCCTCCAGAGCGCGAGCTCGTAGAAGGCTTCTGAGCCTTTTTCCTCTTCCAGCGAGGCGTGGATGATGGCGCCCTCGTGGACGTGCACCTCTCCGGATCGGTGGCCGTTCACGAAGTGGGCGACGCCGTTCTTCCCGCGGGCGAGGACGAGCCTCATCGCTTCGGGGAAGGGCACCCGGGCGAGTGAAAGCGTGAGGGCGACCTCCTCCCCGGCCTCCTCGTCTCCGCCCGCCGGCGCCTGCGGCTCCGGGGCCTCCGCGGGAGCAGGTGAGGAGGCAAGGGCCGCGTAGCGTTTGGTGCGCTTGAGCACGAGGTCGATCCGCGTGCGCAGCTCGTCGGGCTCGACCGTCTTCACGACGTAGTCGTCGGCGCCGTGGCGGAAGCCGCGAATACGATGCGGCATCTTCTCGAGCCCGGTGAAGATGATGACCGGAATCCACTCGGTGTCGGGGTCGGTCTTGAGCCGCTCGCAGGTCTCGAAACCGTCCATTTCCGGCATTTCCAGATCGAGAAGCACCAGAGACGGAGGGCTCGCCTTCACCTTTTCGAGCGCGACTTTGCCGTTCCTCGCGTCATCGACGGCAAACCCCCAGTTGGTGAGGAAGTGCCCGATCATGGCTCGATTGTCCGGATCGTCGTCGACGACCAGAATGCGGTCTTTTCCCATCGGGGTCGGTTTTCGAGGTTTCTTTCATTGTAACAGCCCCACCGCGGGTTCCAAACTGCCTGAAGGGGCTGGAGATCGACGCGGCGATCGGGCGCTATTGCACGTAGCCCAGGCTCCTCAGCCGCTGGAGCTCCTCGGAGCTCATTTCGGAGGCGGCCTCGCCGTCCGTGGGAAGCTTCTTCTCGAGCGCCCACTTGTGCCATGCCTCGAGCTGCTGCGTAAGCCTCTGCACGATCTCGGGATGCTCCGAGGCCACGTTCTTCTGATCGAGCGGGTCGGTCTTGTGATGATAGAGCTCGAACTCCGGGACGTCGGCGGGCCGTGCCACGTTGCGCACGAGCTTCCATTCGCCTTCGATGACGCTGAAGGCGTCGACGATCCTCGTTCCCAACTGATCGGTCCGCCTCCGCCATTCGGAGATCGCCGGCCGAGGTCTCCATCTTCCCGGCCCCGAATCCGCGAGAAGAGGCTTCAAGCTCTGTCCCTGCATGCGCTCGGGAATGGGGAGTCCGGCAAGATCGACGATCGTCGGAGCCAGGTCCAGGAGTTGAACGGTTTCCCCGACCAGCCGGCCCTCGGGAAGGACACCGGGCCATCGGAGGACGAGAGGGACGTTGATAAGCTCCCCATAGACGTTCTCCTCGTGGAAAGAGCCCCCGTGGTCGAGGAACTCCTCCCCGTGGTCGGTAAAGAAGACGACGAGCGTGTCCTCGGCGATCCCGAGCTCGTCGAGCTTCTCGAGGACGCGCCCGAGCTCGACGTCCGCACCCCGAATCGACCCGTCGTACCAGTCGAGCTCGATCTTCACGAACTCCTCGGGGTCGATCCCCGCCTTCTCGAGCTCGCTCCTGAGGGGCAGGCCGAGGTTCTTCATGAAGCCGCTCTCGATGAACGGCTTCACTTTCTCCGTCCAATCTTCATGCTTCTTTTTGGCCCCGGGCTCGGCCCAGAGCGAGTCATAGGGCCGCCTCGGCTCGTAGTCGCTGTGGGGATCGACCGCGTGGATCATCGCGAAGAACGGCGCGTCCTTGTGGGCCTCGAGCCAGGGCAGGAAACGGTCCACGAAGTTGCGCGCGTTCTTCCCCTCCGCGTCTTCGGGGAGGGACTCCGCCTCGTGCAGAATTTCGAGCCCCTGGTGCAGGTTCGATCCCCGGCCCGTGAACCGGCCGGAGGACGTGGCCCAGGTGGCGTATCCCGCCTCGCGAAAGACCTCCGCAATCGTCACTCCCGAAGCCGGCATGCGGTGGTTCAACTCGTAGATCCCGTTCGACGTGGGGTAGGTGGAAGTGAAGATCGACGGCGCCGACACCTTCGTCCAGGCGCCCTGGGCAATGGCATCCTCGAACCGCACTCCCTCGGCGGCGAGCCGGGTCAGACTGGGTGCCGTCTCTCGCTCGAACCCGTAGGCATCGAGGCGATCGCGGCGAAGGGTATCGAGGAAGAAAAGGACGACGCCTCGCGGCGCTCGCGAGGCCTCACGGCTTCTTACGGCGGGAGAGCCCCAGAGACCGAGGCTTCCGTCGCTTCCCGCCGCGAGCGCGAGAGTAAGCGAGATCTCCCGTCCCGCGAGCGGGGCGAGGTCCAGGGACAGCTCCTCCCACCGGTTGGGCGTGGTGAGCGTCCGCTCGAAGTCGATGCCGGGTGCTTCGACCTGGAAGGTCACCGGCCCCTCTTCGACCGTTCCGAGAGCGAGGTCGAGAAACGCGTTCGGGGGAACCCGAAGGTTGAAGCGAAGTCTTTCGGGAGAGCGGCTCACGATCGTCTCGCGGTAGATCTCGCCGAGCCCCTGCCAGCCGACCCCCGACGGGATCGAAGCAAGGTGCTCCTTCCGGAACACCAGGCGGACTGACTCGATCTCGAAATCCGCGCCTTCCACGTCCGTCGGCCGGACGAGAACGTGCCGCGTATCGGCGGAGCCGACGGAGGTCACGGCCGAGGCGGAGACGCTGATGCGGTAGGTCTGGAGCTCCTCGCCGGGTAGGATCGGTGTCGTGAGCGCCCAGGGGAAGTCTTCGGCGCGGCTCGCGATCTGCGGGAGGTCGATCGTCTCCGACCCGCGGAACGCAATCGACAGATTCGATCCCTGGGAGACGCGCGCGCGCACCACCACTTCGTGGAGGGTGTCCTTCTCGTCGAGGCCGGATGTGCGCTCGGTGTGGACGATGGGGAATCTCGCCGTCGAACGTCCCACGAGGCGGCCGTCTCTCGCGCGGACCCCCTCGACACCGACGCCCGCCTTCCACTGCGCGGCGAGAGCCGGGTCGTCGAATCGCCACTCCGTGGGCCCGATGGGGCTCCCGGCGGCCGCCAGGTTCTCGATCTGGACCGAGCCGAACCGATCGACCAGTCGCAGGACCGGGACATCGGGGGACGATCCGCCGCAGGCCGAAAGGAGAAGGAGAGCCCAGGAGATCCAGAAACGTTGACGCATGCGCTTGCCTCCGTGCGCGGTATGGTATGGGCCCACCGCTGCGAGGGCAACTCGGCGCGTTTGTGCGAGTGGTTCGCCCCGCCTAGAATGGCGAGCCCTCGTGATGAACAGTCAATTCGCTGATGTCGTCGAGCGCGACGGATTCGCCGTCGTTCCCGCCGCCCTCGATGGAGAGCTGGTCTCCGCGCTGTCCCGCGCCGTTTCCGGTTTTGCCGGCGGAGGCCGCGCACAGGGGGTTCACCGTCGCGGCGAGCTATACGCTCTCCGCAACCTGTTCGATCTCCTGCCCGAGACCAAGCGAGCGCTCGAGGCGACGGCGGTCCGGGATTCGGTTGTCGCCGTTCTCGGCGCGGAAGCGTTTTGCGTGCGCGCGCTCTTCCTCGACAAGTCGCCGCGCGCAGGCTCGAGAACGTCGTGGCATCAGGACGCAACCATCGTGGTGAAGGAGAAGGTCGAGGTCACTGGTTTCGGCCCGTGGACGAGGAAAGCGGGAGTGCAGCACGTCATGGCTCCGCCGGGAACTCTTTCCGCGATGCTGACCCTGAGACTCTACCTCGATGACTGCGGCGAATCCTCGGGCGCCATCCGCGTCGTGCCCGGGTCGCACGCCTACGGGCGACTGCCGGAGGACAGCATCGAGCAGTTCACTCGCTACGACGTCACGGCCTGCGCGGTCGAGAAAGGCGGGCTCGTCGCGATGAGGCCGCTCCTCCTCCGGGCCTCGAGCCCGGGAGTCGGGTCGGGCTCACGCCGGGTCATCCAGCTCGATTTTTCCGCCCGCAAGCTCCCGCCTCCCCTCGAGTGGCGCGAGTCTCTTCCGATATCACTGGGTTGGTGAAGCCCCGTCGTCCCAGATGTACTTCCAGAACCACTCCTCGTTGTGGAGCATGACCGCGCGGTTCGACTTCGGCTTTACTCCTTGGATTCGTAGACGATCCTGCCGCCTACCATCGTGTAGAGCACCTTGGCGTCGAGGAGCCTCTTCGGCTCCGTCGCGCCCGCTTCGACGAGGTTTTCGTCGAAGACCGCGACGTCGGCGAGCTTTCCGGGAGAAAGCGTTCCCTTGATGTCCTCTTCGAACGACGCCCAGGCCGGACCCGACGTGTACGCCTCGATCGCTTCCTCGATGGTGAGCCTCTGGTCCTGGTACCAGCCCTCCCTGGGCTCGCCTCCGAGTGTCTGCCGGCTCACGGCGGCATAGAGGCCGTAGACGGGGCTCAGGTAGTAGCGCGCGGCGTTCGTTCCGGGAGAATCGCTCCCGAAGATGATCCGCGCTCCCGAGTCCTTCAGTTTCCGGAACGCGTACGCCCCGAGAGAGCGCTCTTTTCCGATGCGCTCCTCCATCCAGCGCATGTCGTCGGAGACGTGGTACGGATTGACTTCGGCGACGAGGTTCAGCTTTCCGAACCGCGAGAAGTCATCGGGATGAACGACCTGCGCATGGATCACGCGCCAGCGGTGGTCGGTTGCGATCATCCCCGCTCCCGTCAGCACCCGCTCGTAGATATCCAGGAGGATGCGGTTTCCGAGATCGCCGATGGCATGGATGTGGGGCGGGACTCCCGTGGGAAGCCACTCTCGGATGAGCTTCTCCATGTTTCCCGGCGGGTAGTCCGTGTAGTGATCCGAGGAGCCGAGCTTGAACGCCGCTCCCTCGACGCTTTCCGGGAGCATCGGCGGGCGGAGGAGGCCGCGGTTTCCCGGATCGTGGTCGTAGTCGGTGAAGAACATCGCCCCGCTCGAGCCCATGATGCCGTCGACCCAGCCCCCTTGTAGCCGATGAGCTTGAGCCAGTCGTTGCCGAAGCCGCGGGTGAGGCCGAGCGCGGCCACGTGTCCTGCCTGGAAGATGTTCGGTCGGATCATGATGCGCGCGGTCAGCTCGCCCGTTTTCTTCAGTTGCTGGTAGGCCATGAGCTGCTCGGCGGAGGTAAGGTCCTGGATCGTGGTGACCCCGCCCTCGCGCGCTTCTTTCAAGACCGCGCGCACCTGCACGAGATGCTGCTCGAACGAGATGGGCGGGATGATCTCCTCCACGAGATCCACGGCATTGCCCTTGAGAATACCGGTGAGCCTCCCGCTCGCGTCCTTCTGGAGCTCGCCGCCTTCCGGCGCCGGCGTCGACTCGTCGATCCCCGCGAGCTTCAGCGCGAGGGAGTTCGCGAGGTGCATGCTGCGATCGAAGCGGCTCACGAGCACGGGATGATCCGGCGACACCGCATCGATGAGGCCCCGATCCGGTGTGAAGGGACCGGAGCTCTTACCCGAAGAGGGTGCTTCGCCGCTCGAGCCCGCCTGCCACTGCTCGTAGGCGCCCCACATGCCGCGGGTGATCCAGCTTCCTTGGGGGAGGCGCTCCGTCGTCCTCTCGATGCGTTCGCGAAACGCCTGCGCTTCGTGCACGTCGAGGAGGTTCACTCCCGTGAGGAGCGCTCCCGTGCCGTCGACGTGAACGTGGGAATCATTGAACCCGGGAGAAGCGAATGCTCCTGCGAGATCGACCTCTCTCGTCGACGTTTCCTTGAAGCGTCGAATCTCCTCGTTCGTCCCCACGGCGAGAATGCGATCGCCCTTCACGGCGAGCGCCTCCGCCCAGGGCCGGGACGGCTCGAGAGTGTAGATCCTGCCATTCACGAGAATGACGTCGGCTGCGTCCTGAGCTCGTCCAGCGGGTGCGACGCCGAGAACGAGGGCGACGATGAAGGTGCGCATGTCGATCCTCCGGCCGCGAGCGTAAACCGGGTGGCGGGGGGAGGCAAGTTCGAATAATCTCGGCCCCTATGATCCGCTCCAGTCTCTTCTGTTTACTCGCCCTCTCGACGGCCGCTCCCGCCGCACTCCGGTTCGACGTCCGCTACGCGCCGGGTCTTCGCACCGAGCCTCTGGATGGGCGCCTCCTCGTGATGCTCTCGACGAAAGGCGACGAAGAGCCACGATTCCAGATCGACACTTCTCTCGCGACGCAGCAGATGTTCGGGGTCGACGTGAACGCGCTCGAGGCGGGGGAGTCCGCGCTTCTCGACGGCTCCGCTCTCGGATATCCCGTCGAGAGGCTCGAAGACATCCCGGCCGGGGAGTACTTCGTCCAGGCGCTGGTGCACGTGTACGAGACGGTCCGGCGCGCCGACGGCCACGTGGTGAAGCTTCCCATGGACGATGGCGAAGGCCAGCAGTGGGAGCGCTCTCCGGGAAACCTGTACAGCACCCCACGCCGGATCCGAATCGATCCTGCGACGGACCAGACAGTCTCGATCACTCTCGATCGCGTGATCCCGCCGATCGAGCCCCCCCAAGACACCAAGTACGTGAAGTACGTCCGCATCCAGAGCGAGAAGCTCACCGCGTTCTGGGGGCGTCCGGTGCACCTCGGGGCCATCGTGCTCCTGCCGGAGGGGTTCGACGAGCATCCACAGGCGCGCTACCCGGGCCTCTACGTTCAGGGACATTTCACAAGTACGTTCCGGGGATTTCGGGAGGCACCTCCCGAGCCCGGCCTCTCGGGAGAGGCGAGGGTCGAAGCCGAGTACGGCTACCGGTTCTACCAGGATTGGACGTCGGGCCGGCTTCCCCGGATGCTCATCGTCGTGAGCCAGCACGCAAATCCTTATTACGACGACTCCTACGGCGTGAACTCGGAGAACCTGGGGCCTTACGGCGACGCGATCGTCGAGGAGCTCACCCCGTACGTGGAGAAGAAGTTCCGCGCCATCGGCGAGGGCTGGGCCCGCGTCCTCATGGGCGGGTCGACGGGAGGATGGATCGCCCTCGCGCAGCAGGTCTTCTATCCCGACTTCTTCAACGGGGTCTGGTGCCACTGTCCCGACAGCGTCGACTTCCGCGAGTACCAGATGGTCGACGTCTACCGGAACGCGAACGCGTACTGGATGGACAGCGAGTGGAAGAAGAAGGTCCCCCGCGTCGACCGGAGAGAGGTGAACGGAGATCTGACCGCGACCATGGAGGACGCGAACCGCTTCGAGCTCGTTCTCGGCGAGAACGCACGCTCCGGAGGACAGTGGGACATCTGGCAGGCCGTCTACGGACCGGTGGGGCAGGACGGCTACCCCCAGCCGATCTGGAACAAGCGGACGGGCAAAATCGATCGCGAGGTCGCGGACTACTGGAAGGAGAACTACGACCTTCGGGCGATCCTCGAGAGGCGATGGGCGACTCTCGGTCCGAAGCTCGTGGGAAAGATTCACATCCGGGTGGGGGACGTGGACCACTTCTATCTCGAGCGGGCGGTCCGGCTCCTCGAGACGTTCCTCGAGTCGACGAAGGAGCCAGGCCGCGGGCCCTACTATGGGGGGACGGTGGAGTACGGCGACGGCCACGGCCATTGCTTCAGTGGCAACCCGGAGATTCCGACCCGGCTCGCGTGGCTCACGATCTATCAGCGGCACCTTCCTTTGATGGCGGAGCACATGGTGAAGACTGCGCCCAGAGGCGCTGACGTCACGAGCTGGCGCTATTGACCGTTCTCGAGCGGCTCGGGCTCCACCGTAAGGAGCTCCGGGCCTGGGCCCTCTACGACTGGGCCAACTCCGCGTTCTGGACGACGATCATCGCCGCGGTCTTTCCCATCTACTTCGCCCGCGTCGCGGCCGCCGATCTTCCTCCAACGGTCGCGACCGCGCGCTTCGCGGCCGCGACGACGTTCGCGATGGTCTCGATTGCACTCCTCTCCCCGATCCTCGGCGCCATGGCGGACTACGCGGGGCTCAAGATGAAGATGCTCGCGGCCTTTACGGGACTCGGTGTCCTCGCGACCGCGACGATGTTCTTTATCGGACGAGGGGACTGGAAGCTTGCGATCGTCCTCTTTATCCTTGGCAACATCGCGGTCACCGGTGCCTTGGTCTTCTACGAGTCGCTCCTTCCCCACATCGCGCGCGAAGAGGAGCGGGACATGGTGGCGAGTGCCGGCTTCGCGCTGGGATACCTCGGGGGAGGCCTGCTGCTCGCGGTCAACCTCCTCTGGATCCAGAAGCCCGGCCTCTTCGGCATCGGAGACGAAGCGGCGGCGAGCCGGCTCTCGTTTCTAAGCGTTGCTCTCTGGTGGCTCGGTTTCTCCATTCCTCTCTTCCGCCACGTACGCGAGCCCGCACGGCGCCTGGAGGAGGACGAGACGGGGCGGGAGAGCGCGCTCCGGGTCGCTTTCACGCGCCTCGCGGAGACGTTCCGCGAGCTCCGGACCTACCGCCAGGCGTTTCTCATGCTCGCGGCGTTCCTCATCTACAACGACGGGATCCTCACCATCATCCGCATGGCGACGAGCTACGGGACCGAAGTCGGCCTCCCCCAGGGCGTTCTCATCGGAGCCCTTCTCGTCACCCAGGTCGTGGGAATTCCGTTCGCATTCTTCTTCGGCTGGCTCGCCGCGCGCATCACTGCCAAGCGGGCGATCCTCCTCGCGCTCGCGGTCTACGTCGTCATCAGCGTCGTCGGCTACCGGATGAAGACCGCTTCCGACTTCTATCTCCTCGCGATCCTGGTGGGGACGGTCCAGGGCGGAAGCCAGGCGCTCAGCCGGTCGCTCTTCTCGACGATCATCCCTGCCCACAAATCCGCCGAGCTCTTCGCGTTCTTCGGGGTATTCGACAAGTTTGCCGGGATCTTCGGGCCCGCTCTCTTCGCCGTGACCATCGCCGCCACGGGATCGAGCCGGAACGCCGTCCTCTCCGTCATCGGGTTCTTCGTGGTGGGAGCGCTCCTGCTCTCCCTGGTGGACGTGGAAGAAGGACGAAGGGTCGCGCGGAAAACGGAGGCAAGGGTCAAGAGCGCCTGACGAGAACGCCCTCGACAGCGGTCAAGGACTGCCTTAGTATCTCCGGACTTTCATCATGATGGAAAGAATCATCGCCTATCATTCGCAGCTCAACGCTCTCGTCTGGGGGCCGCCTCTCATCATCGCTCTGATGGGAACGGGCGTCTTCCTCACGCTGTGGACCAGCGGGGTCCAGTTCCGCCGGTTCGGCGCGGCGATGCGCGAGGTCCTGGGAAAGCTCCGGTCGAAGGGCACGGGGACGGGAACGGTGACGCCGTTTCAAGCCGTCGCGACCGCGCTCGCGAGCACCGTCGGCGTCGGGAACATCGCGGGAGTCGCAACGGCCATCCACATCGGCGGTCCGGGGGCGCTCTTCTGGCTCCTGGTCTCGGGGCTCCTCGGGATGTGCACCAAGTTCTGTGAGATCGTGGCCGCCATCCACTACCGCGAGCCCGACCACCGGGGAGTCATGCGGGGCGGGGCGATGTACATCCTTCGGAAAGGCCTCGGCCTTCCCTGGCTCGCGACGCTCTTCGCGCTCCTCACGAGCATCGCCGCCTTCGGTATCGGCAACATGGTGCAGGCCAATTCCGTTACTGCCGCACTCAAAGCGAGCTTCGGAATCGACAACCGCGTGAGCGCGGTCATCCTGATGGCGCTCGTCGCTCTCGTGGTCCTCGGAGGAATCCGCCGCGTGGCCGAGGTCGCGGAGTACCTGGTTCCGTTCATGTGCATCGCGTATGTCGGCGGCGGACTCTTCGTGCTCCTCCGGTTCGCGACTGAGATCCCGCACGCGGTAGCACTCGTGCTCGAGAGCGCTTTCAACGGGCACGCCGCGGTGGGCGGGTTCGCGGGGGCGACGGTGATGCAGGCTCTTCGTTTCGGAGTCGCCCGGGGCCTGTTCTCGAACGAGGCCGGGCTCGGAAGCGCCCCCATCGTGCACGCGGCGGCGACCACCGATCATCCGGTGCGGCAGGCGATGTATGGGATCTTCGAGGTCTTCGTCGACACCGTCATCGTGTGTCTCATGACCGGTCTCGTGATCATGGTTACCGGAGTCTGGGACCAGGGGCTCACGGGCGCCGAGCTCTCGGCGAAAGGCTTCGAGGTCGGCCTCCCGGGAGTGTGGGGCCACGCAGTCGTTACGATCGGTCTACTCACCTTCGCGTTCTCGACTCTCATCGGATGGTCGTTCTACGGGGAGACGGCGGCGGTGTACCTCCTCGGCGAGCGCGTCATCCTTCCGTATCGACTTCTCTGGGTCGGCATGGTCTGGTTCGGCGCAACCGGAAGCCTCCGGCTCGTCTGGGACATCGCCGATACGTTGAACGGTCTCATGGCCGTCCCGAATCTCGTCGCCGTGCTGGGATCGGCGGCGCTCATCCGGAAGCTCGTGCGTGAGTTCTTCGAGAAGAACCGAAGTCAGTAGTCGAGGCTGAGGCGGAATCGAACGCCTTCGGGAAAGCTCTAGAAGAGCCTCGGCGGCGGGAAATGGCCATCGACCAGGACGGACTCGCGGAAATGGGTTTCGACGATATCACCGCGCGATAGCCCGCATCATGTGGATGCGGGCTGACCGGCCGCAGTGACAGCCCTTTTCTTGCCCAGCGCGAGGCCGATACTGGCGATGAGGCTCAGAAGAGCGACTCCGAAGGGCATCCCGACCCGCAGGTGCCCGGCGACGTGTTCCCCCACCGAGATACCCGACGGCTGAAAACCCTCGCCGGGCGAATGGAAGTAGCTCGGGACGCCGAGGCCCGAGGTGACGAGAATCGCGTAGACCACGACCAAGCTCATGAAAACCGCGAGCGTGCTCCCCATGAGGATCGCGTCTTTATATCCGCGGAATCCGCTTGCCGGTGCGCGGTAGCCGTAATAGAAAGAAAGGCCGATGGCCAAAAGGGTCAAGCTGGTTGGCCAGGTTCCCCAACCGTAGGGCACGCCGAGTGCTCCCACGAGCGTCCGCAAGACGGCGATCGCCGCGAGCCAGACGAAGGCGTTTCGGAGATAGCCGAGATGAGAAGAGAGCGCAAAGCCCAGGCTCGCCAGGGCCCAGAGCAGGACCGTCGTGACCAGCATCGCGAGGAGCTGGCCGATGACGTGATCCACCACGCTCATTCCGCCTGGCATCAGGCCCAGTCCCGGAGCGTGGAAGTAGCCGTGGAGACCCCCCTGCGACTCGACCACGATGGCGAGGAGGATGAAGCCGTACATCGTGACCGCGAGGGCGAACGCCATCGGAAGCAACTGGCGATAGCGACCGAAGCCTGTCACCCGGGCGAGATGACCATAGATGACGGCGAGGATCCAGCCGAGGACCGTCAAGCTGGCGAGATGGGTCGACTTCTCGTAGGGCACTCCCGAGAGCCCCAAGGCAAACCGAACAACGCCCATGGCGAGAATGAGTATGATTCCGATGCGTACGAAGAAGAAGTAGTCACGGAGGCTCTTTCCGAAAATCGCCATGGCTCACTCCCGGAACGAGAATATACCCCAATGGCCAGCGGAATGCGCCGCTGAATGCGCGGCTACTATCATGCCTCCTCTCAAGGGCCTCACATGATGGAGCGACGTTCGAATTTCGATGGAGGAAAGCTGAGAGCCCGAGTCGAGGGTGCGGGACAGGCGAAGCGTGCTCAGGCCAGCTCGACGAAGATCGAGTCACCTTCCACCGTGACCCGATGGCTGTTCACTCCCTGCGGGGCCGGCGGACCCAATACCGCTCCAGTCGTGACGTCGAAGCGTGCCCCGTGCCAGGGGCAGGTGACGACATTTCCAACGAGCTCGCCCTCTCCCAACGGGCCGCCCCGATGCGTGCAGGTCCCGTCGATAGCGTGCACGATCCCGTCCAGGTTGCAGATGGCCAACGCCCGACCACTCACCTGCACCTGCCGGCCGGTTCCTGGTGGGACCTCGGCCAGGCTCGCGACCCTGAATCGCTCTCCCATGGCTCCCTCCTTCGAGAATCGTAGGAAGTTCAAAAGCAGGCCTGATACTACAACCCTTATACGGGATTCGCGAGCGGCGCGGAGATCAGGCAAAGTCCTCGAGAGCTTCCGCGTCTATGGAGCCGGAGGAGCTGGCGCGAGTTCTTCGAGAAGGACCGAAGTCAGTAGTCGAGGCTGAGCCGGAAACGAACGCCTTCGGCCTCCGCGGCGGCGAGCATCGTTTCGAGCGCACCGAGAGCTCCCTCGAGCTCTCCGGCGTCGTCGAGCTCGTCCGGATTCTCGAGAAGAAAACCGCGGATCGCCCGCACCACCTCGAGGCCGTCGGCCGCTCGAAACCAGCGCCCGCTCGAAGCACCGACGGCGGGCGCGTCGAACTTCATGTCCTCGGCGAGGGTCTCCGCTTCCTTCTCGCTGAAGGCGACGAACTCCCCGAGCCCGCGAAGATCCTGTTCGTGGGCGATGGCGTCGAGAGCGTGGCGCGCCACGGCAAGGCGCCGGCCGTCGAATCCGCGGGGATCGCAGCCGGGGAGATTGCGCTCGAGAACGAGAATGAAGGTGAAAGCCACGGGAGCATTCTACTTTCTTGGAAGAGGCTGCGACGGTAGACTTTCGCCGTGGGGTCGAACGAGGCGCTTCTCGGGCTCTTCCGCGAGCTCCGGGAGCTCATCATCCTGGACGAGGGGTCGCCGAACTCGTTCCGCGCCCGCGCCTACGAGACCGCGGCGGATGCCATCGCGACCCACCGTGGAGACCTCTCGATTCTTTCGGAGAAGGAGCTCGCCCAGATCGACGGCATCGGCGCGAGCACGGCGAAGAAGATCCGGGAGTTCTTCCAGTCGGAAAGGATCGCGAAGATCGAGGAGCTGCGAAAGAAGTACCCTCCGGATTTCGTGGAGCTCGGAAAGATCCCTGGCCTCGGTCCCAAGACCCTTCTTCGCCTGAGGAGTGAGCTCGGGATCCAGAACCTCGCGGACTTGAGGGCGGCCCTCCAGGCGAAGAAGCTCCGGGACCTCAAAGGCCTGGGAGCGAAAATGGAGGAGAAGATCCTCCACGCCATCGAGCGCATGGGGCTCACGGGGAAGGAGAAGCGCGTTCCCATCGGCGGGGCGCTTCCCATCGCCCGGGAGATCGTAGCCGAGCTCGAGAAGCTCCCCGAGGTCGAGCAGGCTCTCTACTGCGGAAGCCTCCGCCGCTTCCGCGAGACCATCGCCGATATCGACATCGTCGTCGCCTCGAAAGCTCCCGCGCCGGTGATGGAGAAGTTCGTTTCCATGCCGCGGGTGAGCGAAGTCATCGGAAGCGGTGAGACCAAGACCTCGGTTCTGACTTCGACGGGTCTCCAGGTGGATCTCCGGATCGTGGAGCCGCATCAGTTCGGAGCCGCCTGCCAGTATTTCACGGGCTCCAAAGCCCACAACATCAAGCTCCGCCAGCTAGCGCTCGAAAAGGGATGGCTTCTCAACGAGTACGGCCTGAGCGTCGCCGAGACCGGGAAGGTGGTGGCTTCCGAGACAGAAGAGGCCATTTACAAGGCTCTTGGTCTCGCGTTCATCCCGCCTCCGATGCGCGAGGACCGGGGAGAGATCGAGCTCGCCGCCGAAGGGAAGCTCCCGGACGTCCTCGACCTCTCGAGCCTGAGGGGCGATCTCCACGTCCACACCGATCTCTCGGGCGACGGCCGGAGTCCTCTCGAGGAAGTGGTCGACGCGGCGGCGGCGCGGGGATACTCGTATCTCGCGATTACGGACCATGGTGAGAACCTCGCGTTCAACGGCGTGAGCCGTGAAAAGCTCCGCGAGCAGAGGGGCCGCATCAAAGCGTTACAGAAGCGCTACCCCTCGATGACGCTCCTCCAGGGCTCGGAGCTCAACATCGGTCCGGATGGAAGCCTCGACTACGACGCGGAGTTCCGCCGGAGCCTCGACTGGTGCGTCGCGGGAATTCACTCGCACTTCGACCTCCCCGCCGCGGAGCAGACGCGAAGGGTCCTGAAGGCGATGGAGGACGAGACGGTCGGCGCCATCGCGCACCTCACCGCCCGGATGTTGGGCCGCCGCCCGGGAGTCGAGCTCGACGTCGACGCGGTTCTGGAGAAGGCGGCGGCAACGGGGTGCGCTCTCGAGATCAACGCGTCTCTCGGACGGCTCGACGTGTCGAGCGACGTGCTCTATCGGGCGCGCGAGCTCGGGGTGACGTTCACCGTGTCCACCGATTCCCACCACATCCGCGATCTCACGCGGATGGAGTGGGGAGTGCTCCAGGCGACGCGCGGCTTCGTCGACCCCGCCCGCATCGCGAACACCTGGCCGAAGAAGAAATTCCTTGCGTGGGTCTCGAGACGCAGGAAGGGCTAGCGAACGATTCTGTAGCGCGCCCGGAGCTCCCCGAGCTTGCGAGCGCGGCTCTCCTCACGCTTGGCGCGCAGCCAGTCCTCGCGGAGCGCCCATTGGGCCTCTTCGCGGGAGAGCGGCTCCGGCTCGTGACGTTCCCTCACGTGGACGAGATGCGCGCCGCGGCTCGAAGCCAGGGGACCCTCCCATTGTCCGACCGGAAGCACTTGAAGCCGGGAGGTGAACTCCGCTCCGAACGTCGTCGTGAGCTCGAGCTCGGAGAATCGGTTCAGGCTCTGGCCGAGCCAGAACTCGTCTCCGAGGCCGTGGAAGTCGGCCCCCGAGCGAAGACGAGAGAGAATGGGGTCCGGCTCTCCGGCGAAAAAGACGTGGTCGAAAGTCACGGACCGCGGCGTCATGTACTTTTCCGGGTGCTCGAGCAGGAGCGCGTCGAGTTCCTCGGGCGTCGGCTCCTCGGGCTCTTCGGCGAGCAGGAACTCGACTTTCTCGACGAGCCACCTTCGGATGCGCGGGTCGCCCCGGTCCAGACCCTCCCGATACGCCTCCCGCAGGAGGACCTCCTCGTCGATGTAGTCGGAGACGAGCTTCTCGCGCTCTTGCGGAGACAGCGGGCGGAGCAGGATCTCCTCGCGCGCGACAGCGAGGCCATTCTCGATCTCGGGTGTGACGACGATGCGGCCCTCGTCGGAAGTGACCCAGAACGAGCGGGCGAGGAACAGAAGAGCTCCTGCGGCCGCGAAATGCAGCAGAGGCTCTTTGAGGAAGAGTTTAGTCCTGCTGCCTTCGCCCATGCTCCCGGGTGAGAGGGCTGAGGTAACGCTCCTCCGTCAACCCCTTCTTTCTCATCGCGATCCCCGTCAGGCACTCGCGGAGGAGGCGGTTGGCGTTGAGCGCGGTGGTATAGCCGGGGTCGACGAGAGGATCCACCTCGACGAGGTCGAACCCCACCATGTTCTTCTCCGTGCAGAGATTTCGGATGAGAGGAAAGAGCTCCCGGGGGGTGAGCCCGCCCGGCTCGGGAGTCCCCGTCCCGGGCGTGAACGCCGGGTCGAGGACGTCGATGTCGAGCGATATATAAAGATGTTGCGGTCCGTCGAGCGCCTCCGCGAGGACGCGCGTCATCACCGCCTCCCAACCCTCGTTCTCGATTTCCGCCATGGTGTGATAACGGAACCCCTGCTCCCGCATCCACTGGAAGCCGTCCTCCCCCGGCCAGTAGCCGCGGAGACCCACCTGGATGTAGTTCTTCCCGAGGACGTGGCCTTCGTTGACGAGCCGCCGGATGGGCTGCCCGTGGGAGATGAGGTGTCCGCTATTGGGTGTGCCCGCGTCGTAGTGCGCATCGAAGTGAACGACGCCCACGTTCTCTTTTCCGTAGACGTCGGCGACGCCGGCGACGTTCGGGTACTCGAGCGAGTGGTCGCCGCCCACGATGAACGGAATCGCGCCCGTCTGCGCCACCTCGCGCACCATCTGGCGCACGGGCTCCATCGACCTTTCCGTGCTCAGATAGTCGATGGGGGCGTCACCGTAGTCGACGACGTTCAGCTCCTTCGCCCAGTCCACCATCACGTGCAGGTGAGGATTGGAGTACGTGCCCCAGCCTACGTACGTCTCCGAGGTCCGGAGGGCGCGCGGGCCGAAGCCGGCGCCCCGCATCCCCGAGCCCATGTCGAGGGGCGCTCCCAGGATGGCCACGTTCACCTTCCCCGCCGTCAGGTCCTCCGGCGTCAGCGCCACCGGCAGGTTGAAGAACGTCGGGATCCCCTGCCATCCCATTCCGCCGGCGAAGCGCTGGACGTTGATGGGGCCGGGGTCGCGCTTCACGTCTTTCGACATGTCGCGCACCTTCTTCCACTCGTTGAGCGTGGGGTCCGTCGCGTCCAGGCGGATGACGGCCTCATCCTCGGGCTTCTTCTCCTGGCTCTGCTCCTGAGAGGATCCAAATGCGGCGAACGACAGCACCAACGGCGCAATCCAGAGCTCGTGTCTCATCGAAACCGCCCTCCGGCGCGAGGGAGTATACTCCCTTTCGTATGAAGGAAAGAGCCCTGGTCGTCGGGGCCGTGCTCCTTCTGGGGGCGGTTTCGTGCCGCGGGCCGCGGACGTCTCTCGTCGAGGATCTCGATGTCGAGGCTTCCTCTCCCGAGGGACGCTATGCCGCGTTTCTGGACGCGCCGGCCGATCGAGGCCTCGTCCGGCTCGCGGAGGATGCGCGTCCCGCATTGACGCCTCCTTTCCCCGCGAGCCTTCGCTTCACGCTCACGCTTCCCGACGCCGCGTTTCTCTCCTTCGCCCCCGCCCTCGTCGCCCGGCAGGAGGTCCGGCGGGCGGGAGTCGAGTTCGTCGTCCGGGTCGACTCCGACGTGGTCTACGAGGAGTTCTTCGATTTCGACGACGCGAACCGATGGCACGATCGCGAAGTGGACCTGTCCGCGTGGGCGGGAAGAGTAGTCGCGCTTACCTTCGAAACCCGCGCTCTCGGAGGCAGAACGGGGAAGCTCTGGGCGGACCGTCTCCAAACCGTCTGGGGCGATCCCGCGATCGTCTCGAAGGGGCCGGGAAGCCTTCGCTCCTTCGTTCGCGGTGACTGGGCCCCTGTCCTCGGCTTCGCCTGGAACCTCGTTCTCGGAGGTCTTCTCGCGCTCGTCATCCGCGAGCTCTTCGTCCGTTTCGGTGCGGCCCCCGGGGATCGATCGCGGCTCGGGAACGTGTTTCCTCTCGTGACCCTCAGCACCATCGTGGTCCTGACCGTGGTCCAGGTCTCGATCCCCCTTTCTCTGGGGCTCCTGGGCGCGCTCTCCATCGTGCGCTTCCGCTCCGCGATCAAGACTCCGGAGGAGCTCGTCTACGTTCTGTTCTCGGTTGCCGTCGGGGTTACGTTGGGAGCGCAGCACCGAACGCTCTCCGTCGTGGCGGTGGTCGTGGTGGGCGCCTTCGTTCTTTTCCGGAGCCGCTTCGACAAGCGCTCGGCGGAGAGGTCGTTTCTTCTCTCCATCTCGGGAGACGCGAGCCGTTTTTTCGAGGGATACGGGCTCGACCGACTTCGCGGTCTGTCGCGCGATATCGAGCTCCATCGGCTCGACCGCGAGGGGGACCGCGTCGAGCTTCGGACCCTGGTCGCCGTAGAGGGCGGTGACGTCGAGTCGTTTCTCGCGCGGGTCCGCACCGCGTTTCCCGGATTCGACGTCGCCTGCGTCGCGAGCGATGCCGTTCTCTGAAGGCGAGCGCACCGAGCTCAAGTTCGCTCTCCCGCGGGCGGACCTGGGGAAGCTCGAGTCGATCCTTGAGGTCAACTTCCGGAGGGTGTCCTACCGCAACCGGACGTCGCGCGTCGCGAGCTTGTATCTCGACGACGCCCGCTTGAGTGGATGCCGGGAGAACGTCGACGGCGCACCTCGCCGGGCGAAGCTGCGGCTTCGGTGGTACGACGATCCTTTTCCGCGGGGCGAGGTCGCGGTCGAGATCAAAAGGCGCCGTGGCCAGACCACGAGCAAGGAGCGCTACCGGCTGCCGCTCGCAGCACCCGTCGAGTCGGCCTCCGTACGCGAGACGGCGACGCTCCTCGCCCGGTCGCTTCCGCCTGCGGCGTCGGAGGCTCTTCTCGCCCGGTCGGATGCGATCGTCCTCGTGGAGTACGAGCGGAGCTACTTCGCGGCTCCGGGAGAGCGGCTCCGGTTCACTCTCGATAGAGACCTCGTTTTCTACTCACAGGTCGGAAACCTGCGGCCCGGTCGGCGGTTCCCGGTCGCGGCGAGAGACGTCGTGATCCTGGAGGCGAAGGCGGAGGCCGCGCGCGAAGACCGGGTCCGGGAGCTTCTCCATCCTCTCCAGCCGAGAGCGACGCGCTCTTCGAAGTACGTCCTGGGATGCCAGGCCATCGGCCTTCTTCCCGGCACGCACTACGCGGATGTCTGACTACGCGAGCGACTCCAGGTTCATGTAGGAGATGTGGTAGCCGGGAAGGGTGGTCTCCAGCTCCGCCATCAACTGCGACGTCTCCTCGAGCCCGCGAAGAGAGAGGCTCGCGCGAAACTGGACCTGGCCGTCCTCGAGGTCGAACCTCTGGAGGGTCGTGCCCGCGGTGCGCCGCTTGAGGACGTCGAGGAGGGCCTTTTCCTCACGCTCGAAGAACGACGAGGCGTTGCCGCTCACGGTCAGAAGGAGGTTCTGGCTCGCGGCCCGCTGCCGGAAGAGCCACCCCCGACCGATAATGAAGAGGGAGACCACGGCGACCGCCACGAACGCGAGAAGGCGATGCTCGGCGCCGAGCGCGACGCCCACCCCGATGCAGAAGAAAAGGTAGACCAGCTCCTCGGGCGATTTGATGGCCGCCCGGAAGCGCACGATGGAGAGCGCCCCGACGAGACCGAGAGAGAGCGCGAGAGAGGATTTCACGACGAAGATGATGAGGACGGTCACGGCGGTGAGCATGGGGAACACCGCGGAGAAGGAATCGCGGCTTCCGATCGTGGAGCCGAAGCGGCGATAGAGCGCCCGGACGTAGAGAGCGAGAATGCCCCCGAGCGCCATGTTCAATGCGGCGCGGACCACGAGAGAGCCTTCGCCTCCGAGAGAGTCGAGCCAGTGCATGAGTGAGAAGTATCCTAGCAGAATGCGCGCGCCCCTCGGGCTCGTTCTCCTCGCTTCCGCCTTGGGGTGCGGCCCGACGGCGACCCCGCCACTCGTTCCCGCGGACTTCCGGAGCGAGCTCCCCATCGTCGCCATCGAGTTGGCGTCGGCCATCGGGGACGAGCCCAAGAGCCGCGCCCGGATGCGCGTCTTCGAGAACGGCGCCCTCTCCCTCGAGAGCTTCATCGGCATCGAGATTCGGGGCCGCTCCTCGCAGGTGTACTTCCCCAAGAGGAGCTTCGGTTTCGAGTTCCGCACGGAAGGAGACATCCAGAAGGAGAGCGCCTTTCTCGGGATGCCGGCGGAGTCCGATTGGGTCCTCCTGGGCCCTTACTCGGACAAGTCTTTTCTGAGAGACGCGCTCGCTTTCGAGATCGCGCGCCGCATGGGTCGGGCGTCGCCACGGTCTAAGTTCGTGGAGCTGTTCGTGCGGCAGGGAGCGCCTCGTCCCGCAGCCGAGGAATACCAGGGACTCTACCTCGCGGCCGAACGAATCTCCCGAGGCTCGGGCCGGGTCGATCTTCCCAGGAGCCGGCACCGCCCCGGGGAGGAGTCGGGATTCATCGTGAAGCTCGACTGGCTCGATCCCGATACGCGGGAAGCGCACTTCATGACCCCTGTTGGTGAGCGCGTGATCCTCGTCTACCCGAGTGCTTCGGACGCGACGGAGGAGCAGTTGAGCTTCTTCAAGGACTACGTTCAGGGCTTCGAGGCGTCGCTCGAGACAGGGGGGTACGCGGAATTCATCGACGTCGACTCGTGGGTGGACGGGATGATCCTTCAGGAGCTTGCGAAGAACGTCGACGCGTACCGGAGCAGCACGTATCTCCACAAGCTCCCGCACGGGAAGCTGCGGCTCGGCCCGCCCTGGGATTTCAACCAGGCATTCGGAAACGCCAGCTACGACGAGGACGCGAGCCGCGTCGAAGGCTTTCGCGCTTCGGGCGGCCGGGAGGGCCCCTGGTTCCGGCGCCTCCTCGAGGACGAAGTCTTCTCCTCCCGTTTCCAGGATCGATATCGCGAGCTCCGCCGGGACGCGGTCTCGGACGAGGCGCTGAGCGGGTTCCTCGACAGCGGGGGAGGGCGTCTTCGGGACGCCGCCGCCCGCAACTTCAAGAGGTGGCCGATTCTCGGGGAAATCGTCCTCGGAAACCCCGACCCGCCGCCGGGCTCGTTCGAGGGGGAACTCGCACGTCTGAAAGACTGGCTTCGCGCCCGCGCCCGCTGGATGGATGAGGAGCTCGCTGTCGAAGCCTCCTAACTTCTTCATAGGAAAATACTTCCATGGTCTCTCCGTTTTCCCCACGGCCCCGCGCTTTTCGCGTTACAATAGGAGGTTCTCCCAGGAACAGTTTTCGGAGAGGTTAAGAATTGATCAAAGATCTGAGCACAATCCGAAATATCGGGATCTCCGCTCACATCGATAGCGGCAAAACGACGCTGACCGAGCGCATCCTCTATTATACGAAGCGCGTCCACGCCATCCACGAGGTGAAAGGCAAGGACGGAGTCGGGGCCAAGATGGACTCGATGGAGCTCGAGCGCGAGCGCGGGATCACCATCGCGAGCGCCGCGACCCACTGCAGCTGGCTCAAGCACCACGTCAACATCATCGACACCCCGGGCCACGTCGACTTCACCATCGAGGTCGAACGGAGTCTCCGCGTCCTCGACGGCGCGGTGCTCGTCCTCTGCTCCGTCGCGGGGGTGCAGAGCCAGTCGTTCACCGTCGACCGGCAGATGAACCGCTACAAGGTTCCCCGCATCGCCTTCGTGAACAAATGCGATCGAGCGGGAGCGAACCCCACGCGGGTCCGCGACCAGCTTCGGGAGAAGCTCGGACACAATCCCGTTCTCCTCCAGATTCCCATCGGCCTCGAGGCGGACTTCCGCGGCGTCGTGGACCTCATCCGGATGAAGGCCGTCTACTTCGAGGGCGAGTTCGGCGAGAGCGTCGCTGAAGCGGAGATTCCCGCCGAGCTCCTCGAGGACGCCCGGAGCCATCGCGAACAGATGCTCGACGCGGTCTCCATGTTCTCGGATGAGCTCATGGAGGCGGTGCTCGAAGACAAGGTTACCGAAGAGCTCGTGCACCAGGCGATTCGCCAGGGCACGCTCTCGAGGCAGCTCACCCCGGTCCTCGTCGGCTCCGCCTACAAGAACAAGGGCGTTCAGTCTCTCCTCGACGCCGTCGTTCGCTGCCTTCCCAATCCCACCGACGTCGTGAACGAGGCCATCGATCTCGGAAGCGAGAAGGACGAGGCACTCGTCACGCTCGCGAGCGATCCGAGCCGGAACACCGTCGCC
>Ga0187893_10000350_pt1 | contig 120231 bp, 102 predicted proteins | sample MA1701074metaG_FD_139574 | JGI IMG/M metagenome (GOLD analysis project Ga0187893, IMG submission 139574) | White microbial mat communities from a basaltic lava cave in the Kipuka Kanohina Cave System on the Island of Hawaii, USA - MA170107-4 metaG ...
CAGCGGGGCCACGCACTTGTTCATTGCCGCTGAAGACACGTTCTACAGTGATAACAGCGATCCGGACGGCAATTTCAAGGTGCGGATCACAAGCTGCGGAGATGACGGCCGCCCGGTGACCACTAAGGCCCACTTCGACATCTGGAACGAGAACGAAGACGGAAGATCGGGCACCACCCGCTGCATCACCTGCTGGGATCAGGCCCTGATCAGCACCTATGAGGACGACAACCACTTCCTCATCGCCAACTTGCAGACCAACAAGGGCAAGGCCCGCATCAACGGCATGGCCAGCGACCTGTGCGACGACGAGTGCGACTGGCGCTGGGAGTGCGAGGACCCCGACGAGAACCCCGGGCTTCCCTTCCCCGTCTGCGGCTGGGAGTGGCACTGCGAGATCGTGAGCAAAGACGCCGCTCTTCTCGGCGTACAGATGAAGCTGATTGCCTTCAGCGGCACGGTAGGCGGCCGGGCCCTGGCCGGCTCGACCCTTGTGGGCCAAGGCGAAGAAGCCGCCAAGATCAAGTTCGATCTCATCGACCCGCCGGACACGTTGACCGATCCGATCGACGGACTCCAAATCGGTGACGGCGTCCGGCCCGTTGAGCTGAAGAATCCGAAGAATAGCCCGCGCAACCTGCGGGAACGCTGACCAAGGGCAGCTTGGGCGGGCCGCGCAGTTTTTGCCGTCGCGTTGTCCCGTCCCATAAGCGCGGGCTATGATGCGGTGGTCGGGCAGGGGAGGCTCTCGGCATCGTACCCTATAATGGTCCGTCGCTCCGGCTTTTCGCGCGGCCGAGACACGGTCCACCGATAAGCCTTTCGAGGTTGCGCCCAACGGGCGCGTAGTAGAGAGTCGCCAGCGTGCAGCAAAGAGTCAGCCACTTCGTAATCGTGCTGGTCGTCGTCGCCGCGATCGACGGTGGTGCGCGCGTTCACGCAACCGAGATCAACCTCGCCAACGCGCTCGACTTCGCCGGCTTCGATCTCATCGGCCAGCCTAATCCCCTCAGCGGCGGCATCGACTTCCTGGCGACAACGGATTTCAGCGGCGCCCCGTTCGACTTTGGCGCCTGGGACTTGTCGCTGCAGGGTCCGCTGTCGTTGCAGGTGTCGACGGGCGGCCGGCTGATCAATCAGTTCGATCTTTCGTTCACCACGGCGGTGAGCGGTCGGTCCGCCGCGTCGCCCCTCGCCTACGCCTTCACCTACGACGTGGGTCCCCAAACGGCCGATGTCACCGGCACCGTGCTCGCCGACGTCGATTTTTCGATCAACAAATTCGGCTTCTACGACATTGGGGTGACCTACTCTTCTCGACAGACGTCCACCACGGCGGGCCGGTTCTCCAATGACACGACCACGAACGACTTTGACCTCGGTCCGATTCAAGTATCGGGCAACATCTACGCCGACGTGCTCGCTATCCTGACCGATCCGTTCTTCGACCGGACGGGGACCCCCAATATCTTCGCCAGCTTTAGCGGCAATGAACTGCTGAACGACATCCTCACAGGCTCCACCGCCAATCCCGAGGAGCTTCTGGCTTCCATTTCCGATCTGAACCCGGCGGGAAGCACGGTATTCCGCACCGTCGCTCACGCCGCGGGCCTTCCCGATGGGCTCCCACCTGGACAAAGCAGGCGGGGCGGGGGCGTGGTCCCTGAGCCCGCAGTCCTCGTGCTCATGCTCCTCGCTCTGCCCGCGGTCTTCGCCCGCCCGCGACGCCGCATGAGAACGGTGTAAGCGTTGCGTAAGCGTTGTCTCCTTCCATCTTTCTCTGCCGCGTGTGCGTTTCGACGTTGGAGGCTTGACTCAGGCAGCCCTGCGGCTATATTGGCCAGCGGATCGGGCGTTCCGTTTCTACACGGAGATGGACTGATCCCCGGGGGCGTGCTGGTGCAGGTTCGTTTCAGTCTGGCTACGCATACGACATGTTAAGTAGTTGTTGGCCATTGCGGCCGACCCTGGGGCGGCGTGCCCGCGCCTTCACGGGGTCGGAGTGTGTTTGTTTTCACTGGCGGGTCCTAGCGGAGAACGGTTTCTGAAGGTCCGGCTGCCTGACGGAAAGAGCTTGGAAGTGGTCGACGGTTCGACCACGGCCGACGTCGCCGCGAAGATCGGTCCGGGCTTGGCTCGGGCGGCTGTGGCCGCGCGACTGACCCGCGATGGCGAAAGCGAGATCATCGATCTTCACCGGCCGCTCCCCGGCGACTGCGACCTGAAGATTCTCACCATCAACGACGAGGATCCTGACAGCCTCTACGTCCTTCGGCACAGCACCGCTCACGTGATGGCCGAAGCCATCTGCAAGCTCTTCCCTGATACCAAGCTCGTCTACGGCCCGCCGCTCGAGGACGGCTTCTACTACGACATCGACCTGGCCCGATCGATCACGCCGGACGACTTTCCGCGCATTGAGGAAGAGATGTTGCGGATCGTCGCAGAGGATCGACCCTTCTGCCGCTACGAAATGTCCCGCTCCGAGGCGATGCACAAGCTCAAGGATGAGGGCAACCGCTACAAGGTCGACAACGCCGAACGGGCGGAAGGCAATTCACTCAGCTTCTATGTGACCGGCAAGAACCGAGGTTCGAATTTCGAGGACTTGTGCCGCGGCCCGCACGTGCCCTCGACCGGTGTAGCCAAGGCCTTCAAGGTGCGGCAGGTCAGCCGCTCGCACTACCGCGGCGACGTGAACGATCAGCCGCTCCAGCGCGTGTACGGCACGGCGTTCTTCAAGAAATCGTCGCTCACCGCGTACCTCGAGCGCATCGAGGAGGCCAAGCGCCGCGACCACCGCGTCATCGGCAAGGAACTGGACCTGTTCCACATCGACGAGGCGGTCGGCCAGGGGCTGGTGTTGTGGATGCCCAAGGGCGCCATCGTCCGCACCGAGATGCAGAACTTCCTGACCGGTGAGATGCTTAAACTCGGCTACAGCCTGGTCTACACTCCTCAGATCGGCCGGTTGAAGCTGTATCGCACCAGCGGGCACTTCCCATACTATAAAGACGCGCAGTATCCCCCCCTCTATGAAAGCGCTCGAGCTCGCGTCCTCAATGATCTTTGGGAGGCGTGCAACAACCGCGGAAACGCGGACGGGCTCACCGCCGCGGAGCAGGCATCGCTGTCCGAACTTGAAAGCATCGATAAACGCTTCGCCGAGCGCCTGCACGAGAGGAAATACAACTCCGGCCCGGGCATGGGACTGCACAACCGTCGTGTGATCGAAGAGTTGTTGGAGGAGTCGGACGGGTACCTGCTGCGGCCCATGAACTGTCCGCATCACATCAAGATTTACGCGGCGCGGCCGAGAAGCTACCGTGACCTTCCCTTCCGCCTCGCCGAGTATGGCACCGTTTACCGCTACGAGCAGAGCGGGGAAATCGGCGGGCTCACCCGCGTTCGCGGCTTCACGCAGGATGACGCCCACTTGTTCTGCACCGTGGACCAGCTCGGGGCGGAGCTGCTGACCACCGTCAAGCTGACCACCAAAGTGCTGGAGACGTTGCAGCTTTCCGACTACCGCGTGCGCGTCGGACTGCGCGATCCGCACAGTGACAAGTACGTCGGCTCGGCGGAGAATTGGGCCCGCTCCGAAGAGGCGGTGCGCTCCGCGGCCCGCGAAAGCGGCATCCCCTTCACCGAGGAAATCGGAGAGGCCGCCTTCTACGGCCCCAAGATCGACTTCATGGTCAAGGACTGCATCGGGCGGAGCTGGCAACTGGGCACGGTGCAGGCGGATTACAATCTCCCCCAGCGCTTCGACCTGACGTACATCGGCGCGGACAACAAGGCCCATCGGCCGGTCATGGTGCATCGAGCGCCCTTCGGGAGCATGGAGCGCTTCGTGGGCATCCTCATCGAACACTTTGACGGAGCTTTTCCGCTATGGCTCTCGCCCGTGCAGGTTGCAGTAGCGACCGTGAGCGAGAAGAGCGACGCCTACGCCCACAGAGTATTTCAGACTTTGCAAACGGCTGGGCTACGCGCGGAACTTGATTTGAGCAGCGAGAAGATCGGGCCCAAGAAGCACCGTTTGCGCGCCGCCAAGGTCAACTACATCCTCGTCGTCGGCGAGCAGGAAGCCGCGGCGAATGCCGTAAACGTCAACGACCGTGAGGGGGCGACCCTCGGCAACATGCCGCTGGAGAACTTCATCGCCGCCTGTCGCACGGAGATCGAGAGTAAGGGATCAAAGCGCGTCGGAAAGTAGCGCCGCCCCTTGTGGGTGGCGAGGAACGAAACAACAGGCCGCACCGTGGCCGGGTTTTTTTGAAAGGAGCCCAACATCGCCAAGGCACTGAGACTCAATGAACGCATTCGCGTGACCCCCATCCGGGTCATCGACCAAAACCAGGAGATGCTCGGCGTGATCGCCACGCACGAGGCCCTGGCCAAGGCCCGCGAAGCCGGGCTCGACCTCGTCGAGGTTTCCCCCACGGAGAAGCCGCCCGTTTGCCGCATCATGGATTACGGCAAGCACCTCTACGAAAAGAAAAAACGCCAGAAGACCGCCTCTGCAAGCCACGTCGTTCTGCTCAAGGAGATCCGCCTGCGGCCCAAGACCGATCCCCACGATCGCGGCATCAAGCTCAACCACGCCAAGGAGTTCCTGGCCGAAGGACACAAGGTCCAGTTCACCATGCTCTTCAAGGGCCGCGAACGCTTCCACAAGGAGGTCGCCAACGACATCTTCCACTCGATCATCACCGAGCTGGGCGAGTCCGCGAAAGTAGAACGGCCTCCGTCCATGGACGGCCGACGCATGGTCATGATCGTCGTGCCGGGAAAACGGTGATCTTCTCGACGCACGTTATTTGTGGGATTGAACATTTTGTTCCGCCCTTTCAGGGCTGATTCTATGCACACATATATTACCCAGTGCGTTGCCCTGGGCTGACATGTTGCGCCGCTTCGCGGCGGAACGGTTACGCGGCAACGCCGGCATGTTGCGGCCCTTCGGGCTGAATTGGTTGGGTCATTACGGGCTGCATGTTGCGGCCGCTTCGCGGCCGTGGATACGACGCGGGACCTTGCCTGGTCTGGGATGTTGTCGCCGCTTCGCGGCAGGAATGGTTTTGGGGGCCCTTGCCCCGAAGGGGCGGTCACATATCAGCCCAGGGCATCGCCCTGGGAATGATGCGACACGATGGGTGCAAGCCCTGAAAGGGCGCAAGGGGCGACCGGGGTTGCGGTTCATCCGGCGATTCCCTAGGCTTGTGGCAACCTGCGATCGGGTTTGCTCGCGTCGAGCGTCTGAGGTTCGCCAGGGTTTACAAAAGGGGATTCTGAGGCATGGGCACCGTGAAGTTGATCGAACCGCATGGGGGAAGACTGATCGAGCGGACGGGCGCTAAGGCCGACGCGACTGCGCCGAAGACAAGCCTCAAGCTCACCGAGTGGCAGCAGTGCGACTTCGAGATGATCGGCTGCGGGGCGATGAGCCCGCTCGACGGCTTCATGGGCGAGGCCGACTACAACAGCGTCTGCGATCATTTGAAGCTCAAGAGTGGCCTGACCTGGCCGATCCCCATTACCTGCGCCGTCGATGATGCGACCGCGAGCAAAGTCGGCGTCGGCGAACGCATCGCCCTGACCGACGACGCCGGTCGCCTGCTCGGCTATCTCACGGTGAAAGAGAAGTACAAGCAGGACAAACGCAAGCAAGCGCTCAAGGCCTTCGGGACGGAAGATGTTGCCCATCCGGGGGTGAAGAACGTGATGGCCTCCGGCGATTGGTGCCTGGCCGGGCCGATTGACGTGGTGACGCTGCGGCACAATCCCATGTTCGCCGACCATCGTTCCACGCCGGCCAAGACCCGCGCCGAGTTTCAACGCCGGGGATGGAACTCCATCGTGGCCTTTCAGACACGCAACCCCATCCACCGGGCACACGAATACCTCACCAAATGCGCTCAGGAAACCGTCGATGGCCTCCTCATTCACCCGTTGATGGGCGCGACCAAGGACGGCGATATTGCCCCTGAAGTGCGGATGAAGTGCTACGAAGTGCTGATCGAGAAGTACTATCACCCAGACCACACGATGCTCTCGGTGATGCCCGCCGCGATGCGTTATGCCGGGCCGAAGGAGTGCGTCCTGCACGCCATACTGCGACAGAATTACGGATGCACCCACTTCATCGTGGGCCGCGATCATGCCGGCGTAGGGACGTACTACGGCACGTATGCGGCGCAGGAGATGATGGATTCACTGCCGCCCGGGGCGCTGAAGATTCAGCACCTCAAGTTCGAGAATACGTCCTGGTCCAAGCTGGCCGGCGGGATGGTCAGCGAGAAGACGTTCCCGAATATCGAAGGCGACCGCGTCAGCCTCTCCGGCACGAAAGTCCGCGAAATGCTCGTGGCCGGGCAGCGCCCCCCAGTCGAGTTCACCCGGCCGGAGATTGCGGACATTCTCATCGAGTCCATGCGCGCCGCGAAGTGAGCGAGATTGTCGATTTGCGATTTGCGATTGTCGAGTGTGGAGACCCCGGTGAGCGAACCAAGTCGACAATGGACAATCGACAATCGACCATTGACGCCGCCCCCTGATATTCTGCATGCTATAGCGACGCTGCGACGGCCGATCGTAGTCGCCCACGTCGTTCCCGACGCCGACGCTCTGGGGTCGATGCTCGCTATGGCGCTCGCCCTTTCCGACGGGGAGCGGATGCCGAAGATCTCTCTGCCGAAGGCTTCGCTCTCGCAGCGTTTGTCATTTCTGGTGGAGTGGGCCAAGCCCACGGTAGCGACCACAGAGGATTTCGCCGCGGCGGACGGCTTCATCGTACTGGACACGGCCAAGAGAGATCGTTGCAACGTCGGTCCGGACTTGAGAGAGAAAGACTGGTCCGCGGGCAGGCCGATCGTCAACATCGACCATCACGCGACAAACACTCGCTTCGGCACGGTGAACTGGATCGTGGATGAGGCAGGGAGCACGTGCGAACTGGCGTATTACGTCCTCCGTGCGGCTGAACGTCAGGTCACGCCGCTGATCGCGTCGCTGCTCTATGCGGGCATTCAGACCGATACGCTCGGTTTCTCGCTGCCCACGACAAGAGCAGCGGCGCTTAGGGCGGCGGCGGATTTGGTTGACCTCGGCGCCAACGTCGGCGAGCTTGGCGAGCGCCTTGGCCGCAGCCAACGGCAAGCGGAGTTCGATCTTCTTCGCGTGATTTACGCCAATACACGCGTGATCGGCGATGGTCGGATCGCCTACAGCTTCGCAAGTTACGACGACATCCACAACGCCGGTTGCACGGCCGCGGACATCGACGACCAGATCAGCGTGCCCCGCTCGCTGGACGGCGTGGAGCTGGCCATGCTCTTCACCGAAGGCCGCAAGGGAAAAACGCGGATCAACTTTCGCAGCTCGGGCAAGGTCACCGTCGTCGAGCTCGCCCAGCAATTCAGTGGCGGCGGCCACCCCCAAGCCGCCGGCGCCATCCTCGACATGCCCCTGGAACAAACCATCGCCGTCGTCGCCCCAAAGGCAGTCGAACACATTCAGAGGTTCGGCCGGTGACTCCGTGTGATGTTACTCGGTATCGCTATCGCAGAAAGACCGCACGCTCATTCGGCTGCGTATCGATCAGCTCCGCGCTGGCGGCTTCGATCCAACCGGTGTTACCGTCGGGTAGCTCGACGCGCCACCAGCGGTCGCGTTGCTCCTGGACGACGCACTCGACGCCGGGTTGCAGCGGCTGCTCGAACTGACGTTGGTAGCCCGGGCCGGGACCCTTGTAGACGGCCACGTCCATTGCCGTGATCACGGCCGCGGGGTCGTTGCGCTGCGACCATCGGCCGGTCGCGACGGAGCCGCCCGCTAGCAGCGCCACGGCAAGCGACACGGCCGCGGCGACCGCCAGCCATCGTCGCCGGGCCAGAGCCCCGGCCGTGAGGAACCCGAAAGCGATGACGTAAGAAGTCACGCCCGCGTAAGCACGCTCCGCCTCCGAGGTTCGATAGTGCCAGAAGAAGAGGCTGCGCATGACGGCCTGCCGGCGGGCGGGCTGGATCTGGGTCAGGCAGCGCGAGCGCGCCAGGGCCAGGTTGTCCGCCAGGAGCGTGTCTCGCGGGATGAACCGCTGGGCCCGGCGGTAGTGCAGGATCGCGCGGCCCACGTCGCCCGCATGGAGGTAGCAGTTGCCCAGGTTGTATTCCAAGTAACCGTTTTCGACGGCGGCGGCGACGTTCTCCAGGCGTCGGGCCGCGCTGCGGAAGAGCTGCCGTGCTCGGTCCGGCTGTTGCTGGAGAACCTGCTGGCCCTCGTCGAAGTCGCGAAGGGCGCCGTCGACCTCCGCTCCCCAGTACGCCGAATCGCCAGGCGCCGACGCCCAAAGAAGGAAGGGCGCAAACAGTGTTGCTGACGGCGCTATCATCGTGCGCTCCGGTCGATGCGCGCGATCCAGTTTCGCACCTGCACGGCCGCTTGCTCCGCAGACAACGAGCCGAGAACGCCGGGCGCGTAGCGGGCGGCGTCGCAGCTCTCCAGAAATGCGGCCACCTCGTCGGAGAAGGACGAGTTCAGGCCGCGACCCGCAAGGGCCGTGCGCACTTCTTGTGGAGTCGTTTCGCCGGAGGGCAGGTCAAAGCGATCGGAGACGAAGCCCGTCAGGGCGTGGGCCAGGCCGCTGAGCTGCTCCCCCGATGTCGGCTGGCGCAGTGCGACGCCGATGCGCCGATGAGCTTGCCGCTTCGCCCGTCGGCGCCGCGAGTATCCAACGTCGGTCATCACCCGGCGTTGCTGGCGGACCAGCAGCGTAACGACCGCCCAAGCCATGGGTGGCACGGCAAAGACCGCCGTCATCATCGGCCCGGAGAGGCGCAGCGAGTGATCCGCGAGCACTAGGCCCGAGTCCACATAGTTCGGCGCGATGCCGCCGCTCAGCACGGTCAACTTCGCGCTGCCGCCATCCACATCGGACGACGGAAGGGAGACCATCGGCGCGCTCCCCGCCGCGGGCGGATCGACGACGATGGCAATCGGCTTGCTCGCCAGGCTGACGTACCGTTCGGTTTTGGGATCGAAATAGGACCAGGTGATCGGGGGGATGGTCTGCTCGCCGGGTTGCTTGGCGAAGACGGCGCGGCGGAACACCTTGGCACGTCCTTCCGTATCGCCAGTCAGTTCGTCTGTGGCGAAGTCGAACCTGCTAGCAAGCTCGGATTGCCGACTCAAGTCGGGGCCCGCCAGGCCCTCCACCGGTTCTCCGCTGATGGCGATGCTGAGCGTGACCGGGCGCCCGTGCTCGATGCGCGTCGGCTTTACGTCCACGCTCAGCGTGAACTGCCCGATCGCGCCGGTGAAATCGGCGGGCCGACCTTGCTCCAGCGGACCTTTGACCTCGATGATGATCGCCTCCGCCCGCGCGGTCTCCTTCCGCGACCGCGCCGCCTCCAGCCCGCCGAAAAAGCCCCGCCGAAACTCCGTCGGGTAGTTCATTCTGAGGAACACCGGACCGACGGCGAGCGGCCCAACTTCCTCGGCCCGCATTTCTCGCGTCGCGCGGTGAAGGACGTACTGATGCCGTCGGCCCGTGGAATCCGTCATCCATTGCTCGCTGGAACTGAAGCGCGTAGGAAAGATGGAAATGTCCGACCCTCGTCCATCGACGAATTGGAGCAGGTTATCCACATTTGCGACCTCGCCTGCGATCTCCACCTTGCGAATGCCGATGAGCAGCGTCGCGGTGACGGTCTCGGTGACGTAAACCGACTTTGGCTCGGCGCTGATCCGCACGAAGACGAGCCTGTCGGCGTCGTTCTGGGCGAAGGCGGCACCTTTTCGCACGGCCACCTGGACCGGCGCTGTTTGATACGTGGCCCCATCCGCGGCAACGGCGATCGGACCGATCGTAAACACGCCCTCTTTCTTTGCGACCACACGCAGAGAGAACGTGTAGGTGACTTTTTGCGACCGGCGGTTATTAACGATCGTCGTCTGGGAAAACTGCGCGGGGGCCGGGCTGATAATCTGCACGTCGATCCCCTCCTGAGAGCGGATCGCCGGCGCCTCGGGCTGGCCGATGTTGGTGCAGATCAACTGTCCATCGACGGCCTCACCGACTTCCAGCGTGTTGGACTCCAATCGCAATTCCACGCCCGCATCCTGCGCCGCGGCCATGTGCGTGGCGAGCACAGGCAGCAAGGTCGCAAGGCACCACGGCAACAAAGCCCTTGCTCCGTTACCTCGTTGCCTTCTTGCCTTCACTTGGTACTTGGTACTTCGCACGTCGTTACCAGTCCTTTTCCACCGGTTGCAAGGGTGCCTTGCGCACTTCTTCGCGGCGCTGCTTCTTACGGTCGCGCTGGGCCTGCATCATCTCGCGCAATTGCCGTTCGGCCTGCTCCCGGGACACGTCCTCCTTCTCTTCCGCCTTCGCCGTTTGCGATTCCTCCTGTTGTGTTTCCTCTGACTGCTGCTCTTGCGCCTGCTGCTGGTCTTGAGACTTCTCCTGCGGCTCCTGCGAGGCGGACTGCTGTTGCTGCTCCTGCTGCTGTTGATCCTGCTCGGCGGATTGTTCCTGTTTTTCCTGCTCGCTCTGCTCGTCCTCGTTCTTCTCGCCGGACTGGTTTGGCTGTTGCTGCTGTTGTTGTTCCTGAATCTGCTTGAGCTGCCGCCAGTAGGAGGCGGCTTTGTAGTTGGCGTCGCGGGCGGCTTCGTGCTGCGGCCGGCGCGAAAGCACGGTTTGATACTGCTGCATGGCGTTTTCGAGCTTGCTCATGGCGGCCTTGGGGTCCGCGCTTTGCGCCAGGGCTTCTGTGTGATCGGTCGCACCGGCGCTGTAGATAGCGTTGTCGGCGAGGGCGTCCTGCTCTCCCCCGGCCGCGCGATCGAACGCCGCGCGGGCCTTGTCGTATTCGCCGAGGGCGTGATGGGCCAGGCCCTCGTCGAAAGCGATCTCGCGGGCATCCGGCTCGGCCGCCTTGGCGTCTTTGTATCGCTCCAGCGCTGCCGACGGGTTGCCCCCTTTCAGAAACTGATTGCCTTCCTTCACGGCACGAGAAGCGGGCATCGCCGGCGTTGCGGGAGGTTCATCTGCCCGAACGACCGCGCCGAACGAGATCAGGAGCAACAGCGCAGGCGAGCGGGTGAACATCGTGTCGCTTCCGCTCCACGCTCGGATTGGCTTGCTCGCTCGCCTCATCTTCGTTCTTCCTGCTGCCACGTACGCCGGATCGTGTCTCCGCGCGTGCGTCCCGTCTCGCCCACGAGGCCTTCGATAGTGAGCAGCAGCAATGCCGCCGCTACGAACCACTGATACTGGGGCCGATGTCGCATGCGCTCCTCGGTGGTCAGCTCGGCGCCACGCAGGCCTGCAATGCGATCGACTACCCGGCGCAGGTCATCAGTGAGTGCGGCGTCACCCCCGCCCGCCTCAGCGATTTTACGCAGTCCTTCGGCATCGGGTTTCGAGAAGACGATCTGGCCGTTGTGCAGCAGGGGTTTTTGCCCCGGCCCTTCCGGTACTTCTGCCCCGGCCGTCCGGGCGGGATCGCCGACGGCGATCGTGTACACGTGGATACCGTGCTCCGCCCACGCCACGCGAGCTTCCTCGATCGGCCCGCCTTCGTGGTCCTCGCCGTCGGTGCAGAGGAGTATGACTTTCGTCGATTCCTGTGGCGAGCGTGCGAAGAGGTCCACGGCCTTGCGGATGGCCTGGGCGATGGCTGTGCCGCCGCGAGGCACGATCCCCACGCGGATCGCCTCCAACTTCGAGCGGAAGGCTAGGTGATCCGTGGTCAGCGGCAGTCGCAGCGACGTGCCCCCTGCGAAAGCGATGAGCCCCAGCCGGTGCGCGTTCTTGAAGGCCCCGCGCTCGGTGAGCTGCTGCCGCAGCTCGGTCTTGATGCGTTCCAAGCGGTTGGGTCGCAGGTCGGCGGCGAGCATGGATCGGGAAACGTCCACAGCCACCACCACGTCGACGCCGTAGACGCGCTGCTTCTCCAGATACAGTCCCCAGCGCGGACCAATAAGGGCGGCGACCAGGAAGACCAATGCGGCCACGACCAGCCCCGCGCGGAACGCCTGTCGAGCCGGGCTGGCCCGCGTCGCCAGAAGCGGCGCCACTTGCGGCGTAGCGAAGCGAAACATCGCCTGCCGGCGGCGAAAAACGCCGTAAAGCGCCAGCAGGCCGGCCAGCGGTACGAGCGCGCCCAACCACCACAGGTGCGGGTGATCGAAGGCCAACGTCTTGGCATCGCTGAAGGCTACGATGGCCGCGGCAGCGCCCATGAGCGCGAGGGGCACGAGCAGCGTCCAGCTCAACCAGATAGGCACGGGATATAACGCTGGTGCTTTCATGGGATCCGCCGCAGCCTCGTGTTTACCAAGAGCAACTCGGCCATGATAAGCGCAAGCGCCGTCATCATCGCGATCTTGCTGGCGAGAACGTTGTCTTGAAAAGTGCGCTCGCCGGTGCTACGACGCTCCAACTTGTCGATTTCATCGTAGATCGTCGCCAGCGAATCCGTGTCCGTCGCCCGGAAGTACTTCCCGCCGGTCGCGGCGGCGACGTCCCTGAGCGTTTGCTCGGCCCGCGGGTCGAACCCCAGCGGCGTGAACAAGCTGCGGCGCTGCGAAGTCCCCTGCGCGCCGATGGTATAGACGCGAATCCCAAGCGTTGCCGCCACTTTCGCCGCCTCGATCGGCGACGGCGGCGAAGTCCCCGGCAGCGGCGCGGGGTTGTCCGCCCCGTCGGTGAGCAGGATCATGACGCGGCTCTTGGCCGCCTCGGCCCCGGGAATCCCCGCCACGGCCTGCTCGCCCGCGCGGCGCAAGTCGTCCGTCGCCAAGGCGATCGCATCGCCGATGCCGGTATAATTGCCTTCGATGTCGTCACGCACAGGTACGCCCCGCACCCAACCCGGAATGTCGGTCTCATCCAGGAGGTCGGCGACACTCCCATGATCGAGCGTGGGCGGGCACACCGTGTCGGCGTACATGGCGAAGGTGGTCATGCCGATGAGGTCGCCCTCCCGGCCGCGCAGCGAGCCTGTGCCCAGGAGGAAGTCCTTGAAGACCTTCTTGACTGCATCGATGCGCCGCACGGCCCTGCCGTCCACGACGAAGTCCTGCTCTTTCATGCTGCCGGAGATGTCCAGGACCATCTGCACGGCGATGCCTTCGCTGCTCGATTGGTATTCGCCGCCCGACTGCGGTCGGGCGAGGGTCGCGATCAGCGCCGCCAGGGCCAGCATCCGCAGCACCGTCGGCAGCCAGCGTACCTTCGTCGCCCAGGTACGCCCGATCCCCGCCAACGGCGACAGCGAAGTAAAACGCACCGTGGAGCGGCGGTTTCGGATGCCGGCGCGCAGCCAAAGCAGCGGAATCAGCACCGCGAACGCAACGCACCCCCAGCCGAACAGCGGTCCGGGGGCGAACCGTTCACCGAGCCATTCCATCATGCGGCGTGCGCCTCCACGCGCGGCGCGGGGATCGCACCGACTCGATCCTCACGCGTTTTTTCAACGAAGCCGCCGGCAGCCTTCAGAACTTCGTCTGCCTCCGCCGCGTGCGGAATCTGCCTTGCGTACTTGACCAGGTCGCACGCGGTCATGAACGTCTGCAAGGTGGGCGTGTGCTGGTGGTCGAAGCGGGTGTCCGTGGCAGCGGCGGTCAGAAACTCCTCGGTGGTCATTTCAGCGGCCGTGATGCCGAATCGCCGCTCGATGTAGCCTCGCACGATGCCGCTCGCGCGATAGTAGAACTCTTGAATCAAGCCCTTCCTGACCAAATCGTCGGCGACGAGCGCACCGATTTGCCGCCGCGCCCATTCATGCGCCGGGATCGGCGGTTCGATGCGGACTCGCTCTCGGCGGCGACGCAGCACCCGTGCGGCAGCGATCAGGGCCGCCAGTCCCAGCGGCAAGACCCACCACCAACGGCTCCACACGCCGGGAAGCTCCACCGGATCAAGCGTCGCAATCGTCTTCAGCTCTTCGGCGGATATCGCCTTGGCGCTCGGATCGCGGGCCGACACGGTAATGGGCTCCGTCTTCACTTGCCGCGGCGACGCGATCTCGGCCTGCCCGTCCGGCGAGCTTGCCGTCGATGGCTCGGTGAACGACGCGCTGGGCCCGGGAAGCTCGTACTCACCAGGCAGGAAGAACTGCACGTCGTACCGATACGTCCATTTCCGCTTGCCGTCCGGCGTAGCGCCCACCGCTTGCCGCTCGCGCCGGGACAGGCGGTATTCGAATTGATGCTGTAGATGGTCGGGATGACGATCGTACTCGTCGACCTCGACGACTACGTCCTTCGACGCGGTCACCTCGATGGTCACCTCCGCGCGATCATGGAAGGAAAGCTCGCTGGGCGAAACCGTGAATGTCATCGTCACCGGCCCGTCGGCGGCGACACGCACCACCGGCGGCGCGGCGTGCGGCGCCTTGGTTTCCTTGGTCTCCGCACAACCTCCGAGAACCAAGACTAGGATGCCAAAAGCATGACGGCGGTGCGCTTGGCCACCCCACCCAATCGACAATTGGCAATTGGCAATCGGCAATCGCCTCATCTTCGCCGTTCCCGTTGATGGAAGAACTTGACCAGGGGCTCGACGTACGAGCGATCGGTGCGGACTTCGATCGGCTCGGTGTCCATTTTTCGGAACATGCGCTGGCGTATATCGGCGAGTCCTGCCCAAGCCAGGCCGTAGCGCCGGCGGACGGACGCCTTCGACGAATCGACCGACTGGGTCTCGCCCGTCTCCGGATCCTCGAGCTCGACGAAACCCACGTTGGGCAGCTCCGCTTCCCGCGGATCGGTGACCACGATGGGAATCAGGTCGTGCCGCCGCCGGGCGATCCGCAGTGCGGGTTCGAAACCACTGGCCAAGAAGTCGCTCACCAGAAAACACACTGCTTTCCGTACGGTGATGTGGTGCAGAAAGTTCAATGCCGCGGCGATGTCCGTGCCCTTGGCCTTGGGTTCATGGTAGAGCAGCTCCCGAATAATCCGCAGCACGTGTCGCGGGCCTTTCTTCGCCGGCACGTACTTCTCCACTTCGCCGGTGAACAGGATCAGCCCGACCTTGTCGTTGCTGCGCACCGCCGAAAACGCCAGCACGGCGCACAGCTCGGCAGCCATGTCCAGCTTGAACTGGTTCGTGCTGCCGAACAAGCCGGACCGGCTGACGTCCACCACCAGCATCACGGTCAGCTCCCGCTCCTCGCGGAACTTCTTGATGAACGGCTCGCCGAAGCGCGCCGAGACGTTCCAGTCGATCAGCCGCACGTCATCGCCGATTTGATAGGGGCTGACCTCTTCGAACTCCATCCCCCGCCCGCGAAACGCGGAGTGATACTGCCCCGCGAGCACGTCGTTCACCGTCCGACGGGTGCGGATCTGAATCTGACGAACTTTCTTGAGGAGCTCTTTGGGAATCATGGCAGCGCCGAAATGTCAAGAAGTCAAAAGTCAAAAGTCAAAAAATCGCCAAGAGTGCCTCTTGCACCGGAATCGTCACGCCTTTCGATGCCGCTGGGTCTTGCGAACAATCATCCCTAACACTCGGCCTAGTTCGCAGGCTTCGCCGTGCAAGTCCGCAGCCAGCTTCGAGCTCACGAGCTTGCTACGCCTGGCCAACTCGGACCAGTACTGCGCCTCACTTGCCTCCTTGCGGGCGATACTGATCTTGTTCGCGAATTCCAAATCGGTGAGCGCAACGTCGGCCTCCCATACGTTGGCTCCGATCGACGTGCCGCATCGACCAACTGTCTTCCGACGATCCACGCGCGCGGCTCGTTGGGCAACGACGTGATCGCTACCAGCACAGACTCGCCGAACTGTAGCGTTCGCTCTTTCAGATCGCCGATGACTGTCCCATTCATTTCGCTCCCCTTGCAGTGCTTTTTGACATTCTGACATTTTGACGTTTTGACGTTATGGAACGGCCACATGATCCAACACTGCTTTCACGACATCCTCCGATGTCTTTTCTTCTGCTTCCGCTTCGTACGTGACGATGATGCGGTGGCGAAGCACGTCCATGGCGATCGTCTTCACATCCTGGGGCGTGACGTAGCCTCGGCCGGCGAGGAAGGCGGCGGCCTTGGCGCAGAGGGTCAGGGCGAGGGTGGCCCGCGGTGAGGCACCGTATTGAATCCAATCCGCGATGGTCAGCTTGTAGGCCGCTGGCTCCCGCGTCGCGAACGTCAGGTCCACGATGTAGTCCTTGATCTTGTCGTCGATGTAGATCTCGTCGACGACTTGGCGAGCCGCCCCGATATCCTGCGGCGTCATCACCGCGTTGACCGACAGATCCAGTGCCGTCACAGCCATGCGATCGAGAATCTGGCGCTCTTCTTTTTTCGAGGGATAACCGACCTTGAGCTTCATCATGAAACGATCGACCTGCGCTTCGGGAAGCGGATATGTGCCTTCCTGTTCGATGGGGTTCTGCGTGGCGAGTACGTGAAACGGCTCGGTGAGCGGGAACGTCTCCTTTCCGATGGTCACCTGCCGCTCCTGCATGGCCTCGAGCAGCGCGGACTGCACCTTGGCGGGCGCTCGGTTGATCTCGTCGGCCAGAATGATGTTCGCGAAGATGGGGCCCTTCTGGGCGATAAAGACACCGTCGGCCGCACGGTAGATCAGCGTCCCCATCAGGTCCGCGGGCAACATGTCGGGAGTGAACTGGATTCGCTGGAACTTCGTGCTGACAGCTTTCGCCAGAGATGCGACCGCCATCGTCTTGGCCAATCCCGGCACACCCTCGATCAGCACGTGACCCCGCGCCAGCACGGCCACCAGCATGCGGTGGAGCAGCTCATCCTGCCCCACGATGACCCGGTGAATCTCCTCGAGCAGCCGCCGGAACGGTTCGCTCCTGGCGGCCACATGGGCCCCGATTTGTTTGACATCCAGCTCGCCCGTTCGCATCCCACAGTCTCCTTGATCCGGGACAGTTTTTTGGCGGGTGAATCTAGCCGTGCCGCAGTACCGACGCAACGCGGCGTCACACCCTGTCACGGTGGACGTAACAAGCGTGCAACGATCGGCTCCACAGGGCGGACGCAGCAAAAAACGCTACGCGTAGGTACCCTGATGTTCAGGCTTCCTGCGGCGGGCGAACGCCTTCGCAAGCAGAAACAGCACCGCCAGAACTCCAAGGCCCACAAGCGGCACATAGCGATCGCCCAAGGGCTCGGCCTGCGGGAGCGCAACCCCCGCCGTCTCTACCGTCGAGCCGTCGGCGAAGCGGACCTTCACCGAGCCGGCGCCGGTCCTGGCGCCGCGACTGGAGCACTGCATCCGGAACACGCCCCATCGACCCGGACCGATCGCGCCCGACGAGGATGAAGCCTCCGCCTTGCAGGTCCCGACTTGCGCAGGGATGCCCACATTGACCAGGTTTGTACAGCCAACCGTCCATCCCTCGGGACCAAAGAAAAGGGTTGCGCCGAAGTGGGGGAATTCCACGCCAACGATAGCGCCCGCGCCGCGATTGGTGACCCGCCACTCATACACGTGCCCGGACGCGTCGGCCCCGCCGGTGATTTCCACGCGGGTGTCGGCCGCGCTCGCGTTCCCCACCGCCATGAACACGGCGCAGAGCGCGCCTCGCGTGTGGGCAAAGAATGCGGCGCTGGTCTTTGCGCCTATCGTTTCATTGTCTCCGGATTGCGGACCGGCAGGCGGGTGACAGGCCCTAACTTGTCGAGTTTCAGACCGGGGACTTTGTCGTAGCCGCCGCCGATGATCACCTCGGCTTCGCCTACGGCGAGAATCACCAGCTTGTCCGGATGGAGGTACTTCTTGGCTACGCGAAGCACGTCGTCGGGCGTGACCTTCTTGAGATTCTCGACGTACGTTTCCCAGTATTTCGGATCGCGCCCGGTGTACTCATCCGAGGTGAACGTCTCCAGCGTAGCCAGCTTGGATTCAAAACGCTGCGGTAGGCTCTCCACGTAAAAGTTGACCGTATCCTCCACGTCCTCGGGGCTGACCTTCACGACCTTGAGGCGATTGATCTCTTCGAGCACCAATGCGGCGGCGTAGGCGCAGGAGTTGCTCTTGCTCTGGAACCAGGCGCGGAAGTTTCCGGGCCAGTAAATGCCCTGGCCGAACTGGCTGCCCGCGTTGTAGGCCAGGCCCTCATCGGATCGGACCTTCGCTACGATACGGGACCGGAACCCCGAAGCGCCGAGGATGCCGTTCATGACTTGCAGAGCGAACTCGTCCGGCGAGCCGCGAAGCACCCCCTTGTGGCCGATTGTCACGCGCCCCTGATTCACGTCGGCCTTGTCTATCACGTAGACGCCGGGCTTGGGCTCGAAGTTCGGCTTGGGGAACGCTCGTGCCGATTTCTCGCCTGCTGGCCAACTGGCGAACGCCTTCTCAATCTTCTTGAGCATCTCTTTGCGATCGAAATCCCCGGCCACGGCGATGATCATGTTGCCGGGGTGAACGTATTTGCGATGGAACTCGACCATGTCCTCGCGACTGACGGCGTTGAGCGTAGCCGGTGTGGGGTACCAATTGCTGAAATGCTCCTCCCCATTCATGAGAAAGCCGAACTCGTTCTGTTCAATCGAAGCAGTCGAGTCGTTTCGCCGTTTGAGGTTTTGCAACCGCCGCTCCTTGGCCAGGCGGAATCGCGTCTCATCGAAGCGCGGGTAGCGCAGCATGCTGACCAGCAGATCCAGCCCCGCGTCGATGTCCTTCGAAAGGAGCGACACCCCGGCGGCCCCCTGTGTCTCGCCGATGTTGGCGAAGAGCTGCGCGGCAAGGAATTCCACGCGCTCGTCCAAAGCCTCGGGCGTTAAGTCCTGCGTGCCGCCGTCACGGATCTGCTCGCCGGTCAGTGAGGCCAGGCCGGTCTTCCCCGGCGGATCGAACGCCCCGGCCGCGCCGATGATGATGTGCATGTCGAACACCGGCAGCATCCGATCCTCGGCGATGTACACGACCAATCCGCTCGGGAGCTCCTCCCGAAACTGCGACGCCGACGGGATCTTGTAGTCCAGCTTGGGGTAGTCGATTTTCTCCGGATGCGCCGGAATCGGCTTGTCCGCCCACGCCGTCGTGGTCACCAGCGCCAACAGGCAGTACCAGCCGCTCGCCACACTAGGCCCGCCCGGCCTTCGTGGCTTCGTGGCTTCGTCGCTTCGTCGCTTGTCGTTCATCCTACTTCGTCTCCTTCTTAGCGCCTTCGATCTCGGCAACGCGGGACTTCATCGTCCGTAGCATCAAGTCCATGAGCGCTTTCTTGTCGTCCGCTACCTTGCCCGAGGCGATCATCTCCTCAACCCGCTGCACGCTTGACTGAAGTTTCTGTAGGTCAGTCGATTCCTTGATGTTTTTCATCTGCGCCTTGATGGCACTCTTTGCTTCGGCCGGCAACGCCTCGATCGCGGCCGTCAGCTCAGGGTCCTCGACCTCCGCCTGTGGGGCGCTCGCCTTCGTGCGATAGATGGCCACCGTCCGCGCCTTGGGTTCGCCGTATGTCTTCAGGACCCGCTTTATGTCCGCGGCCGTCACCTTCAACATCCGTTCCGGCCCCTCGTTAATGTACGTCCAGTCGTACCATAGATCGAAGACCGCGAGCTGAAACATCAAGCCCGTATTGCTGCGGAGCCGTTGCACCGATGACGCTAAGACCTGGTTCTTTACCTTCTCCATCTCGTAATCGCTGATCTCGCCCTCTCGGAGGTTGTCGAGTTCCTCGAGGATCATCTTCTCGACCGCCTCCGGCTCCTTGGCTTCCTTTACGGTGGCGTTGATTTCGAAGTAGCCGGCGTACTTGCGGGACGAGTTGGAGGCGTTCGGCTGCCCGATGACCGCCTCCTCTTTGGCGAAAAGACGCTTGTAGAGCCGACCGGTCTTCCCGGAAAGGAGTTCCGCCGCCACGTTGAGGGCCGCCTCGTCGGCGTGCCCCATGGCCACGCCGTGAAAGCGGATGCTCACCTGTGGATTGGTTTCCGCCTCGCCGTCAAAGCGGCGCGTCGCGATGGGCTTGGGCTCCTCGGTAATGATCGGCGCCGGCGGCGTGGCCCCCTTGGGAATCCGACCAAAGTATTGCTTGGCCATCTCGACGACTTTGTTGGAATCAAAATCACCAACCAGAACCAACTTCGCGTTGTTGGGCGCGTAGTAGATCTTGTAGAAGTCGCGGACGTCCTGCGCGGTGATGGACTCCACCTCCGACGCCCAACCCAGCACCGGGACGCCGTAGGGGTGCGCCTGCCAAAAGAGGGCCTCAAACGCTTCGTCGAGCTTCCCGGTGGGCGTGCTGTCGGTCCGCAAGCGGCGCTCCTCGCGGACGTTGTCCCGCTCCACGTAGAACTCCCGCATGATCCCGTTGTACATGCGGTCCGACTCCAGCCAGAAGAACAGCTCGAGCTTGTTCGAGGGAAGCTGCACAAAATAGATGGTGAAGTCTTCCGAAGTGCCCGCATTGAGCCCGGCGCCGCCGTTGGTGGTGTACAGGTTGAACAGCTCGTTGTTCTTGATCAGCGGGCGGTGTTTCTCAACCAGCTCGTCGAACTTCTTCTTCATCGCCGTGTATGGCGGCGTCCACTGCGCCGGATCGAGCACGTCGCTGATCTTGCCGCGACGCTTCATCTCCCGCATCCGGTTCATCTCCTCGTTCATCAGCACGCGGAGCTTTTCTTCCTCCTCGATGATCGACTTCTCCGCCGCATAGTCGGTCGTGCCGATGATCGTCGAGCCCTTGAAGAGCATGTGCTCGAACAAATGGGCGATGCCGCTTTGACCGCGCGGGTCGTTCACCGATCCCACGTCAAAGGCCAGACATCCTGCCACGGTCGGCTGCTCGCGTCGCTCCACCAGGAAGAGTTCCAACCCGTTATCCAGCTTCTCGATCCGCGGCTGAACGCCCTTAGCCTCGGCTTGGCTTGCATACGCCCCAAGAGCAAGACCGGCGCACCCGAAGATGCACAAGAGTGAGCCCCTTTGAAGATGCCTTCGCATGATCCGATCTCCTTTAGATTGCGGCCGTAAAAACCATCAAGACCGTGATCTTAGGGCCCGCCCGCATGCCTAGCAATCGCCGCAATTCGTGAGCGCCCCCGTTACGGAGATGCAACATTGGCGGAGGAAGTCGGCACGACCGGCGTGGACCCTCGCGGGGGGCGGTCCATGAAGAAGGACACCCGCTCGGCGTCCTCAGCCGGGAGGGTCTTTTGCAGGAGCGCTTTCGCAAGACGCATGTCGGTTCGACGCGTGACGTGCGTGAGCAGGACTTGTGCGTGCGGGACGGCCGCGCAGACCCTGGGGACATCCTCCACGTGAATGTGCCGCCCGGCACGAGCGCGGGACTCGTGCTCCTGATCGAAGAACGTACACTCCAGCAGCAGAACCTGGCTCTGCCGGACGAATTCCAATTCTAGGAATCGCCCCAATGCCGTGTCGCCCGTATAGGTCAGCAGTACGATCTCGATGTTCTCATCGATGGTCACACCTCGGCTCTTCAGTTCCACGAGCTGCGGCCCGGTCTTGCCCACGAACTCGGCTTTCAACTTGTGCCGCCGTTCGATGAGCGAGAAACCCAACGCGCTGCCGGCATGATTGACGCTGAAAGCGCGGACGACTAGCCCGCGGCGGATCTCGACCTCCTCCAGATGATCGACCCCGTAAACTACGCCTGGCGAGGGATGCCCTTCAATATCCGACCACACGTCCATCAGTCTCTGGATGGACTGAGCAAGCCCGCGATGGACGATGACCCGACCGGGCGGCAAGTCGACGAATCCCCTCTGCGAGAAGTAGTAAGCCACCCCCGCGGCATGATCCATGTGCCCGTGGGTCAGGCAGACGTTGTCGATGGAGATGACCTCCCGCGGCGCCCGCCCCACGTCGAAGCACACATTGTGCTCCGGCGCGATGACCACGGCCTCCTCCCCCGCCACCGAATAGCCCAGCAGCCGCACCCCGCCTGCGTGCTTTTCAACCAGCCTGCCCATCGGCTATAGTATAGGTCCTGTAGGATTTTTATGCTCTGTCCTTCGTGCAAAAGCAGTGACAACAAGGTGATCGACTCGCGCGTCACCGAGAGCGGGTCCGTCATTCGCCGCCGCCGGCTTTGCCTGGAGTGCAACCGGCGCTTCACCACCAAGGAGCGGCTCGAGGAGGAGGTCCGTCTGACCGTCGTCAAGTCCAACGGGCAGCGCGTGCCCTACAACCGCGACAACGTCATCAACGGCGTGGCCCGCGCCTGCACCAAGCTCGACATCGCCGAGGGTCAACTCCAAGAGCTGGTCGATCGGGTGGAGGAGGACATCTTCGCCCACCACGATCGGGAGATCAAGACCGAGCACATCGGCCAGTTCGTCGGCCAACACCTCCGCAAGCTCCACCCCGTCGCCTACGTCCGCTTCATGAGCGTCCACCGCAAATTCAGCACCGTCGACGCCTTCATCGAGGAAATCAGCGACGTCCGCGAACGCGAAGCCCACGACATGCCCTCCCAGCAATCCCTCTTCGAAGGGTAAATCCGTAGACCTTGTACCGCGGCACGTCGACCCCAAGTCGCCCCATGCCGTCAAAGCTCGAGACGTTCATCTTTGACGTGCTGCTCCTGGCGAAGAACCTGCGAGTCCTGGAAGTGGATCGCGCCGAGGAGTTTTCGCCCGTCAAGAACCTGACCGGCCCCGATTCGCTGGAGAGTGCCCAGCGCGATCAAATCCGCCGCGCCTGCCGCTGGCTCGAAGCCGCGGGCGTCCGCGTGCCGCGCCGATCTGATGGCGAACCGGACGTAGCGGTCGCGATCTCGCCACTCTTCGCAGCCGATGCCGGTGAATTGAAGTCATGCATCGATAAAGTGCCCTCCCTCCACCCGGGTCAGTCAGTTCTTCTGGCGTGACCCTAACGCGCATTTCAGATCACTCTGGCATGAGGAAGAATTTAGGCCTCGCGTCAGTTGGAGGCATCCTAGACTTGATCGGACAACTCGACAGGAGCACGGCGAACCGCATTCCGCGTCGAGTTTTAGGAGAACGAACATGCCGATGAACGAGCAAAACCAAGACTGTCCAGTGTGCCGAGGCAACTGTGGGGAAGACTCACAGAACGTCACCGTGGAGGGCAAGACCTTCCGCGTGTGCTGTGACGACTGTGCCCAGACCGTGAAAGAGAACCCCTCGAAGTACGCACCGACGATAGCGCAAAGCAGCGCCATCTGACTGGCGGCTTTCGTTGCACCGGCTTTGGGTTCCTTGGCCGTTTGACGCGGTGTGGGGTATGGTCCAAGGCAGCTATGCGGTCTTGTGGATGCCTGGTGGCAACGTATCGGTCGTGGCTATGCATCGTCTGCGCAGCCGCCCTGCTTGTATTTAGAGCCAACGCCCAGGAGGCGAGCTGCGCTGCGCGAATGAGCGACGCTCGCTTTCAGGCGTATCCCACCGGCCACTTCGTCGTCACGAGCGACGCCGCGCCGGACGTCGTCCGTACATTCGCTGCACGCCTCGAATCTACGTACGAAGCGGTTGTGCGATTTGCGCGCCACCTTGAGGTGCCGGTTCGCGAATCGCACGACCGGCTGGCGGTCACGTTCCTCGGGCGCTATGAGGACTTTCGCATCGCGATGCGCCAGAGCGGGCTCGACCGCGACATCTTCGTGGGTTTCTACGATCAGGCGAGCAATCGCAGCACGTTCTGTCAGGTCGAGGCCCTTCCGCAGGTTCGGGCGCTACCCACCGGTGGGGATCGTGACGAGCTGATCGAGCGGATCAGCCAACTGGTCGTCGCCCACGAGGCCGCCCATCACGTGCTTTTCAACATCGGGCTGCTCACCCGCGGCGCGGACCACCCGCAGTGGTGGGTAGAGGGTCTGGCTTGTCTCTTCGAGCCGCCGTCAAGCGCGCCCGATGCAACGCCACTCAATACCCTGCGCCTCGCGGATCTTCGAGAAGCGGTCTCGACGGGCGGGGTGATGAAGCTCGCCGATCTGATCGGCGTCCCGGTCCTTCACGACGCCGATGCCGCCACGGTCCGTTTTCGGTATGCCCAGGCGTGGGGCTTGGTTGAGTTCCTTCGCCGCACCAACCCCGCGGGTTTCGCGGCGTTCGCCAAGCGCCAGGCCGCGGAGGGACCTGAAAGCCCCGATCAGGGCGCGGCCGCGAGGCAAGCGGGGTTCGAATCCGCATTCGGCCCGCTGGATGACTCTGGGTTCCTTGATTGGCTGAAGACCCTACCCGGACATGGGCAATAGTACCCAACTGCGCAGTTTTGTGACCGCAGTCTACCCACATCTCAGGTGAAGATGAAAGGACCGGAATAGAAACGTAAGTCTTTTGTTCACAAGTATTTATGGATAATCTGCGTTCGGCTGGATAACGCGGCACGGCGTTTGCCAAATAGTCCCTCCGCCTTGAAGCTTCCTCCAAAGAAAGGGGTGGGGGAAACGAAACTTGGGGGGGACGGAAACGACGTGTTCCCGTGTCTCGATGGAACACAGCTTCCTCTGCGAGCGACCCGCCGGACTCGCTGACGTAAAGACGTGCCTTTGGGGAGATGAGCACGGCTTGGGTCAGCGGGTTCGGCGGGGAGCCGTTTATAGGGCCCTTCCCTACCGACGCTGCCTTATTCTTCGGTCCCAACTCCTTGCCCCCGATACCACGGTAGTCCTGTAGCGTTGATTCCCTCGGGCCGACGGAAGTAGAATCCTCGCCAATCAACTACACAGTGGGGGGCATGAAATGCTGAATCAGTTGTTGCGCGAGTCCGGAAGGGTGAAGAGCCTCCTGACGCGCGGGCAACGCGTCTGGCTCACCGCTGCGCTCCTCGCCGTCGGCCTCCTGCTCGCCAACACCTTGTATTTGCTGGCCAACCGTTTGGCGTCCGCCGCCCTGCCTTCGGTGACCGCCGAGCGGTTCGCCGAGGGAACCTACCGTATTTCGAGGCTGTTTCAGGTCATGGTCCTGTCGCATACGGGGTTGGGTTTTCTCGTGGTGGCCATGCTCCTGGCGTTCGCGGCTTGGCATTTGCCGAAGGTCTGGAAACGGCACCGGCGGCGGACGGTGGCGACGGGCTTGGCGTTCGTAGTGACCGGCCTCGTCCTCGCAATCACCGGACCATTCATCATGTACGCGGCCGCGTCCCGCGAGCACTCCTGGATCTGGTGGACGCACGTGATCGCGGCCGGGCTCGTGCCCCTCGCGTACATCACTCACCGGCTCGTCTCCTATGTTCGACTGCAGACCATTGATCTCACTCGATTCGCCACACTGGTCGGCTCGGCCACGGTGGTCATCTTCGTGATGCACCTGGCCGGCGATCGTGCCACAACGATGACGCCGGAAGCGCTCCGCGCCCAGGCCGCGGGAATGCACACCGGTCCGGGCTCGAAGGCTCGCGACCTGGCCGGCTTTGTCGAGGGCCCCTATGTTCCCACAGGATTCGTACCGCCGGGCAGTCCGTTTTTCCCCAGTGCCGCGACCACCACGACCGGGGACTATCTTCCGGAACGCATCATCACTCGCGGAGATGTATCGGCGCCGGATCGGCTGGCCTCGGACCTGGATTCCATCGGCTTCGTGGTCAACGAGAAGATCGGCGCAGAAACTTGCGAGCGCTGTCACGCGGACATCGTCGAGCAGTGGTCCAAATCGGCGCATCGCTTCGCCTCGTTCAACAATCCGTTCTACGAGGCCACGATCAACGACATGCGCGAGAAAGCCATGTCCATGACAGAGGGTGTCTCGCACCACGTCGGGCAGTTCCCGCACTGGGAAGGCCGTACGGGGAAGATCAAGAGCAAGTGGTGCTCGGGCTGCCACGACCCGTCGGTGATGCTCGCCGGGCAGATGACCGAGGAGATCGACCGCCGAAGCCCGCAGGCCCAGGCGGGCCTCACCTGCCTGGCCTGCCACGCGATTGACAAGATTCACAATCAAACCGGCAACGGGAACTACAACATCGCCGACGAGCACGAGGACCCGTACCTCTTCGCGCAGGCGGAAACCGGCTCGGTTGGCGCCTTGCTGCACGACACGGCCATCAAGGCCAAGCCCGAGGCCCACAAGCAGCAGATGCTCCAGCCCTTTTTCCGGGAGAGCGAATTCTGCGCCACGTGTCACAAGGTCAGCTTGCCTCAAGCCGTCAATGACTACCGCTGGTTCCGCGGACAAAACGAGTATGACAACTGGCATGACAGCGGCGTGGCCCATAATGCGGCGCGGACGTTCTATTTGCCGCCCGCGAAGCGCGTCTGCCAGGAGTGCCACATGCCGCTGGAGCCGGCGCCCCAGGGCGACGTGGCCGCCAAGAACGGAATGGTCAAATCGCACCGCTTCCTGGCGGTGAACACGGCTTTGCCGTTCATCCGCGGCGACGAGGAGACCATCAAACGCATCGAGGCCTTCCTGCGCGAGGACCGGCTGCGCATCGATGTGTTCGCCCTGGAGCGCGAGGATCAGGAAGTCGTCTACGCCCTGGACAAGTCGCAGCCGTCGCTGGTCGGCGGCGAGAAGGTGACCTTCGACGTGGTGGTTCGCAACAAAGACGTGGGTCACACCTTCCCCGGCGGCACCAACGATTCCAACGAGGGCTGGATCGAGTTTACGGTGCGGGATTCAGAGGATCGCACCGTCGCCCAGAGCGGTTATGTCGGCGATGACGGCTACGTCGATCCGGGCGCCCATTACTTCCGCGCTCTCGTCGTGGATCGCCACAGCGAGCCCATCCGCAGGCGGAACGCACAGGACATGTACGCGGCCGTGTACACGAACGTCATCGGCCCGGGCACGGCCCACGCCGTCCACTATGCCGTCACGGTTCCGGACCTTCCGGGCGAGACGCTCAAGCTCCGGGCGCGTCTGCTCTGGCGGAAGTTCGATCGCGGCTACACGGAGTTCGCGTTCAAGACCAATCGCCAAGGGTTCAAGCGCTTCGACGAATGCCCTGATCTGCCCATCACCGAGATTTGTCGCACGGAGATTGCCCTGCCGATCACGACGGTCGCCGCACCCGTGCCGACCATAGATCCTTCGAAGCTCACCGCCGATTGGATGCGCTTCAACGACTACGCCATCGGTTTGCTCCTGCAGGGCGACACCAAGGGCGCGGAGCGGGCATTTGCCGAAGTGGCGCGGATTGCCCCGCAGCGTATCGACGGGCCGCGAAACCTTGCCCGCGTGGCCTTGGCTGATGGCGATTTGCCAAGGGCCTACGAGCACCTCCTCCGCTGCGAGGAGTTGGCATCAAACGATCCCCAAACCGCGTGGTTCTGGGGTACGCTGCTGCAAGAGGACGGCCGCTACGTCGAAGCCGCCAGCGCCTACAAGCGCGTGCTGCAGAAGTTCCCCGAGGACCGGGCGACTTGGCGGAACCTCGGCCGGACTTACTACCTCGACGGCAAATATGAGGACGCCATCGCGGCGCTCGACGAAGTCCTGCGCATCGACCCCGAAGACCGTGTAGCGCACTATCACGTGATGCTCAGCGCTAATGCCCTTGGGCGCAGCGGTTTGGCCGCATCCGCGGAAGCCGCCTATCTACGCTACAAGCTCGACGAGTCGCAGGCCGAAGTGACCCAGGCTTATCGACTGTCACACCCCCACGACAACCTCGAGTCGCAGCCCATCCATGTCCACGATCTCACGTCCCCCGACGCACACGGTGAGCGGGTCACGCAGGCCCCGCACGGAACCAGCGCCGGGGGGAAGAAATAATGCGACGATCAACAGCTTGCGTGAGTTGCCTGGCCTTCGCCGTCCTTTGCGGTTGCAAGAAGGAAGCCTCGCCTCCACCGATTGCAGCCGCAGAGTACATTCAACCTGATGCACCGCCCGTGTATGCACCCCCAAAGGGCGCGGCCGCCGGTGAAGTCACGTTCGCGGACATCACCGAGCACGCGGGAATTCGCTTCACCCATATCACGGGGGCATTCGGCGAGAAGTGGATGCCCGAGACCATGGGCGGAGGCGGCGGCTTCTTCGATTACGACAACGACGGCTGGGCGGATGTTCTGCTGGTGAATAGCACATACTGGCCGGGACACGTAGCGTCACCCCTCGTGGGTGACGCGGATTCCGCGGCTGCGCCGCCCACAAGGGGCGGCGCTACACCCACTCCGCCCGTCAGCCGACTCTATCGCAATCGGCGTGACGGCACATTCGAGGACGTAACGTCCGCGACGGGTCTCGCGGAAGTGTCATGTTATGGCATGGGCTTCGCAGCCGCCGATTACGACGGCGACGGCGATCCGGACGTTTACATCACCGCAGTCGGAAAGGACCGACTGCTTCGTAACGACGAGGGCAAGTTCACCGACGTCACCGACAGTGCCAGCGTCGGCTTCAGCGCCGCGGCCGGCGCCGCACACCCTTGGGAGTGGTCCACTGGTGCGGCCTGGTTGGACAACGACCGCGACGGCGACCTTGACCTGTTCGTCTGCAACTACGTGCAGTGGACGCCGGAAACGGACATCTGGGCGACGCTCGACGGCAAGACCAAATCCTACTCCACGCCCCAGCCTTATCAGGGCGCGTCGAACGCGATCTTTCGCAACAACGGCGACAGCACGTTCGCGGATGTAACCAAGCAGGTTGGCGTATTCAATCCCGAAGGCAAGAGTCTGGGCGTGGTGACGGACGATTTCAACGACGACGGCTGGCCGGACCTGTTCGTAAGCAACGACACGCAGCCGAACTTCCTCTACATCAACAATCAGGACGGCACTTTCACCGATCGGGCGCTCAGCGCCGGCGTGGCCTATGATGAAGCCGGGCTTACCCGCGCGGGCATGGGTGTGGCCGTGGCCAACCTCGACAACCGCGGGCCCAAGTCCATCGCCATCGCCAACTTCAGCGGCGAGCCGGTTTCGCTCTACACGCAGGTCGCAGGAGATACTTTCGTGGAGCGCGCCGGCGCCACCCGGTTGTCCAAACCCACGACCGAATCTCTCAAGTTCGGCCTGGTCTTCGCGGACTTCAACCTCGACGGCTTCGAGGATTTGATGCTCGCCAACGGCCACATCGAGCCCGAGATCGAGCGGGTTCGCGAGAACTGGACCTTCGCCCAGCGCCCGCAGCTCTTTCTGAACAACCGCGCCGGGCAGTTCGTAGAGACCACGGATAAGGCCGGTCCGCCGTTGGCTTCGAAGCTCGTGGGCCGGGCCCTGGCCACCGCCGACATCGACCACGACGGCGACCTGGACGTGCTCATCACCGCCAACGGCGGTTCGCCGAAACTGCTTCGCAATGATCAGCCCCGCGGCGCGAACGTCGTGCGCATCCGCCTGATCGGTCATGGGAAAAACCCGGACGCCATCGGCGCCTCGCTTCGCGCCGAGATCGGCGACGCCGTGCAGACGCGCTACATCACCACCGGCGGCTCGTATCTGAGCCAATCGGAACTGACCGCCACGTTCGGACTCGCCGGCGAGCAAGCGATCCGCCGCTTGAGCGTCCGCTGGCCCCGCGGGTCGCAGACGGAATTCGAGAACCTCGCGGCAGGCAAGTTACATATCATCCATCGGGATAACGGTCTGATCCGAAGCGAATCGCTACGGGAACGTCCCTAACGGCGGTCCTTTGACACCTGGCGTTTTGCTCGCAAGAATCAACAAAGACCGCGTCACCCACAAGGGGTGACGCTACATTGCTTGCGGAGACCTTGAGTATGAAGATCGAAGTCCTTCGGGCCAAACTGCACCAGGCTTGCATTACCCACGCCGATGTGGACTACGAGGGCAGCCTGGGCATCGACATCGAGCTCATGGAGGCCGTGGGGTTGTATCCCTATGAGAAGGTCCTGGTGGCAAACATCAACAACGGCAGCCGACTCGAGACCTACGCCATCCCCGAACCGTTCGGCTCGCGGCGGATGATCCTCAACGGCGCCGCCGCCCGCCTGGGCTCGGTCAGCGACCGCATCATCGTTATGTCCTTCTGCTGGCTTGATGAGGCCATGGTGCGCGAAGGCAAGCACCGCCCCCGCGTCATGCGTCTGGACGAACGCAACGAACCGATCCGCCGCATCCCTCCTGCCCCCACCACCGAAGAAATTGCCTCAATGCTGGAGGGCTGAGTTGGAGACGAACTCATGACCATCGAACAGCTCAGACTTGCGGCCCGCGCGAAACCGTTCAAGCCCTTCACTGTTTGCCTGACCGACGGACGCAGACTGGACGTTACCCATCCGGAAATCCTGTCCATGGCGCCGGAAGCCGCGCGCACGTTCATCATATGGGGGCCGGGCGAGAATTATCGCGTCGTCGATCTCCTCCTCGTTACGACCCTCGACTTCCTTGGCACTCAGGAGGCGACCGGCGCGGGCGGCAATGGCTCCGGGCAACGGTCGTCGTAGGTCCAATCGCGTGCGTTTTTTGAAAGCCCGGCATTTTACACGCGTCGTACGGTCCGTAGTATCTGATCGCAGTCGGAGAGAAGCGGGGAACAAGGCCGACTGTGAGCGCCCCAGCGCAGTTTGAACGCGTCTTGGTTACTGGCTCGACGGGTTTCGTCGGCCGGGCCGTGGTGCACGAGCTGCTCGCCCGCGGTATCAGGCCGGTATGCCTCGTCCGGTCCGCCGAGAAGCTGCATCGGCAGCATCCGGAGGTCAGCTCGGAGCGGTTTACCCCGATCATCGGTAGCTTGTCAGATCGTGCTGCCTTGCGCGAAGCGGCGCAGCTGAGTCAAGCGGCGATCCACCTGGTGGGCATCATCATCGCCCGGCCGATGCGCGGCCAAACCTTTCGCCGCATCCACGTCGAGGGCACGAGACGAGTCATCGGTGCATTGCAAGAGGCCGGCGTGCGCCGCTATCTGCACATGTCCGCCCTGGGCACGCGCTCGAACGCGGTGTCGAAATACCACTGCACGAAATGGGAGGCCGAAGAACTCGTCCGACAAAGCGGACTCGAATGGACAATCTTCCGGCCGAGCCTCATCCACGGGCCCGACGGCGAGTTCATGCGCCTCATGAAGCGCTTCATGTGCTCATGGCTGCCCCCGGCGATTCCCTACTTCGGATCGGGCTTAGCCAAGGTCCAGCCGGTCTCGGTCAAGGACGTGGCCTATTGCTTCGTGCAGTCCCTGTTGAACGCGGAGACGGTCGGCAAGACCATCCCCCTGTGCGGGCCGCGCCCGTATACGTGGATTGAACTTTACAATGCGTGCCGCGCTAACATGCCTTGCGCGAAGCGCTGGAAGCCGTTGATTTCGCAGCCCGTCGCGATCGCCAAGGCCACGGCAATCTTCGGCCAGCCGGCCATGGCCCTGGCCGAGGCCATCGTGCCGTCTCTGGGTCTGTTTCGCTTCGACGCCGGTCAGGTGCAAATGTCCCAAGAGGACAACGCCTGCGATTGCACCGCCGCGCAGAACATGTTCAACATTCGGATGCGCGATTTCGAGACCGAACTCAGCGCCTACGCGGACCTGATTCGATAGGGATCGAGGGAGCAAGGGATCGAGGGTCTTACGGACGACTTGATCCCTCGTTGCCTCGATCCCTTTCTCCATTCGTTTAGTCGTCCTTATCCCCGTCTTTGCTTTTCTTTTCCTTAGCCTTCTCGCTCTTGACCTTCTTCGGCTGGGGCTTCACGCTCGTGTCGGGTTTGGGCGCCACGTGCCGCTTGGGCGGCGACTTGTCGTCGTCGTCCTCACGCTCGCGTTTCGCCACGATGGGCGACTTGGCGACCTTGGCCCGAACCGGTTCGGTCCTTTCGACGGTGGTCTTCTCGGTCGATATGCGAACATCCTTGTCCTCCATCTCCCGCCGCTGCTCGCGAGTTTTTCGCGTCGCGGCAACACGCTCCTTGATCTCCCGCGACTCGTCACCCTCGACCGTCTTGAACCGCACAGCGCCGGCTGGACGCTTGGCCATGCGCTCGATCGAGGTTGCCAGGAAGAGACTCCTCGCGTCCGGTTCGTCGCGCCGCGCGCGAAGCTCCGCCATGGCGCTTAATGTTCGCGGCGGTCTGGCTCGCTCATTCTCCCGGCGATAGCGGTATGAGGCTTCCACCCGCCGCTCCCAGTCCGGCTCGTGGCGGTGGTGCCAGCGGCGATGCGCGTAGATCGGATCGTAGCCGTGCTTGCGAAGGTGGAACGAGAACGATGGAAAGAAGCCGATGTCGTGATAGTGATCGGCGTAGTAGTCGCCGAAGTAGTAGTGGTGATAGGTCGGGCGGACGAAGAGGTGGTCGGTGAAGACATCCAGATTGATCGCCACCCGCGGCGAATAGTAACTCACGCGCCCAGTGACGATGCCCGTGTCGAAGTGTACCGGTGCAAAGAGCACGCCGCGCCGCGGGATCACATAATCCCAGTACCCATCCACGAACACGTACCCGCGCGGGCTCCACACGTAGTGCGCCGGGATCCAGGTCCAGTTCGTCCGCAGCTGGGCGTGGTAGCCCGGGCGCCAGGCGTACCCGCCCGCCTGCCACAACCAGACGCCGGGCACCCAAACGTGGTCCGACGAAGGCGGAGTGACGACGACCTCTTCGATGGGATCGGGCGGTTCGGGAAGGTATTCCACGTCGTCGATGTCGGCGTCGGCCCAGTAGCCGGAAACCCATTGGGAACCGCCCCCGACCGGGCGCCAATACCCAGATCTCCATTGCCGACCCGGAGGCATCGAGCGCCAGACTCCACTGATCCACAGGAAGTCTCGCCGCTCGTCGTCCCACGCCCAATAGCCCGGGATCCAGGCGACGTGCTGTCCTTCCGGTCGCTGATCCGGCGGGATTTCCTCGATCAACTCGCCCGGCCCGCGAGCAACCACGATCCCGGGTTCGGGAACGAAGGTGATGGACTCGGCGAAGGCCTCGTGGACCGGCCCACGAGTGAGGACGTGCACCCCAGGTTCGGCCCCCACGTTGATATCCAGGTCGAAATCAACGTCCCAGTCCTGAGCCGCCGCGCTGCTGCAGCAAACGAGCACTGCCAACACCGTGCACCGTCTGATGTTCCATGGCTTTCTCATGCTCGATCTCCCATTTGAGCCGTTACTGTTCTTACCTTCTTGGATGCTGAATCTCACTTCATTAGTCATGCTGAGCGAAGCGAAGCATCTTCAGGCATTTCTTCGCTTGGCTCAGAATGACATCCTACGACTGCATGCAGAGCGAGCCAACTCCGCAAGCTGGCGGTCGCCTAGCTTGCGGAAGTTGGCCAGCTTTGTTTCTACTCTCGACGACGCTCGGCTAGTCGGTCTTGATGCCGAGCTTGTCCAGGGTCTGATACGTCAGGGCGCCTGTGCCCAAGCCGTTGTCTTGCTGGTAGCCTCGCAGGGCGTTCCAGTCCGACTCACCCAGCTTGCCATCCGGCGTTCCTGGATTGTACCCGGCGGTAGCCAGGGCGTTCTCGATCTGCATCACTTTCGTGTGGCCTAGGTGGACTTCGCAGACCACTTCCTGCCAGTCCATCGAGCCGCCCGCAACTTGCACTTGCTTGGTGACGGTGTCGAACTCAGCAGGGATCGTCACGCGGCGGGTCGTCGCGGGACGGACCAGCTTTTGCCGCCGGATCGTCTGATACTCGGCGGGAATCGTCCGCTCGCGGCAGTCCGGCTCCTGGGAAACCGTCTGGAAGCTGACCGTCTTGAACTGCGCCGGACGCTGCTCCAGGCAGTACACGTCGGTCGCCGCCGGTAGCGGCGCGCCCGTCTCGTCATCGCAGGTGATGTTCTCGTGCTTCACCCAGCCCTTGGATCCGGGCGTCACTTCCACCTGCCGGGTCTCCGTCTTGAACTGCGCGGGCACAATGTCGATTTCGGTGTACGCGTCCTTCACCAGGACTTTTTCTTCCACCCACGCATACTCCGCCGGAATGACCTCGAGTCGTTCCGTTTCCTCCTTGATGCAGACTTTTTCCGAGACGGTTTCGAAGCGTGGCGGCACATACACCATCGCGAAGCACTCGCCGACATCCGCGTCGAACCGCTCGGAGGCGAGCTTCAACGTGGTTTTTTCTGCGGCATACGCGGTGCGCGTGCCTGTCTTGCACGCACACCCCAGCGCGATCGGCATTGCGACGCAGAGCGACAACACCGAGGCGACCTTCAATCCTCTGGCTACCATGTCTGTCTTCTCCTTCTGTTAGCTAGCGGACGCGGCCAACGCTGCGAAGACGATTGGTTGGCCTTTTCTGCTGCCTGCGATCCGCACTCCGCACGCAACAAGCCGACGCATCGAATTGACTGCCGGCTCACTCTCCACTGCGACTCGGCTTGGGCCCGGTGCCTTCACCGAATCATTTGACGACATCGAAGTCCATTCATGGTCGGCGCCGACCCAAAACTCACGGCCTCGCTCGTCATCTATACGATATGGCGCTTCACTGCGTCACAGGCAAGTCGATTCCGCTCCACTTGGCATAAATCTTCATACAGTCCGTCGCGCGACCCTTCGCGCTGCTTTGTCCAACACATTAGCGCGCAGAAACCTGCGAAGGCGCGAGGCGAGATTCAGCACTCACCGTAGATTACGATACCTCCACGCGACCCGATCCACAGACATTGGCTGCTCATCACTTTCGCTTAGGGACGCGGACGGGTTTTCGCGCATGTAAGCTGCCGCTTGCGATGCAATTAATTCCCTGATAGCACGACTCTTCACCGGCGTACAAAGCTGACAGCCTCTTTAGCTTCGCCCCCCGTTTGCGGGTATGGTCCATGCCATGACCAGCGCGCTCAACAGTCTCGAAAAAGCGCCGCAGGCCCATCGCGACCATGTAGCGGCCTATGCCCGCTTGGTGGGCGACCTCGCCGGGCGGGACGCGACGTCCCTAAGCCTCTACGGCGACGTTCTAAGCGGCGAGTTCGATGCACGCCGCGCCGCCATTCTCAGTGTCTTGGTCGTGCGGCATCTCGATCTGCAGCTTCTGCGTCGCCTTAGCGAGCACGGTGCGCGACTCGGCGGCTGGGGCATCGCCGCTCCGTTGGTCCTCACCCCCGAGCACATCCGCAGCTCGCTGGACACGTTCCCGTTGGAACTGATGGAGATCGCCCAGCTCCATCTCACGGTGTTCGGCGAGGACCCTTTTCGAGACCTGACCTTCGCGGATGCGGATGTCCGCTTGCAGTGCGAGCGCGAGATCAAGCGCTTCCTGATTGGTCTGCGACAGGGGCTGCTCGCCACGGCGGGACGCGAACGGCTGATTTCGTCGCTGGAGCACGACGCGGCCGAGGCCCTCGCCCGGACCCTGCGCGGGATCCTCTGGCTTCGCGGAAAACGCGAGCCCTTGCCGCCGGTCCGGATGGTTGGGGAGACGGAGAAGCTCATCGGCCGGAGTATGCCCGGCCTGCAACCAGCCCTGGATCGAACGTCGCGCCCGGGCTGGAAGGAGTTCGAGCAGCTCTACAACGACGTCGAAGCCCTCGGAGAACTGGTCCGTGCGTAGGCTTGTGTCAGTCGGAGCGAGGCCGTTGTCATGCTGAGCGAAGAGTTGTCATGTTGAGCGAAGCGAAGCATCTAGTCGCAATTCCAAAGCCCGAGCGTAGATTCTTCGCTGCGCTCAGAATGACAAGGAAATCGACCCCGGCGGTAATGGCAATCCTCCTCGTCGCAGTCCCATCGGCTGTCGGCGAGGTGACCGTCCGCGACCCCGGCAGCTACGTCGTCGATCGGGCAGAGATCGTTGACGCGGCCGTGGAGCAAAAGTTGGAAGGTTGGCTCCGCGAGCTCGAACAAAAGACGACCGCACAGGTCAAGGTGCTCACCGTCAAGACCACCGACGGCGAGGACTTCTTCGGGTTCGTCCAGCGCCACGCCGAGCTATGGAAGCTCGGCCGGGCGGGTAAGGACAACGGGGCATTGATCGCCGTCGCCCTGCAAGAACGCGAGGTCCGCGTCCATGTGGGCTACGGCCTGGAGCCCGCCCTGCCCGACTCGTGGTGCGGATCGCTATATCGTCAGGTTTTTGTGCCTCATTTTCGTGCCGGTGATTACGCGAATGGCATTCTCCAAGGCACCGTAGCGGTCGCAAATCGCATCGCTGACGAATACAAGGTGACCCTGACCGGAATACCCGATTACCGGCACAGCCAATCGGCTCGACCGGTGAGCTTCCGCGGGGCCGGTCTCATCGTCCCGCTGATCGTGTTCCTGATCGTCGTCAGCGCCGGCCGTCGGCGGCGGCGCCATCGTCGTTGGGGCGGCGGATGGGGCGGAGGTTTGTTCTGGGGAGCCGTACTTAGCGATATGATGCGCGCTGGCCGCCGATCGGGCTGGGGCGGCGGGGGTGGTTTTGGGGGCGGATTCGGCGGCTTTGGCGGGTCGTTCGGCGGGGGGGGCCGGTTCGGCGGAGGCGGCGGCGGTGGGAAATGGTAATGTCTGTCCGGCGTGCGGAAACGCGATTACGCGCTCGGCACAGTTTTGTCCCAAATGCGGGGCGACTCTTACCCCAAGAGGTGCTTCGATGAGTTTCGGAAAAGTGGTAGCGGTGTTCCTGGGCGCGGCATTGCTGCTCATGCTCCTCGTGGGCGGATGTCTGTATAGCGGCTACAACCGCGTCGTCGGGATGGATGAAGCCGTCAAGAGCGCCTGGGCCCAGGTCGAGAACCAGCTTCAACGTCGCTATGAGCTGATCCCCAACCTGGTCGAGACCGTCAAAGGCTTTGCCGCTCAGGAGCAGGAGGTCTTCTTGGGCGTCGCCAAATCCCGGGAAGCCTATGTCGGCGCGAAGACCGTGGCGGACAAGGCCCAAGCAGCCAGCGCCCTGGAGTCGGCTCTGTCACGCCTTCTGGTGATCCGCGAGGCTTATCCCGAGTTGAAATCGAACGAGTCCTTCTTGAAACTGCAGGACTCGCTGGAGGGGACCGAAAATCGCCTGGCCGTAGAGCGGCAGCGCTACAACGATACCGTCCGGGCGCTCAACACCTTCATCCGCGGCCTCGTGGGGCGCATTTACGCCGGCTTGGCCAGCGTGGAAAAGGCCGAGTACTTCGAGATTGCCGACGCCGCCAAGACCACCCCGAAAGTCGATTTCTCGAAAAAGCCCGCGGGCGGATAGCGACAGTACCTCCCTCTCCCTCTTAGGGAGAGGGTTGGGGTAAGGGTATGACGCAAGGATCTCACTTAATGCATCGAACTCATCGCCTGCGTCGCATGACGTGTTTACTGCTCTGCGGCGGCTGCCTCCTGCAATTCACCGGCTGCCTCACCGCCGCCGTCCCGGGCTTCGTCAGTTTCCTGGAATCCAGCGCCCTAAGCCTGCTGTTTCAATCCGTGCTTGGCTTGTGACCCGCTGACAAGAAGCATAGAAACCAAAGGCCGGGACGGTAGCCGCGACCCGAGTACGCTGACGCGCTTTCTTACGGCTTTGCCGGTCGTTGGAATAGAAAGGCGCTTTCTTCGAGGCGGTTCTGGCCGGCGGCGTAGACGGCGAACTTGCCTCCGGACCAGATGGAAGCGCTGCCGAACCGCCCGTCTTTGGCGAGGGCGTAGAACTTCACATCGAAGTTGGGCCGGCCGTCGGAATGACGAAGTCGCTTCTCCGTGGTCGTGTCCACAATGCGCTGCAAGGCATGCTTGCAGGCTTCGACCGGCGACATCCCCTGGCGCATGGCCTCGACCACGGTGTGCGCGCCGCAAGTCTTGAGGTTGGCCTCGCCGCGCCCCGTGCTGCCCGCAGCACCGACTTTGTTGTCCACGAACAAGCCCGCCCCGATGATCGGCGAATCGCCGACGCGTCCCGGGATTTTGTAACTCAAACCGCTCGTGGTGGTTACGCCGCTGACGTCGCCGGCGGAATTCAGCGCCAAGCAGTTGATCGTTCCATATGTGAACGGGTAGCTCCTCGTGCGCTCGCCGCGCTTGTTGGGGTCGGGCACTTCCGGCGGGAGCCAGTCGTCGTCCTCGCTGTGCTCTTCCTTCCATTTGAGCCATGCCTCGCGCGACTCCTCGGTGAGCAGGTCCTCCTCCTTGAAGCCGTGCGCCTTGGCGAAACGCATCGCCCCTTCGCCCACGATCAGCACGTGGTCGGTGCGGGTCATGACCAGTTGGGCGACCTTGGACGGCGTTTTGATTCCGCGCAGCGCCGCCACCGAACCGCACCGGCACGTTGGACCGTGCATCACCGAGGCATCGAGTTCAACAACGCCATCCTCATTGGGCAATCCGCCATAGCCCACGGAGTTGTCCTTCGGGTCCTCTTCGACGATGTTCACGCCCGCGATGACCGCGTCGAGCGTGTCCGCGCCGGCCGCGATCATCGCCGCCGCCTTCTCCGTAGCCCGCAAGCCGTTGCTACTGGCGACGACCACCGTGCCGGGCAGTCCGATGCGCAGCGTGGACTCTTCCTGGCCGGCAACTTGCCGGACTGCCCCACCGGCCGCCAAGGCTGCCGCCGATTGGAGAAAACCTCGACGCGACACTTCGTTCATAGTTCTTACACCGCTCGACGAAGGCGACTCGCTAGCCCGTCGAGCAAGCGGATGCCCTCTAGTTGCAGAAGTCGTATCTTCTCATCCACGCCCCGTGTGGACGAAAACCCGCCGATCGTGCCGTCCGCCCGAAGTACGCGATGACAAGGAACCACGAGCGGCAGCGGGTTGTGGGCCATGGCGCTCCCGGCCGCCCGGACGGCGGCGCCTTTGCCCGCGGCGCGGGCGAGATCGCTGTACGTGGCCGTCCGCCCGTAGGGAATCCTGCGGCACGCTTCCAAGATCCGGCGGCGAAAAGGCGGAACGCCGCTTAGATCAACGTCGACATCGAACGCAACGGGCCTACCCTGGAAATAATCAAGGACTTGCCTGCGGGATTGCGGCAGCGCCGTGCGGTCCTCGGCTGCCCCTGAGATCGAACGGACCAGTTTGGTCAGCTCAGCCCTTGAACGGGGCAGAAATGTCCGCAGCAGCCTTTCCTCGCTGGAGAGATATGCGAACGCGCCCCAGACGGTCTCAAGAATCGTATACCGCGTCACGCTCACCGACCGCCCTCACTGCTGCCTGAAGTCGTAACGCAGATCCGCCCCCATGGCAAGCAACCAGCGGATCGCCAAGAACATACGTAGCACGACAACGAGAGCCGTTTTATTTGTCGTCTGGGGACTTGGGTTTTTCGTCCGCGGCGGGTTGCTTCTTCTCGTCGGCCTTCCCCGCAGGCGGCCCCAGGACGAACTCGCTGGCCTGTTGCAGGATCTTGATGTTCTCGTTGACCCTGGTTTTCTGCTCTGCAGTCAGCTTCTCGAAGACCGCAACTCTCGCTTTGCCGGCGGCTTCGGCCACTACTTCCGGACTCGGGACCGACCCGATCTCGCGCATTTCAGCGAAAGCGTCACCAAGGATCTTCGCGACGGCCGGCGCCTGCGACGCCGAGAGGCCCATATCGGGATCTTCCACAGCATTGCGGAGCTGCTGAAGTGGACCAGTGCGCGGCCCGGAGGCGGGACAGAACATGGCCCATCGTCTTAGGGTTCTGTCGAACGTTGCAGCTTGCTCCGGCTTGAGAAGCTCTTTGGTCTTCTGGACGAACCGGGCGACGTTCACATCAACGGAGACGACTCCGAGGTTAACCTTGGGGAGGGAGCCAGACTGGTCCGCGTCATGCTCTACCAACGGCACATGGTGCGGAATGTCGTCGGCGGGGTTTTGCCGGGCCTCGGCCACAAATCCCTCGAACAAGCGAGCGAATTCCTCTTTCTGGGACGCCGTAAAACCGACCCTCTGCTCGATCATTAGTCGTAGAACGGCGCCCTGATAAAGCGCGTGTCGAACACGCGGCGTCTCTACCTTTTGGGCTTCCGCGGAAGACTCCTTCTTGGTGGCGCCCGGCTGGTCGAGTGGACCTCCCGCTTGCCCTAGGGTGTTTGAGGCGGCCAGCAGCGTCCAGAAACCACCGACAACCATGCTTGCCATTCGACCTGTCATCTTCACACTTTCTCCGTCCCCAAGAGAACCCTAGTGAAAACCACCGGATGACCCCGACGAACGATATCTCTATAGTACCGGATCTCTATAGTACCGGGTTCGCAGTGGTCGCGTACAGGGAGCGAAGGTAAGGACCGTCCCGCACGGTAAGGTTTCTGTAACAATGCACCTATTCACGATCATCGCCTTCGCGGTGCTGTTCTGGCGTGCCGAGTCGCAGCGATCGTGGCGGATCGTGCCGGCGGACGATTTTTCCTGGACCATGGCGCTCGTCTTAGGCCACGTCGTCGGGGTGGCGCTCACCGCCAAAGTGATGGTCTTCTTGGCTCGACGGCGGCTTTCCCGACCGGGGGCGGTCGCGACCGCGATCGAGTTTCATCATCGCGCCACCTTCTTCTTGCGCCTGCTGCTCACCGGAGGCTTCGTCACCATCGTGCTCTTGACGCGCTGGGCGGAGTGGTTCGAACTCGACCACATTTCGCCCCTCGTGCAGATCGTGGGCGATTTGATCGTCCTGACGCCCTATTTTGCAGGGTGCTTAGTCCTCTGGCTGGTTGCATACCCCTTGGAGCGGCGTTTTCGTGGATTGGACCAGGCCATTGCCGTCCCGGGATGCGACCCGCAGTGGCGGCTGAGTTCCTATCTCGACTTCAACATTCGGCATCACCTGCTGGTCGTCGCCGTGCCCATGACGATCATCCTCTTCGCCTCAGATATCACCAGGGGGTACGGCGCCGCGATACGAGCGTGGAGCGGATCCATCTGGATGCCGGACGTCCTTTTGAGCGTGGCGGCCGCAATCGTCTTTGTGACCGCGCCGCTGATGCTCCGGCGCATATGGCGCACCACTCCGCTGCCCGCCGGGCACTTGCGAGAGCGCTTGGAGGCCCTTTGTCGGCGAATCGGCCTGCGCTGCCGTGACATTCTGATTTGGAAGAGCGACGGGATCATGATCAACGCCGCGGTGATGGGCATCGTGCCGCGCGTCCGCTACGTGCTCCTTTCCGACGCCTTGCTCGCGACCATGACCCCGCGGCAGGTCGAAGCCGTCTTCGGCCACGAGGCCGGGCACATCCGCCATCGGCACATCCAGCATTTTCTTGTCTTCGCCCTCGTGGGGTGGATGGTCGTCTCGGCCATGATGGAGCTGCTCGCCCGAACCTCGACCGGCGCGGGCGGACCGTGGTCGGTCTCGTTCATGGCCATCGAGGGCGTCGGCATCGTGGCCACGGTGCTGTTCTGGGGGCTGGGGTTCGGGTGGGTCTCGCGGCGCTTCGAGCGACAGGCCGACTTGTTCGGCGCTCGCTGCGTGACTCCCGGCAACACGGACTGCGATCGGCCGTGCAGCGTGCATCCCGACGAGTCCACGACCCTGCCCGCCGACGGCCGCGTCTGCGCGACCGCCGCCGCCGTGTTCGCCTCCGCCCTGCAGCGCGTCGCCGTCCTCAACGGCATTCCCGCGCACGAGCGAAGCTGGCGGCATTCCTCCATCGGCAGCCGCATCGGCTTCCTGACCTCCATCTCCGCCGACCCCGGACTGGCCGTTCGCTTTGAGCGCACCGTCCGCCGCATCAAGTCGGCCATGCTCTCCGCCGCTCTCCTGGGCGCCGCCGCCAGCGCCTACTACTGGTTCAGCATCCCCCAAATGGCCCTTCTCCAGCTCCAAGCCACCGCCGCCCTGCGATAACCGACCCCTCAAGCCGAGCGGCCCCTTTTTTTCACAGGTGCGGCTCGCCATCCGACCCGTAAGAACTCACAGCCTCGGATTCCGCCTTGCGGCCCCGGTCGCATCCTGTTAGGGTTCTCGTAAAGAGTTGTGTGCCACTGCTCTGTGAGCAGTGCGTTCTGTCCTCTCCTTCCGAGAGACGAGGGCGGGAGACCGCAGTGCCCACGCTGCAATTCAAAGGCAAGTCGGTCATCGAGACCTACCACCACACCGTGCCCCATCACCGCCTGGAGTTCGACCCCAAGCTGTCCCTCCTGCCCAAGGGCGAAAAGCCCTCCCTGGAAGGCAACCTCATCATCGAAGGCGATAACCTCCTGGCCCTCAAGGCCCTCCTCCCCACCCACGCCGGCCGCGTCAAGTGCATCTACATCGACCCGCCCTACAACACCGGCAACGAAGGCTGGGTCTACAACGACAACCTCACCCAGCCCCAGTTCAAGGAATGGATCGGCGCCACCGTCGAAACGCTATTTGTTGATGACTTGACGGGAAGTCTGCAGCGCAAGCCATTCCCTTGCGAGCGCCGGCATCCGGTCGAGGACCTCAGTCCCAACCAAGACCTCATCGACATACCCCATGTGAAGCATGTCCACGATTCGGCACAGATAGGATCTGCCGCAATCCCACCACGTGAAGCGGGCATCGATCATCAGATAGTGCTTACACTCGACCTTTTCAGATTGGCGAAGCTCCTGCAACTCCATGCCGTCGAGAAGCGTTTCATACACGCCATCGGCCACGCGGCTACCGAACGTCGTGGTGTAGTAGTACTCTTTGATCTCCCACACCGCGACGGGGTTCACGGCACACGGGAACGCCCCATCGACCCGTCTGGCGAGGGTGCGGAGTGGGGCCCCCATGTGAGTGAAAGTCGTGAGCTCGCGTGGGTCGTAGTCGCAATCAGCGCCGTCGATGTTGGCATCGATCAACATGTTCACGATGGCGGTAAGGTAGGCGGGCTTCTTCTTGTCGCCCTTCTGCTTGTTCATGGGAACAGGCAACTTGGACTTGGTGCTCCGCCGCACGCGAGCGAATGCTTTCGCCGCTTGTTCCGCGTTCATCAAGCGAGCCTGGATGGTCCTGTTCAACAGGTCTGCGCGGTAAGCAAAATACGCAACGAGAGACGCACCGATCGGTGTTGGGCTTCCATCCTTCTCTACGACGTGTGCGGTTCCGAGGTCGAGTTCCCCAAGCGCCTTCACAATAACGGCGAGATCCGGCACAAGGATCTGACCGGTGCCGCGCGCCGTGTACCCGACGTGCTGGCTGATCGTCCGTATGTTTGCCCAGAAGTGGGTGGGTTGATTCAGGAAGCGGGGATCGGCTTTCACCGGGAATCCCCCTCGAGTCGTTCGACGAAGTCAGCGAGTGAGACGCCTACGGCGGAGCAAATCTCTCGCAGTTCCAAAAGGTCCAGCCGGCGCTCTCCGGATTCGCACCGGCTCACGAATGACTGGGGCTCCCCTAGCTTCCGCGCCAAGTCGCCTTGGCGTAAGCCCGCCTCGACGCGAATCTGCCGCAAGAGCGACAGGAACCGCTTTTTCTTCGTTAGCTTGGCTCGCAGTGCCATTGAAAAAGACGTTAAGGCCTCTTGACCAGTATGCAAAAATAGCATATGCTTTACGAAATGACCCAACTTGCCCGCAGCCGCCCAGCACATTCGCGACGTTATGATGCTCCCGCGCAGACGCTGTTATTCGAAGAAACCCCCGGTGTTGACGTGGCCCCGTTTACCACGGGCCTCCTCAAATGGGTCGGCAACAAGCAGCGGATGGCCCACCAGATCGTTTCATATTTCCCAAACGATTTCCGTACGTACTTCGAGCCGTTCTTGGGCAGTGCCGCCGTGCTTGGCACTCTGCAGCCCAAGCGAGCGATCGGGTCGGACACTTTCGCGCCGCTCGTCGAAATCTGGCAGACCCTCCACGCCGATCCATTAAAGCTCAAGCGCTGGTACGCTGAGCGATACAACCGCATGACCGGAGGGCAGAAGGTCAAAGAGTACGAACGCATTAAGGAGTCGTACAATAAGAAGCCGAACGGGGCTGACCTGCTTTTCTTGTGTCGATCCTGCTACGCGGGCGTAGTTCGGTTCCGTCAAGCCGACGGCTACATGTCCACGCCGTGCGGCCCTCATAAACCCGTGTCACCAGAGTCGTTCGCGAAGCGTGTGGACGAGTGGCACCGACGGACTCAAGGTGCGGAGTTCCAGCGACTGGACTACCGGCAAGCTTTTGCGCTCGCCAGGCCCGGCGATCTGATCTACTGCGACCCGCCGTACACCCATAGCCAGGGCATCCTCTACGGGGCGCAGCGCTTTCGCCTCTACCAGTTGCTTCGTGCTATTGCCGAATGCAAAGCCCGCGGTATCTACGTCGCCCTGAGCATCGACGGGACGAAGCGATCGGGCGACCATATCTGTGATCTACCTATTCCGAAGGGGCTCTTCCAGCGCGAGGTTTTCATCAACTGTGGGCGATCGATGCTTCGGCGATTGCAGATGGCCGGGCGGACCCTTGAGAGAGAGGTCGTGGCGGATCGGTTGCTTCTGACCTATTAGGCCCGCGAAAGTGAAATAAGCTGTGCCAGCCATCAGATCGACTACCCGGGCTGCGAAGGGACCAGCTGCTGCGCCGAAGGCCACCGTCGGCAAGCCGAAGACGCCACCCGCCACGACAAATGGTGCCGCATGATGTACCAGCCGGCGCGCTCCGCTTTCGCTTTGGATTGATCTGATGCGGCCGAAACGAATCAATGCGGATAAGCCGTACCTCTGGAAAGCCGACATCGCGGCCTCCGTTGATCAGTTCAACAGGTGGTTCATGCAATTTGCACCCATTGCCTTCCGATCGACGCGCGTCGAAACCACTGAAGAAGTCAAGTCGGCATTGCTCACCACTGCCGACCTTCGTAACGTCAATCCTGCCACCCTCAAGCAAACCCCGGGCGCGTTGCCCACGCTTCGGATGTGTACCGCTCCCCCCTTGGCGGTTGATCGACTTGTCGGTTTGTCAGGCGCGAGCAAATCCCTCATCGGCTCCATGGAAGAAGGAAAACTGGCCTCGCGCATGAAGGCGGAACTGCTTGATGAGAACTTGACCAAGGTCTGTCGAGTCCTGGTCAAGCTGCTCGATCGTGATATCTTTCCCTGGCTGGACGCCGGCAAGACCCCCACTGAACACGAGCGAGACCGCGCTTCGACCATCATCGCTGATCGTCGTTGCAGTGCAGTAGCGAATCCCATCGTTCGAAATGCTCAGGAGAAGCGCCAACTCAAGATGATCGGCGAGTGGCTCGGAGCACGCGGTTACCAAAAGAAGGCGCACCCAGTTGGAAAGCCGCTGACCGAGATGGAACCCGGGACGTACGCCTTCCGCATGAATCTCCCTGTCGGCAAGGCGCTGAAGGTCAACATTCCTGTTGACGTGGTTATCCAGCCCAAGAAGTCCAGGAGGCATCGGCTGCCGACCTTGATCGAAGCAAAATCGGCTGGCGACTTCACCAACACGAACAAACGTCGCAAGGAAGAGGCGACGAAGATCCACCAACTCCAGGCGACTTATGGAACGAAGGTTCCGTTCGTCTTGTTCCTCTGTGGTTACTTCGGAAGTGACTACCTTGGCTATGAGGCTGCCGAAGGATTGGATTGGGTGTGCGAGCATCGCATTGATGACCTCACGAAATTGGGCCTGTAGGGCACATGATCGCGCAGCGTGAAACATCAATTGAGGGCCGCCGGCAAACGGTCCAAGCTTCGATCGACGCAACAAAGCCATCGGGGGAGCGTAACCGCCTCGGGCAGTTCGCGACGCCGAACGTGCTCGCCCTTGAGATCGTTCGTTATGTAGATTCGCTTCTCGAGCCGGGCACGCGAGACATTCGCGTCGCCGACCCGGCCATCGGCACCGGCAGCTTCTTTTCCGCAGCACTAAGTGTATTCGGTCGCAGGCGCATCAAGAGCGCCTTGGGCGTTGAGATCGACCCGGTGTTTTGCGACGCGGCGCACAGCCTGTGGGGCAAGTCGGGGCTTGAAGTCATCCGCGGCGACTTCACCCGCATCGTCGCAAGCGGCGCGTGTCCACCGCGCCCCAACCTCGTGTTGGCGAACCCGCCGTACGTGCGGCACCATCATTTGGACCGCGCCCAGAAGGAACGCCTTCAGCGCCTCACCCAAGGCATGACCGGTGTCGAGGTAAACGGCCTTTCCGGTCTGTACGTCTACTTCCTGTTGCTGGTAACGGGTTGGATGGAAGACGGCGGCCATGCGGCATGGTTGGTCCCCTCGGAATTCATGGATGTCAACTACGGCACCGAGCTTAGACGCTATCTTTGTGATCGTGTAACTCTAATCCGCGCTCATCGATTCGACCCGAACGAGGTTCAGTTTGCCGACGCGCTTGTGTCGTCGGTCGTTCTCGTTTTTCAGAAAGCGCCTCCGCCGCTGGATCATGCCGTCGAGTTCAGTTTCGGCGGTACAATCGCCGAACCCCGCGCGTGCGAGCGGATCTCATCGCAGACATTGCGTGCTTCTCGCAAGTGGACGATCTACCCGGCTCATTCACACAACGACCGCCATATCTCTTGCGATAACGGTGAACCGACGTTGGGCGACTTTTTCCGCATTCAACGTGGGATCGCCACCGGGAACAACGAGTTCTTCATTCTTGAGCGTGCCGACGCAAGACGTCGGAAGCTCCCGAGTCGTTACTTGCGCCCTATCCTGCCGAGTCCGCGGCACATGCGACTGACGGTCATCGAGTCTGACCATGACGGCTATCCCCTGATCGACCGACAGCTCTGCGTCATCGACTGTGACTTGCCGGAGCATGCTCTCGAGGCCCGCTACCCCACCCTCTGGGAATACCTGAATACGGCCACTCTGCTGGGAGTCCGTGATGGATACCTTGTCAGTAAGCGATGCCCGTGGTACAAGCAGGAACATCGCGAGCCAGCCCCGTTCCTCTGTACATATATGGGGCGAGGCACCCACGAGAAGCAGCCGTTCCGCTTCATCCTGAACCGATCCAAGGCGATCGGAACGAACCTCTATCTCATGCTCTACCCCCGACGAGCCCTCGCGAAGATGTTCCGCAGGTACCCGAACCGCGCCGCGCACGTCCATGAACTGCTGAGCCGCATAACCGGCCGCGAACTTCGCGGTGAAGGCCGCGTTTACGGCGGCGGACTACACAAGATCGAACCGAGCGAATTGGGTCGCATCTCCGCCCAGCAGTTCATCAAGCGATGGCCCGAGTTGGAGATTCCAGCGAGGTGCGAAACTCCTTTCCTGTTCGAGTGAATCGACTCATCCGTTCATCCACTTCTCCCAATCTATCCGCAGCAGAGGCGCAATATCTACAGTTGGAATCGTCTTCCTTCCAGCGCGGGCATACGCTTCAACCCGGTGTCGCCCATCGACGAACTTGTCGCCGTCGAAAATGACCGGATCGAGATCACCTACGATGCTAAGCCTCTCCTGGAGCTTCCTGACGGCTATCTCGGAAAACGCGCGCGAGGCGACTTGTTTGAGGAGCGGGGCAATGGGCCTGTCCAAGACCGAGACCTTGATCGGCTCGATCACACCGACCAAGACCTCGCGCAGGTCGAAGTGGACATCCCTCGGATGCTACGCCCTCCGGAAGGCCGCCGCAACCGATGGGTTCGTCGCCGAGTACTTTCGACAAGGTCGGCAAGAAGGTCACGTGGCAGAAGCTCGCAGAGGGCTTTGCCGACCACGTCTTCCGCTTCCAAGTCCTCGACGAGGCCTCCCCCACGGCCGCGACTGGCAGGACGAGCTCCGCGACATCCTCGCCGCCGGCGATTGACCTGTGCCTGCACGGCTAACGTTCCCCGCACGCCCAAGATGCCGCGCTCGCTCGAATTCCCAAACCAAGCGATCACCCCGCGCGTTCTCTCTGTAGAAAGAGAGGATCCGCCCATGCCCAAAGTCGTCTCCGAAAAGCAGCGTCTGGCCAACTGCCGCAACGCCCGGCAATCCACCGGCCCCACAACCCCCGAGGGCAAGGCCCGCTCCGCACGCAACAGCCTCAAACACGGCCTCCTCGCCCGGGACGTCGTTCTCACCGGCGGCGACGTCCCCGAATGCCGCGAAGACTTCGACGCACTCCTCGCCGACCTCATCGCTGAGTTGCAGCCCCGCACTCTCATCGAGGAAACCCTCGTCGAGCGCATCGCCACCGGTTATTGGCGACTTCGCCGTGCCCAACGCTTCGAAGTCGGTGCCATCCGGAATGTCGCCGAGACCCCTGACCCCGACGCCCAAGCCCTTCAAGCCCTTCGAGATAAGCTCGAAGCCACTCGGCAACAGCTCTCCGCAGACCGCCGCTTCGTCGAACTCCTGGACAAGCCGGTGCACCAGTTGACCGAGCAGGAGCGCCCGGAGCTGGAGCGGTTGCTCAAGGCAAGCGGGCTGCGGGAATTCGACGACCGCCGCACGCACAAACAAGTCGTGCGTCGGCGTCTCCCCCAGACCATCGCCCAACTGCAAGCCAACGTCCACGCCCTCAGCGCCGAGCTCGAAACCGCCCAGCGAGATGCCGTCCTTCGCCGCGCCCGCCGCTCCCTGGTCACCGCCCTTCCCGACAAGGACGCCCTTCTCAAAGTCGTCCGCTACGAGAACATGCTCGATCGCCAGATCCACCGCGCCCTCGCCGAGCTCCGCCGACTCCGACAGATGCCACTACGCGACACTCCAGAAAAAACGTACTCGCAAAACGAACCCATTTGAAAGCCGTGATGGACATAGCCAAGCAATACCGTCGTGCGCCGTTCATCCCGTCAATTGTCATTCGGCAAATTACGCCTATACTGTGCGACCGGGAAATCATGGCCGCACGAGTGATTGACGGCGGGGCGTTGGCGGAGCGGATCAAGCGGGAGACCACCGCGGCGGTTCGCGCATTGGCTGCGGAGGGGGTGGCCGTCAACCTCGCGGCCGTCATGGTGGGCGATCCCAGCGCCGGTGAGATCTATGCCCGCTCGCAGGCCCGCCGGTGCCAGGAGGTTGGCATTTCGTATCGCCTCCACACCGTGAGCGCCGCGGCCAAGGACCCCGACCTGCGCTCGCTCATTCGCGACCTCAACGATGATCCCGCGGTGACCGGGATCATGCTTAATCTGCCGCTGCCGCCGGGCTTCGACACCCCCGCCGCCCAGTACTGCATCGACCCCTACAAGGACGTGGAGGGCGTCAACCCCTCCAACATCGGCTTGCTGTTCTATGATACGCCCATCGTCGCCCCGTGTACGGCCCTGGCGGTAATGGAGATTCTCAAGCAGGCCGCGGTCGAGCCCCGCGGGCTGCACGCCGTGGTCGTGGGGCAAGGGCCCATCGCTGGACGACCCGTCTCCTTGTTTCTCTTGCAGAAAATGGCCACGGTGACCAACTGCCACATCGCCACACGGGACTTGTACGAGCACACCCGGCGGGCCGATCTGTTGATCGTGGCCGTCGGCAAACCGGCGATGATCCGCGCCGAACACGTCAAATCCGGCGCGGTGATCATCGACGTGGGCATCAACACCATCGATAGCAGCGGCGGCTCGCGGAAGGTCGTCGGTGATGTCGCCTATGAGGAAGTGAAGGAAATCGCGGGAGTCATTACCCCCGTACCCGGCGGCGTGGGGCCGGTGACGGTGGCCATTCTGCTCCGCAGCGCCGTGCAAGCGGCGAGGCAGCAACGGGCTACGCCGAGGCGTTTGAGCGGATAGCGACAAAGGTGAGTGAGATGGAAGCATTCACGGAGGTCGAGGTTCGGGTGCTGGGCGTGCTGATCGAGAAAGCGCTCACGTCGCCGAGCGCATACCCCCTGACCATCAACGCCCTCGTGACGGGTGCGAATCAGCTCCAGAATCGCGACCCGGTGGTGGGCTACAGCGAATCGGAAGTCTCGTCGGCCTTGCGCAGCCTGGAACGCAGGGGCTTGGTGGCGCAATCCCCGCCGTCGCCGGGGGCGCGAGCGGTGCGCTTCGAGCATCACCTCGTCGAGCAACTGCAATGGGACCGCCGCGAACAGGCGGTGATGGCCGAGCTCATGCTCCGCGGGCGGCAGACGGCCGGCGAACTGCGGGCCAGGGCTTCTCGCATGACGACTTTGCCCGACTTGCAGTCGATTGTCTCGGCTCTCGAATCGCTCAAGGGCCGCGCAACCCCTTTTGTTGAGGAATTGCCGCGTGAGCCCGGCCGATCCGCGAACCGCTTCCGGCACTTGCTGGGCGGCGAGCCGGTCGGCCTCGACGCCGAAGCGCCCGCTGCGCCTTCGCTGGAGGCACGGGTTGCCCGGCTGGAAGCGGACGTGGCCGAGCTAAAGGCGGCGATCGCCGCCCGACCGAGCAATGCATGAGAAGCCTCGACGCACACGTCCCCAGGTCGGTATAATCCCCAGAAGCCGATGAGGTCCGACAGTTCGTCGGCCGCGGCTTTTGGAGAGCACGCCATGTTTCGACCCTTCCAGGATCCGCAGGTTTCGCTGGGCGCCTTGCAGGACGAGATGAACCGCTTGTTCGAGCGCGTCTGGCACGGGGGGTTCTCGACCCGGCCCTTCAACGGCCAGCCCTGGGCCCCGCCCGTCGACCTATTCGAGTTCGAGGACCGTTACACTGTCTTCGCCGAGATTCCCGGCGTCGTGCCCGAGACCGTCGAGGTCACCTGCCTGGGCAACTCCCTGACCATACGCGGCGAAAAACGCCGACCCACGGACATCAAGCAGGAAACGTCGCGACTTCATGAACGCCGCTTCGGCAGCTTCTGTCGCACCGTCGATTTGGCGGGGGAGGTGGATTGCGAGCGGGCCTCGGCCAAGTTCCAAAACGGCATTCTGGAAGTGACCGTACCCAAGTCCGCCGCCAGCCGACCCAAGAACATCCGCGTCAAAGTCGAGGAGGACGACACGAAGACAACCACGAAGCCACGAAGCCCTGCGGCCTAGCGCGGGGAGGCGAGGGTGAGGGCGACCAAGGCGGGAGCCCGAACGCCGAGCCGTTGGAGATCTGCCGGAGCATGACATCCACCTCCACGGTCACGCGGTTGCCCGCGGGCTCATTCTCTCCACCAGGACCGAAGATGCTGAACCGCTCTCGCAAGTTCTCGATGATGAATTTGCCGGTGAGCTGAAGGATGATCGAACCGTCCTCGCCGCGGCGCGGTTCGATGGTGCCGGCCACGGCCAGCGGAATCGCAACGCCCTTCAATTTGAGGCCGCCGTGCAACGTGACTGCCGTGGGTTCGCCGACCCGCAGGCAGGCGGCTTTGCCCTCGATGGAGTTCAGCCGAAATGTCGAGGCAGGGAATCGTCCGCCCTCCAGCATCTCCACGTTGTTGCGAACGTTCGCGTCGAGGTCCGCGTCGCCCATGGTGAGGTCGAAGATGCTCACCGAAAATGATCCTCTCGCCCCGTCGAGACACAGATCGTCTCGCAGCCGGAGCTCCCCGGTCATGCGTTGAAACTCGCCGGCATAGTCGTCGACTGGCGGAGCGAATGCGAAGTGCACCGGTGGCGGCTGCGCGGTTCCCTGCGGCGCAACGACCCAAGTTCGAAACTCGCGGCGAGGAAACTCCTCCGCCGCCGGGCCGGGCCGCTGACAGCCGAACGCCAAGAGCAAAACGACGGCAGCGAGGCGCCTAGCGTCCATGGCCTTATAATCTCCGCCGATGCAGACGCCGCCTCAACCGAGAATCGGGCAGCGCGTGTATATCGCTCCGACCGCATACGTCGCCGGCGAAGTCGTACTCGGCGATGACGTCACCATCATGCACCACGTCATGATCCGCGGGGACATCGCCCCCATCCGCATCGGCGCTCGCGTGAATGTACAGGATGGGAGCATCCTACACACGCCGCGCGGTGTCCCCCTGGACATCGAAGATGATGTCGGGATCGGGCATCGGGCGGTGGTCCACTGCCGCCGCGTAGGGCGTCGCACCCTGATCGGGATCGGGGCGATCGTGCTCGACGACTGCGAGATCGGCAGCCAGTGCGTCATCGCAGCCGGCGCGGTGCTCTCGCCCAAGACCATCATCGCCGATGGATCGGTGGTCATGGGCGTTCCCGGCCGGGTGATTCGAAGCGTCACCGAACGTGACCTTCAGATGATCGACCACGTGGTGGAAAGCTACCTCGAGCTTGGCCGATTGCACGCCGAGGGGCTATTCCCGAATGTGGCCGCTTCCCATCGCGCGAGGCCGTCGGCCAGCGCCACCCGCGGCACGTAGCCGAGGTCGCGCCGCGCCGCGGAGATGTCGAAGTAATGCGACTTCGCCAGTTGCAGGGCGACGAAGCGCGTCATCGGAGGCTCGCCACGCAGCCGCAGCCCTGCGTACGCACACTCCAGCAGCCTTCCCACGGTATACGCGGCTCGCAGGGAGATCGGCCGGCGCACGACGGGTAGACCGGCGCGCCCAAGCAGCTCATTGATCCACGCCCAGAGCGTCACCGGCTCGTCATTGCTGATGAAGTACGCTTTCCCGCCGCAAGGCGAGTCGGCGCCAAGACGCTCGGCGGCGTCGAGATGCGCCTGGGCCGCGTTGTCGATGTACGTCAGATCGACGCGGTTCTGTCCGCTGCCGACTTGCCGCAGTCGGCCTCGGCGGGCGCGTTCGATGATTCGCGGCAGCAAATGCGGGTCGCCGGGCCCAAACAGCAGGTGCGGTCGAATCGCCACGGTCGACAAGTCCCGCCCGTGAGCGTCGAGAACCATCCGCTCAGCAGCGGCTTTGGTCGCGGCATAGTGACACAGAAAGTGGGGCGCGTACGGCTGCGACTCGTTGACGCCGCACAGGTCGCGGCCGGCGAACACCACGCTCGGCGTGCTTGTGTAGACCAGCTTGGGCACACCGCCGAGGCGACAGGCCTCGATCACGTTCCGCGTTCCATCGACGTTGACGGCGTGGAATTCGCGCTTCGGCCCCCACACGCCCGCCTTGGCCGCCGTGTGGAAGACGGCGTCCATAGCCTCACACGCGCTGCAAATAGCGCTCGGCGCTCGGATGTCGGCACGAACAAAACGCACTCCGAGCGATGCAAGGTGCGGATACTCTCCGCGTCCGAGGACGGTGACGGCGTGGCCCGCGTCGCAAAGGGCGCGGACGATCGCGCTTCCCAGGAACCCTCCCCCGCCGGTGACCAGCGCCTTCATCCGCGCAGCTTGGGTCCCTCGCCGCGCGCCGTCAAGCACGACGACGGCGTGTGCAAGCGCGCCTTGGCGTGGTAAGCTCCGTAACTGAGGTAGCTCGCATGACGCCAACCACGATCGTCAGCCCGCAGCGGCGAGCGCTCAACCCGGTCCTCTCCGACGACCCCATGATCGAAACGGACGGGCGGGCGGTCGACGTCTTCTATACCGCGTCGGCGCAGCGCATCGACCGTCATATGGGGTTCATCATCGCCGCCGCAGCCGGCTTGTTCCTACTCGCCGCGTGGACCGTTCAACGATTCGCCGGGCCCGCCCCGCTTTTCTGGCTGTTTACGTTGTTTGCGTTCGCCATCGCGGGCGTTCCCGCCGCCCAGACGGTCTGGTCCAAGCTCAAGCGCCTACGCATCGACATCGACCTGCTCATGCTGCTGGGCGCCGGGCTGGCCGCGTGGATCGGCAGCCCTTTCGAAGGCGCCCTCCTGTTGTTCTTGTTCGCGCTCTCCGGAGCGTTGGAGGAATTCGCCCTACGGCGCACGCAGTCGGCCATCATCGCCCTTCGCGAGCTAGCTCCGAAGTTCGCGATGGTCCTGGACGAGTGCGGATCGCGGCGAGTGCCGCTGCGGCAGGTGCCCATAGGCGGGCGAATCCTCATCCGCCCCGGCGAGAAAGTGCCGCTCGATGGCACCGTCGAGGGCGGGCAGTCCTCCGTCGATGAGTCGGCCATCACCGGCGAGTCCATTCCCCGGGACTGCGCTGCGGGCGATACGGTGCTCGCCGGGACGCAGAACCTCAACGGCCGCCTGGAAGTGCGGGTCACCAAGTTGGTCGCGGACACGACCCTGGCGCGGATTGTTCATCTCGTCACCGAGGCCCGCCATCATCCGGCCCGCGCCCAGCGCCTCATCGATCGAATCGGGCCCACCTATTCACTTTCCGTGATCGCCGCCGCCTTCGTGGTAGCGACGTTCAACGCAGCCATCGGGCTGCCCGCCAAGGAGTCCGCACGGCGAGGGATCGCCGTATTGATCGTGGCCAGCCCGTGCGCCTTGATCATCGCCACGCCCGTGGCGTACCTCGCCGCCATCGCCGCGTCGGCTCGTCGTGGCGTACTCGTGAAAGGCGGAGCCCATTTGGAAGTTGTCGCTCGTGCCGCCGCGGTCGCCTTCGACAAGACGGGCACGCTCACCACCGGTCGCGTCCGCCTCACCGACGTGGACGTGCGCGACGGCATCTCCGAACAGGAAGCGCTTCGGATCGCCGGTGCGATCGAGCGTTCCAGCAACCATCCCCTGGCCGATGCGGTCAGCCGCGCGCTGCACGATCGGCATTTGCAACCGGCGAACGTAGTTGACTATCGATCCATTCCCGGCGAAGGCGCGCTCGCCCGCGTGGATGGCCGGTCGGCCTGGATCGGGCGACCCGAAGTGCTGTCCACGCGCGTAGCCAATCATGACCTGGCGGAGGCTGCCGCCCGCGCCGAGCGCTTCCGTCAGGAGGGGAAGACGGCCTCCGCCATGGTGATCGACGGCAAGGTCGCCTTCCTGGCGTTCTCCGACACGCTCCGCGAGCGGGCGGTCGAGTGCGTCAAGCGGCTGCGACTACAGGGCGTGCGTTGGATCGCCATGCTCACCGGCGACCACGAGCTGGTGGCGGCCAAAGTGGCCCACGAACTGAAGCTCGATGGCTACCTCGCCCAGCTCGCGCCTGAGGACAAGCTGTCGGCCGTGGAGAAGCTTCGCGAAAAGTATGGCGAAGTGGTCGTAGTCGGCGACGGCATCAACGATGCGCCCGCCTTGGCGCATGCCGACGTGGGAATCGCCATGGGCGCTCGCGGCGCCGACGTGGCCATGGGCGCAGCCGACATCGTGCTGATGAACGATCGCATCGACGACGTGGCCTGGCTGCACGCCCACGCCCGGCGTACGGCGACGATCGTCCGCCAGAACCTGACCCTGGCGATCGCAGTCATCGCCGTGCTCAGCGTGTTTGCGTCAATCGGGAACATTCCGTTGCCCTTCGCCGTCGTGGGTCACGAAGGCAGCACCGTGCTCGTGGCGCTGAATGCCTTGAGACTGCTGCGCTCAAGCGAGCGTCGACACGCGCCGATCGCCTCGTGCGGACGAGCCGCAACTAGGCAGCGGCGGCTTTGGGTGGATGCTTCTTGGCGAGCTCGACGAGCACGTCGAAGTCCGCCGGGGAGGAGATGGCGATCTCGCTGAGCACTTTGCGGTCTAGCTCCACGCCGGCGGCGGCGAGGCCGTAGATGAAGCGGCTATAGGCCAGGCCGCGCGTGCGGCAGGCGGCCGTGAGCCGCGTGATCCACAGGGCGCGAAACTCTCGCTTGCGTCGCCGCCGATCCCGATAGGCGTTCACGCCCGCTCGGACGATGGCCTCGCGGCCTAGCCGCCAACGCTTCCCGGCCGCCCCGCGAAATCCCTTGGCGCCCTTGAGAATCCGTTTCTTTCTGCGGTGCGTGGCCGCACCGTGTGTTGCTCGTCCCATGGTCGATTATGCCTTTCCGCCGACCGCCAACCGGATGGCGTGCTGAACCGTGCCCTTGAGCACCCGCAACTTGCGCAGCGCGCGGCGGCGGTTGCCGCTCTTGGTGCTCATCAGGTGCCCGGCGTTCGCGCGCTTGTACTTCACCTTGCCGGTCGCCGTGATGCGAATCCGCTTTTTCAGCCCTTTGTGCGTCTTGTGTTTCACTCTCGCCATCAGCGCCTCACCTTCAAGTCTACGGTCGAAGACCTGTGAGTATAGCCTGGAGCAGCCGCCCTGCAACCCCGTCTCCGAGGGAGGGAAAGCATGCGGAACGGCCTCCCTGCGCTCGTCGAAAAGTGTCGGCCGGGCGTCGCCGATTGACGACGCCCGCCCGGTCCCTACGATGCGGCACCAAGCGGGCCTTGCGATCGTGACCCGGCGCGGATCAACGAGCACATGGGCCTGCTGCGACCCTGCCGAGTGAGTTGGTTTTTGAGCCTGCGGCGGCGCGCCGGCGGTCAAAACTGGGACCCGAGATGTTCATGCTCCAGCCGGCTGTCGCAGCGTGGTTGGTGTTCACTTGCGTCTCGCCAGGCGCGGAGCCCGCGGCGACGGATTCCTCATCCAGCCCGTCGCCGATGACGGAGCCGATCGCACTTAATGCCCCACTTATCGATACGGAACAACAGCCGCCCGCCGGTGCGGCCGGGGAGAGTGTACCCGTTCCCACGGACCGCCTTCGCTGGCACGTGCCCGATCCCGACGCTGACCGCCAGGCGGCGCTCGACCGGTTGGCGAGGGTCCAACAAGAGGGCGACAGGTCCGCCGCCGCGCAAATCCGCCGCACGCTCGAACGAGTCGACGCCATACGCCGTGAAAAGCAGATTCGCTTGACGCTGGAGGAGGCCCTGCGCCGGACCCTGGAGAACAGCTACGCCATCCAGGTGATCAGTTACAATCCCGCGATCGAGACCACCCGCGTCGTCGAGGCCGAGGCCGCCTTCGATGCCAGCTTCTTCACCAACATCGTCAAGAACAAGATCGACCGCCCCTCCGGCAACGAGCTGCAATCCACGGACGTGGACTTTTTCACCTCCAGCTACGGCATTCGCAAGCTGCTGCCTTCGGGTATGTCGGTGAGCACCGCCTATGAGCTGAACCGCACCAAGTCCGCAATCTCCTTTCAGCAGATCAACCCCGAGTACACGAGCAACTTCATCTTCGAGATGCGCCAGCCGCTGCTCCGTGGCTTCGGCATCGACTACAACCGGTCGATCATCATGCTCGCCCAAAACGACCGCCGCATTGGGGATCACGCCTTCCGCCGCCAAGTCCGGGACACGCTGCGGCAGGTCGAGGAATTGTACTGGCGCTTGCTGCAGGCTCGCCGCGATATTGTGATCACCGCCCGCCTGCTCTCGGAATTCGAGAACATCTTCGATTTCCTGGACGCCCGGAAGGAATTCGACATCACCCCCGTCCAGCTCGCCGCCACCAGGGCCAACCTCGAGGAAGCCAAATTCGACTTCGTTCGTCGCCGCGCGGCCGTGTTCGACGCCGAGGACCGGCTCACCGCGGCGATGAACTGGGACGAGGTCAACTTGGCCGACGACATCGAGATCATTCCGGAGGATGCCCCGAAAATGGCCCGCATCGTCGTGGACCGCCTGGCCGAGGTGCAGACGGCGCTGGACCACCGGCCGGAGATCAAGGAGCAAGAGATTCGCGTAGAGAGCGCCAAGATCGCCGTCGGCCGGGCCAAGAACGAGGAGCTGCCCCGCTTCGACCTCACCTTCCGCCAGACCTACGACGGCCTGGCCGGCAACGCCGACAAGTCCTTCGACGAGCTGACGCGGGGCAATTTCATCGAGTACTTCATCGGCGTGGAATTCGAAGTGCCCATCGGCAACCGCGGTCCCAAGGCGGCGCACAAGCGGTCCGTGCTGCAACATGCCCAGGCCGTCGCCGCCCTCAAGCAGGTCTTCGAGGAGGTGATCCTCGACGTGAACGTCGCCGCGCGGGCCTTAACCACGTCGTACGATCAGATTCTTCCCAGCTTCGAGGCCGCCGAAGCCCGCGAACGCGAAGTGAACCTCGCCGTCGCCCGCGCCGAACGCAAGGACTACAACACTCTCAGCAACGAACTCGGCGCCCGCCAGAGCCTGGCCGGCGCTCGCCGCGCCATGCTCATCTCCATGATCGAATACAACGTGGCCATCATCGACCTCGAACGCGCCAAGGGCACCCTCCTCACCTACAACAACGTCATCATCCCCGAAGAAGTGCCGTGACCCCCGTCTCCCCCCGGCCAGCGATCCGCCGCACTCCGGGCAGACCGCCCCGGTGAGACCGCGCAGGTTGTAGGCGCAGTTCTGGCAGAACAGGTCCTCGGCAATCTCCGGCAGCCCCGATGGGTCGGTGAAGACGCCTCGGTCATGCCTCCGCTTCTCCGCGCCGATCGTCCTCCGTATTCCTACGTCGCCTCGTGCCTACGTGGCTTCGTCGCTGCATTGATCCCCGCTCCGATCCACAGGCCCTCGCCTGCGGCCGCCAAGAGCATCGCCGGAACCACCCCATAGGCAAACAACGTCCACGCCTCCATGGCGGACAGCGGCGTCGTGCCCCGCGCGATGGCGATCCCCAGGGCCAGGGCGATCGCCGGTGGCTCGAGCAGATTGAGGGCGATCCCCACGCGAAACGCCCGGAGCCTGGCTCCGCTTGGGTTCGTGGCGCTGGGGGCGCTAAAGCCCCACGTACACTGCCCGATGACACGGAGGGCAATGCCCAGGCTGACGCCCAACGAGGCAGCCCCGGCAATCGCGGCAGCGGGCCATTCGCCGATCGCGACCAAGAGCCCCAGAATCGCGATGTTGTTGAGGAAGATGAACGTGGAGCGCCGCGCCCACGATGGGTGAATCACCAGCGGCCGGACGACGCTGCCGATCCACCACGCGATCCAGCGGACGATCAGCCACGATCGGTAGCGACCGATGAGCCAGCCGGCCCAGGTCCCGAGCAGGGCCAAGGCGGTGCCAAATGTGATCCCCGGCCATAACCAGGCAAGTGCTGCCGACACCGCCACTCCACCTCCCCACCGCGATCCGATGTTATGTAGCGGTGCCCCTTGTGGGTGACGCGAAGGCAGCCCGCCGTTAAAGTCTGAGCATCGGCGACCGGCTCGAATCGAACAAGCGGCGAGTTTCGCGGCCTTGCTCACCCACCCAGCCAGCTTCCAGGTGCGGCGCATCGCCCCAGACGCGGCAGATCGCCCGCACGCCCTCCATCTGGCGCTGGAAGCCCCAGCGGCGGTGCCAGGCGGGCCCGTCGATCCTCGGGTCGCGAGCCTCCTCGCCGACGCGGAGCGGCGCTGCTTGCGAACCGACCTTCTCTGCGGAGTCTACAACCGCGGGCTGCTCCGAAGCGCCGCTCTCGCGGTGGAGTCTCCCGGGCGCGCCGCCCTCGTTTTTCTGCCCGACCCCCAAGCAGCGGGGATCTCCATAGAAGCTGCGGCCGCAGCCCTCTCCAGCCTTCAAGCCGAGGCCTGGGCGCGGTCTAACCTATTGCTGCAACTGTTGTTACCGCGCGGCGCCGTCGGCCAAGCTCAGGCCGCGGCTGCGGCTGGATTCCGACGGCTGACCCGTCTTCTCTACCTGCGCCGCGCGTCGACGGCCCCGCCACCCTCATTCTCCAACCGAAGAAGGCTCCAATGGCTCTCCTACTCTGCCGCAACCCACTCCATTTTCCTTGAAGCCATGCGCCGCACGTACGCGCAAAGTATGGACTGCCCGGAGCTTACGACGATCCGCCCCGTCGAAGACGCTTTGGCGAGCCACAAGGCCGCCGGCGACTTCGACCCCCACCTCTGGTCGGTCGTTCTGCACGAGAACCGGCCGGCTGCGGTGCTTCTTTTGAGCCCCATCGGAGAGCACTCGGCGTTCGAGATCGTGTACATGGGCGTTGCGCAAGTCATGCGGGGAACGGGGGTTGCGCACTCCTTGATGGCCCGCGCGGTGGGCCTCGCTGGGCAGGTGAGTGCCAAGCGATTGGCACCTGGATTCGACCTGGCCCTGGCCGTGGACGAGCGAAATGTGCCCGCGCGGCGGCTCTACAGCCGGTGGGGATTTGAATCCGTCGGCCTGCGCGATGCGTGGATCGCAACCTTCCCATTGACAAGTACTTGAGAACATTTCGAATCCCCACGGCTGCCCCAGCGGCGAATGCCGGACTTGCCGGCGTGGCGCCGTGAGAAAAAATTTCATTTTGATCTAACCCCTTATTTGGCGAGAGTTCCCGACTACCTCGTCGAGCAAGCGCGAACTTTCTTATTGACGCGACCTGACGACGGAGTTATTCTGCCTGCTGGCATCAGGTTAAGCCATCGTTAGCGGGTCGTGAATTGCCGACCGCCTGATGTCCAAGTTTTCTTTTTCGATCGTGTTGTAACGGACGGCGGTACCCATCGCTGGATGGGCGAGGGTTCCTTTGCGTAAAGGAGCTGGCGGTGTTCAAGTGCGCGCAAGATTGCGTCCCGATGATCGAATCGCGTATCGCCGAGAAACTCGGTCCTCAGCGGTACAACGTGTGGTTCAAGAACGCCACGGAGCTTTCCTTCACCGATCAGTATCTGCGGATCAGCGCCCCCAACCACTTCGTCAGCGAGTGGATTGAGCGGCACTTCTCGACCACCATCGCGGAGGCCGTCCGCGAAGTCACCAGCGGTGATTACACGCTGAGCTTCGCCATCGACGCCGCCCTGGCCAAGAACCTCAGCAAGAAGCAGCCCGACCGGCAGATGGAGTTCATGGTCAACAACCCGGACCGCGTCGCCCGCGAGCAGCTCCGGGCCGGCTTTCTTCCCGCTGAGCCGCTGCTCAAGGGTCGCTTCGCGGACTTCGTCGTAGGCTCGTCGAACCGCTTCGCTTACGCCGCGGCGATGAGCGTTGCGGAGAGCCCCTCGCGACAATACAACCCGCTCTTCATTCACGGAGGGTGCGGGCTGGGCAAGACCCACCTGCTGCAAGCCGTTTGCAACGCCCTCAAGGAGAAGCACCCGCAGCTTCGCTGGCGGTACGTCTCCGGCGAGGAATTCACCAACGATTACGTGTACGCCATCCGCGCCCGGGAGATGGACGCTTTTCACGCCCGCTATCGAAACCTCGACGCGTTGGTCATCGACGACGTACACTTTCTGGCCAACAAACGGGCCACACAGGAAGGCTTCCTGCACACTTTCAACGCTATCGACGCCGCGGGCAAGCAGGTCGTCCTCGCGTCGGACGCGCACCCCAAGATGATCGGGCACTTTTCCGAGTCCTTAGTCAGCAGGTTCCTTCAGGGGATGGTCGCCCGCGTCGAATCGCCCGATGTCGAGGTTCGCATCGGCGTGCTGCGTCGCCGGGCGGAGAAGCTCCAGGCGTCGGTCAGCGACGCGGTGCTGCGGCACATCGCGGAGAACTTCCGGGCCAACATCCGCGAGCTGGAAGGGGCGCTGTTGAAGGTGGTGGCCCAGGCACACGTGAGCGGCGATCCGATCACCGTCCCCTTGGCCGAACGCGCCGTGCGCGACCTCGTTCGCCAGACGGCGCCCGTCATCCTGCTCTCCGACATCGAGAGCGTGGTCTCCATCTATTTCGGTTTGACACCGGCCGATCTCCATACGTCGCGGAAATCACGGACGATCGCCCTGGCACGTGGGATCGCGATGTATCTCGCGAGAAGGCACACGGACATGAGCTTTCCGGAGATCGGCCGGTTCATGGGCAACAAGAACCACTCGACCGTCATCCTCGCCACGCGGCGCATCTCCAAGCTCGTACAGAGCAATGCGACGGTGAGCTGGCTGACGCCCGAGGGTTTGAGGTCGCAGAACCTCACCGTTCTGCTCTGCGAGTTGGAAGAGCAGTGCGGCGTAGGAAAGAGCGCTGAGGAAGCCCAACCGGCGCGGAGGGCTTCCTAGCGCTCTCGTAGGGCAAGGGGTTCCCTTTGCCCTACCTCAAAAGAAGAGCCCCACGGATGTGGGCTCCAAGCCCCGCGTCGGTTCGGCACGGAACGCCGAACCGATGCGCGGGGCACGCTATTCGTGCGTGCATATCCGGACGCGCGGCTACTCGGACCCTCTGGAACGCCCGATCGCCACGCGTGTGACTCCTGTTTGCGGACGCTGTCAGTGCTCCATTTGATGAACCGGGTTTTTCGCAAGTCACGTAGCCGTCACGGCGCGACGCGCATACAAGCTGGCGCCCGGCAACTACGGCCTCCTGAACATCGGGACGCCCAATCAAAGCGCCTCGGCCCTGTCCGAACAGATTCTCGACGGTGTGTCCTCGGCAGACGTGGAACGTGAGATCGGAAGTTCCGACGTGATCTTCGTTGATGGCGGCGGCGATCCCATGTCCTACGAGGTCACCGGCAATCCTGGAATGAAGGCCTCGTTGGAGGCCAGCATTGAACAACGAATCGGCGACGTGGTTGGATTCTTTGTGCACGACGCAGTAGCGAATTCGGGTTCGAACACCGTCTATCGCTTGGTGGGAATGCGGTTTGCGCGGGTCATGGGTGTTAGATTTCAAGGAGCTCAAGCGCAGCGCGGCCTGTGGGTGCAGCCAGTTACCTACGTTGGTCCGGACGTCATCACCATTCCCGGGGCCCCCTCATCGGACGGCGTGGCGGGCAAGATCCTGCTGGCGAGGTGATCCCGTTCGACGCCCCCCTCAAGGGCCTCGTTCAGTCTCCCGAAGAATGGGAGGATGTTCGCCGACCAGGACCAACCGGGCCGCCCCGCCCCCCTGTGGGCCATCGCGTGGTTCGTCTCTCTCATCTTGTGCACGGTTGTGGTCCGGCTTGCCGACCCCACCGGTTGGCTCGGATCGGACGACGCGGCGTATCACTCCGCGGCGGAGCACGTCCTGACGGGCACGCCGATTCAGCGACTACATCATCACTATGCGCGAATGGCCGTCATCCTGCCCATCGCCGCGTCCATGGCAGCGTTCGGAAACAACGCGCAAGCCGTGGCCCTGCCTGCCACGGTGGCCTCCGTGGTCTGCGTGGTTCTGGTTGTTCTGTTGGGGCGACGATTGTGGGGCTGGTGGGAGGGACTGTTCGCCGGGACGGTCGTCGCCGTCCTGCCTTACTTCCGCGTGCTCTCCACGACGGCCTATCCTGATGTGCACGTTTGCCTTTGGACGACGGCGGCAATCCTGCTCGCTTTCATGGCGGTTCGCACGGAGAGCCGGCGACACGCCGTAGTGCTGTGGTCGCTGGCGGGGGTGACCTTCACGTTGGCGGTATCCGCCAAAGTGTTCGCGGTCGCCGCGCTGGCGGGAATTGCGTGCGTGCCCATCGTCATGCGTTGCGGCGTCAATTTCGGCCCGCTCCCTCACGGTCGCGGTACTGAACGCTTCGTGCCTTCGTGCCTTCGTGCCTTCGTGCCTTTTTTCCTGGGCGCGCTAACCCTACTACTGATCGATGGCCTGTTCTATTCATGGATCGCTGGAGACTTTTTCTTCAGTCTCCGAGCCACGCTCAGTGCGTCAGATAACGTCCCCTCGATCGCTGCGGAAAGCCCAACGCAAGCCGGCTTTCTGGCTCTTGTCTGGGACCGGTTGGCCTTCTTCTACCGCCAATCGACCTCCGGCTGGGGCGTGATCGCCATCCCCTTCTGGTGGATCCTGCTTTGCGCCGCTCTTTTTGATCGTCCCGCGCGTGCCCTCGTCGCCTGGGCCTTCGCGACGTTCGCGCTGGTGGCGTTCGTACCCGTCAGCTTCAAGAACGGCGCGCAGGCGTATCCGATTTTTCATGGCCGTCACATTCTCCCCGCCTGTGTTCCGTTCGCCCTCTGCCTCGCCTGGATCATCTGCCGTGCCGGGGAAGCGACTTTAGGGCCGGCAGGGCGGCGCCGAGCCTTGCCGATCGCCATGACCGTGATCGTCGCCATCGCGTATGTCGAAACGCGCTCGTTAAACGGTTTCCGCGATCGGGAAACCAGCCGCGTGGGCGCGGCCGCTGGTCAGATGATCCCCTCGATTCCCGATGACGGTCGAAGGATCTTCATGACGCCCTCGATGTATTGGCGTTTTCGCGTGCTGTTTCCGCCCGAGCTGCGGAGTCGCCTCCGGGTCGCCGCCGCCGAGGGCGCGCCGGCGTGGTGGAAGGACGCCTGCGTGGATATCGCCGCCCGGCGGGAGGTCCTGCCTTCGCCCCACGATGCCTACCTAATTGCAACGCCCAGGCAACTTCGCGGGGACGCCGAACAGTGGGACTATGGCGTGTCGCTGCCACCCGCGGACCTGACCCCCTGGCAGGCCGTCCGACCCATCAGCACTTTCGTTCGCGGCGCGGACAAGCGCATTCGCCCGGCATCCGGCCTCAACGACCCTCTGGAAACCGTCCTTGTCCTCGCCGGGGAGGGCGGCAAAGCCCCACAGAGCGCTGTCTCGCAGCCTCAAGCGCGCCTCCACACCGACCGATAAACCGTTGTTCCAGCGAACCGCAGGCTTCAGTCTGCGCGGACGCGCGTTTGGCGAAGACTCATGACCTTCAGTATTGTCGATTGCTGCAAAGATACGGCCTCGCCGCTGTCCTACGAGGACCGCCTGACTTGGTCCCGTCTCCTTCCCGAAGCCGATCCTATGCTCGCCATTCGTCTACCCAAGCTCCCGCAACACGCCGCGGGCTTCGGCGGCGTGACCGTGATCGTCCCGTGCTACAACGAACAGGACATGATCGCCGCGACGGTGCGGAAGCTCGCCGACGTGATGCGGGCGACGAATCGGCCGTACGAGTTGATCGTCGTCGATGACGGCTCCCTGGACGCAACGCGGTTTGAGCTGTCGAGCTGCGCTTATGAGCAACACCTGCGCGTCCTGCGGAACGAGCGCAACCGAGGTTATGGTTTCTCACTCAAGCGCGCGGTCGCCGATGCGCAGTATGAGACCCTCGTCATTATCGATGCCGACGGCACGTATCCCATCTCGGCGATCGGCACGTTGCTCGGCGCGCTCGGCGGAGCGGACATGGTCGTGGCCGCCCGGACCGGCGATTGCGTTCACGTACCGCCGGCTCGCCGCCCGGCCAAGTGGGCGCTGCGGAAGCTGGCCGCGTATCTGACGCAGACCGAAATCCCCGACCTCAACAGCGGCCTGCGGGTGATGAAGCGTAGTCTGGTCCGCAAGTTCCTGCCGCTCTTGCCCGACGGGTTCAGCTTCACCACGACCATTACGCTCGCCATGCTGACCCATGGCTTCACCGTCAAGTATGTTCCCATCAACTATGCGAAACGCATCGGCCGATCATCGATCCGACCGATCCGCGACACGATCAACTTCGTCTCCCTGATTGTCCGAACCGTGCTGTACTTCAAGCCGCTGAAGATCTTCGCGCCGGCGAGCGTCGGACTGCTCCTTCTGGCCATTGCCGTTGCTCTGGTTACCAGGCTGGCATTCGGACAACTGGCCGACGTCACCGCTGTCACCCTGGTCATCGCCTCCGTGAACCTGCTGGCCATCGGCCTGCTCGCGGACCTGATCGACAAGCGTTCGCCGAGTTACACGTAGCCGAGGCGCTCATGACGCTACTGCCCATTCTCGCCGCGCCCGCCGCGACACCCGCGTTGCGAACCGCCACGGACCGCCGACTCAGAGTTCTGCTCATCAATCCGCCGCGTTTCGGCGAGCTGATCGGAAAGAACCCGGCGATCGTCGAGAAGCACCGCGGCTTCAATCCCCCGCTGGGCATCCTCTCGCTGGCCGGATACTTGGAGGAGCACTCCTCCTTCCAGCTCGAGCTGCTCGACGCTCAGCCGCGGGGCCTGAGCTATGCGCAGCTCGAAGAGACTCTCGGTGAAAAGAGAGCCGACGTGGTGGGCATCACGGCCATGACTTTCACCCTCATCGACGTGTTCAAGACCGTCCGCCTGGTTCGTCGCACGATCCCTCAAGCGAAGATCGTCTTGGGGGGCCCGCACGTTCATCTGTACCCCGACGAGACCATCCGCCACCGCGAAGTAGACTTCCTCCTCCAGGGCGAGGGCGAGGTCGCGTTCCTGCAATTGCTCAACAACCTGGACAATCCGCCGGCCTGGCCGGCCATCAAGGGTCTGGTCTATAAAGATGGCGCCGGTCGGATCATCAACAATGGCATCGCCGCCTCGACGGAGGACCTCGACAAACTGGGCATGCCCGCGCGACACCTACTTAACGTGAGCGACTACACGTCGCTGCTGGGGCGGGATAACGTCATCACCACCATGTTCACCTCTCGCGGGTGCCCATACCGTTGCACCTTCTGCGACCGGCCGTACTCGCCGGTGCTCAGCGGCTTCCGCTGGCGCAGCGCCGCGCACGTCGCCGACGAGATGGAACTGTGCCTGTCGCTGGGCATCAAGGAAGCGTTCATCTACGACGACACCTTCACCGTCCGCCGCGACCGCGTCTTCGAACTGTGCGACGAGATCGAGCGCCGCAAGATCAAGTTCCGCTGGGACGTCCGCGCCCACGTGAACACCATGACGCCCGACCTGATCCGGCGTATGAAGTTGGCCGGCTGCGACCGCATCCACTATGGCGTGGAGTGCGGCAATGACCGGATGCTCCGCGTCATCAAGAAGAACATGACCGTCGGCAAGGTACGCGAGGTGGTCGGCCAAACGAAGGCCGCAGGCATGGAAGTGCTCTGCTATTTCATCATCGGCCAGCAGACCGAGACCGCCGCCGACATCACCGACACGCTCAACCTCGCCCGCGAGCTCGACCCCAACTACGTCCACTTCACCATCTTCTGCCCCTATCCCGGCACGGAGATCTATTTCCAAGGCCTAGAAAGCGGCGTCATCAAGGACGACGTGTGGCGAAAGTTCTCCGAAAACCCGTCGGACGGCTTCGAGCTGCCCGTGTGGGAGGAGAACTTCACGCGGCAGGAGCTTCGCGAGATGCTCGTGCAGTGCTACAAGTCGTTCTACCTTCGCCCGCGCTACATCGCCCGCAACCTGATTCGTATCCGCCGGTTCGGCGAGCTGAAACGCAAGCTCCGCGCCGGCCTCTCCGTCGTGGGCATGACCGCCAACCAGAAGCTCTATGACCCCGCCGACATGCTCGCCCGCGCCCGCCAGCTCGTACCCGCCGCATCCTACGACCTGCACAGCTAACCGAAACTCTAGCTGGTCCGTCATCGCTTTATTTCGCTCATCATGCGCGGCCGTCGGCCAAGGGGATCGACGCCCCCAAGCCCGAACCCGATCGGGGCCGCCCCCCCCAGCTGTTTTTTTCCCGGTCATGGGCTTGACAAGATCACACGATGTGCTATATTACTATTACCGGACGGGTTTTGACGGGTTAGATGAGGGACGACGTTTATCGTATCTATCATAACGAAAAAAGCTGATTATACCGTAGTTTGATTCGTAATTCGTTCCGCCCTCTTTTCGCCTTTTCTAACTCCCTCCGTCATCAACCCAGACCGTCCGTCTACGTCAAGTGAATAAGGATTTGCGCGCTGTCGGTGCCCTGCACCGCTCGGTGTGACACGCCCGTGTGGGTCGTGTTGCGCGGATGCACGTGCTGACGGCTGATGCGTACCTGGCGTGACGTTTGGCCTTAGGGGTTTCCCATGGCCTTCTTTACTCCCACCCAGGTTGCGTCCGGCGTCGCGACTGTTCAGTCGCCGCCAGGGGTGGACGGACGGCTTTGCGGCCGTCGACGCGGGACGCGGCCGGGGAGTAGGGGATGCCTCGGGATGAGTCGGACGGGGACTTCAAGGAGACGTTTGACACGACAAACGGAGGTGAAAGGCAACTAACCTCCCAAGAGACAATAGAACTGTAGGCCGCCCCGGTCGTCATTGGGGGCTTTGGAATGCAGATGGGTAGGCGGTGGGGACCGACATGCCTGTTTGCACGAACGTTGGCGACCGGGCGGCCTCTTTTTTTTTGAACACGAAGCCCGCCGCGCGCGTCGGTCTCATCGTCTACGACCGAACGGCCTGCGGTCCCCTCGCCGCCCGCTGACCACGGACTGCGGCCCACACGATCACTCGCGACTACTTGTGGAGGTAGAAGGTAAGCAAAACCGAATAATCGTACCAATCCACGTAGGAATCTGCATTGTAATCAAATCCGCAGGACGGGTCGGAGATGGAGTAACCGGAAAAGCAGTTCTGAAACGCGGCGAAAGCCGGGAGCGAGACACAATCTCCCGGACACCCGAAGGCGTCCTCGAACTCGCCGCAGCACAGGTCTCCACACTCGTTGCAGCCGGTGCAAGTGAAGTCTCGGAACTGGCAGCCGCAGTCGCAGTCCAGGTCGTACTGCCATCGGGCGGGACAGTTGTTTACCAGGCTGGGATCTTCAACGAACCAGCAATAGTCACAATCCGATTCGCACCCCGTGCAGCCGTAATCCGAGCCCTGGCATCCGCAGTCGCAGTCGCCGTCGTATCGCCACCCGGAAGGGCAGTTGTTGACTACGTCTGGGTCCTTATCGAACCAGCAGTAGTCACACTCCCCTCCACAGCCGACGCAGCCAAAGTCGTCGAATTGGCAACCGCAATCACAATCGCCGTCGTAGCGCCATTCGTCAGGGCAATTGTCCTCGTCCACGCCCCCGAAGTGACAGTAACCGCATTCCGGCCCGCATCCGACACAACCGTAGTCGGGAAACTGGCAACCGCAGTCGCAATCGCCGTCGTATTGCCACCAATCCGCGCAGTTGTTTACGACGCTCGGATCGCTAATGAACCAACAGATGTCGCAGTCGAACCCGCAACCGAGACAACCATAATCGCCGAATTGGCATCCGCAGTCACAATCGCCGTCGTATTGCCAACCGCTGGGGCAGGCGTTCTGATTGCCCGTGCCGAGGTGGCAATAACCGCACTCCGGGCCGCATCCCCCGCAGCCGTAGTCGCAGAACTGGCAGCCGCAGTCACAATCGCCGTCGTATTGCCACTCGGGCGCGCAGTTGCCGGCGCGGCAAATGCCGCCGAAACACGTCGGCCCGCCGCACGCGTTACAGGCGAAGTCGCAGTATTGGCACGCGCAGTCGCAATCTCCGTCGGTTTGCCACACGCCAGGGCAGTTGTTTTCGAACGGACCACCGACCCAGCAGTAGTTACACTGCGAACCGCAGGACGTGCCGGCTGCGGGCGCAGACGTCTTGGCATCGTCAGAAACCTGCGGTTCGACGGGAGTGAGCTGCTCGACGGACTCCACGCGCAGCGGCTTGGGATTGGCGGGCGTATTGGCCTCGCTTTCCGTCGCGGTTGGAAGAGGCCGCGCCGGCTTTGCCGTTTGATCCGCAGCGCTATTGGCCGGCTGCTTTTGCTCTGCGAGAATCGGGACTAGTGCGAGAGCGCAAAGACCCAGACCAACAAGCAGCACACGACCGTTATTCCTGCGACGCATGAAGATGCCCTCCTGTCGCTGAAGATGCGGAAAACACCGCCAAAGTTGGCGAGCGTCGAAAAGGGGCTCAGCGCTCGTCCCTTCCTTGGTAGAAGTTAGGAGAAGCTCGGGGCCGTGTCAATAGCACAGGTCGTCGAATTGGCGCGCGGACTACGACCTTTACAATGTCTTCGTGCCTGCATCGACTCCAGACCCGAAGCACAGCAAACGCCCTCATCCCGTCCGCGCGCCGCGGGGGACGAGCCCAACCTGCAAGAGCTGGCAGACGGAAGCGGCGTTGCGGATGCTGATGAACAACCTCGATCCGGAGGTGGCGGAGAAGCCCGATGAGTTAATCGTCTACGGCGGGTCGGGGAAGGCCGCCAGAAGTTGGGAGGACTACGAGCGGATCGTCGCGGCGCTCAAGCAATTGGAAAACGACGAGACATTGCTGGTTCAGTCCGGCCGGGCGGTGGGTATCGTCAAGACGCACCCCGATGCCCCGCGTGTGCTCATCTCCAACGCCATGCTCGTGCCGCACTGGGCGACGTGGGAGGAGTTCCGCCGCCTGGAGGCCATGGGCCTGACCATGTTCGGGCAGATGACCGCCGGAAGCTGGATCTACATCGGCACGCAAGGCATTCTGCAAGGCACCTACGAGACTTTCGGGGCCGCGGCGCAGCAGCACTTCGGCGGATCGCTTCGTGGGCGGCTGGTGGTCACCGGCGGGCTGGGCGGCATGGGCGGCGCGCAGCCGCTGGCCGCGACCATGAACGAAGGCGCCTGCCTGTGTGTCGAAGTGGACAAGGCGCGCATTGAGCGGCGCGTCAAGACAAAACACCTCGATCGCTGGACGGCCAAGCTCGATGAGGCCCTCGAATGGTGCCTCACCGCCAAGAAGAATCGGGAGCCGTTGTCGGTGGGCCTGCTGAGCAACTGCGCGGACGTGTTGCCCGAGCTGGCACGTCGATCCGTCGTGCCCGACATGCTCACGGATCAAACCTCCGCGCATGACGCGCTAGACGGCTATGTACCCAACGGCATGTCTTATGAAAGCGCTCTGCGTCTGCGCAAGGGCGACGCGGATCGCTACATCAAGGAATCGATGCGGGCCATGGCCGAGCACGTGCGGGCCATGCTGGAATTGCAGAAACGCGGGGCCGTGACCTTCGACTACGGCAACAACATTCGCGGGCAGGCCAAGCTCGCGGGTGTGGCCAACGCCTTCGACATCGAGGGGTTCGTGCCGCGTTTCATCCGCCCGCTCTTTTGCGAGGGGCAGGGCCCGTTCCGCTGGGCGGCGCTGTCCGGCGACCCCAAGGACATCGCCCGCACGGACCGCGCCGTGCTCGAGACCTTCCCGCGCAACGAGCACCTCTGCCGCTGGATCAAGCTCGCGGGCGAGCGCATCGCTTTCCAAGGCCTGCCCGCGCGAATCTGCTGGCTGGGCTACGGCGAGCGGGCCAAGATGGGCCTCGTCTTCAACGTTCTTGTCGCCAAGGGCGAAATCTCAGCACCCATCGTCATCGGCCGCGACCACCTCGACTGCGGCAGCGTGGCCTCGCCCAATCGCGAGACGGAGGGCATGAAAGACGGCTCCGACGCCATCGCCGATTGGCCGATCCTCAACGCCCTGGTGAACACCGCCTGCGGGGCGACGTGGGTCTCCGTCCACCACGGCGGCGGCGTGGGCATCGGCTACGCCATCCACGCCGGCCAGGTCATCGTCGCTGACGGCACGAAGGAAGCCGCAGCCCGCCTGGAGCGCGTCCTCACCGCCGACCCCGCCACCGGCATCTTCCGCCACGTCGATGCGGGGTATGAAAAGGCTTCGCAGATCGCCAGCGAACGTGGACTGCATCTGCCGGCATGAGGTTCGCACGGAGAGTGGTCTCATGCGAACGAACCCACCCGCGTCTTGGTTGACAGGTCTCTTGGATTACCCCTAGACTTGGCGACCGAAACCGGCGTGCGTCGGTGGGCGGTCAACCGCGCAAGGCGGGCAATCGAAGCAAGATGGGCTAGAGAAACGGCACGGGCTCGGTGACGCCCCGGCTGAGCAACGAATCCGGTCCCTCACGCCCCAAAGAGTCTCGGAGTGCCACAGTGATGACATTGCAATTGGCTAGAAAGGGCAATTCACGATCCGTCGGCCGGCTGGGGGCCGCCTGCCTGGCGATGGTGATGCTCGTTGGGGGCTGCCCGGCGGGTTCCAATCCCACTCCGCCCGACAACACCAACGATAACACCGACGGCGGCGACGCGGAGGCCGAGATCATCAGTCCTTCGACCAGCTTCGGCATTTCTTCGCTCGACCCGCCGATCTCGGTCCTGTACTCGGTTCCGGAGGCGGCCACGGAAGTTTCTGGATTTCGCGTACCCGTCGCAGACTCCAGCCCCGACGGCGCTCCCATCGGTGATCGTGTAGTGATCGCTACGAGTCTCGCCACGGGCGAGATGCAGGCGTTCAGCTTCGATCCCGCGGAGGCCGAAGTGGGGTTCTTCCGCGTGGGCATTCTCTTCACCCTCGACGCCGACGAGGAATCGGTCGAGAGCACCGGAGTGATCCAGGTTCAGGGCTCGCCCGATCCGGTTTTTATTCAGCCCAGCGAACCGTTGACCGAGGTCGTCCAAGGGTCGGCGGCCTTCGTCTCCTTCGACGTGGGCGATCCGGAGGGCAACGTGCAATGGCGTTTGTTCATTCTCGCGCCGCTGGACTCGCGCACCAACCCGCCGGACCAACTCGGCACGCAGCTTGCTGTCGGGTCGGGCAATGTGGGAACATTCACGCTCGACACGAGCGATTTTAGCCCGGCGGACTATCAGCTCGGCCTCTCCGCCACCGACAGCGGCGCTTCCGTCGCCGTCACCGTGGATCGCGGCGAAACGGATCGCATCGTCACCGTGCCCAACGGATCCTCAACGCCCATCCTCCGAATCGTAGCGCCGTCCGAGAACCTGCCGCCGACCATCGTCATTACAGCGCCCGGTGCTACCGACGTGGGTCTGTTCCAGGGTGATGCGTTCACGATTCGATTCACCGGCCAGGTCAACGAGCCCGGCGCGGTGGGGCGCATCGACATTTTCTACGACACGGATCGCAACCTGACCAACGGGTACAGCTTGATCGAGGCGGACCTTCCGGTCACCACGACGACAGCAGCCTTTCCTACCGACCTTCCCGAGGGCACCTATTTCGTGGGCGCTACCATCAACGACGGCATCAATGCGCCCCAAAGCGTCTATGCCGACGGCAGGGTCATCGTCGTTGAGCCGTGACCAAGCTGAGCATTGTCGCACGGGCGCCTGACGACTGGCCCGCACCGCGAGTTATGGGATCGGGACAGCCACGCCTGCTGAGCCGATAACGCGAAGAATGCCGCCGGGATTCTGTTCCGCGCGGGTCCGTTTTGGTTGACAGACACCTGGAAAACGCGATACCATGACCCCCGGGATACGGTGCGTCCGCCGGTCGCCCTGTTGACGTGGGGAGCCTGCCGTTGGTCTGGCCCCGCGAAGACGTGGAGGGCGTTCCTGAGAGCTAACCCTGACGCCTTGATCCCCTCGCCGAGGGTGTAACCCCTTGCCCGGTTTCTCACCTTGCTGGATCGGCGAAACGAAGGAGACGCCTTGTTTTAGAAGGGCGTTTCGCGCTATCGTTGGAAGACCCTGCGCCGATGTCGGCAGATGGCGGCGCGAATGTTTGGGGAGTGTTTCGCCAATGAAATTGCGTCAGGACGGCAGTCGAAAATCGCGGTTCATGGTGCGGATGGCAATGACCCTAGCGGGCACGGCCTCCTGGGTCGTGCCTGTTTTCGCGGGTCAGCGTGAGTTTTTGGTGATCCTCGCGAACTCCCCCAAGCAATACCCGGGGCCAGCGCGCACTCCCCCCGGCCAGCCGACCGGCGGCCTGCCCAACCCCGACCTGATTCGTCGCCAATACTTCGACGACACAGCGGGCAACGCGATCGGATCCTTCGCCGAGTACTGGCGCGAGATCAGCTACGGGGATGTAACCATCGCAGGCGATGTCACAGACTGGATCGACCTGCCCTGGGCGATCCAACCCCCACTCGTTACACCTAGTCGTGATACCGGTACCGGCAACCCTCCGGTGGGTGACAATCTGCAAAACCCGACACTGCGAAACTCGCCGGCGAATTTCTTCGATCTCGACGGGTCCGGCTTCTTCGAGTACGGCAACCCTGAGGTCATCAGGAACTTCATCGCGACAACGCCGATCGATTTGGACGGGAACCCCAATGATATAGAGAACGGCCCGAATTTTCCCGGGCCTGGCAGCGGTCATCTGACTGCGGGTTTCGTGCCTTTCGACGTGTGGAAACCGGGTGAGCGCTTCGCGGACATGGATGGAGATGGTCGTTGGGACGGCTTGGACGAGTCCACCAATCAAATGGACTTCTTTGGCGGACCGGATGGACCAGATGGTCGCCCTGACCTTTTGGGCCCGTGGGTCGACTTGAACGGCGACAGCGTCCCCGGAAACGAAGGCGACTGCATCTACCTTCCCGATTCCGACAACGACGGCAATCCGAACTGCTGCCCGAATGGTCCTCTCGGTCTCGGGTGTGAGCCCTTCCCGGAGGCGTTTGCCTGCCCCCCCACGCGCTGGGAGGGACCGGGCGGCACCGAGATCACCGATTGCAATGGAAACCTCACCGACGACCTTGTTGACATTGCCATGGGAACGAGCCGCGACCGTTTGCCGTTCGAGGATCGCGGCGGTCAGTGTGCACCCGGTGATGGCGACGACATCCCCGACGAATGTCAATTCTCCAACCCGGAGGATCAGTGCGTAACTGACGCTGATCCGGGCTGCAGCCCGGACGAAGACGCGTGTTGCGGTCAACCCCCCTGTGTCCAACTTCCCGACGGCCCGCGCACGCCGGTGGCGCGCTGTGAATTCGACGACGCGAACAGCAACGATGACCCCGACCTCGTTGAGCCCTTTGAAAACTTCATGCGCCGATGGGACCCCTGCCTGTTTGACCCGGATGCCTCGCCGCCCAATCTCCCGCCGGCGCCGCGGGCCCACTGGGTCAAAGTCTATGACCCGCTGAGCGAGAACTCCGACCTACCCCTTATTTGTGTCTCGCCGGAGATCAGCAAGTGCAGCGGCGACGGCCGCCCCTGCAGGCTCCTCGCCGAGAACTGCCCCCTAGGGCAGATCTGTGAGCCGCTGCAAGTCAAGTACAACGATCCCTCGTACATTCGGGACAATTATCCGGCGGGCGACGTCGATCAAGACGAACTCATTGCCGAGGCCACGCAACGCGCCATCTACGGGCAACACGATCCACTGGAAAAACTTGACACGTGCAACTGTGCGATCGTTTGGCCCGATGGTACCATCGGATGCCGAAATGTAACGCTTCCCAGCACCTTCTGCACCAGGCCGCCTTGCACGGTGCGCGATGCCTGTATCGCGGGTTATCACGCCCAGTTCGATCCACCAGACGCCTGGGCGAACCGGCAGACCAACAACGGACCGGCTAACACGGTCGTGCGCACGACCAAGATGCGCGCCGCGCCGGGCGTCGGTGACGAGGCGAAGTTCATTCTTCCCGTCACGCCGGAACCCGTAGAGTGGTATCCGCAAGCGTGGGAAGACCGCTACGGCCAGACCTGTGAAAACCCAACCTTCCGTGATGATCAGCCTCCCGGTACGGGAAACCAACCCCTGGTGACCTGCTCAGCGCCGGCTTGGACGGTCGACTTTCTGGGCGATGGTGTAACCCACGAAATCGCGCCCTTTGTTGACGTGAACGACGCGGGATACGACCCCCTGGTCCATCGGCGCTATTTTCATGCCAACAAAGGCGGGTTGCATGGTGACGGGACGGGTTGGGTGGGATGCAGCCAGCGCGATTCGGCGATCATCTTCGAAACGGGGCCTCTAGGGGCTGCCGGCTTTGAGGCGGAATGCGATAACCCCATCCTTCCCGAGGAAACCGACGGACCCTCGCGTCCCGCCATCTTTTTCGACGGCTATGTGGAGCACGACGACTTGCCGTCATCGAAGTACCACACGGGCGGTGATCAACGCCTGGGCGAAGTAACCTCTCCTTACAACAACAGCATCTTCGGGCAGGACCGCGGGCGGCACACGCCGTTCTCCCCACCGGTACTCGATAACGTGATCCCTGCCGCCGGGCCCTATGCGGTCCACGTTCATGGAAACCTCGGGCGCGACGCGGGCAACGTGCTGCTGCTCGAACTCCTGACTTGGCGAACCAGACCACCGTTCAATAACGGTGACGCTTGGCAAGGCGCCAACAACTTCTCGGGGGCTTTCCACCCCTACGCCTTTCTCGCAAACAAAGGGTTCCGCGATTACAACCTGGATGGGCTGGTCGACCTGGGCGAATGCCGTCATGCGGGATCGGAGAATTACCAGGCGGACTCCGACGTCGGGACGGCGAACAACGGCGTTGCCAGCGTCTATCCGTTCAATCGTGGACGGATGGTCGAGGACGCCGTCGAAGTGATCGACGACATTCTGGATTTTGATGATTTCATCGATCCGGTTTCCCTACAGCAGATAAACTGTCTAGGGCGGGACCCCTCCACCTGCCTTCCGTGGCCGCTTCAAGCGACGCCGTCGGCGTGCGAAGTTGTCTCTCCCAACGGCATCTGCTCCGGCATTCTGCTCTTGCCGCCGGGAGCACACGCCGATGGGGATTTCAATCTTGCGCCAAGTTTTGTCCCCATTCACAATGAGGATAACGACGACCCCACCAAGAAATTCCCCCGCGATCGCAATCCATCTACAAAGCAGACGGTCAGTTGGAATCTCTTCTTTTTTGACCTCGCGTTCAGTCTGGGTGTCGAGGGGGAACTAACGGTCCCAGCGCAAGACTTCCAAACCGCGTTCTCAGCTCATGAGTACTTGCACTCCTGGCAAGGGTTCCCCGACCTGTATGATTACGATGTGTATCAATCAGAGCCGCGCCCGGTTCTTAACTGTCCAGTCGGCCGATGGGATATCATGGCCGGGGGCGGGCTTGTTCATCCCGTACCTATTCTCAAGGAGGCCACGTGCACCGCGTGGGCAGAACCTGTCGATCTGACAACCGTGCTCACACCCGGCGTGGACGCGACGATCACGCTTCCGCCGGTCGAGTTTGTACGTGACGACAGCTATTACTTCCTCGAAAACGAGGATCGTCCGGGCGAACGGTACTATTTCTGGTCCGCGGGGTTGGGTTTCGACGAACGGATGCCCGCGGAGGGCATGTTGATCCTGCATACTGACGTCGGTTCGAACCCGGACGCGCTACCGGGGAATCAGACCAACAGCACTCGACCCACCTACCTGGTCGTTCAGGCGGATGGCTTGCGCGAGCTGGAGGCTGGCGAAGTGGTCGACCCCGCATGCGGTGACCCCGGCGATCCATGGCCAGGAATTGCTGACAAGCGGCGATTCAACTTCACGACGACGCCGCCTGCCACCTGGTACACCCAGAACTCCTGGACGGGAATTGACGTGCTCGACGTAGAACCGGACGGAAGCGGATCGACCCAGCTGAAGATCAATTGGGTTCCGACATCGATTCCGAGCCTAAAATTCATTGACCCGCCCGGTGGAGTTACTGTCGGCTCACCGCCCACCGTGAACTACAACGTTCGGGCCGAGGCTACCGACGTGTATGGCGGAACCTGGATCAGGTTTCTTTATACAACGGAGAATACCAGGACGCCAAATCCGGGTACGGCCACGCTGATCCGCCTGGTGAGAAAAACGACACCAGGCACCAACGCGCTCAGCGCCAGCTGGAATGTTAACGGCCTTGCGGACGGGCGATATCTCCTCTTCGCGGACCTCATTCCCGATCAAGGCGCGGACGGTCGCGAGCGGAAGTTTACGACGCCCCGGGCCGGCAGGAATAACCAAGGCACGGCCACCCTTGAGGTGCTCGACGCGGATGTTCTTACCTCGACGATTTCGAACGGCCAGGTCACCAGCAATGGTAAGGCGCGCTCAGAGACTTGGACGCTACGCTGCATCAACGCCACGACCGGCGAATGGGTGGTTAATAGCAGCCTCACTCTGCCCGTGCCGGCAGCGGACGCGCCCAATCAAGATCCTTACCCGCACGCGTTCACCGGTCAGAAATATGTTTCCGCGGCAGGAGGAGTAAGCTTCACCGTCAAAGCCGGCACCGGCCCCCTCTCCAAAGGCGCCGTCGGCGATACTTTCTCCTTCACGACAACGGGGATTACCGCGCCTAGCGAGGCCGTCACTATCCGCAATGGACAAATACGGGAAGATCCCACCGCAGTGATTGATGCGACCCCGCTATCGGGCCCCCCGCCGCTCAAGGTGACCTTCGACGCTCGAGGCTCGATCGACCCCAATGGTCAGCCACTCCAGTTCCGCTGGACCTTCGGGGACGGCAGCCCCGCGGTTACGGGCGCCCAAGTGGAACATACCTTCGCGGAGGCGAGAACCTTCACCGTCGTGCTGCGGGCCACGAACCCCGTGAACGGACGCTTCGGGGAAGCTTCGGTGGACGTGCAAGTTACAAACAATTCCCCGAACGCAGTGATCCGAGCCACGCCCCCGAGCGGCAGTTCCGATTGCCCGGGTAACCCCGGCGGCCGATGCCTGACCGTGACCTTCAGCGGGTCGCAATCCAGCGATACCGAGACCGCGGTGAGCGACTTGATCTACCAATGGAACTTCGGCGACGGTGCTTCCGCAAACGACGATGCACGACCGGGAATCCTGCGAGACGTCGAGCACACCTATAGTCGCCGCGCCGATGGGTCGTTGTGCACCCAGGCATCGCCGTGCAGCTTCACCGCGACCCTGAAGGTTACCGACGAGGGCGGCAAGTCGGACACGGAGAGCCTGGTGATCCGTGTGGGCAATACCAATCCGGTGCCCAACGTGACCACCACGGTGCTCAGCGGGGCCAGCCCCCACACCGTGACCTTCAACGCCAAGAACTCCACCGACGCGGAGAACGACACCATCGAGGTGGAGTGGATCTGGGGTGACGGGTCGCCTAACGAGACCTTCAAATCGAAGGTGGGCAAACCGCCGGCAACGAACGGCGACGTGCCCCACACCTTCACGATCCCGGCGAACGTATCCACCAAGTCCTTCACGGTGAAGGCTATTCTCCGCGACTTGGACGCGAGCGGCGCTCGCAAAGGCGGCGAGACCAACTGGTCGGGCGTTACCGTGACGGCGACGAAGATCGAGCCGCGGCCGCCCCAGAATCGACCGCCCGCCGCGAGCTTCACGGTCACGCCGCCCGAGGCCTTGGTCAATGAGCTGGTCACTTTCGACGCCGCTGCTTCCGTCGATCCCGACGGCGACGACGTACAGTATCGCTGGTCGTTCGGCGACGGCGCCTCGTTGTCCTTCGGACCCGGCTCGCGCGTGACTCACACGTATTCGCAGACCGGCTCCTATATCGTGCGCCTGACGGTGCGCGATCAGTTCAACGCCTCCTCGGATGCCACCCAGACCGTCCGCGTGGTGCTCGAGGGGCAAAACCGCTCGCCGGTGGCGATGATCGCAACCGGCCCGCGCTCGGGCGCCGCGCCCCTGGCGTTGACCTTCGATGGGCGTATTTCATACGATCCCGACGGAAACCCGCTGACCTACCGCTGGGAGTTCAGCCAGGGGGACGTTTTGCTCAACACGTTGACCGGCTCCGTCGCGACCAACGTGTTTCAGAACGAAGGTGAGTACACCGTGGTGCTGGTCGTCTCCGACGGCTTGGGGGGCGAGGGACGCAGCGCCCCGGAAACGGTGGTCGTGTCCGGGCGCGTCGAACCGCCCCCCGAACCGCCGCCGCCACAGGAAGTTCCGGAGGAGCCGCCTCCCAGCGAGGGGCAGCGCCCGACGGGCGGCAGCACCTGTGGGCTCGGAATGATCGGCACGTTGTTGACCTGCATGCTCGGCCTTGGCTTGATGTTGGTCGTGCGCCGCCGATAGCGATTAGCTGACGCACAAAATCGAACCCGGGCGGTTCCAGCGCGAGCCGACCGGGTTCTTGCTTTTCGTGAGCGACGCGCGACGTGATCTCGTCAACGCGAAATATAGACGGGCTTGTATACAAAATAGCTCGGACCGCTGCCCGCATCTGTAATGACGGAGTCATCCACGACATAGGCCGGCTGGATCAGCACTTTCTTCGAGCTCTGCGAACCGGTGAGCTTCACGTACATGATCCGAATTCCCACGAACCCGACGATCGTATACATGGAGTTGTTTCCGTTGCCGGAGACGGCGCTGAAGATCGGAATAGCCCGGGGCCGGCCCTTGATAGCTTCGAGATCGTCTTTGACCCCCGCGCTCAGACCGGTGTCGCCGTTCAGTTCCAAGGTGCCGTCTGCGCCCAGGACCAGCTCGCCGCCGAATACTTCGAGGTCTTCCTGACTGACGCCGTAACGAATTTGCCGCGACAGGTCCGCGGTGCTGTTGTTGGACGGACCGATGTCCACGGTCCCGAAGTTACCCGGCGGAAGCTGCCCCGCGCCGCCGCCAGGATAGAGATTCAGCTCGGGAATCCCGTCGGCGCCGGCGGAGACGGCGCCCGTTGCGGAGTTATAGGTGTAATTGTCCCCGGCCGTAAAAACGCCGTCGAGCAGGTTCTGCCAGCTATTGCGATGAAGCGCAAAGGGCAGCAGGTCCGCGTTGCCCGTCTGATCGGTGGGCTGGTATCCGACCACCCCGTCCTTGAAAGTGGCCCAGGCCTCGGCGCTGACCTCGGACGTCAGGTGCCCGAAAACGGGAGCAAAGAACAGATCAATGGGTCCGTTGCGAACGGCGTCCCGGCGGACACGGACGACGACCGTGTTGTACTCATTCGGGTTCGTAAAGGTCAGGGCGGCGTCGGGGTCGTTCGGATCTTCAAGGTATCCCACGACCAAGTCGCCCCCGGAACCATTCCCGGAGTTGGCGTCCACGTCCGGCCCTTCATTGATGACGAGGTTTCTGGCCGCGGTTTGGATGGCCTCGGCTCGCGCGGCCGCGAGCTCCTCGGTCATGTTGCCGTCGCCGCTGAGACGGTCCCGATCGAGCAGTTCCCAGGCGCCGGCCATCGCCGCCGCGTCCGCGGAAGCCTGCGACTCGGCCCGCGCCCGATAGATCATGCCGACGTCCACAGTCAGCGCGGCCATACCCAACAACATGACGATGCCTACCGCCACGAACGCAAACGAAACGCCGCGCCGTTTGTGGCTGCGGCTCACAATCTTCTCTTCCCACATTGCCGACTTTCCCCTCAAACTCGTCGAATCATCCGCCCCAGGCTCGCGGAAGCGGCTCGTCTCGCCGCTACGCCCCAAAAAACGGGCGGACGCAGGTTCTTGCACTTCCAGCCATTTTAGTCGAGCTCGAAGACCACCCTCGGCGTGCTATCCACGCCGAGCAATCCCGATTCGCCGTAGTAGCGGACCTCAGTGATGACCATGAGGTTCACGCGGTTGGCGCCGTAGGTGACGCAGGACTCGCGGGCGGAAGTATCCGGGCTGTAGCCGTTGAGGTCCGGCAGATTGGCGTCTTCGTCAATCTTCATGTCCTTACCGAACGTTCCCCACGTCGTGGAAACGCCGTTAGTGACCTCGAAAGACAGAAGGGTGCCGTTGGTTTCCAGTCGCTGGGTCCAGGTAATGGTCTCGGCCGTACTGCTGAGCTGGCCGTACTCCATGCTGCGGCGGCGCAGCAGCGACTCGCCGTGGTAACTTTGAAGCTGGACGCCTCCCGCCGTGAAGTTGGGCGTCTCCCGATAGTTCCACAGGACCTGAGCGTAGGACTCATCGACGTGGTCGAACGGCGACATGATCGTATGGAACTGCGGCGAGTCGACGTTACTGTCAGGCTCATTGAGAACGAGCTGCTAGTCCTCCTCGACGCGAATCACAGGTTCAGTAAAGGCCGCATCCGCCGACGTGGATGGCGACGTGCTCAAGCAAACCAGAGTGAACAGAAGCCCGAAGAGCGCATAGGCGCAGCGCCGGCGCTGGTGACGAACCAAGCCTGACATGGAAGAAACCCTCCTGAAGGAATGTGCATCGAGCTTGGGAGTTCCCCCTCAACGTGGGAACCGACGCTCGATCATGAAGTCTCGCCTCTAGAATTGCCCCTCCTTGCGGCGAGATAATGCACGATGTGAATGTATGATACGTGTGAGCATCGTAGCAAGTCGGCTGCTTAGTTATCGGCGAGCTCGCGCAGCTTCTGCCGGAGTTTGGGAGTATAGGACTGACAGGAAGGCTCGCGGCAGTTTGATTCGAAGAGACTGAGGAACGCGCGGGCGGCGTCCCCCTGGCCGTCGGCGATGAGCACTTCCGCGGTCAGGCCGTAGGTCCACGCCACGCCGGGGCGCTGTTCGTCGAATCGCTGCATCGCAGAGAGCAGCAGCCGGCGGCCTTCCGCCGCGTCGGAGGGAGCGCTGATGGCGCGGAGGGTCTTCGCAAGCGCCTCGTCGTGCCGACCCTCCACGAGGGCCGCGAAAGCGAGGGCGGCGTCAATCCTCGCCGCGGAAGTCTTGGCTCGCGTAAGGCTCTTCGCCGCCGCCGGTACGTCGGTCAGTTCGGTTCGAAGCAGCAGCAATGCGGCAAGGTTGAGCCGCGCTGCAAGATCGTCAGGGACATCTTCAAGAAGCTTGACCAGTCGCGCCGTAGCCTCTCGACAGGCTTGCGGCGAATCCGTTTCCGTATCGAGTTCGACCAGACCGATGATCGCGGGAATCTCGTAGGCGTTGTTTTCGAGTGCCTTCGCATAGGCCGCGCGAGCGTCCTGCGGACGGCCGAGGCGGCGGTAGACGCCCGCCAGCCGCAGCAGCGTGGGGTTGTGGCCAGGGGCGACCTCCGCGGCGGCCTCGTAGGAGGAGACCGCCTCTTCAATGCGCCCGAGCTCCTCGTAGGCCAGCCCCAGCCGGTACTTCCCGATGTCGGTGGCGGGGTCAAGCCCCACGGCGCGCTGCAGCCAGCGCAGCGCTTCCTCACCGTTCCCCATGCGCAGGTGCGACAGCCCGATCAGTTGGCACGCCCCGCTGACGGCCGCCGGGCTGTCCTGGCGCATTTCTTTTTCCGCAAACTCGATGGCCTTGTCGTACTGCCCGAGTTGGTGGTGAGTCCAGCCGAGCTTCTCCCAAACCCGAGGCTCGTCGGGGAAACATTCGGCGACGCGCTGGGTCTTGAGCAAAGCGCTGTTGTACCACTTGGCCGTGTACCAACTGGTTCCGACGAGCGCCGCGACGATGAGTGCGCTCACGGCGCTCAGTGCCCAGCGACGCGTGGGGCTTCGTTGGTTGACGCCCAACACGTCGACCGCCAGGGCCCCGACGCACCAGAGCAGCCCGATGATCGGCAGGTACACGTAGCGATCTGCGGCGAGAATATTTCTTGCGGGAAACACCGGCAGCGTGTCCGCGATCGCGATCAGGAACCACAGGGCCCCGAAGCGGCACGCCGGCGATCGGACGCACATCCAGCCCACGGCCAGGGCGCTCATCGCGAGGACGATCAGGGCTCGTATCGTGGCAGGGTCCAACCAGGAGACGACCGGCGGCGTGGGATAGTAGCTCGTAAGGCAGGTCGGCCACACAAGGTGCTGCAAATAGAACGCGAGCGCCATAAGAACGCGGACCGGCCTTGGCCCGCGAAGGTGCTCGGCCCCTTCTGCGAACAGGTCCGCGCCGGCCGTAGCGCCTACGTTGAGCCACACGAAGAAGCCGCTGATGACCCCCGCCAGAATCCACACGGGCCAGAAGCGCCGGTGGGAGCGCTCCCTCCGCGTTAGCACGAGCAAAAGGAGCAGCAAGGGCAGTCCCGCTCGAACTTTGCTAATCGACGACAAGAGCACGAACAGCGGCGTGAGCACCGCGTGCAACGGCGTCCCGCGTTCCAACCAACGATCGAAAGAGAGCATGGCCGCCAGGGCGAACAGGGTGGACAGCAGCATCATCCGGCCGTTGACCCAGGCGACCGTCTCAACTTGCAGAGGATGGACGGCAAAGAGCAACGCTACGATCGTGGCTACGATGGTTCCCTGCGGCGACCATCGCGAGTGAAGTCTCGCGATGAGCAGCCAAACCAACGCCGCGTTGATCGCGTGCAACAGCACGTTGTCCAAATGAAACAACCACGCCCCGCCCTCCACTCCGGATCGGAAAAGCCCCAGCCAGTCGGTGATCAGGAACTCCGCGGAAAACGTGAGCAAGGGCAGCGGTTGATACAGGTCGCGGTGAACGATGGTGAATAACTGAACAGCGTGCAAAATGGACGGGTGATTGACCAGGACGTGGTTCAATACCAGCCGTTGATCGTCGCCGCCCACGAACGTGCCCCGCAGGGTGGGCAGGCCCATCGCCACAGCGGCCGCAACGCCGAGAAGCAGCATCGCGAGCCACCGTCTCCTCGCGGAATCCGTCGGAAATTGCATGCTCGGGCGGGGCACCGGGAGCATTCTAGGGCCGACGCCGCTCGATTTGAACTCCGGGCCGGGGTCGGGTATAGTTTTGACGACTGGATGGTCAAGTTCGGAGTGCGACGTTCGACGACAAGAGTGACTCCCCAGTTCTGAGTTGGACTATGCCGCACCTACTGAAGCTCATCATGTTCCGCGAGGACGGCAGCCGCCGCGAGTTTCCGCTCCAGCCCGGGGCGACGACCATCGGGCGCAAGGACGACTGCACCATCCGCATCCCCTTAGCCATGGTCTCCCGCCGGCACGCGGAGGTCTTTGTAGACAACGACACGGTCATCCTGCGCGACCTGGGGGCGGCGAACGGCACGTTCCTCAACAACCGCAAGGTTACCGAGGAGGACCTCGAGGCGGGGGATCAGATCATCATCGGGCCGGTGGTCTTCACCGTACAGATCAATGGCGAGCCGCCCGACGACGAGATCATCAAAATCCGGTCCAAGATCTCCAACGCCAAGGGAGCTTCCAGCGCCGCCCGTGTCGGTACTTCCAAGCACGTGTACACTTCCGATGACGAGGCGGATCCCATTTCCGCCCTGGAGGCCTTGGCGTCCAGCGCCGACCAGACGTCCATCAATCCCGAGGACGACGAATGACTGGCGCGGAGACGGTCCCGAGGGTAGAGAAAAGAACAGCTCCGCTCGTATCACCCGCCTCTCGTCGCTCTTTGCGGTGCCCGATCGCGTTTCTGGCAATCGCATCCATTGGGCTGTTCGCTTTCATCCTCGGCCTGGGAGATGTGCGCCGGCAGCGCAACGCCCTCAACCAGGCCCTGTGGCACGCCGGGGTCTTTCAGAAGCGCGTCGGGGACGCTCGCGCCTTGCCCTTGAACCTCGAGCCGGAGACGCCGCCGGAAGGCGCTACGCAGATGATCGAGCTGGAATGGCTCGACCGCTCAGCCGTTCAGAGGTTGCGCGAGACCGGCGGCTCGATCATCGCCGCCCAAACGGTCCCCGTCTTGCAGGTGCTTCGCCGCGACGGTCGCGCCGCCATTCTCTTCCAAGACGGGCGCTTTGAAGTCCGCTGGCTGCCCCTGACACAGTTCAACGCGCTGCTCTCGCAGCAGAAGGATCGGATGGGACTCCCGTGAGGGCCGTGACCTTTCACGGATCGCTGTCCTACCGATCCGACCATCCCGACCCGCGACCCGCCGACGGTGAGTGCCTCATCCGTGTTCACTTGGCGGGCATCTGCGGCACGGACCTGCACATCCTCGGCGGCCACATGGGTTTCCGCGGCGTGCTCGGGCACGAAATGGTGGGGACCGTCGCGCAGGGGTCCCCGCCCTGGCGCGGAAAGCGCGTCGTCGCGGAGATCAACTGCGTCTGCCGCCAGTGCGACATGTGCCATTCCGGTTTGTCGAACCACTGTCGTCGCCGTACGGTCATGGGCATCGTCGGCCGCGACGGTTGCTTTGCCGACTTCGTGGCTGCGCCCGAGGCGAACCTCCACGCCGTACCCGACGCGGTTTCGGACGAGGAGGCCGTGTTCGTCGAGCCTCTCGCCGCCGCCTATCAAGTCATCGCCCAGTGCCCCATCGAGGCGCGCATGAACGTCAGCGTCGTGGGCTCAGGCCGCCTGGGCATCCTCGTCGCGCAAGTGCTCGCCCAGAAAGGCTGCAAGCTCACCGTCATCGGGCGCAATCCAGCGAAGCTGCTGCTATGCGAAAAGAGGGGATTGCAAACCATCCCCCTCGACGAGGTTGCGCCGCGCGCGGATCGCGACGTAGTCGTGGAGTGCAGCGGCTCGCCCGCCGGTTTGGACCTGGCCACGCGCCTGGTGCGCCCGCGCGGAACCATCGTGCTGAAGAGCACGTTCGCCAAGAGCGAGCCGCTCAATCTCTCGCCCATTGTCGTCGACGAAGTGCGCGTCCTGGGCAGTCGCTGCGGCCCCTTCCAGGAAGCCATCAACGCCCTCGCCCGCCAGGCCATCGAGGTGCGCTCCATGATCTCGCGGGTCTTTCCCCTCGACCAGGCCTTGCCCGCCTTCAACGCCGTACGCAATCCGCAAACCGTCAAGGTCCTCTTGCGCGTGAATGGCAGGTGAAGTCAAGCGGTCCGCCGCTATCGACCCGCCCGGGTCCGGGTGACGAGGCTCTGCGTGCTGGCCTTGATGCCTTTGACGGCCGAGGCGAGCCCTTCGCGGTTGGGGGCGTACTCCATGGCCGTGTCGTAGTGCACCCTCTCCTGCTCGATCAGCTCGCACAGCGACGTGGTGAACGGGCGCATCCCTTCGTTCTCGCACTGAATGATGATCGCGGGTAGGTCCTCATCCTCCTCGTGAAGGATCTTGTCGCGCACCGTGGAGTTGCGGATGAGCACTTCGGTCGCCGGAAACTGGGAGCCTTCCACGATTCCCGGAAGGAGCTTCTGGCACATGATCGCCCGCAGGCTGTTGGCCAACGACGAGCGGATGAACGCGTGCTCCTCGCGGGGGAAGAATTCCAGAATCCGCGAGAACGTCTGCTGCACGTCGGCCACGTGCAGAGAGCCGAGCACGAGGTGCCCAGTCTCGGCCGCCTGCAGCGCCGCCACCATCGTTTCGCGATCGCGCAGCTCGCCGATGAGGATACAGTCCGGGTCCTGCCGCACGGCGTAGCGCAGCGCCTCGTGATAGTTCGGCACGTCCACGCCGATCTCCCGCTGTGAGACGATCGACTTCTTGGGGTGAAAAATATACTCGATGGGGTCTTCGATGGTGATGATGTGGATGCCCCGCGTCTGATTGACGTATTCCACCAGCGAGGCGAGGGTGGTGCTCTTGCCGCAGCCGGTGACCCCGCTCACCAGGATCAGACCATCGGTACACTTGGTGATGACCTGGCGGTAGACTTCAGGCAGGTGCAGGTCTTCGAAGCTCGGAATCCGACTCTGGACCCGTCGGATCGACGCGTGGGTTTCTCCCGTGCAGCGATACAAGTTGATGCGATAGCGGTCGCCGGTGGCGCCCCGCGCGGAAATGTCGATGGCCCCTCGTTCCTCGATCTCCTTCCGCCGCCCCTCGGGCACCAGGTCCATCATCATGGCTTCGACGAACTCGCTGTTGGGAAACGGAGGCATGTCCAGCTTACGCAGATGCCCGGCGATGCGATAAAAGGGTGGGTACCCTACCTTGACGTGCAAGTCCGACGCGTCGTGCTGGGTCATACCGGCCAGCAGACGCTCGGCGGTCTCCTTGGGACTGAGCGGGTGTTCCCCCACCGAATTCTACCTTCTCCGCCGCGGCGAAATGAGCGGCGGGCTTGCGCCTTGTCCTTGCTAACGCAGCAGCGCGATTCCGGCCATGACCGCCGCGAGCACGCCGAGGCCTACCGCGGCCACCGCGAAGATGGTCAGCCGACGGGTCTGCTCCTCGAGAATCGTGGCCACTCGCTCCTCGCGGTGCGCCGCATCCCAGCGCATCTCCTGCAAGGCCTTCGTCGAGGCCGAAGTCGTGTCGCCCAGCACGGTCACCGCCTGCTGGAACCCGTCCAGGGTCGTGCCCACCTTCTCGTTGGTCTGTCGCGACAGATCGAGCTGCCGCCCGATGGACACCATGGTCTCGCGCTGGGCGTCGGCGATGCGCGGCAGTTGCGAGAGGTTCTCCTCGACGCGGCGGAAGCTGGCCCCATCGGCCTCCAAGCGCTGGCCGATCGCGACCAGCGCATCCAGTTGGGTCTTGGATGCCTCGGGAAGGTGCTCCAGGCTCTCCGCCAGCCGGGACAGCGAACGTGCGATCAGCTCGCTTCGCTCGCCTTGCTGCTGCAAGTGCGTCTGCACGGACTCGACCAGGTTGACCACGCGGGCGTGCTCCTCCTCGAAGCGTTCGATGGTCAGCGCCGATCGCGCCAGGCGGAACTTCGGGGCAGCGCCGGGCGGCTCGGTCATGACCAGCTCACCGCGGCCCGTGCCTCCGTCGGAGCCTAAGCCGTCCAGGCCATCTGTGGAGCGCCCTGTCGGGCGAAACCAATGTCCCATCCGGGACCAGAATGTGGCTCGTTGCATGGTCCATGCCTCCCTTCATTCACATGCCGTGGCCGAGTCCCGGCAGGCCGGGATCGCCCGAGGTGTCCTAAAGATTCCTCCGTCGCACGGATTCTAACGGGCTGTAATCCACGGGGCAAACCCGGGGCGGGGGAGGACATTGTTGGCCGAAGCCGCGATCAAGAACGAGGATTCACAAGCACGGAAACCGCTTGCCGACCCACGCGGCTGGGTTTACAAACGGAGGCGACATGTCCCGCCGCTCTAAGCTCGAAGGCCTGCTGGAAAAAAGCCCCGACGATGTTTTCCTCAACTTCGCCCTGGCCATGGAGCTGGCCAAAGAAGGCCTGACCGATCAGGCCGTGGCCCGGTTCGACCGCGTCATCGCCCTCGACGCCCAGTACATCCCCGCCCATTTTCAGAAAGGCAGCACGCTCCTTGCCGCCCACCGCCGCCCCGAGGCCAAAGCCGCCCTTACCCGCGGCATCGAAACCGCCCTCGCCCACGGCGACCCCCACGCCGCCGAAGAAATGCAGGCCCTGCTCGCGGGCAACCTGTGACCGTCCTTCGTGCTTTTTCAGAACCCCGTGCGCCAGCACGGGGCCTTGATGACCGAGGGGGCACCTTGTTCGTCGCCGGCTCGAAGGGGTTGGCCCGCCGCCCGCGCGGCGGCCTGGTGGGACGCCCAGCAACCCCACCCGCCCGTGCCTGAACCTGATCCCTAATCCCTATTCCCTGCGTCCAAAGGGGGTGTTCGCTCAAAATCCGCGTGTCATAGAGCTCCCCGCGCGTTATAGGGGTGTGAAGGCAGAAGTCCCATCACAGCCCGCGAGCATCCGGCCGGTCGTGCCCCCGCTGGACTACCAGCGCGAGGACGTGGAGTCCCCCGCCCGCTTTCGCTGGAACTGCTGGGCGCGGCAGACGGGCAAGAGCTTCACCAAATCCCTGCGCCGCATTCTCCGCGGACTCGCCCGGCGGCGGAACCAGATCTTTCTCTCCGCCGGAGAGCGCCAAAGCCGCGAATTGATGGAAAAGGCGCGGCAACACTGTCAGGCGCTGCAGATCGCCTGCGAGTACCGCGACAACGCGTTCTTCTCTGGCCTGAGCGTCAAGCAACTGGAGATCGCTCTGCCCGGCGGCGTGCGCATCATCGGCCTGCCCGCCAATCCGCAAACCGCCCGCGGCTACACCGGCGACGTCTTCCTCGACGAGTTCGCCATGCACGTGGACGACCGCGACATCTGGGCGGCCATGCTGCCCACCCTCCTCCGCGGCGACGGCGAGCTGGACATCGCCTCCACCCCCAAAGGGCGCGGCAACATGTTCTACGAGCTGCAAGCCAATCCGCAGTTTTCCACCAGCACGCTCACCCTCCCGCAGGCCATCGCCCGCGGCCTCCGCGCCGACGCGGAGGAAATGCGCCGCGCCCTCGGCGACGAAGAGCTGTACCGTCAGGAATTCCTCTGCGAGTTCCTCGACGAATCGACGGCCTTCCTGACCTACGAACAGATCACCGCCTGCATGGACCCCGCGCTGAGCGTCGTCGACTGCGCAGCGCCGCTGGAGGGCGACCCGCGCGAGCTTTTCGCCGGAGTGGACATCGGTCGCGTGCGCGACCTGACCGTGATCTGGGTCTTCGCCGCGGACGTGAACCGCCCTCGGATCCGAGCCCCAAGCGCAAGCGCGGGGTCTGCGTCGTACGGTCACTGCATTCACGACCGGTCGCTGGCGCTCTCGGCTCGGAAAGCGGCGCTCACGACCGTGGCGGTTAGCGAACTCTCCCAAGCCCCCTTCCGCGAACAGTTCGACCAACTCTCGCAGCTTCTGTCACTGCGGAACGTCCGCCGTTGTTGCATCGACGCCGGGGGCTTGGGCATGCAGCTCGCCGAGCAGGCCGTGGAGCGCTTCGGCGCCCACCGTGTGGAACCGATTGTCTTCACCGCGGCGCTGAAGTCGCAGTTGGCCTCTGCTCTGCGCATCGCCGTGGAGGCCCGGCGCATCCGCATTCCGCTCGACGAGCGCATCCGCAACGACTGGCATTCTCTGGAGCGAACCGTCACGGAGGCCGGGCACTTTCGTCTGTCCGCCCCGCGCCGCGAGGGCAGTCACGCGGATCGTTTCTGGGCCGCGGCCCTGGCATTGCACGCGGCGGAAGAAGCGACCGGCGCCGTCGAGCACATGACCGTCGGACCCGTGCAGTTCGCAAGGACAGGAACATGGTGAGGATCAGCACCGCGATCCCGATGTTCATCGGGAGAGCGGTCTTGGAGGTGAGTGATGAGATGGACACAGCGACTTGTCAACGCATTGCGCGGCGCGAATGAGCGACCAGCGCTGGGCAGGATCATCCTCCCTCGAAAGGAGGACTCGATCCGCGATTACCCCAGCGCCGGGCTTACGCCCTCGCGCTTGGCGGCGATTCTGCACGAGGCCGACGACGGTTCCCTGGCTACGGCGATGGAGCTGTTCGAGCAGATGGAGGAGAAAGACGCGCATCTCTATTCCATCGCCAACACTCGCCGACTGGCCCTCACCGGACTGGAATGGCAAATCCTGCCGGGCGCACAGAGCGCGCTCGCCGACGAGGCGGCCGCGTACTGCCGCGAAGTGCTGTCGGTAATGGAGCATCTCGACGAATCACTGCAACACTTGGCCCTGGCCGTGGGGCGCAACATCGCGATCAGTGAAATCATCTGGGACACCGTCGGCGACGGCCTGCGCCCGGTGGACCTCGCCCCTGTGGACTTCACCCGCATTGTCTTCGACGAACTGGATCAGCCGCGCATTCTCACCGCCGAGGAGCCGCAGAAGGGCATCGCCCCGGCGCCTCACAAGTTCATCGTCCACACGCCCCACAGCGTGTCCGGCCATACGCAGCGCGGCGGATTGCTCCGCGTGACGGCACTGGCCTACCTGGCGAAGAACCTGTCGCTGAAGGATTGGATGATCTTCTCGGAAGTCTTCGGAATGCCCGTGCGGATTGCCCGCTATGAACCGACGGCCTCGGCCGAAGAGAAGAGAGAACTCCTCGCCATGCTCGAATCTCTGGGCAGCAACGCCGCGGGCATTTTCAGCCGCGCCGTGGAACTGCACATCGTGGAGGCCAATCGCGGCACCTCCGGCCCGCCTTACGAACGCCTGATCGACTTCCTCAATCGTGAGATGAGCAAGGCCTGGCTGGGTCAGACGCTGACCACGGACATCACCGGACAGAGCGGCTCGATTGCGGCCTCGCGCGTCCATGAGCAAGTGCGACAGGACATCCTCGCCGACGACATCCGCAAGGAAGGGCGCACCATCCGCCGCGATCTGCTCACCCCCATGACGCGACTGCGCTTCGGGCCCGACGCGCCCGTGCCCCACTTCACTCGCCGCCCGGCGCGCCCGGCCAACACCAAAGAGCTCGCCGACGTGCTCGACGTGGCCGTCAATCAACTCGGCGCCAGGGTCCCCCTCGACTGGGCCCACGAGGCCCTCGGCATTCCGCTGGCGGACGTGGGCCAAGCGTTCCTGCCAGGTGAGAATGAATGAGCAAACAAGAAGAGGTAGTCAGGCTCAAAGACCGGAATCAACTCTTCCCTATTCTTCACCTGTACGGAGGTAACGGATCACATACTCGAACGCAGGCCGAGCCACGCGGATATTCTTCTCAGTCCGGAGCTGATCTTCAAGAAACTCGGCGATCTCGATGTCGCCCGGCTGACAAACGGTTGCGAGTGTGTAGACGATGTTCATGCGGATGACGGCGTCTTGTTCCGCACGGAGCATCTGTACGAGGATTTCGCGCGCCCGTGCCTTGTCAGCGCTTTCCCCGATGGTTGGGGGGATTGTCCGGCGGATTAGCAAGTCCGCCGGAGCTGTGGAAGAGTGCTCAAGATAATCCTCCAGCAGTTCGTCCGGTGTGCGGCTCGCGACACGCTCCCTGTATTCTTGCAACGGCTTCCATTGCGGATCATCCGGCGTCTGACGAATGGCGTGCAGTGCTTCCGAAGCAGGCGCCAGTAAGGGCTCTTTATCGGCGATGGCTGGGTTGGCCAAATGCCGCTCATACTCGATATCGGCGCGGCGGCGCAAGTTGCTCTCAGAGCCCAGCAATTCGTCGCACAAAGCCATAAACTCGTCGGGCGCTTGCCTTGTTCTGAGAAGCCGGAGCGCACGATGACTCTCGGCCTCGACGGGGTCGAGCCGGGCGTGGTCGCGAAGAACATCAATCGGCGCGTCGTCGCTGAACGCGGCTGAAACCAGCCGTTCTGACTCGGGTTCACCTGAAAAACGTCGATCGAAAGCATCGAAATCGAGCGGGTCAGTATTGTCGTTCCGCTCAGATTGATGAGGTGGCATCACGATAAGCTTGGGGAACTCCTTAATCCTGAATCTCTTATAAGCGTTGCACTTCGCTGCGACCGGAAAACGCACCTTCTTCGCTTCGACAAAACGCGACACGCGCTCTTCGGACTCCGGCGTCAAGGCGAGAACCGCAAGGTCAGCGCGCGAACGAAGTGTGTTGAGCTTCTTGATCCAAGGGGCATTTGAACGCTCGTCAACCGTGGAAAAGAAAAACAAGACGTACGTGCGCTCGTCCGGGATTCTAACCGACGGAGGATTAAACCAGCGCCCGACCTCGATCTCGACGCGCGTCGACGGGTAGTCCATTAACGCTAGGATCAGGACCCATATGGTGTTAGATGCGAACACGTGCGAACCTCCGGCGATGGTCTAGGTTCTCGAACAGGCGACGTTTGGATTATCGGCGTTGCAGTTCGCATCGCATTGCTGCTTGCTGATGATGCCTGTGAAGTTGGCGGTGCAGCAACCCAAACAGGCAGTGTTGTTGCCGTCGCAGCACAAGCTGCAGTTCTGGGGGACGCCTTGCGGATTGCTACAACTTGCGCCACCGGGACATTCGGTGCCCGGCGGACCGACCTGACCCTCCGCAAGACTAACCACGACGCAAAGAGCGAACAAACATATCCAAGGACGCTTCAGCTTCATCTTCATCATAATAGACCTCCGAGCTGCCTTTGTGGACCCAAGATTTTGCGGACGAGCCCGATGCCCGTCGAGCCGCGCCATCGTAACCCCCCCCCCCTCAGCCTTGTCAAGGCAGGAAGTGAAAAAAGGCGGGCAGGTTTAACACAGGCGTCCTCCTCTGTAGCGCAACCCCATGCGGCACAGCGAGTTAGGGCGGGTTTGCCTCTCAGTTCGAGGGCCGGGCTGTCAAGACGCCTTGGGATCAACGAAAGGGGCAAGGCGAGCCCCACAGCGGGGCGCTCGCTCGCGCAAAGAATTTGAGCGAGCGCCCCGCGCGTTGTTGGGGTGTAGTGACAGGGAGGCGAGCAGGATGAAGACCGAGAAAGGCATGAAAAGCATGAAGAATGAGAAGAGTGAAATGCAGGCGCTGCACTCCGCGGCGCTGGCCGGTGAGGGTGCGCCGCAGCGTGTGTTGCTCGCCCCGTGGGGACCGGTGGAGAGCACCAACGGCAGCTTCGTGGTCGACGAGGAGTCGGCGCGACTGGCCGTGGCCGCGTTCGAGGACCACGGCACGGACCTGCCCATCGACTACGAACACCAGACCTTGGGCGGATCGTATGCATCGCCCAGCGGCCAGGCCCCGGCCGCGGGCTGGATCAAACGCGTCTTCGCCGAGTCGGGCGTGGGACTGCTCGCCGAGATCGAATGGACCGAGCAAGCTAAGCAGCGCCTGACGGCGAAGGAATATCGTTATCTGTCGCCGGTGGCCATCATCCGCAAAACTGATCGCAAGCTGGTGGCCATTCACTCCGCGGCGCTCACCAACAAACCCGCCATCGTGGGCATGCAACCCATCGTCAACCGTAGAACCCCCCTTGATCCCCCCTTGGTAAGCGGGGAGGCGCTGGAGACGGCCGATGTCGAGCCGCTGGCGCTGCTGCGGAACGAGCTGCAACTGCCGGCGGAGACGGAGGCGGAAGAGCTGCTGGTCGCGGCCAGTGAGCGGCTGATGGAAATGAAGCGCGAGGCGAGCCGGCGGCACATCGATGAACGCGTCGCCGCGGCGATGCGCGCGGGCAAACTGGTCGAGGCGCAGCGGGAATGGGCCGAGGCGCTCGTGGCGTGCGAGGAGGAGCTGTTCGAGGAGTGGTTTCGCACGGCGCCGGTCATCGTGCAGCCCGGCCGGTCCGCGCCGCCGACCCCGCACGATGCGGGCGAGCGACGTCATCACGCCCTCGCCGCCAAAGCGCGGGCGGAATACCGCACCAACCGACTGCTCGCCGGACTGACCAGTGAAGAGGCGTACGTGGCGCACGCGATGCGCGCGGCCGTGACGTAGGAGCCTTTGCACAATGTAGCGCCGCCCCTTGTGGGCGGCGCGGGACGCCTTCGTCGTCACCCACAAGGGGTGACGCTACATCAAGAATGCAGTGACAAGGGAAAGGAACCAAGCAAATGGCACTGACAAAGAATCGGGATGTGGATCACTATGTGGATCAGGAGCTGCGCACGTTTCAGGTCGCGGCGACGAAGCGGGTGTTCAAAGGCGGGTTCGTAGGGCTGAACGCGTCCGGATACGCGCAACCTCTGGTCGCGGGCGATGCATTTGTGGGCGTTGCCTATGAGGAGGCGGACAACACCAGCGGCGCCGCCGGAGCGATCTCCGTCCGCGTGTATACGCTGGGCGACTTCGGGCACACGCTCACCGGCGCCACCGTGGCGCACATCGGACGCCCGGTGTTCGCTTCCGGGGACGACACGCTGACGCTCACTTCGGCGGGCAATTCCTACGTCGGCTTGGTGCAGGACGTGATCACCACCAACGAGATCATCGTGCGCATCGATCCGCAGCGGGCGAAGATCAAGACGGCCACGCACGCCGTGGAAGATCTGTCCGCCGGCGCGGACATCGCCGCTCGGGCCGTGCACACATTCGAAAAGGAAGGGTGGATCGTCTCCGCCCGGGTGGTGAACCAGGCCACGGCCGCGACGGGCATCGACAATTCCAACACCTGCGTGGTGGCGCTCGTGGTCGGCGGACAGTCGATCGCCACGAAGACCTTCGACGCGACGGTCACGTTCCCGGCGGCGAACACTGCATCGGACATGGGAGCGATCAGCAACTCGCACGTGAACGCGGGCGGCGTGCTGACTGTGGCAGTGACCAACGGCACCACGGCGAACCCGGGACCGTTCCTCGTGCAAGTAGACTATGTTTAAGCAATAGGTCCTATTGGACCTATAGGAAAGGAGATCACTGTGGCAATCATCAATACGGGACTTTTGACCAAGGGACTGCGCAGCGAGTTTTTTGCCCGCTATGACGCAGCCGGCACGTTCTATCAGGATTTGGCGACGCGCATCCAGTCGAACACCGATTCCGAGTCGTACAAGTGGCTCGGATCGGTGCCGCGGATGCGCGAATGGGGCACGGGGCGCGTCGCCAGGGGACTCAACACCGAGAGCTACTCGGTGGAGAACCTCAAATACGAGTCCACATTGGAAGTCGACCGCGACGAGATCGCCGACGACAAGACGGGGCAGATCCGCGTGCGCATCGGCGAGCTGGCCGTCCGTGCGGCCAGCCATAAGGACTACCTGATCTCGCAGCTCTTGATCAACGGCTCGACGGCGGGGTTCAACAGCTACGACGGCGTGACCTTCTTCAACGACGCGCACATTTCCGCGGCGTCCGGCTCGCAGGACAACAAGCTGACCGCTACGGCCGTCGATCCGAACAATCCGACGACTGAGGAGTTCAAGACAGCCCTGACCAAAGCCATCGGGGCGATGCTGGCGTTCAAGGACGATCAGGGCGATCCCATGTCCATCTCCGGCACGGGATTGGTGTGCATCGTACCCACGCCGATGTATCTGCGTGCGCTGGAGGCAGTGAGCGCTACGCTGACGAGCAACACGACCAACGTGCTCCAGGGCGCGGCGCGGATCATTGCCTTCCCCTGGCTGGCCGACGCGAGCAAGTGGTACCTGCTCAAGACCGACGGTGTGATCCGTCCGCTGATCTTCCAGGATCGCGAGCCGGTGGAGTTCACGGCCCTCACCGAGGAGAGCGAGGAGGGCTTCCGCCGCGAGAAGTTCCTCTACGGCGTGCGGGCCCGGTATCGACTGGCGTATGGGTATTGGCAGTTCGCGGTGCGGACGGACTTTGTCGTGCCGACGTAGGAATGCGGAATGAAGAAACAATCAGTACCGCGAGTGATAACGAGCGGTCTTGGATGGAGAAGGGCGCTGCGGCAGACAAGACCGCTCCATATCTGTCGCGGTACTGATTGCTGGAGAGGGCGATGGGCTACATCACAAACGCAGAGATCGAGGAACGCGTAGGCAGCGCGGCGCTCGTGCAGCTTGCGGACGACGACGGAAACGGCGTGGCCGACACGGGCGTCGTCGATGAGGCGCGGCTGGGCGCCGAGGGGGAGGTCAACAGCTACCTTGCCCGGCGCCACCAAGTCCCCATCGACCTCGTGGCACACGCGGAACTGTCCGACGTGCTCGCTTCGGTCACGTTGGACTTGGCCGAATATCGACTTCGCGTGCGCCGACCGCCGGTGTCGGAGGATGCACGGCGGCGGCGGGAACAGGCGATCGACTGGCTGAGCAAAGTCGCAGACGGGCGAATCGATCTGCCGTCTCTGAGTCCAGTCGCCGCAAGTGCGGCCCGCAGCACGATCGCGCAGAGCATCGGTGAAGAGCGCCTGCTCACACGTGAGGAGCTTGGCGATTTCTGATGCCTACAGCCGACCGAACAACGATCCGCGCAGCGGTTGACGAATTAGTGAACAAGCTGCGCACGAACTTGGCGGCCAATCCGCCCACGGCGGCGAAGCCGTTTCGCCGGGTGGAGGTCGCAGATGCGGGCACGGAGGAATATGCGCGGCCGTTCCTGACCTTGCAGCTCCTTCGGGTGCGGCCGATCGGTGTCACGGATGACGACAGGGTCTTCGAAATCAGTGTGGCGCTGCGACTGGCAACCGACGTGACTGCGGCCGATCCGCATGGGGCCGTGCTGGACAAGATCGGCGCGGTGGAGGACTACCTCGACGGTATTCGGGACACGGGTGTGATCGCCGGCGCGGAAGGACTGGACGATCGAGCCTGGACGTTCACCTATCCGCCGCAGATTTCCGGGACGCGCACGGCAGTGGCGGAGGCGCAGCAGACCTTCGTGGTCAAAGTGCAGCGCGCGTTCAATCGAGTTCCGGCCGCTTAGGACACGAGTCATGATCTGGATTCTGGCAACGCGAGGTGCCTCCACGAAGCTGCGGGCCTCTCCGTTTACGGAGACGGCGATCGAAGGAGTGCACAGCGTGGTGTACAAGCCGGGGATCGAGCCCGCGCCGTTTTCCGGCGAGGATCAGACGCTGGGCAAGCTGGGGACGTACGCACGCGGCGTCTATCGCCTGTTCGGGTTCGTCTTCTCGTATCACGGGTCCGCCGCGGAGGCCTTATTCGGCGCCACCACGGGCATCGATCTGATCGTCCGTTACCGGGCCAATGGGCAGAAACGCAAACGCACGCTGTCGGACGTCATTTTTGTCGGCGATGCCACCGTGACCGTTCCGGGACTGAACGGGGGCGTATCCGAGCTGATCGGTGTTCCGTTTCGGGTGCAGCTTCCCACCGGCGAGACGTTCGCGGAGCACGTGAGCGACGCGGTGGAGACGTAAGTTGGCTGAGCCGCGGGCTTGAGCCCGCGCGATCGCGCAGGCTGAAGCCTGCGGCTCGGTTCGAGGAACGATGCTATGCCTCGTGATGTGACCAAAATCCTGGACGTAGCGGCCACGGCGCTCGATCAGCAGAACGTGGAATTGGCGCACCTGCGAGCGCGGCAGTTGCGGTCGGTATCCACGCGGGCCGCGACGGGAACAGGGAACATCAACCACACGTTCTTTCTCGACCAGCGCTTCCGTTTGACTTTCGTGCGCTGTCATTTCTCCGGCGGGATGGGGACTGCGGCGCTGTCCGTTTCCATCGACTCCTCGCGCGGGTCGGCGTATGACGCCAAGCTGTTCACCATTACTCAAGCGGGCACAAACAAAGACGTGAATCTGCGGATCGGTGGTACGGACGCGGAGGATCCCTGCGCGTGGACTTTTCAAGTCGGCGACAAGGTGTGGATTCAGTGGACCAATCCCGACAGCGGGAACATGACGTGGGGATTGGAAGTGGGACTGGCGCTGGCATCATGAGATTGTCGATTTTCGGTTTTCGATTGTCGAATTGTCATTCTGAGCGCAGCGAAGAATCTACGCTTGGACTTCGTAATCCGAAGCAAGATGCTTCGCTTCGCTCAGCATGACAAGCCTTCGCTCGGCGTGGCAGGCGCGGGTTATTGGGGATTAGATTATGCCAAAAACTTACACCGATGACATTGCTCCGGTTCTGCCGTTTTCATTGACCGGTCCGTTTCAGGTGGTCAGCGCGGCGGATATCAACAGTTGGATCAAGGTCGATCCGGCGGGCGCGAAGATCAGCGCGGCGGGCAGCGCCCAGCCTATCCGCAGGGTGGTCACGGCCGCTGCGCGGAACTACGCAACGGTGACGCAGACGACGATCGGGCAGTACATCGCCGCCGTGTATGTAACTCCGACATCGCTCGGTGGGCTCTACATGACGCCGTTTCAGTTGCCGCGGGACATGGACGTAGCCAAGCCCTGCAAGGTGAAGATCCTCATTTCGCCGACGGTCAGCGCCACGACGAACGGCCAGGTCGTACGCTTCCAACTCTCCGAAGTGCACGTTGCCGGCGGCGGAGCGCGGACGGAGACGAGCTTCAACTACGACTGGAGCGTGCCGGACAACTGGACGACGAACGACAACGCCGTGGTGACGCTGGATAGCGGCGGCGGCAACAGCTTCGCGGGCGGAACGTTCCAACTCGGCCAGCAACTGGCTTTTCGCATCGCCCGAGTGGGCTCGGCGACGGAAGACACCTTCGACAAGAACGTGGCCATCGCGGAATACGCGATCTTCGAGTACACGGCGAACGAGTTGTAGGAGGTATGAGATCAGAAGAGTCGGCGTCTCATTTCGATTCGTGGACCCTCCAGGCGTAAGATAGTCAAGGGAGCGTGCTCATGTTTTCCAAGGCCAAGCCCTACATGGCATGGGCGATTGGACTGATCGTCGTGGGCCTTTCCTGCGACGGCGACAAGCCTGCGCCAACGCCCGTCACCGTGACGGCCGAGAGGCCGGCGGCGACGGAGCCGTCGGAGAAGACCCGGGGCACTCTGCTAAGAATCGTCTGCGACATTCCCGGGGAGCTGAGCAAGCCGCTGCGCAGCCACCCCGCCAACATCGGGTGGTCGGCGGGGAACAAGGTGAGAGGGCAGGCGTTCTCGTTGCCGCTCACACAACCCGAAGTGGAAGTCCAGCTCCAGGAAGTGATCCCTATCGGCGCGGACGTTCACATCCGCTTCGAAGTGGAAGTGAGGCCGCGGTTCATTACCAAGTTTTCGGAGGGGGCATGGTCCCACCGCACTCGAATTGGTGATCAAGGTTCGATGCGAGTGCTTGAGATACCTCTTTCGCGGTTCAATAGGCCCCCGCGGATTTTCCCGGGCTGACGACATGCGCGGCGCGCTGCCTTATGGGCCGACGGTTTCGGTGATGGCGGTGGAGACGATGCTGTTGAGGAAGGACGCCAGGCTGCTACGGGCGGCGCTGCCGACGAACTCGGCGCAGCCGGCACTGAAGGCCGCGGTGAGGGCCAGGAGCGCGATGAGGGTGGGTCTGCGGCGGATGCACGAATAGGACCGATGGGACGCATGGGACATATGTGTTCTCCTCGGTGGAGTTATCGGAAGCATGGCGGGCGGAGTTGAAACTGGCGGGATCGTGCTGTGCGGGGGGCGGAGTTCGCGGATGGGGCGGCCCAAGGAGTGGCTGCCCATTGGGGGCGAGTGTCTGTTGCAGCGCGTGGTGCGCGTGGTATCGGAAGCGGTCCGACCGGTCGTGGTAGCGGCGCGGCGCGGGCAGGAACTGCCGCCGCTGCCAACGGATGTCGCCGTCGTACACGATGCCGTCGAGGACTTCGGCCCGCTGGCGGGAATCGCGGCGGGCATGGATGTACTGGGCGGGCGATGCGAATCGACGCTCGTGGTGTCGTGCGATCATCCGTTTCTTCCGCGAGCGATCATCGAGAAACTCATCGAGTCGCTGGGCAATCATCGCGCGGTGGTAGTGGGCGATGGCGAGCAGTTGTACCCACTGCTGGGCGTGTATCGAATGGAAACCCGAAGCGTCTTGGAGGACATGATCGCCCGCGGGGAACATCGAGCGCGGTGGTTCGCCGAGGAATGCGGGGCGAAAGTCATTTCGAGCGAGGCGCTGCGTGCCGTTGACCCGCAGTTGGGGTGCTTGAAGAACATCAACGATCCGCGGAGTTATGCCGAAGTAGTCGAATCAGAAAACAGGCGCGACTTCAAGGCTGCGGCTCGGCCGGGGGGCGGCGGGCGCCGGGCATCTGATCAATGGTCGCGATGATTGTTGCCTTGCCATCCGATCCTATCTTCCAAACGCGAGGCAACCAGGCGGCACGGTCGTCCTCTGCGGTATGCAGGTAGTCGAGCACAAACAGGTCATTGCCGCAGAGGGCGACGGCGGTGGGCGACCATGGACTTTGCAGTTGCAACAGAGTCGAGACGCTTCCGTCGGGTGTGATCTTGAGCACGCGTGCGTCCCCGTTGTCGGCCACGTACATGACACCGCCGGCGTCAACCGCCAGCCCACGGAGATACGGGTGTCGATCGGTTCCGGGAATCGACGGCCCGCCGACGAGAGCGGTCACCGTCGCGACGGTCGAGACTTCACCGCGTGAGGTGATCTTCCGAATGGCACTGTCCTCGGTGTAGTACAAGGAGCCGTCGGGACCGGCGGCGCTGCCGTTTATGTGCTGCAGCGGCGCCCCAGCCGTCGGCGGGAGGCTCGCCAGCACCGAGGTTGCCCCGGAAGGCAACATCCGCACCATGCGAAGATTCCCTGGGGGACCCGATGGGTAATAGAGATTTCCGTCCTGCCCTATCACGATGGGATAGTCGCTGGAGAGGAGCAGCGTGGGGTTGGCGCCCACCCTCACGATTTCCCCGTCCGCGCCCGAGGGGAGCCGGGTGCTGGCAAAGCCGTTGTCGGCATCGAAGGTGAGCCAGTGGAACCTCGGCCCCGGCATATGGGTCAACTTGCCATGCGCGTCGATCTTCCAGAGCCCCGAACCCGTGTCCAGGAAATAAACTCGGCCCTGCCGGTCGGCGACGATGCCCGATCCGGTGTGCGCTAAGGCTGGAGTTGAAAGAAGGCACGCCGCCGCAAGCGCTAGAACCGCCTGACGGCACATTCGACTTGGGATTTGCACGATCGGATTCCTGTGCTTCGGGCGTAGGGCGCGTCCGCCGACGCACCTTCCGCTATTCTTTTCGACGCGGCGCGGCGCGTCAACGCACCGCAACCCGTTCTGGGTTGACGAGACTCGACCCCCCTTGATCCCCCCTTGTGAAGGGCGGCGTCAGGTTTTCTTGGCGGCGATGCGTTCCTGGGCGGCTTGGATGATGTTCTCGAGCAGTTCGGCGTAGCGCCAGCCGGCGAAGGTGGCCATGAAGTTGAGTTTTCCGTCCCAGCACCAACCGGGGTTGGGGTTGACCTCTAAGAGCTTGATTTCGCCGTCGGCGTCGGTGCGGAAGTCGAAGCGGGCGTAGTCGCGGCAGTCGAGGCGCTCAAAGAGGCGGTTGGAGTAGTCAGCCAGGTGGCGGCGGACGTCCTCGTCGATGCGGGCCTCGTGGTATTTGATCTGCGTCCAGTAGGGAGAATCGGGAAGCCACTTGGACTCGTAGCCGAGGATGGCAGGCAGGCCGGGGTCCAGCCCGGTGAAGTCAACTTCCAGGGGAGGCAGGGTGCGGAAGGTGAGGCCGGGATTGCCGACGATGGCCACGCTGTATTCGGTTCCGGAGAGGAACTCCTGGATGAGCACGGGGCGGCCGGGAAGCTCGGCGCGGATCTGTTGGAGATAACCGAAGAGCTCATCCGTCGATCGGACCACAGCCTCCTTGCGGATGCCGATGCTGCTGTCGCCGTAGTTGGGCTTGACCAAGGCCGGGAACGCCGAGGGCATGGTCGCAGCCTGGTCATCGGGATCGTAGAACGTCTCCAAGGGTACGGGGATATCGAGATCGGCGGCGATGGCGCGGACGAGGGCCTTGTTGTAGCACAGTCCCAGGCAGGTGGGCCCGGCGCCGGTGTAGGGTATGCGAAGCATTTCCAGCACGGCCGGCACGTGCAGCTCCATGAAGGCGTCGTTGTTGAGTCCCTCGTCGCAAAGGTTCATGACCATTTGCGGCGGGTTGGCACGGAGCTCGGACATAAGCGAGGCATGGTTGTCTAGATAGGTGAACTCGTAGTCGTGCAGCTCGGAGAGGGCTTCCTTAAGGCGCTGGATGGTTTCGATATCTTCGGGGTTAAACTGGCCGTCACGCTTGACGGTGTCGGGCAAGCGGGGATCGCCGAGCACCACGGTGATCTTTGGGAAGGGGACGGCTTTCTTGCGGACGACGGCGGGTTTCCGTGGAGCCTGGGCGGTGAAGAACATGCGGTGGGCCAACATGCCCAAGTCCTGCTTGCGATCGGAATCCGTGGCCACCGGCTCATGAGCGCGGACGCTCACGAAGCCTACGCGCTCGAGCATCTGGGTGATCTCGGACCTGGAGTAGAGGCGCTCGGCGTAGAACTGGTCGGCGATGACGCCTTTCTCGGCATGGACGACGACTTCGCGAGAGACGAGGCGTTTGTCGTCGGAGGCGAGGGAGCGTTCACGGCAGACGAAGTGGTTCTGATCGATCCATTCCCAGGAGCGTTTTTCGAAGTTGGTCTTGAGCCATTCGCCGTCCGCCAAGTCCATGGCGACCGTACCGCCGGAGCGGAGCACGCGAAGGACGCCGAGCAGCACGGCAATGTCGTCCTCTTCGCGATCGAAATACCCGAAGGAGTTGCCCAGCAGGGCTACGCAGTGGAACGAGTCTTCTGGGAAGCGGAAGCGACGGGCGTCGCCCTCGTGGAAGGCGACGGAGAGGCCGTCTTGCTTGGCGCGCTTGCGGGCGAGGCGGATGAGGTAGCGCGAGCGGTCAAAACCAGTGACGTATTTGAAACCGCGGCGGGCGAGTTCGACGCAGTGCCGCCCCTGGCCGCAGCAGAGGTCGAGGATTCGATCGTTCGGCTCGAGGCCGGCGGCGCGAATGAGCAGATCGACCTCCTTGGCCGTGTTGCGTTCGTTCTCGACAACATCGCCATCGGTTTTGAGGTAGATGGAGTTAAAGAGCGTTCGCCACCAATCGGAAGGCAGGTGGCGTTCGAGGTCCGGGATCGGTCCAACCGTTTTGGGTACGGGCCCGGCGGAGACCGCCGTCTTGGCCATATGTGTTTTCTCCACGTCGCCTGGAAAGGCGGCGACTTCGCCCTCCGAACGTCCGCGCGGGGACAACGCTCCCGCCTTGGTCGCGTTGTCGCCACGCGGCTCGCTTCAAGTATATGTTTTTACGTCGGAGGGGGCGCGTTTCAAGATCAGGGTCGCTTTTTTCCAGGTGAGCGAGGGTTAGTCAGCTTCCATGCAGGGGGCGCTCTCGGTATGATAAGAGGATCGGGGGACCTCTGAGGGGCTAACCTCGTTACGCCGGGGGAAGTCAGTATGTTCAATCGACGATGGAGCTGTTTTTTCGCTGCGCCTTTGGCGCTCGTGGCCGCGGCGTTGACGTTTCCGTCGCCGGATTCCGCTCTCCACGCGGAAGGGGTCCGGATTCAACCCGTGGGCGGCGTGGTCGCCGCATTTGAGAGCATCTCACAGGTGGACGGGGGTCCCTTGTTAGCCGTCAGGTCCGAGGCCCTCGCTGAAGCAGGGCGGCGCGGCGGCAAGGTGGTGATCGGGCGGTTGCCGCTGGGCGGGGAGTCGGCGGCGTTGGAGTTGACGTCGACCCGGGTGGTCGGTCCGGCGACGCGCATCGTCGTGGGTCAGGCGGGCGGGCCGGATCGGCCGCTGGCCTATGATACCTCCGCCGTACACGTTTTCCACGGCCGGGTGCAAGGAAAGCCGGACTCCAACGTCGTTTTGTTCACCTCCCCGCGCCGGATCGGCGGACACATTGACCTGGGGGCGGGGCAAGGGCGGTACAAGCTGTCGTCGATCGACGCGGGCGGTCGGAAGCTCGATCCCGGCCAAGCGATGGTGTTTCCCGCCCCGGCAATGGTCGAAGGGCTTCCGGACGTACCCCTTTGTGGAAATGAGTCGGAGTCTACGGTGGCGGGATGTTGCGCGGAGCCGGCCCCCGGTGCGGTCTTCAACAAGAAGCTCAAGACGGTCGAAATCGCCCTGGAGACGGACTACGACCTGTATGCCAACTTCAACGATCTGAACGCGACGACCGACCACCTTCTGGAGATCATGGCCCGCACCAACGCCCTTTTCATGAGCAGCCTCGATGTGCGGTTTGAGGTGGTTTTCTTGCGTTTGTTTGATAACCCGGGGGCGGAGCCGGCATTCATGAACAACGCCGATCCGCTAAGCGGCTACGTGAATTTCTGGAACACGAACATGACCGGCGTAGCCCGGGACACAGGCGCGTTCATGAGCGGGCGGCGCGACCTGCCGTACGGGGGGATCGCCTATATCGGCGCGGTGTGTACGACGTCCGCCTATTGCGTCTGCGGATACCTGCGCGGCTTCCCAAACCCGGCGTATCCCAGTTGGGGGGATTACGACACGGGGGTGACGATTCACGAGCTGGGTCACAACTTCGACGCCTGCCACACGCCGGACTACTGCCCGCAAATCGATCGCTGCTTTCCGCCGCCGGTGGTTCCGCAGCGGGGCACGGTGATGAGCTACTGCAGCCAGTCGGTCAGCGGCGGGGACATGGCCGAGGATCGCTGGTATCACCGGCGGCTGCTGAGGGTCATGCGGAGCTTCGTGGAGACGTCGGCGTTGTGTGTGCAGGATGACTGCAACCAGAACAACATCCCCGACGCTACCGACATTTCCGACGGGGCGAGCCTGGATACGAACGGCAACGGCGTGCCCGACGAATGCGAGGACTGCCAGCCGAACGGCGTGCTCGATCCCGCGGACATCGCCGGTCCGAGCGACGATGACAACCTCAACGGCGTCCCCGACGAGTGCGAGCCGGATTGCAACGGGAACTTCGTTCCGGACGATCGGGACATCGTCTTGGGCACGAGTGTGGATTTCTGGGGCAACTCCGTGCCGGATGAGTGCGATCCGGACTGTGACGGCGACAGTACGCCGGATTACGACGAGATTCAGGCCAGCTTGCCTCTGGACATCGACCGCAACGTAATCCTCGACGCCTGTCAGGACTGTGACGGCGATGGAATCAGCGATTTAATCGAGCTGGGCGGGGCGCGGAACGCTTGGGTGGCCAGCGACGTGCTGGACTACATCGGCGAGTACCACGCAGTGAGCGGTGTCCGCGTGAAGACGTCCACGACGGGACTGATTGCCACGGCACAGGATCTGATCATTGTGCCCGGCATGAACGCCGTGCTGGTCAGCGGCGGCACGAGCAACAAGGTGGTTCGCTATGACGCGACGACCGGGTCTTATGTCAGCGACTTTGTGCCAGCGGGGAGCGGGGGCCTGAACAACGCCGCGGGCTTGATCATCGGGCCCAACGGAAACCTGTTCGTCTCCAGCCGCAACGGCAACAACGTCCTGCAATACAACGGGGCGACGGGGGCCTTCATCGGGGTGTTTGTCGCGGCCAACTCCGGCGGGCTGACCGGCCCGTTCGGTTTGACTTTCGGACCGAACGGGAACTTGTTCGTTGCGGGCAGCAACCAGGTGTGGGAGTTCGACGGGGTGACGGGCGCCTTCGTGCGCGTGTTCGTGAGCTCTTCCAATAACGGCGGGCTGCAGCAGGCCCGAGGCATCCTCTTCAAGCCGGACGGCAACCTGCTCGTCGCGAGCTACAACACGGACGCCATTCTCCAGTACCACGGGACGACGGGGGCGTTTCTGGGCAAGTGGAACAGCGGGGGCACGTCCACGGCGCTGTACCTGGATGGGCCGTGGGGGCTGCGTCTGGGGCCCAACGGCAACGTGTTTGCGTCGCGCGACCTACCCGCCGCGGAGGGCGAGGATGACCACGACCACGACGAGGATCACGACCACGGTATCGACGTGGATCGGTTCCCGATCGATGGGCTGCACGTGACCAGCGCGCGGATCATGGAGTTCGATATCGGGCATGGAAAGTACGTCCGTTCGTACGTCCTCGGCGATGACACGGGGTTGCGTTCGACGACCGGTTTTGACTTCATGCCCGGCACGCTGGATTGCAACTACAACATGCTGCCGGACAGTTGCGACCTAGCGAGCTGCGCGGGCAATCCCGCGTGCGCTGACTGCAACGGAAATTCCTTGCCGGACGGATGCGACCTGGCGGCGTGCTCCGGAGATTCGACGTGCGCCGATTGCAACCTGAACTCGGCGCCTGACGGCTGCGACATCGCCGGGGGTGACTCGCCGGATGGGAACAGCAACGGGGTGCCCGATGAGTGCGAGCCTCCGCCGGAAGTGGTCCCTCAGGCCGGGGGCGAGGCGACGCGCGGGCTTTCGTTCTCGGCGCCTCCGCCTGTACTGGCCACCGGCGAGTTCGGGCGAATGGCGATCCGCGTCACGATGGTCGAGCTGCAGAACCCTATTCCGCCCAATGCCCCGTGCTGCCAGCCCACGAACTTCAGCGCGTTCGAGGTCGCAAGTTGTTCGGCGGCGGGAGAAGCGAACGGGTGTGCGCGCTGGGTCGGGCCGCCGGCGCTCTTCCTGGAGTCGCAGGGCAATCCGAGCATCGGCGCCAACCGGGCGGCCCGCCTGCAATGCACGCCCTATTACCACGAGTGGGGCGGCGAAGGGGTCGTGCACGTGACGGGGGCCGATGTCATGCCCAGCTCGACGTACTCGGTCACGGTCTATGCGGCAGTTTGCAAGGGCAACGAGTCGACCTGCATGGCGGCGTCGAATCCGGTGACGCTGATCACGCGCCGCGCCGGCGATATCGTCGCCCCATTCAACCCCCCGGACGGCTCGCCCCAGCCGGAAGGTGTAGACGTGGCGGCGGCGGTCAACAAGTTCAAGAACCTCCCCGAGTCGCCAGCCAAGTTCATCGTCCAGGCCCAGCCCAATGTCACGGACCCGAACGCGGACGCAGATGCGTTGGACATTGCCGCGGTGGTGGACAATGTAAAGGGCTTCGCGTACCCGTTCAGCGGCCCTTGTGCGTGCCCGTCAGCGGTGACCTGCAACGCCACCCCCTGCGCCAGCGCCACGGTCTGCGTTAGCACGCACGGACCGGGCTCTATGTGCGTGAGGACTTGCTCCTCGGGCCCGAAGATGGGTCAGGCTTGCGCCGCGGACCTTCACTGCGGGGCTTGCTCGGCTGCCTCGTCGAACGCGGGGGTTCCGTGCGATGCGGATGCCGACTGTCCGGGCGGCGTGTGCGATGCGGGCGATTGCCCGCCCGATCCGCCTGCCGCGGCCGGCTTCTGCCGTGACCGATGCGGGCGGTGCAACTAGCTAGGCACCAGGCAATAGGCATTAGGCAAGAGGGCCGAGTCACGGGCCGATCCGAACCGGTCCGCCCGTCGTGCGCAGGATCATCGGCCGGTTGGCGACGCCGGTCTCGGAATAGTTGCCCGCGTCGATGTACACGCCCCCGCCGGGAACGACGATCTGTACTCCCTCCAGAACCGTATTGTAGGGAAATGAAATCGATCCGTTCTCGATGCCGGTGTTGTTCGCCCAATCGACGTACACGGGATTCAGCCCCGAGCGCAGACACGACGGGTCGACGGATTGGCGAATCCGCTGGCTCACCACGTCGCCGAATCGCAGATCGACGTTGGCCAGCCCGCCGTCACAGCTCTTGCAGTAGCTCATGATCGTCCCGTGCTGCGTGCATTCGATCGCGCCGCTGTAACAGCTCGGTTCGGTATTCCAGCACTTGTCGACCGGCGGGATGTAGCAATGAGTGTGCGGGGAGCCGAACTGGTGTCCCATCTCGTGAGACACGATGTGCAGGTCCCATTGATCGAGGCTGCCGTCGAGCAGCGGAACCGGAAACGAGCCGGTGAGACCTGACGAGGCGCCATAGCCCCAGTCGTCATTGCACAGGACATCGACCTCCGCCAGACCTCCGTTCGCGTCTTTGGTGGTGAGAAGGTGAGCGATGTCCCGCTCCACGAAGCTCATGTTGGCGCGCCAGTACGCTTCGAACTGGGGCAGGATGCCCTGGACGGTGGCGGCGGTGTAAGGGTGAGCCGGCGTTGCCCAGACGCGGATGTAGGGAAGGAAAAGCCGGACCTGCAAGTCCCGTTCGTAGATGCTGCTGATCGCGCCGAGCAACTCGATCACGTACACGGCGGCCGCGTTGAGGTCGTCGAACGACCGGCCGAACGCGTAATCACACTCGATGGCCACGAACGCGACGCGGAACGGATAGGTCCCCGAGACTTCGCCCTCACCGCTTACTTCGGGCGCGGGCTCGGAGGGAGTCTGGGTGTGGCATTCGAATCGCCACGGGCGGCCGGCGCCGGTGACGATTCGATCATGGATTACGTGACCGAGGCCGCCGCCGCGCTCGGGAGCGAGCAGGTATTCGCTTCCGCGGAAGCGGATTCGCCCGTTGCTCCCGGAGGGGGAGAGCCCGAGGAATACGTCGGAATCTGCCTCGCCGATAACGTGGCCGCGGAACAATGCCACCTCCGGATGGGGTATGGGCACATCACCGTCGGGCGTGCCCATGACGATCTGGGTGGCCGGATCGGTGATGGAAAACTGTTCCAGTTCCAGGTCGACGGTTTGGTTTTGTTCCAGCGGGAATTGGGTCAGGCGGACGCGCTGAACAGGACGCAGTTGGCGATAGGCATCTTCGTGAAAGCGAATCGACGAACCGGCGGCTACGTCGGCGCCGTTGATCACCCGCACGGGGGCCTTCAGTTCGGTGGGCACGGGCTGTTGCGCCCGCGCGATGACGGCGCAGGCGATTGAAGTCGCAACGACCAGGTAAGGCCTGCGGTGTTCACGAATGAACATTGTTCGTCTCTCCAGAGAGCTATTGCAGGCTCACCAGAACGAGAACCAGCCCCGTACCCTCGGCGAGTGGGGTCATGGCCTTGCCAATCACCGCGCCGGCAGCGCGATCGCGGTCGGCCGCTTTCATCGCGTGACCGGGACGCGAGGAAGTGGTCAACAAGTCGCCGGGGCGAATCTCGCCGCTGGATGCGTCGCAGAGGCAATACACCCGGCCGCTCAAGGCCACGGGGAGGTCCCCGTCCGCGGCGCTGTCGGCCTGGGCCATCAACATGCCAGGCCTGACGCCTCCGGCGCCGCTGACGATACCGGCGACCGCGGGGTCGTACGGCTTGTTGCTGATCACGAGCTTGCCGGGGTTGGCCGGGTCGATGGACACGACCATGCCGGGTTGGGGCGAGGTACCTTCATTCAAGCCCGCTCCCTCACGGTCGCGGTACTGATTGCAGCCCGCTCCTTCACGGTCGCGGCACTGAGGTAGGCCATCCGTCACCTCGAACTTCTCGGAGAAATCCGCGCCGCCGGTGATCTCCAATACCGCGACCTTGGTGTAGCCGCTGTCGGAAACGCTGAACACATGGCGGGCCGTCGCGGCGTTATGGGCGATGATGAACGGGCCGTCGCTGTTATCCCGCTGCAGCCAAAGGACCTCGCCGGTCGAGTCGTTCTCGACGTGCATCGTAGCCCAGGTGCCCTGGCTCTTGATGTAGGCGGCCATGCCGGCGCTGGCTTGCGTGTTTTCGATGCGGAGGGTGGCAGCCTCGCGGAACGAGCCGTTGCCCAAGGCATGGATGGCGGTGTCGCTGGAGGTCGTAACGTCGAGCCTAGCCGCCGGTGTGGTAGTCCCGATGCCGACCCGGCCCTGGTTAAACGCGAAGCGGTTGGCTCGAAAGGCGAGCTGGTCGTCGGCGTCCTCCTCGATGAAAGCGAGATCGGCGTCGCCGAAGTTCAGGCGCCCGCCCCAGCCGTAGATACTGTTTGGACCGATGAGGCGCAGAGTCAGGGCATCCGCGGACGCAACGGTCAGGGCGTGGCTCGGAGTAATCGTGCCGACGCCCACGCGTTCGCCGGCGTCGACGAAGAGGCCGCGCGTTTGCAGAGCATAGGGCGTTGCCCTCAGCGGCTGCCGCGTGGTGAGTGTTGTGAAGGACCCTCCGCCCCCGGGACAGCGCACGGCGACTTGAAGCCAACGGGCCTCGCCGTCGAAGACGGCCACGCCGAAGTCCACCGGAACAGTGAATAACCCGTTGTCGATGACGGCGGACGACGCAACGGGTCCGCCCTGTTGATTCCCCAAGGCCGCGGCGTCCCACAGGCTGAGCTGAAAGTCGCACGTACCGCTTGCGGGAACTCCGTCCGCCTTGAGTTGCCCTTGATAGGTGAAGGCGCTGCCGAGCGGCGTTCCTCCGCCCCGCGCGACGGATGTGGCGATCAGCACTAGGGCGCATGCAAGGATGCTTCTTCGCGGTTCCATGAGAATGTTCCCCTTGTGTCAGATATGTTCTTTCAGCTCAAGCAAGTGCCTTTCCGCGCAGCGCGCCAGTCAGCGGCAAGGTCCAACCGACGAGAGTCCGCGGGCTAAAGCCCGCGGCTCGGCGCTCTCAGTTGCCGATAAGCACGCTTCCGACCGGCGCGCTGATCCACATCGCTCGCCCGTCGTCTCCAACCAGGAAGGTGTTTCCTTCCGATGCGGAGTACGTTCCCTCCACAATGCTGATGATGCCGCCGTTGGGCACGTCGGCGATCGCCTCCGGAATGGTGTTGTAGGGGCGGAAGATCGTCCCATTATCGTCCACGGGCAGCGGGTGGCCGCGGTCGACATAGACCGCTCCGAAACCGGGGAAAGTCTCCAAGGCCGTCTCCAGCGCCGTGTGCTCGAACGAGGTGCCGCTGTTCGCCCCACCTGGGTTGCCGCACCCGGCGTTGGTGTGGATGCCGATCGTCAGCCCATTGGCTTCCCAGATAATCGGGCTGCCGGAGTTGGCCCCCTGGGTGTCCACGCGATGAGCGTGCCAGAAGTCCGCCGCGCTGCTGGATTCGCCCTCGAAGGTGCCGGTGTCGGTTTGCAGGGCGAAGTTCCGGGTGGGCGTGTTCGAGTCGACGCCGCAGCCGGTGACGCGAACGGTGGCGTCGATGGCGGGCGCCTCGCGGGTCATGCGGAAGAAACCCTGGGCGACGTGGGCCCGGGCATCTGTGGCGCCGTTGGGGTTCACGGCGAACACGGCGTAGTCTTTGCCGAGCCCGAAGGGCTGGCCGGTGCCGCACCCGTCGAAGCGCCAGACGACGCTGGTTTGGTCAATGGGATACTGGTCGTTGGGATTGGCGACCACGGGGTTGCCCAGACCTGTGGACAAGGGGATGTTGAACTCCACAAAGCCGTTGAGGTCCAGGACGCCGTCGGGAAGCAGCGGACAGCAGGAGCAGGTGGGGGTATCGTCAGGCTCGAAGTCCACGCAGTGCCCCGCGGTGAGGACGGCCCCGTTGGAAGTCAACCACGCGGTGCAGCCGCCAATGTACAGGCGACCCACGCGCGGGTCGCTCGAATCAACGCGGTCGTCGGTCGCGTCGCAGATGCTGGCGACGCCGCCGTCCTCCGGCTGGTCGATCCACTCGCCGACCGTCAGAGCGCCGATCTCGAAGAACACGCCTTCGTCACCGGGAGCAACGTGCAGCTCGACCTCGACGGCATCACCGTTGAAGGCCGCGGTGGCGTTGTTCCAATGCTTCATGGAGCGGGCGTCGAGCCGCTGGACGCCGCCGTCCTGGAGGGACGTGAAGGTGACGTAGCTCTCCGCGCCGAGGTTGTGGTCGACGAGGAAGATGCGCATCCAGGCTGCGCCCGGCGAGGTAACGACATCGCGGAAGGCGCTGCGCTGGCCCGCGATTACGCCGCCGTGCAGGCCGGTGTGGAGGGCGTAGGGTTCGTGGTGCCGCGGGGGCATGGGGGGCGCCGCGACGGCGAACGATGGACCCGAGAGGAGCAAACAAGCAAATGCAAGTGGTCGTATCGCTTTCATCTTCGTTCTCCTTCGCATGGGTCGCCTACTGCAAGGACACCAGGACGAGCACCAAGCCTTGACCCTCTTCGAGACTGGTCATGGCCTTTCCGATGATCGCCCCTTGCGCCCGGCCGTGATCGGTGACCTTCATGGCATGGCCTGGGCGATTGGAGGTGGTGAGCAAGTCGCCGGGCGCAATGGCTCCTGCGGTCGCGTCGCACCAACAGTAAACACGGCCGGTGAGGGCAACCGGATATTTACCGTCGGCCTGCGTGCCCGCCTGTCCCATGAGCATCCCGGGCTTGACTCCGCCCGCTCCGCTGATGACTCCGGCGACGGTGCGATCGTATTCACCGCCGCTGACGATGAGCTTGCCGGCATTACGCGGGTCAATGGAGACGACCATCCCGGGTTGTGGCTGGCTTTCATCCAAGACCGCTCCATATCTGTCGCGGTACTGATCTGAGCCCGCTCCCTCACGGTCGCGGCTCGGATTGATGTCGAATTGCTCGGAGAGGTCGCTGCCGCCGGTGACTTGCAGCTCCTGGGTCACGATGCGGCCGTCGCCGGACACGTCCGCATCGAGCTGGATGGTGGTAAGTCCGGCAGCGTTGCGGAGGTGCACCTCGGCGCCCTCGGCGCCCTCGGAGGCAGCGATGTAAACGCGGGTCTGGGCAGTCGAGCTGTACAAGCGCATGACTCCGGAATCGGCCTCGTCGGCGTCGACCTCCACGGTGAGGTTGCCGAGGCTATTGAACATAGTCATCCCGCCGCCGCCCTCACCGGCCTGGCCGTTCAGGCGGGTGGTGACGCGATTGTTGGAGTCGAGCAGCTCAAGGTTGCGGGCGGGAAGGTCGAAGCGGAACCGCGGCAGAGTGTTATCTCCGGCTACGAACTCGATCGTATCGCCGGTCCATCCGTCGGAAGGGATGTCGCGGTATTGAATGCCCCACTCGGGGTGCAATTCGGAGTGTGCGATCCACATGCGCTTGGGTCGAGTGGGGTCGTTGTCGTGGCCGGCGGTCATGAGCGGAACCGCGCCGGGGCCGAAGATAACGCGGCCAGCCTGCCCCAGCAGGCTCAAAGTGACGTCCCCGGCGGCATTCAGCGTGGTGAAGGCACGGGCCCCCAGATCGAAGCGGAACGGTGGAATGGCTGCGTTGCCGGCGACGAATTCGATCGCGTCACCCGACAAACTGTCGGAGAAAAGATCACGGTATTGGATGCCAAAGCTCTGAAAGCCTTCTGAGTGGGCGATCCACATCCGTTTGGGGCGGGTCACGTTGTTGTCTTGCCCGGCGGTCATGAGCGGCGTGGCGCCCGGGCTGAAGATCAAGCGGAAGTCGATGCTCACGTTGCCGTTGTTGTCCACGAAGACGGCGTCGAGCGGCGCGCCGTCGGCGGCGTCGAGGGAGTGCCCGTCCAGCCCTACGGTGGAGAAGGCCTTCACCGCGTAGGGCGTCGGCGAGACCGGCTGGCGGACGCTCAAGGTCGTGAACGCCGCAAGGTCCAAGGGGTCGTGCGGGGTGCGGACCGCCACCTGCAACCAACGATCTTGACCGCTGAAGGCGTTGGGCGCCGCGAAGTCCAGGGATACGGTGAACAGTCCGTTCTCCACGGTCACGTTGGAGATTTCAAGCGTCGAACCGACCTGATCGGCGGGGTCGATGTCGTTGACGTGAGCCCATAGGCTGAACTGGAAGTCGGCCGTGCCGTCCACCGGCACGCCGCCCCCTTTGAGCTGCCCCTGGTAGGTGAAGGCATTGCCGATCGTCACACCGGCGTGCGCCGCCCACGACGACATCGAAAGGACCACGAAAAGGGCCGTGCCAAATCTCGCCTTCATCGATTCTCCTCCGTTTGTTGATGCTCCGTCGGCGTCGAGCGTCCGCGCGGGGACAACGCTTCCGCCTTGGTCGCGTTGTCGCCCGCGGCTCGCAGAGCTACGCCTTCGACTCCCGGATGCGTGGCAGGCGGACGGTAAGCTGCGGACGTGTCCCTCCTGCCACGACCGTAAGGGTTTATCCTAGCAGTTTCAAAGCAATAGTGGAAGCCATCTCCACAAGAATTCCGGCCCTGAGAAAAGCGCAGGGCAGGGTGCGTTACGACGACGCGCCCACGTTAGGGCATCCCGAAGGCCATCGGTGGCCTCAGGGCAGCGGGCTGGTGACGGTGCAATCGATGCGGATCGGGCCGATGAGTCGGTCCTGTTGTTTCACCGTCCCTCGAAATAGATCGCTTATCGCTGATCGAGCGCCGCGCCTCCCCTACTTGTTCCCGACGCCCCCGCGCCGAAGCCCGCCGCTTCCAATCGCCCCAAACGCGAACGGAGTTCCTCCAACTCCCGCTGCATCGCCTCGAAGCGCGCATGCCGCGCCGCTTGGCCCTGCCGAACGAAACTCTCGAAAAGAACTGATATCTTCTTGCGTTTCGCACCGCTCGGCGCGTACGGCGCAACATTCGCCCACCGCACGCGATCGGCCGCGCGGGCGACGATGTATCCGGTCTCGAATCGCGACGAATCGTCCCTCATCGCGTGCCCCCCCACGTTGCTGCTGATCAAGTAGTCGCCGGGCTCGATGTCCACACCCGCGCTCACGACCCACACGTCCCCGTTGCCCACGCTCGACACAATGTGCATCTCGCCCTGTCCGGCGTCGTCGTACCGCTGATCGTAGACGCCGAGCACCGCAGGGTCGTTCGGACGACTGGTCGCCTCGATGCCGTAGACGACCTCTCCGCCTTCGGCGTCCCCGACTCGTCGGTTGACACCCGTCATCGAGACCAGCGTCCCCGCCTCGAAGCGCTCGTTCGACCAGGCGTAATGTCCGCCCGTGAAGGCGTTGTACGACACCGTGTTGCCCGCGTTGTAAGTAATGCTTCCGATCTCGCTGATGATGGCCATGTTGTCGTCGGCGGCGTCGTTGAAGCGCACCAACCTGCCGGGCAATTGACTCGTCACATTGAGCACGCCGAAGTTGAAGGGAACGCTGGCCGCCTCCACCGTAAGCCCCGAGCGAAACAACGAGTTCTCGCCCTGCGGGTCGATGCGGATCCGGCTGGTGCTCCCCGATCGAATGCTGAGTTCTCCGAACGTGTCCGTCCGCATGGTCCACAGGACCGTGTCCGCGTCGTTCATGAACCGGATTCCGCCCGCGTCCGGGGCCGCGCCCGTGCCCGACTTCAGATCTAGAAACGGCAGATCGTCGTTGGCCGAGGTCAGACGCAGGGCCGTTCCATTGGCTACGAATTCCGCCTTCACCGACGGCGCGGTCGTGCCCAGCCCGAGCCTCCCGGAGGAATCCAAGACCATGTGCGTGTCGTTCGTTCCGGTTCGGAAGCTGAGTCCATTGGCGATCCCAGAGTTGAACAAGATCCCGCCCGCCGTGGCACCGTTCGTCGGATTGCCGAAGAGGACGCCTGATTCGTTGGCGCTCGGAGAGATCAGACTCAAGTAGCAGGAACTGTCGTCCTCGAGCGCAATTTCCGCATTACCGAATGGGTCCACGCCTGCCGCGCCGTTGAACACATGCAAGCGGTTTGCGGGTGTCGTCGTGCCGATCCCGACGTTGCCGCCGTGCAACAAGCGCATCAAGCTGCGGTCGCTCGTCGTCTGAATATCGAGTCCGTTTGTACCTCCCGGGTCCGATCCGCCGATGCGGATTCTCGCCACGTCGCTCAACCATCCGAAGATCGCGATACCTCCGACATTGTTGGGGTTCCGCGCACTGTACCCGACTCCGCCGTCCGCGCGAACGTCACCGGCGATATGCAACGCCGCCTGCGGACCGGTCATGCCGATGCCCACGTTTCCGGTGGACGCAATCGCCAGGGCGTGCTCACCGTTATAAATGGAAAAGCCGCCGGGCGGGCCGCCGAAGGGTGTATTGCTGGCGTGGGACAGCAGGAACCAGGTCGTGCCGCCGACGTCCTGCGAAGCATCCAGAAGCACGTCCGCCACTCCCAGCCCGGCCGGGGCGCGGGCGAAGATGTGGCCGGAGTCGCAGCGGATATCTCCGTTGACGTGCAGTTTGGCCAGCGGGTTGGTCAGGCCTATCCCTAAATCGCCCTGGGCGTCAATGCGCATTCGCTCGCTGGCCGCGGTGCTGAAGGTCAACTCGTCGGTGGCGCGGTAAGTGATCTGACCGCGCGTCTGCCCCGACGAATTGAGGAAGAAGAACGAACCCAACAATGACGGCGAGGCGGCGTCGTTGCGCAACTCCAGCCGCGAACCGTTAACGATAGTGCTAGTCGTCAGGCGGAGGGTTGCTTCGATGGCGCGCAATTCGAGAGGGCGCGCCGGCGTGGTCGTGCCGATTCCGACGTTCCCCGCGTTGTCCACGAACACAGCGTCAGCGGGGCTGCCGTCGGCGGCGTCAAGCGAGTTCCCCGGTTTGAGGGCATAAGTGGCGTAAGGGGCAGCTCCGAGGTGCTGACGAGGCGTCAGGATCACACCGTTTACTTCGACTTCCAGCCAGCGATCCGCGCCGGTGAAATGCAGCGTGTCGAAGGTCAGCTCCTGCGTAAAGAGACCGTCCACCGCGTCCACCGCGACGGTGCCGGCCGGTGGGAACGTCTGAAGGACGCCGCCGGGACCCGGCGACGAGCACAAGCGGAAGACAAACTCGTGGCTGCCGTTCACCGGCACGCCGCTTTGCTTGAGCTGGGCCTGATAGGTGAACGCCGTGGGGGCTGCACTAGTGCTACGGCACGCCATCAACGCGAACATCATCGTACGCAAAACACGCTGGAGTCGACTCATTCCTCTCCTCCGTTCCTCGTTCGTTGTTCAAGCAAGTCTTCGACCCGCCGCAGGCGCTGCTCCAATTCGAGTATCCGCAAGTCACGCTGGGTGATTTCCGCGTCTTTTTCAGCGCGGAGCTCACGCAGGGCTTCGACCAGAAGGGCCGTCGTGCCTTCTTCGCTCAGCAGCTTGTAGCCCCCTGATGGTTCGGTGATCCATTCCGGAAAAACCGCTTCGACCTCTTGGGCGATAAACCCGGTATGGCGACCGGGGGTAGCAAGGCCGGTACGAAGACCCTCTTCGGTGAACTCGAAGGTTACTCCTCGGAGGGACAACATCCGCTCCAAAGCGCCCGTAAGTGGCTCAATGCCTCGCTTGAGTCGTGCGTCGGACAACTGAGCCCACGACCCGCCGCCGGGCTTGGCTGCTGCGCCGTTCACCGAAAACTTGACGGCCCCCAGGTTGAATTCCGTCGTGCCGATCCCCACCCTGCCCTCAGGAGTTACGACCAAAGCCGGTGTGCTGAGATCGGACGTGGGGGCGATGCGGAAGTTGGCGTCCTCCTCGGAGAGGCCGAGGCTCCAGTCCAACGGCGTGGAGGTGACGGAGACGTCGTAGTAATAGACGGTCAGGGAGACCGCATCGACGCCCACCGACCCGGTCCCGGCGCAGTCGCACGGCACATGGGAGCAGCCGAAGGGCGGCGGAAGACACAGGATCGTCGTGAGCACGGCGAGGTTGGCGGTCAGACGCACGCCGAAGGCGGGCGCATTCACCTGGGCGGGCGTCCACGGCTGCCCCCACGTGTGGAACGTTCCTCCGAACACTTTTACGCTGTCCGCGGCATCGAAGGTAAAGGACGCGTGCGTGGTGGGCTGGTCGCCGCCAAGAAGTTCCACGTCGCCGTTGATGCGGCATGCATCGCAGGCCGGACAACTACAGGCGCCCAAGCCTTCGACGTGGGCAGTGACTCCGACGATCATTGCCTGCGGGGGGATGGTGAACCCGAAGTTGGTCAGGTTGAGCGATTGAGACACCTCATTGTCGGGCGTTCCGACAACTGCCGAGAAACTGGCTGTGGCGCGGGCGTCGTCACTGAGCCTCGCCGAAGCCGGCGAGCTCCAAACCTGCCCCGCGCCGGCTGCGGCTGCGGCGCCGGCGGACCGAAGCATGCTGGCCGGGGGGCCTTCCTGAAATCGGATGGTCTGGAAGCGCAGTGCGGTGGTCGCCAGGGGTCGTTGCAAATGGAGCATGGCCGTGGGCTGATCGACGCCGATGCCCACGTTGCCCTCGGGCAGGAAAACATCCTCGCCGTTATCCAGCCAATTCGACCCGCCCGATGCGGCATGAAGCGCATAAGGGCCGGCGGTGATCGCTTGGCGGGGAGTCAGCAGCGTGCCGTTGACGCGCACGTCAAGCCAGCGGGCGTCACCGGCGAAGGCATCCGCGCCGAAGTCCAGCTCGACGGTGAACAGGCCGTTGACCACGGCCACGCCGTTGCGCACGACGTTGGAGCCGACCTGGGCCCCGCCGGTTCCAGCGTTAAAAAGCCGGAACACGAAGTTCACCGCGCCGTCCACGGGAACGCCGTCCTGCTTGAGCTGGCCTTGGTAGCTGAAAGCCGTTCCAAGGGGAGCGGCCAGGGTCAACTCCGAATACGCCGCAAGCGCGGCTAGAAATCCTGCTATGAATCCTGCGCGCCTCATTACATGCCTCCTTCGTTCTTCGTCAGACGGGTGAGCGTCTCCTCGACGTGCCGTAATCTTTCCTGAAGCCGCGTCACCTCCTGCCCTTTCGAGGCCATCTCGGCGTCTTGTGCCCTGACTTTTCCCTCGAGTTCCTTGACGGCCTCGACCAATACTGGCGTGACGCGGTCGTAGGCCATGCCCATTGCATGGCGGCCGTCGTCGTCCCAGGACACTGCCTCGGGCAGCACCTTGCCCACTTCCTCCGCTACGAAACCGATGTCGTGCGTGCCGCCGTGCGCGGCCTTCCAGTCGAACTCCACACCGGTCAGGCGCAGCAACTTTCCGAGGGCGTCGCTGATCGGATGAATGTTGTCCTTCCATCGAACGGAGGAGTACGTGTCCCAGCGATTGGCGCGTCCCCGTCCCGAGCTGTCGGCGATGTTGGGCAGTTCGAGTTTATAGAAGGGATCCACCACCCCCACGCCCAGGTTGTAGAAATAACCCCGACCGTCGAAGTATCCAGCGTAGCCATCCGGGCTGCTGCTGACACCATGCACGCCGTAGTTGATGCCGTTGTCGCCCGAAGCCCAACCAAAAACTCCACGGCCGGAAGGACTGTCGCTTTTGCCGTACACGCCGTAGGTGATGCCGCTGTTGCCCGAGGCCCAACCAAAAACTCCCCGGCCGGAAGGACTGTCGCTTTTGCCGTACACGCCGTAGGTGAACCCACTAGTCGCCGCGGCCAAACCGACAACCCCACGTCCAGAACTGCTCAAGCTCTCAAACAGCCCACCGTGGGTTGGGCCCGACGAGGCCAACGTCAAGCCGTAAACACCAATGCCCTCCATGCTGTTGGAATGCCCCCACACACCGTAGGTGACGCCGCTCGACGCAGTGGCCAAACCAAAAACCGCGCGCCCGGCAGTGCTCGCGGTCTCAAAAAACCCGCCGTAGGCGTTGCCCGTCGAGGCCGTGGCCAATCCCGAGACGCCTCGGCCGCTTCCCGAGTTGCTCTGGCCGAACACGCCAAAGGCAGCGCCGCTGGTAGCCGTCGCCAAGCCGAAAACCCCCCTTCCTGACATGGAATTGCTTTCGAAACGACCGCCGTATGCTTCTCCGCTGGAAGCCGAGGCCTCTCCAGAAACCCCACGCCCCTCCGTACTGCTGCTCTGCCCCCACACGCCGGTGGTTGCTCCGCTTGAAGCCGTGGCCACACCATAGACGCCACGTCCGCCCACCGTTGTCCCGTATACGCCCCATCCGCTTCCATCCTGTGAGCCATACACGCCGATCCCGTATCCGCTCGTGCCGCGGTTTATGCCTCGAACGCCCGCCGAAAAAGCGCCGGGCGCGGTATTGCTGATTTCTCCGACGATCGCGCCGACGTTGCCGACCTGCGACAGATACTTCACGTCCAACGGCGCCGAGGGCGCGGAGGTGCCGATCCCCACCCGCCCCGCCGTGTAAAACAGGTCATCCCCCTCGTTCTCCCACGGCCCTAACGCGGTCGACGCCGTCACGGCGTAGGGTGTCGGCATGAGGGATTGGCGCGGAGAAAGCGGCACACCGTTGACGCTTGTCTGAAGCCAGCGGGCGCTGCCGTCGAAGACTTCGATTCCAAAGTCCAGCTCGACGGTGAACAGCCCGTTGACCACGGCGACACCGTTGCGCACAGCGCTGGAACCGACTTGCGTACCGCCGGTTTCGGCGTCAAAGAGCCGGAACACAAAGTTCGCGGTCCCGTCCACGGGGATGCCGTCCTGCTTGAGCTGGCCTTGGTAGGTGATGGCCGTGCCCAGCGGCGCGGCCGCGAGGGATGCGCCAAAGCTTCCCCATACGATGAGGACTGCTGCTGACCATCGATTCATGGGTTTCCTCCGGTTGCTGGAACACCCCCCTGTATCCCCCCTTGCGAAGGGGGGAGGCGCTCCCCTGTTTCCTTGATGAGCGCTTCCAACCGGGCCAGTCGCTCGGCCAACTCGGCGATCTGCTCGTCCTTTTGTCTTCGCAGCTCCGCGAGTTCAGCGCTCTTTTCCGCGCGGAGTTCGCGCAGCGCTTCGACGAGCAAAGGGGCGAGTTTGCTGTAGTCCATGCCGTGGGCGTCGACGCCGTTTTGCTCGTAGTTGACGATCTCCGGGAGCACGGCACCGACTTCCTCGGCGATCATGCCCACGTCGTGATGGCCTCCGTGTTCGGCATCCCAGTCGAAGTAGACGCCTCTCAACCGGGAGATTCTTTCGAGCGGGTTCTCGATGCCCTTTATGTTTCGCTTCCAGCGAATCGAAGAAGACGCGCCATAGTTGACTCCCGGGCCCTCCGCGTAGAAGTCGTAACCCTCTGAACTGCTGCCAAGGCCGCGGACGCCGTAGCTGATGCCGTTGAGGTTCCCTGTCCGTCCAAAGACGCCAGTGTCAGTACCCTCGCCGAACACGCCGTACGATGCGCCAGCGCCATGCACGCCGATACCCGTCGTACTAAGAGAACGGCCGAAAACTCCGGTAGTGAACCCAAAGGGAGCCGTGTTGATGGCACGGATGGCTTCGTCGGCGGCGGACGCCTGGACATGCAGTGGCGCGCTCGCGAACGCGACTCCGATTGCTACGTTGCCCGAGAAATCGGCGCTTCCGCTGACAGAAAGGCGATTCGATGGGTTGCTCACGCCGACGCCGACCTTGCCGTCGCCTTGCAGGGTCATCACCGTCCGCCCGTCGGTGATGGCGCGAAGCAGCATTTTCCCCGCCCCCTCGCCGTTGGCGGAGCCCGCCGAAATCAGC
>Ga0187893_10000352_pt1 | contig 119901 bp, 142 predicted proteins | sample MA1701074metaG_FD_139574 | JGI IMG/M metagenome (GOLD analysis project Ga0187893, IMG submission 139574) | White microbial mat communities from a basaltic lava cave in the Kipuka Kanohina Cave System on the Island of Hawaii, USA - MA170107-4 metaG ...
CTCGAGTGCGCGCGAAATCGGCGTGCAAGCAATGATGACTGTGTTCGCACCGCGTTCTTTCGCGCGAGCGAGCGCGCCTTGCACAAACGGCGTTGTGCCTGACGCGGCGATGCCAACGAGCACATCCTTGGGCCCCACGTTGAGCGCGTCGATTTCGTGCGCCCCATCTTCCGGTCGGTCCTCTGCCCCTTCGCGCGCTTTGAACACCGCGGCGGGTCCGCCCGCGATGATCCCCTGTACCATCTCTGGATCGGATCCGAACGTTGGCGGGCACTCACTCGCGTCGAGGATCCCCAGTCGTCCCGAAGTTCCCGCGCCCACATAGAGCAGACGTCCATTATCTCGAAACGCCGCTTCGATGAGATCGATCGCCTGAGCAATTCGCTCGCGTTCCGTCGCGACCGCAGCTGGAACGCGACGATCCTCTGCGTTCATGAGGTCGACGATCTGGAGAGCCGTGGCGAGATCGATGTCGGCAGAGCTGGCATTGCGCTGCTCTGTGACTCGGGATTCGGTTAACTGGCTTGCGGGGTTGTCGTCGGTGGGGGGCGCCACGGTGGGAGGCAAGGGGGAAACCGCGGGGCTAACTTACCCGGTGCGAAAAAGAGGCCGCAAGCCGTAAGGCGCTCTCCCTGTGCGCCGGTTCGGTAGCGCCTAACGCCGGAGACTCGATGGCCTTTCGTTCATCGCTCGTTGCTGCATGTCTCGTCTTGTTCGCCGCGGCGGCCGCCTGTCAGTCTGGTGGCCGCGCGACCGCGTCTGCTCCGGCCATCCCCGAGCGAAGCAGCGTACAGTTTCCTGCGACGTGGCGCTTCAAGGCCGGTGATTCGGCGCATTTCGCCGAGCATGCTATGATCGCGAGCAATTCGCGCCCAGCGAGCGAGGCAGGCATCGAGATCATGCGCGCGGGCGGGAACGCGGTCGACGGAGCCGTAGCGGTCGGCTTCGCCTTGGCGGTCACATACCCAGTCGCTGGCAACCTCGGCGGTGGTGGTTACATGGTGATCAGGATGTCCGATGGTCGCAGCGCGGCTCTCGACTATCGTGAGATGGCACCGCTCGCCGCGTCGCGTGACATGTACCTCGACGACAAGGGGAACCTCACCGACGCGAGCGTGGTCGGTTATCGCGCGTCTGGCGTTCCAGGCGCGGTCGCTGGGATGCTCGAAGCGCTCAGGAAATACGGCACCAAATCTCGCGCCGAAGTGATCGCGCCCGCCCTGCGCATGGCGCGCGACGGGTTTGTCGTCGACAGCGCGTTCTCCGGATCGCTGCGTGGGAGCCGACACCTGATCGCGCGCTTCTCGGGACGTGCAGTGTTTTATCCCAACGATTCAGCGCCGCAGCCCGGATCGCGTTTCACGCAGCCGGCGCTCGCGGCGACGTTGCAGCGCATCAGCGACCAAGGGGCTAAGGGATTCTACGAAGGACCCACAGCTGACTCCTTGGTGGCGGAGCTTGGCCGCGGCGGCGGACTGATCACAGCCGAGGATCTCAAGCGCTACAAAGCGATCTGGCGTACGCCGATAAACGCCGCATATCGCGGCTACAAACTCATCACGATGCCGCCGTCCTCGTCAGGCGGCACGACGATCGCCGAGTCGCTCAACCTGTTGGAAACCTTTCCTCCGGCGACATGGGGGACGGCAAACTACGTCCACTTGTTAGGCTCGGCCTATCAGCGCGCCTTCATCGACCGCAACTCCAAGCTGGGCGATCCTGACTTCATCAAAGTCCCGCTGGCGCAACTCACCAGCAAGGACTACGCACGCACTCTGGCCAAGACGATTGATCCGCAGCGCGCCACGCCCACCCCGCGCGATGGCTCGCAGATCGTGGACGGCATGCACACGACGCACTACTCGGTGGTGGACGACAAGGGCAACGCGGTAGCGACAACGACCACCATCAACAACGGATACGGCTCCGGCGTGTACCTAACGAGTGTCGGCTTTTTCATGAACGACGAGATGGACGATTTCGCCGCCGCGCCGGGCAAGCCTAACATGTTCGGCTTGGTGCAGGGAGAGCAGAACGCCATCGCCCCAGGGAAGCGCATGCTGAGTGCGATGTCGCCGACGATCGTGCTGGATCCCCAGGGAAAGCTGCTACTCGTGGCCGGTGCTGCAGGCGGCCCGCGCATCATCACGTCGACGTCGCAGGTGATCCTGAACGTCATCCAGCACAACATGACTCTGGCTGACGCGATGCGGGCGCCGAAGATCCATCATCAAGCGCTGCCGGACGAGTTGCTGGTGGAGAACGGCGGCCTAACGCCAGACGTCGAATCAGCGCTCAAGGCCATGGGCCATACGATCCGTTATGTTGGCGGCCTGGCGAACTCGAATGCCGTTATGCGCGTGAAAGGCGGCTGGCATGGCGTGTCCGAGCCGCGCGACGGCCGAGTGAGCGGGACGGCGGGGTACTAGGCGTCGGGAATCGGGAATAGGTCTTCGGACATCGGCAAGAAGAGGGGACCGGCTTTTCAACCGATCCCCGAATCTCGATACCCGAACCCCGACTGGCGACGACCGCGTTAGGCAACCCTTTGGATCTCTAGCCCGTCCGTCAGTCGGATCGTGATGTGGCTGCCTACATTGACGCAACCTTCGTAATTCCCTGTCGCCGCGGCGGCCGCGGCACCAGCGGCAGCACCGGCTGCGGCACCCGTAACAGTGCCCTTGGTGCTCTTGCCGATCACCTGGCCGATGACGGCGCCCACTACCGCACCACCGATTACCTTCTTCGCGTCATCCTTGCGCGTGGAGCTGCGGACTTTGTCGACTTCCGCCGACGCTAGCTCCGAGGACACCGCGTAGGTCTTGCCGTCAAATGACAGCGAGATCACGCGGAATCCCATCACGACTTTGTCGTTCACGTTGTCGCTGCGATCGAGTGCGGTGACTTCGACAACGGCCGTCGCGCCTTGCGGAATGCGCACGCCATTGGAGCCCGTGATCGTCTGAGTCACAGTCGCGTTGAAGCGATCACCAACCTTGTTGGTGTTCGTGCAGATCTTGTCGGACGACGCGAGAACGATCGACGTGCCTGACGCGATGGTACCTGTCGTCGGCTCCGCGGGAGCCGTACCCTTGGGATTCGTCGTGACGGTATTTCCAGTCGACGTCGTCGTAGTCGTCGGCGTTGACGGCGGCGGATTCGTGTTCTTCGGTTGGGTCGGAGTCGCTGGACGCGGACGCGACGTCGATTTCGGCGTCGTCTGCGCCGCAGGTGCTTCCGTAGTCGGCGCCGGCACGTCCTCGAGTTTTGGCTGAGCCGTCGAGTCTACACCAGCGCGCCCGAGATCGCGGGCGAGCAATGTGTCATTCACGAGCGCCGTGTCGTCGCCGCGCCCACACGCCGCAAGTGCAAAGGCGGCGAGCGTCGTAAGCGCCAAACGGCGAGTCGAAGAGCGAATCATGGAGAACTCTCTGTGAAATCGGGGCATGCATTGGATACCGCGGCGAGACTGAAAAGTGCCTGTTTCGGCCCTCGCGCGGCAGCGGTAAGTGCTGACGCACCAATAAGACGCACAGCGTGAGGCATCGTTTTACGAGCTGGACTGTGAGCGAGGTCACACTGACTGGCGCGTGGACGAGCACCCGGTGTAGCTGCGGTCGGTTCCCCGCATGGCCAGCTGTGTCGTGGCATCCGCCGCGACATCGGTTAGGCATTACAACAGCGTTAGCTCGAGCCTAGCGCGCCAGCGTTAAGAGTTCACAGCGCGTTTACAACGCATTGAACGCGCCAACGCTCGCGCGTTGCGCACCTCTAACGCTCTTGCCGTTGCTAACGGATGTCGCAGTTGATGCCTGCGAGATTCTCACAAACAGCGAGATCGGCGTAGCCGCAATCAGAGTCGGCTTCTCAGCGCATCCGGAGTCAGCGACTGCAGATAGCTGGCAAGAATCGTAAACCGGTCAGTCACCATCAGCAGACCGACAGCGATCAAGAGCGCGCCCGATGCGCGCGACACCCACACGAGATGCCGGCGCATCGCTTTGACGACGTCGATAAACCGATCGATGGCGAGCGCGGCGACGAGAAATGGCACCGCGAGACCGAGCGAGTACGCGCTCAACAGACCCATGCCGCGAGCGAGATCAGCCTCTGACGACGTGTACACGAGAATGGCCGAGAGAATTGGTCCGATGCACGGCGTCCATCCCGCGCCGAACGTCATTCCCACAAGCAGCGTGCCGAAGTAGCCGAGCGGTTTGTCGGCTAAATGCACGCGTCGCTCACGCATGAAGGCGCCGATCTTGAGCACGCCTAGCAAGTAGAGCCCGAACACGATGATGAGCACGCCGCCGACTCGGCTCAGCCAGCGGCGCTCGAAGCGCAGCGTCGCACCGAGTGCCGTGGCGCCGGCGCCTAACGCAAGAAAGATGATCGAGAAGCCGAGGATGAAGAGCAGCGCGTGGATCAGCGTCCGACGCCGTTCCACCACGACGTCATCCAGCGACATCCCGGTAATGAACGTGACGTAACTCGGGATGAGCGGGAGCACACACGGCGAGAGAAAGCTCAGCAGACCCGCGGTGAACGCGACGACAAAACCGACCGAGCTAGCTGGCTCCATGCTCCGCGCTGAAATCGTCGTCGCTCAGGAACGGCGCGTCGCTCAGCGCCTCGCGAAACTTGGCGACTTCGATGCATTCAGGTTCGCCGTCTTCACCGGCTCGCATCGCCACACCGCGCACGACTCGATCGATTGTGTCGAGTGGAGCGTCGGCTTCATGACGGACCTCGGCTTCCCACGCTCCGCGCTCGGTGCCCTTGAGCACGAGCTTGTAGCGCGCCGACAGTATCTCATAACGCGGCATATCGCGATCGATCTGAGGTCCTGGAGGAGGGGCCGCGTCACCGTCCACCACGACTGGAATCACAGTCTCGACGTCCGTGCCGATATCCAGCTCGTCGCTAAAGTCCTCGGAAGGCGGAATCGACAGATCGGGAGGGATCGGCTGCGGCGGCCGAGCGGCGACGATAGCCACGCCTGATTCGATGCCACCCTGCCTGATCGCCGGGAACAAACGCACCTCGTGCACGCGACCTTCGCCGATGCGCGCCGCGATCTCGCGCAGAAACCGTCGTTGCGTCTCTGTCATCGCCCGATTCCAGTTGTAGCGGCTGCCTGCGCTGTGGGCCGCGTTAGGCCGCGAGCATCCAGTTCACGCTCCACGTACAGTCTCAAGATGTGCATGAAATCCTGTGCGTTGGTCACGACGCCGAACGCCTGATGCGTTCCGCGGTCCTTGAGTTTGCTCACGACGAACTCCGAGGAGTCTACGCAGATGGTGGCCAGTTCGCGAAGGGTTCCGTCGGCTTCCGTGACGAACGCTGGAAGCATATTGCCTGTTGCGATCGCGTGCAGCGCCGTCGCGATGAGGATCGCCATCGTCGCTTTGACTGCGTGTGCACGCATCGCATCCTGCGCCGCCGCGATGTCGGTGTAAACGTCGGGCAAGGGCCCGTCGTCGCGGATCGAGCCGCAGAGAACGAACGGCACGTCGCGCATCACGCACGCGTGCATGATCCCGCCCGTAATCTCGCCACGCTGCACGGCCTGCGCGATCGAGCCGGCCGCGCGCACGCGGTTGATGGCGCGCATATGCAGGCCGTGGCCGCCGACTGTCGTCTCACCGCTTCCCGTCATGCCTAACGTGGTTCCGTACATGGACGCTTCGATATCGTGTACAGCCACGGCGTTTCCAGCGAGCAGCGCAGCGACGAACCCGTTTTCGATGAACCAGACCATGTCGGCGCGGGCGCGCGAGTGCACCAGCGCTGGTCCGCATACCCACACTGGGTAGCCGCGGTCTCGTTCAGCGATGAGAATGCGCGCCATGACGCCGTAGTCGATCGGCTTCTCGCGCGAGACGTCGCTCGCCATGAAGCGAAACTCGCCGCCGCCGAGTGCGGTCGGGTCGTGGGCGAGGAATGCTTCGGCGAAGACGTAGATCCCTTCGGACCCGTCTTCGTGCACGCCGACCGCCACCTGTTCGCCGGCCTTTACACGTCGCCCTTCACGTGCCCAAAGCTCTCCCTTCGTATCGAGCACCAGCGCCGCGTCCATGCGCGGCTCCTGCGGCATCTTCCAACTCCCGGTGATGCGGACATAGGTCGGGAGATTCGTTGTCGAGAAGAAGCCTTCCGGCAGGACACCGGCGGCGGGAGCCGGCTCGAAACGCGCGTCGCGACTATTGGCGAATCGCGCGGAAGTGAAATCAGGATGGGAGAACTTTGGCACTGGACAGAATCTATAAGGCTGTCAGCTATCAGCTTGCAGCCGTTGGCTGACAGCTTTAGTTGCATTTACAGCAGGGTGACTGGATCTCGGTCGATGGAGACGCGCGATTGCGCCTTGCCAGACACGGCGAATCGCTGCGCGAAGTAGGTCAGCAACCGCGATAGCTCACTCGCGTCAGTGGCCTTGATCACGACGTGCCAGCGCCAACGTCGCTTGATGCGCTCGACTGGACACGGCGCCGGTCCGACGAGCGTGATCGTCCGCAGCTCTTTTGCCTCGGCCAGACGCCGCAGCCAGTCGACAGCCGAGATGGCCAGCTCCGCGGCGGCTGGCTCCGTCGTCGCGCTGAGCACAATCCTCGTTAGGCGTATGCTCGGCGGATATGCCGGTGACTCGCGCGCCGGCAGTTCTTCGCTCGCGAAGGCAACAGAATCGTGGTTCACCGCACAACGCACGGCGTGGTGCATGGGATTGCGCGTCTGAATGATCACTTCCCCGCCCTTGGGCCCGCGCCCGGCACGCCCTGCCACCTGGCTCAGTAGCTGAAATGTCCGCTCCGACGCGCGGAAGTCCGGCAGGTTGATGCCTACGTCGGCATCCACGACACCGACGAGCGTCACGTTAGGGAAATCGAGACCCTTGGCGATCATCTGCGTGCCTAGCAAAAGGTCGGCGTCGCCGCGACCGACGCGATCCAGGATCGTCGCATGCGCGAGTCGGCCGCCAGTCGTGTCCACGTCCATGCGCGCGATGCGGCACGTTGGGAACCGCTCCGAGATCAGCTCTTCGAGTTGCTGCGTGCCGAGCCCGCGTCGCCGCAGCGTCGGACTGCCGCAGCGCTCGCACTTATCCCGCCGCGCCGTGCGCAACGCGCAGTAGTGGCAGACCATCGCATCTGGCGTGCGGTGATACGTGAGCGCGATGCTACAGCGCGGGCACGTCACAACATCGCCGCACGCGCTGCACTGCACGAAGGCGCTGTAGCCGCGCCTATTGAGCAGCAGGAGGCTCTGCTCTTTCCGCGTCAGGCGATCCCGCAGCGCCGACTCCAGCTCCTCCGAGATGGCGAAACGAAACGGATCGAAGCGAGCCGGCGCGCTGTGAGGCTGCTTTCGCTCGCGCCTGAGGTCTACGACGCGCACCGCAGGCAGCGCACCCCCGCCCACGCGCTCGGGAAGCGAGATGAGCGTGTAGCGTCCGCCCCGCCCCGCCGCCGTCGCGTTGGCCCAGCTCTCCAGGCTTGGCGTCGCACTTCCGAGTACAACGCGAGCGCCCTCCATGCGAGCGCGCACGATGGCGACGTCGCGCGCGTGATAGCGCGGCGTTTCTTCCTGCTTGTACGTGGCCTCGTGCTCCTCGTCCACCACGATCGCGCCGACGCGCTCGAGCGGCGCGAATATCGCCGAGCGTGCTCCGACCGCGATGTCCTTCGCGCCCGAGCGCAGCGCGCGCCATGCGTCGACTCTCTCGCGCTCGCCTAACGCGGAGTGAAGCACGGCGACTTGATCGCCGAAAACGGCACGAAAGCGGCCCACAGTTTGCGGAGTGAGGGCGATCTCGGGGACGAGCACGATCGCCGTACGGCCGCTCTCGCGAATGGCCTTGAGCACCTCGAGATACACCAGTGTCTTCCCGCTCCCCGTAACGCCATGCAGGAGGGTGACGTCTCCCGGCCTGCTGCCGAGGATGCCGCGGATCGCCTCTCGCTGGGCGGGCGTCGGCTGCAGAGCAGGTGAGCTCGCCGCGGCAATTGCGAACGGATCTGCGGCAGCCGCTTGTGCAGTGACGCGCACGAGCCCGCGCTTCACGAGACCATTCACGGCCGACGCCGACGTGTGACCGCGCTCGCGCAGCAATGGGAGCGGCGCCGACCCACCTAACGTCTCGAGCAGCTCGTACAGTGCGCGCTGTTTGGGTGCGCGGGCGAATAGCTGCTCCCGCTCGGCGAGCGAAGGTAGTTCCCGTGTAATTGCGAATACCCTGGTCGTGCGTTTCGCCGGCTCGCGATCCCGCGTAGCGGCGAGAAGCGAAGGCAGCGCGCTGCGCAGCACGATCCCGATCGGTGCCGCGTAGTACTTGGCAATCCATTCGCAGGTGTGCAGCAACGCCGGAGGGAGCGCCGCTGGCTCGTTAGGCATGTCCAGCACACGCCGGATCTTGCCGCTGCCGTTCCCTTCCACGTCCAGCGCGGTAACGACGCCGACAGTCTTTCCCGTTCTGAGCGGCACCACGACCCGCGCGCCGGGCAGAACGCTCTCCGCCCATTCCCCCTCGATGGCGTACGTGAGAGGCCGATACAGCCGCACCGGCAGCGCGACGTGGATAAGACGGGACACGCCCCAAAACTAGCGCCGTTTCAACGTGCGCAGGTACGTTGGGCAAAACACAGCGCGTTGAGAACTCAGTCTTGGTTTCCGAGTCTTCAGAATGACCTCGCTACCATCAAATCCTGGAGGCTTTGAACCGAAGACTGACTACTGACGGCCATTTGTTTTGCCCTACGCCGGACGCCGCAGTGGCGAGCAATGGACCGCTTTCTCGGCGCGCGCCTAACGAATGCGTCGCGGCTAGAGCGTCGTGACGACTGAGCTTGGGCTGCGGCGCGCGACCCACGCGAGCCGATGATCTTCGCTGGCGCCTTTTCCTTCGGCGGCGAGATATGCGATGAGCGCGTCGGCAAGGCGGTAGCCAGTTTGATAGCGCTCGTCCACCGACTTGGCGAGACAGCGCATCACGATCGCGGACAGCTCCGCCGGAATGCGCGAGTCGACGACGTCCGGCGCGACGGCGGCTTCGTGCACCTGCTTGTAGCCCACCGAGTAAGAGTCCGCACCGTCGAAGGGCGGGAAACCGAGCAGCATCTCGTAGAGCATCACACCGATCGCGTACAGATCGCTGCGCCCGTCCACCATCTTTCCCATCGCCTGCTCGGGGGACATATAGTGCGGCGTCCCCATCGCGCGCCCCGTCTTCGTTAGGCGGCCGTGAAAGCGCGCCGTCGCGATCCCGAAGTCGGTGATGATCGAATGCCCATCCTCGTCGAACATCACGTTGTCGGGCTTGATGTCGCGATGCACGATGCCGCGGCGGTGCGCGTAGTCGAGCGCGCAGGCGACCTGCGCCCCTACGGACGCCGCCGTGCGCGGCGCAACTGTCTTGTCGCGCACGAGCACGTCCGCGAGCGAGCCACCGGCCAGATACGGCATGACGAGAAAGACGACGCCGTCATGATCGCCGTAGTCCAGGATCGCGCAAACGTGTGGGTGCGAGAGCTGGCTCGCCGCTTCTGCTTCACGGCGGAAGCGCTCGCGCATTTCCGGGTCGCGTGCGAGGTGCTGGTGCAGGACCTTGATGACGAGCGGTCGCTCGAGCGCACCGTGCGTCGCGTAATACACGTGCGCCATACCGCCGCTGCCGAGTCGTCGCAGGACGCGATAGCGCCCACCCATGATGCGACGCAGCGCGCTGATCTCCTCGTCCGGCTTCTCCATTGGCGTGCTGGACAGCTCCGGCAGCTCCTTGCTGCAGCGAGCGCAGGAGACGGCGCGTGTGCGATTCCAGGTACCGCAATCCGGACAAAACACTAGGGCGTTAGCCTCCGAAGTCCATCTGAACGAAGTCGTACGCCGGGAATGGTCCGCTGAGTTCCACACGCAGGTGCGGCTCGGCACTCGTTAGGCTAGCGACGCGCTGCTCGAAGGCGCCGATTTCGTCGCGGTCGATGAGGTACGCGCACACCGCGGCTCGCTCCGCTCGCGCATCGGCGCCGGACACGACGGGGATCGCGGCGATCGCGTCGCCCTTGAGCCCGCGCAACGCCGTCCACAGGCGCCCGTCAACGGATGCCGCTGCGGCTTCCGTCGCCGGCGCACCGGCGACGCCTACTCGCACGCGCATCATCGCGCGCTCGGCCACGAACTCGAGCGCTTCCTGGAGCGGCGAGTGGTGCAATTCGAGCCAGCGTTCCACGCTCGCCCGCGAGCGGAAGATGGTGCCGCACGGCAGCGGAACGACGCTGCGTTCCGCGAAAGCAAGCTCGATGACGGCACGATAGCGGGCCACCCGCTGGCCCAGGTCCGCGCCAGCGCCTAACGAATTTTCCGCGAGCAGCGCCGCCAGTTGCCGCACGACGAGCGCTTCGGCGCCCGCCACTTTCACACCGGTCGCGAGACCGCTTCCTGGAACGACGGCGAACACGGCGACGGAATCGCTCGGTGCCGTTAGGCGAGATCGGATAGCAGCGCGCGGAGTGCTAGGTGTCACGTGGGGGACGGACGGGACGAGTGGGCGGTTTCCGCGAATTCCTGATGCGTGAAATAACGTGCTCCGGCGCTGCGGCGCATCACCTCTCGCGCTACCGGCTGGCCGCGCTAGCTAGTTCGCGATCAGCGGTTCATAGACGAATAAACGCCCGTGAGCGTAAGAATCGCACAGTGCTCTTGTGCGGCCTTCCCTCACACGTAGTGCACTGAGCGTCACAGCATACCACGGAGGTGAGCCACGACACCTTTTCCGAGCCGCGCTGGCGCGTATCCGCCCTCGAGAGAGCTGACAATTCGACCGCCGCACCATGAATTCGCGCGATCGACGAGCTCTCGGGTGAGAATACTCACATCTTCAATCTCGAGAGTGAAACCTCCAAGCGGATCTCCTGCCAGTGAATCGAAGCCTGACGAGACGAGAACCAACTCGGGAGTCCATTCTTGCGTTGCTTCATCGACTGCGCGCAGCAGTGCTGCGAGATATTGCGCGGCAGGAAGTGCCGCTGGCATTGGAACGTTCCATGCACTGCCGTGCGGCCCGCGATCCGATGCTGGTCCGGTGCCCGGGTACCACGGCCATTGATGCATCGAGACGAAGCGGATTTCGGGCTCGTCTTGCACGAGCGCCTGAGTGCCGTTGCCGTGGTGCACGTCCCAGTCGACGATGAGCACGCGACTGATTTTGTGTTGGGCACGCGCGTAGTGCGCGCCAATCGCGATAGAGCCGAAGAGGCAGAATCCCATTCCTCGCGCGCGCAAGGCATGGTGGCCTGGTGGCCGGACTGCAGCAAAGCTGCGCGTCGCTCTCCCATCCAGAACCATGTCTACGCTATCGAGCACGGCACCGACAGCGGCACGCGCGGCATCCCATGAACCTTCGCTCACGATGGTGTCAGCATCGATCGCGCCGCCGCCTGCCGCGCTCATCTCCCGCACGCGCTCGACGTACGCCGGATCGTGCGCCAGCGCCAACTCGTTAGGCGTCGCGTGCCGGGCTTCATAGTGCAATAGTTCGGCGAACAGCTCCGCATCGTCGCGCAGGGCGCGCGGAATCGCGCGCAGACGACCGACGTGTTCCGGGTGACCCCAACCCGTGTCGTGCCGCCCGCAGTCAGGGTGTGAGATGAAGGCCAGCCTCACCGCTTCAGTGCGATTCCTCCGTCACTTGACCGGACGGCGTCGGCGACCGGTGATGAGAAGCGTCGATCCGTCGCGCAGCGATGCCTCGTCCAGTGAAACGGTTTCGTCCAACACTTCGAAGCCGCGCACCTTGACGACATACGCCTCGGCATCAGCGGCGTCAGGCACCAGCTCGGCGAGCGCGCGGCGTTTCAGCTCCAGAACCGTCGCGCTGCGCGACGCCTCGATGCGCACAGCGTCCCAGACTTCGGGGACCTGAGCACGCACGATGATCGCGTCGCTCGCATTGCCATCGGTGCCGAGCCTAACGAGAGCGGGCCGCGCCCTCAGGCCCGAGACGACGGCACTCACGCTCCCTCCGCCCGCTGCGCAGGAGGCAGCGTCGCGAAGAAGCGCGCGATCTGCGCGTCGAACATGTAGCTGGAGCCCGTGACAGCAGTGCCGCTCGGCGTACTGGCCGCGTGCACGATCAGTTCTTCCCCACCTTGACCACGCAGCGTCACGTACTGCGGCCCCTCGCGCTCGACGTAGGCGGCGTAGATGCTGTTGCGCGCCGCGAAGAAACGCTTCGCGCGCTCCAGGACGTCGGCGGGCGGCACGGTGGTTTTAGTCTCGAGCAGTGTACGACGCGTCTCCGAGGGGGGCATCGATGAAACTCGTTAGGTTGAAGAAATGGCGCGCTCGCCGTGTGCCGGCAGGTACTCCAGCGGGAGCTCCACCGAAAACGTAGATCCCGTGTTTTCGACAGACTCCAGCGCGATATCCCCGCCGAGCGCTTGAGCCAACTTGCGTGCAAGCGTGAGGCCCAAACCGGAACCCGCGTATCGCCGCGTGGCGGTTCCATCGAGCTGCCGGAACTCATCGAAGATCGCTTCTCGCGCGCTCGACGGAATTCCGATCCCAGTGTCCTGCACGCGATAGATCACGCGGCCGTCGCCGATCTGAACACTCGCCGTCACGCTTCCGCTGGGCGTGAACTTGAATGCGTTGCCAAGGAGCGCGACGAGAATCTTCGTGATCCTGCGACGATCGCTGCGCATGCTCGGGACCGGCGACGCCGGCGCCTTCACGCGCAATTCCACGCCGCTCGGTGCCGAGCCGACTGTCTCTAACGCCATGCGCAGCGCGTCGCGTGGATCGAACGACTCTACGAGGATCTCGGCGGCGCCGTGTCGCAGAGAAGTGAGCTCGAGGAGGTCCTCGATCAATTCGAGCAGCCGTTCTCCTGAGCGCTTGGCGTGCGCCAACTCGCCGCGCTGTCGCTCGGTGAGCGGCCCCGACATCTCTTCTTGCATGATTGCGATGTAGCCAAGCACCGATGTGAGCGGTGTGCGTAGTTCGTGCGAGATATTGGAGAGGAACTCGTCCTTCAAACGCCGGGCTTCGATCAACGCCAGATATTGCCGCTCTTGCTCCTCATTGGCGTCGACCAGCGCGGCGTTCGTACGGCGCAGCTCGTCGATGAGCACCGCTTTTTCTGCCACGGCCGCGAGTTGATCGGCAACGATGCGCAGAAGGTTGCGCGTCTCTCGCGTACGTGCCCCTGGCGTGCTGAAGTAGAACGCGGCGGTGCCTAACACGCGCGATCCGGACTGGAGTGGCAGCGCGACCATCGATCTGAATCCAAGCTCCGTGGCGATCTCTTGCCAGTCTTCCAGCGTCGCGTCAGCGAAGACATCTGGTACTTCGATGACGCGTCGCTCGCTCGCCGCTTCTCCGCTCGGCCCCCAGCCGACGCGCACGCGCATCTCGCTGATCCAATCGCGATAGCGCGCTGGCCAGTTGTACGCCGCCGCGAGGTGCATCAACTCGGACGCACCGTCGATCACGTAGATCGACGCGAATGTTGCCTCCGCGATGGGACTGACTCGCTCGAGCGCGAACTGGTAGACCTCTTCGGGACGATCGGCTGTGAGGAATGCATGCGCGATTTCACGCACGGCCATCAACTCACGGACAGCGGGATCCGTTGTGGGACCGGCAATGACCCGCTGAGGGAAGGGCGCTTTCGCTCGTGGCACGGGGCGGCAATCTACGCCGATCGCCCCGGGCAGGCGCAACCGGCGTTGGTCTGATCGTTTTGGGTTAAGTTGAAACGCGTTCGGTGATGTATTGACGCACGTTGTCAACCGCAATGCGGACCTGCTGCAAGGAGTCCCGATCGCGGATCGTAACGGTGCCTGCACTCATTGTTTCGCCGTCGACTGTGACGCAAAACGGCGTTCCTACCTCATCCTGTCTGCGATATCGTCGCCCAATCGCGGCGGACTCATCGTAGAAGACAGGAAAGTGTGGGCGCAGATCGTTCGCGAGCTTCTGCGCTAGCTCCGGCATTCCGTCCTTCTTCACGAGCGGGAAAATCCCGGCTTTCACCGGCGCGAGCAATGGATGCAGCCGCAAAACGACGCGACCCTCCTGCTCGCCAGGCACTTCCTCTTCGCGATAGGCGTTCACGAGCAACGCGAGCGCCGTGCGATCGCAGCCGACGGACGTCTCGATCACATAGGGCACGAAGCGGCGGTTGTTAGGCTGATCGAAGTACTCGAGCTTCTTGCTGGAATACTCCTGGTGCCGGCTCAGATCGTAGTCGCCGCGGTGATGCACGCCTTCGATCTCCTGGAAGCCTAACGTGCCGCCGAAGTCGAAGTGCACGTCGAAGCCGGCGCGCGAGTAGTGCGCCAGCTCCTGCGGCGTGTGCTGATGGAAGCGCAGACGCTCGGGCTCGAGACCCAAACTTCGATGCCAGTCCATCCGCTGCTGCTTCCAGTACTCAAACCACTTCATGTGGTCGTCTTGCGGATCGACGAAGAATTGCATTTCCATCTGCTCGAACTCACGCGTGCGGAAGACGAAGTTCCCCGGCGTGATCTCGTTGCGAAACGCCTTGCCGATCTGCGCGATGCCGAACGGAATTTTCTGTCGCGTCGCCTGCTGCACGTTCAAGAAGTTGACGTAGATCCCCTGCGCCGTCTCGGGCCGCAGATACGCGATCGACGCCGAGTCTTCTACAGGCCCGATGTACGTCTTGAACATCAGGTTGAACTGGCGCGGCTCCGTCAGCTGACACTCGTTATGCTCGCCCGGATGCTTGCTCGGCTTTCGTGGACATTGACTGTCGAGAAGCTGATCGGCGCGAAAGCGTGCCTTGCACGCCTTGCAGTCCACGAGCGGGTCGTTGAACACGGCGGCGTGTCCACTCGCTTCCCACACGCGTGGATGCATGAGAATGGCGGCATCGAGGCCCTCGATGTCGTCGCGCGCGCGCACCATAGCGTGCCACCAGCGGTCCTTCAAATTCTTCTTGAACTCGACACCTAACGGGCCGTAGTCCCAAACGGATCCCGCGCCGCCGTAGATCTCGGAGGACTGGAAGACGTAACCGCGGCGTTTACAGAGGGATACTAGCTTTTCAAGGACGTCAGCTGGCACGTAGGTCGGAGGTCAGAGGTCGGAGGCTCGCCTTTGGGGCAAGTTAGCACGGCCGTATGAGCAGCCGTGAGAGCCCTTCAAAGCACGTTCTGTGTCCAGCGTTCTTAGTTCCCGTCCGCGGTGAAAGCCTTTGGCTCTCAAGAGTCAAGATCGCGACTCACAGCTGGCGTTTCCGGGGAGGGCTGGCCGCGAGTGCGCGCCACGATCTTGTCGCCGTGAAATCTGCCGTTCTCGATGAAGACCTTGTTCGCGTCGTAGCCCGCCACAACTACGCCCGCGATGAACACACCCGGCACATCGGTCTCAAGCGTGGCCGGATTGTGCGCCGGAATCCCCGTCTTCGCGTCGATTGCCACGCCGACCGCGCGCAACAGATCCACGTTAGGCGCGTAGCCGGTCAAGAGATAGACATGCCTCGCGTCCAGCCGCAACACGCTGTCGTCCGTCGTGTCACGCAGCTCGACACAATCCGGTCCGATGTTCGTCACGCGCGCATTCCAGCGCACTGCGATGCTGCCCTCAGCGATGCGATTGTTGAGATCCGGGAGGATCCACGGCTTGATCTTCTTGTCGAACGTGGGACCGAAGTGCGTGAGCGTGACCCTCGCTCCGCTGCGCCACAGATCCAGCGCCGCCTCGGCCGCGGAGTTACCGCCGCCGACAACGACGACATGCTGCGCGAACGCGTGATAGCCTTCGACGTAGCGATGGGAAACGTGCGGGAGACTCTCGCCAGGCACGCCGAGCAAGTTGGGCGAGCCGAAGTAGCCGGTTGCTACGATCACGTGCTGCGCTGTCGTGCCGCGCGCCGCGGCCCCGCGCGGAGCACTCGTTATGCGGAACGCTCCGTGCGCTCCCTCGATCGCCGTGACTCGCTCGTACTGCCGCACGTCGAGGTCAAAGTGCGAGACGACGGCGCGATAGTACGCCAGCGCATCCCGTCGCGACGGCTTGGCCGTCGCGATAACAAACGGCACGCCGCCTAACGAGAGCTTCTCAGCCGTGGAGAAGAAGGTCGCATAGGTCGGATACTGCGTGATCGTGCTGACAACACACTCAGCGTCGAAGACGGTCGCCGCGAGGCCCGCCCGCTGGCACGAGATGGCCGCCGCTAGTCCACAGGGACCCGCGCCGACAATGGCGACATCGACAGTATCCGGAGCTTTGGCCATAAGCAGCGCAATGGAGCGTGTTACACGTCAGTGCGCAACGGGAGTAAACCGCTGTGCCGCGAGATTCTGCCTAAGAAATGGAACTCAGCCCACAGCCACCATGATTCGTCCCGCTCAACTGCTCGCAGTGCTCGCGACAACGCACGCGCTCGTCGCGCAGCCGCCGCGGCGCATCGAACTCAACACGCCGGATGCAGTGTTGTCGCGACCATTCACACGCATCACCGCGTTGCGCGCACTACCGGATGGCCGCGTGATCGTTGCCGACGAAGTCGAGGGTGAGGTTGTCCTCGCTGACTTTCGCTCGCAGTTGGTGAGCGCCATCGGACGCCGCGGGCAAGGACCGCAAGAATACTTACTCCCTCGCGGACTCATTCCGCTCCCTAACGGCCGCACCCTGATGCAGGATCCGGGCAACGCGCGCTTTCTGGAATTGGACGCTGAAGGACGCATCGCGCGCTCCGTCGCGCCGCAAGACGCGTCGGGCGCGGGCCGCGACCAGATGCTGGGACTGAGCATCGCGTGGGATGTGCGCGGCAGCGACCGGCACGGGAACATCTTCTTCGAACAACTGCCGGGTGTGCTCAAGCCTGCCGAGATCACAACGGTTCCGATCGTGCGCTGGAACGCAGAGCGGGGGCGCTTCGACACGATCGCGAGCTATCGGCTCACGGAAGCGATGCTGTCCCAGTCCATCGAATCGGGCAAGCCGGGCGAAATAGTCGTTAGGCCTCGCGCGTGGGCGGCGCGTCCTCAATGGGCCGTGACGCCGGACGGCCGCGTCGCTCTCGCGGAACCGGATCCGTACCGCGTGGTGTGGCTGGACGCCGCAGGCAGGCGCGCTGGGCCGCCAGTGCCGTTCAGCGCGCAGGCCGTGACCGGCGCTGATCGCGAGTGGTATCTCGATGAAATGAACGCGTCGCAAACGCGCGCTCGCGCCGCCAGACGACCTTCACCGGAGCCGCGACGGCCAGGCGCCGCAGCCCCCACCTCGAAGCGCGGCGGCGAACCGATCTTCCCTTCGTCGTTTCCCGCGTTTATTGGGCGCGACGCTGTTCGGATCGATAACGACGGCGCTGTCTGGATCGCGCGCGCGCACAGTACCTCGAACCCCACGTCGCTGTACGATGTATTCGACGCGACGGCGCGGCGTCAGGCAGAAGCGCACCTGCGCGCGCGAAGTCGCATCGTCGGGTTCGGCGATGGCGTGATTTACGTGGCGCGCCGCGATGACGACGACCTGGAGCACCTCGAGCGCTACAAGCGCTGATGCAACGGCGCGCGCCGCGTGGCGGGTGAGCTATTGTGCGCGAGCGCGCCGGCGCCTAACGTGGCGTCGATGATCTGATCGCGCCGCGTCCCCACGCTCACGTAGCGAATGGGAGTCTCGACGAGCTCCTCGACGCGGTCGAGATACTCCCGGGCCGCTGACGGCAGATCCGCCAGCGTGCGTGCCTCGCTGGTCGGCGAGCGCCAACCGTCGAGCCACTCGTACACGGGCTCCAGCCATTCGAGCTGCGTAATATCACCGGGAAACTCGGCCACGCTCTGGCCGCCGACGCGATAGCCGGTGCAGATCGCCAGCCGGTCGAGCGTATCGAGCACGTCGAGCTTAGTGACCGCTAGCGCGCTCAGACCATTCACGCGCGCGGCGTAGCGCACGACGACGGCGTCGAACCATCCGCAACGCCGCGGACGGCCCGTCGTCGCGCCGAACTCGGCGCCGAGCTTGCGCAGATGGCTGCCTAACGGTTCTTCCATCTCCGTCGGCAGCGGGCCATTACCTACGCGGGTTGTGTACGCCTTCACGACGCCGAGCACAGCGTCGATGTCGGTCGGTGCGATGCCGGCACCGATCGCCGCCCCCCCCGATGTCGTGCTACTCGACGTCACGAAGGGATACGTTCCGTGATCGATGTCGAGCAGCGAACCTTGCGCCCCTTCCAAAAGTACGGCGGCGCGATTGCGCACCGCGCGATGGATCGTTAGGCCCACGTCGTCCGCCAGCGCCAGCAAGCGCGGCGCGATCGGCATCAGACGATCGAGGGTGGGGCCAACCTCCACGCGCTTGCTCGATCCGCAGCTCGCCAGCTCCGCATTCGCGAGATCGACACCGCGACGCACGAGCTCTTCGAGCTGCGTGCGATGCTTGAGATCGAGCACGCGGATTCCGCGACGGCCGATTTTGTCTTCGTAGGCAGGGCCGATCCCGCGACCTGTCGTGCCGATCGCCTTACTCGAAGAGCTTTCCGCGTCGACGAGCTTGTGATAGGGCATAACGAGATGCGCGCGATCGCTAACGTACAGACGCCCTTCGACGTCCACGCCGTCGCGCACGAGTTCGTCGATCTCGGTGAAGAGCGTCTCAGGATCGAGCACGACGCCGTTGCCGATCGCGCAGCGCACGCCCGGCTGCAGAATCCCGCTCGGAATCTGATGCAGCACGAATGAGCGCTTGCCGATGTCCACGGTGTGGCCGGCGTTCGCGCCACCTTGATAGCGCACGACCCAGTTGGCGCGCTCTGCGAGGATGTCGACGAGCTTACCCTTTCCCTCATCGCCCCACTGGCTACCGACGACGACGAGGACGCGCGTTGAGGAATCGAACATGGATTGTGCGCGAAGCGAATGGGTGGGGGGCACAAAAAAACGCCCCGGCGCGAGATCGCGGGGCGTTGACTGAATCTACTTCGATCTTTTGCTCTGTCAACTTTGCGGCCAAAGACAAGTTGGCCGCGGATTCGCGCAGATGAACGCGGAACGGAGCGCAAGCGAGCGGGCGCCGAACCTGGATACGCTCTTCATTCGTGCGGCAGCGACGATCCGCGGACATTCGCGGCAAAGCTTTGACTTGCCTAACGTTTCGACCAAACCGGCTTGGTAGGCAAGGTGGATGGATCCACAACCACGCCGTTCGCGATAACCAGCGACAACTTACGGATGTTCTTGATGTCCGCGAGCGGATCCGCATCGAGCAGCGCGAGATCGGCGGCTTTCCCAACTTCGATCGTCCCGTAGTCAGCGAGCGCATGACTCGCGATTGCACCATTCTTCGTCGCTGCAACGATCGCCTGCATGGGCGTCATGCCTAACTCGACGAGCCCTTCTATCGCGGACAGCGAACCGCTTCCCGCGTCTTGCCACTTTGGCTTGGGATCGCGCCGAAACTCTGGGGCCAAGCCGAGGTAATTGTCCGTCGCGATGCTCACGATGCAGCCGCGCTTGATCAGCTTCTCCGCGTTGCGCCGCCGCATCTCCATTCCAAAGTTCCCGCGATCGCGCAGCCGTTCGGCGGACGTGCGCTCGCGCTGCCAGCCTAGGGCTTTGGACGAATCCTCGCGCGCCCGGCGCGTGCTGTCGTCGCGCTGCTTCTGCCTAACGTAGGTCGTCCATGGCGCGCCCGTGATCGTGTTCGCCAGAATCGCGCACACCACCTTGTGCTCGATCAAGAGATCCGTCAGCTCGTCCGACATCGGAATGTCGAGCACTTCCGGATGCTGCACGAGATCGACGCCGGCCAGGATCGACATGCGCAACCCTTCCGCTGTCGTGGAGTGCGTTTCGGCGATCTTGTTGCGCTTGTGAACTGCTTCGACGATCACCTGCTGCGCGCGCTCGCTGAATCCGATCTGAATCGGCCCGCCGAAGTGACTCGTCCCACCGTATTTGAGAAAGTCGACGCCTTTGTCGAGGTACGCATTGATCGCAACGCGCAGCGACTCGGGCTCCATGTGCACGAGCTCTTCGCCGCCGCCTTCCGTGATCAGGTCGTTCATCTGCTCCTGCAATAGCGAGAGGTTCTCCGGCGGCCGTCCGGTGAACGTCAGCGACCATGGTCCGCCCCAGCCGACGATGTTTCCGGCGAAGTACAGGCGTGGACCGATCACCCTGCCGCTCGCGATCGCATCGCGCGTAGCTTTCAAGGCGCTCAGCATGCCGTATGAGTCGCGGATCGTCGTGACACCGTGCTTGAGATGCAGCTGTGCGGCTTCGATCGCGACATCGGCGAAGCGATCCTGATAGCGCGCGAAGTTCTCCAAGCCGCTGTAGATCGACACGTGCACGTTCGTGTCGACGAAACCTGGCGTGACGAACTTACCCGCGCCGTCGATCACGCGTGCCCCGTTAGGCACCTGGACGTCGGCCCGCGGCCCCACGGCCGCGATCTTGTTGCCTCGGATGACGATGACAGCGTCAGCGATCGCCGCGGCGCCGGTGCCGTCGATGACCGTGGCGCCCACAAGCGCCGTGGTGCCGCTGGCGGCTTGCGGTTGAGCGCTAGCGGCGAGAAGAAACGTTAGGCATGCGCACAGTGCGCGCGGCATGTGCATGGAGCTCTCCGCGATGAAGGCGTTCCGAGGCCCGCACCCCGTTCCCTGCGGCCCGAACCTAGGCCATCGCGGCAACAATCAGCACCACCGCCATCGCCACCGCGAGAGCCAGTTTCAGCGCCGTAGCCACCACGCGCCCGACGAGCGCGCCAGTCGCCACTCGCGTCGCCGAGCCGCCTGTCGCCTCACGCCTCGTGTATTCGGCCACGAGCGCGCCGATGAACGAGCCTACGAAGGCTCCAATAACCGATCCGATGATTGGAACCGGCACGCCGATGATTGCACCCGCGATGCCGCCGAGGATCGCGCCCCAGCCCGCGCGCCGGGACCCGCCGTACTTAGCCGTATACTTGGCCGAGACTGTGAACTCGAAGATTTCACCGACGACGGCGCACGCCGTCGCCATCCCGATCGCCCACCAGCCGATTGGATCGCTGGGCACCAGGATGTCATAAACGATGGCGCTGCCGAGCATGAGCCAGGTCCCCGGGAGCCCGAGGGGCACGAGGAACAGACACAGCAGCAGAACTAGGCCGAGGAGAAGAACGGTCATGGCGCCAATACGTTCAAGTCGCCGTGGAGGATTCCGGCTGGGTAAAGGCAGCAACCGCGACATCGGTTGAATACTGCTACTGCGGTAGGAGTGCGTAACGCGCAAACGTTACGAGTTCATCACGTTTAGTGCTGCCTAACGCTAGTGCGGCGCGCCGAGCCCAAACGCAGTGAACTTGTAACGCCCGCGCGCCAGGTACCTGCCAACGTTGTTGTTGTGTTTAACTTGTCGCTGGCGACGCGCTCAGCGAGCGCTGCTCAGCGCGCCGCCTGCTCCACGGCTGATTCAATAAGCAGCTGCCGCACCCTCTCCGCTTCTATCGCTCCCAGCGGCAGCAAGGGTAATCGCGTGAGTCCTCCACGCAGCCCCACCGCGTCCATCGCCGTTTTCACTCCGGCCACGCCCATCTTACCCACGATTTGCAGCGCCAGCGGCGTGAGGCGGCTCTGCAGCTCGACAGCCTCGTTAGACTTACCCTCCTGCATCGCGTCGCGCACCGCCAGCGTCAGCTCAATAGCAAAGAGCGCCACCGCCAGGATTCCCCCGCGCACGCCTAACGCGAGCGCCTGCTGCCAGGTTCCGCCGTGGCCCGTGAGCACGCTGAACGTCTCGTCCTGCGCCTGGAGGTACAGCCCAAGGCACTCGATGTCCCCCGCGCTGTCCTTCATCCCCACGATGTTCTCGTGTCCGGCGAGCTGCCGTACGAGGTCGGGCTCCAGCCGGAAATGCATGTACTTGGGGATGTTGTAGAGCAGAACCGGAAGCGAGCTCTCGTCAGCCACGCGCTCGTAATGCGCCTTGAGCGCCTGCGCGTTCATCTTGTCGCCGTAATAGTGCGGCGCCACGACGAGCACGGCGTCGGCACCGGCCGCCGCGGCTCTGCGGCAGCGATCAATCGTTAGGCGCGCCGATTCGGCGCCCGTCCCCGCGATGAGAACCTTGTCGCTCCCTATGGCGCCGCGCGCCGCCTCCAGACAGCGATCCCGCTCGCCCTCATCCAGCAATGCCGCCTCGCCGGTCGAGCCGTTGACAACAACCCCGTCCAGGCCCGCCGTGATGTGCGCTTTCAGGTTTTGGCTGAAGGCGGCCAGGTCCACATCGCCATTGGCCGCGAACGGTGTGGTTACTGGCCCGAAGACTCCATTGAATTGACGTACGGCCACTCGGCGTTCTCCTGTGTCGCGTCCGTAGATGCGCCATTCGCGCCCCGCTTCTTTGGCGCCCCCCCCTCCCAACCGGCCCCCACTGGCTTACGGCTACCCATCGCCGGAGTCTGGTGCTGCAGGACCTTCATTTTGAGCTGAAAGTCTGCCGGCCGAGTCGATGCCGCGAGCGCGACATCAAATGTAACCACGCCTGAGTTCACCAGGTCAGCCAGATGCTGGTCGAAGGACTGCGTGCCGTACTGGTCGCGCCCCTCCTCAATGAACTCACGGATCTCGCCGATGCGCTTACCGTCCAGAATCAGATCGCGGATCGTCGGCGTGGCGATCATGACCTCGGAGGCCACGATGCGCCCGCGGCCGTCAGCGCGTGGGAGGAGGCGCTGTGAGATAACTGCATGGAGGGACTCAGCGAGTCTGATTCGCACGACGTCCTGCTCCTCAGGCGGGAACATGGAAACCATGCGCATGATCGTCGACTGAGCGTCAGGCGTGTGCACGGTCGCCATCAGGAGGTGACCGGTCTCGGCCGCCTTACACGCCGTGTCGATTGATTCCGTGTCACGCAGCTCGCCCAGTACGATGACGTCGGGATCCTGCCGGAGCGCCGCGCGCAATCCGTCGCGGAATGACTCCGTGTCGACGCCAACTTCGCGCTGGGTTATGGAGGACTGCACGTCGCGATGCAGGAACTCGATCGGTTGCTCCAGCGTCACGATGTGCTTGTGTACGTGCAGGTTGATGTGATGGATCATCGCTGCGAGCGTGCTCGACTTGCCCGAGCCCGTGACGCCAGTGACGAGGACCATGCCGCGCTCCGTGACCGCGATGTCCTCCAGCGCCGGCGGCAGTGTGAGCTCCGCGATCGTCGGGATGTTGAATGGGATCACGCGCATAACGATCATGAAGCTGGAGCGCTGCCTCAGGATGTTGACGCGAAAACGACCGATGCCGGCCGCGCCCCAGGAACAATCGTAGTCCAGCAGCGAGTCGATGTTCTGCCTAACGTTTTCGTTAGGTATCAGTCGCAGCGCTATGGCGCGCGTCTGCTCCGGCGTGAGCGCCTGCTTCGTGATGGCAACGAGCTTTCCGTCTATGCGAGCGCGGAAAACGTCGCCTGCCTTGATGTGTAAGTCCGAGGCGCCGCGATCGATTGCAGCTTTGATGATCTTTTCCATCGACTCGCGGAGTGAGAGGGCGAGCGGCCGGCACGCGGATTTGCACGCCAGGTCCCGCGAGCAGGACGAATCTTCCTTTGTTAAGGCAACGCCCAAAGGGCGTTACGTAAGTCCCATGTGCGACTTGACTTCTGCCATTGTCGCGCTCGCTTTGACCTGCGCTCGTCGGGCTCCGTCGTCCAGGATCTCAGCCACCTTTCCCGGCTGCGCCGAGAGCGCCGCTGCTCGTTCCCGGATCGGCGTAAGCTCTTTCTGCATCGACTCGAGGAGCACCTTCTTGCAGTCGATGCACCCCCACCCGGCCGTGCGGCATTGTACGGCGACGTGCTCCACGGTCGCGGGCGCAGAAAACGCCTTGTGCAGTGAAAAGATGTTGCAGATCTCGGGCGTTCCCGGGTCGGTGCGCTTTACGCGCGCGGGATCGGTCATCGCCGGTCGCAGTTTTTCCCAGATCGCCGCCGGCTCCTCGAGCAATCCAACAGTATTGCCGAGTGACTTGGACATCTTCGCCTGACCGTCGAGCCCGAGGATGCGCCGCATCGGCGTTAGGCGCGGCTGAGGTTCCGGGAAGAAGCCCTCGGCAAATCGCGCGTTCCAGCGTCGCGCGATTTCGCGTGACAACTCCAAATGCTGCAGCTGATCCTCGCCCACAGGAACCGTATCGGCCTTATACAATAGGATATCGGCTGCCTGAAGCACGGGATACGTGAGCAGCCCGGCATTCACGCTTTCCTGCCGCGCTGATTTCTCCTTGAACTGCGTTTGCCGCTCGAGCTCACCCAGCGGCGCAACTGAGTTGAAGATCCATGCGAGCTCGGTATGTTCCGGCACCCGCGACTGCACAAAGAGAATCGCACGCTCGGGGTCGATGCCTGACGCGAGCAGCGACAGCCCCATTTCCTGCGTGCGACGGCGCAGATCCGCAGGCTCGAACGGAATCGTGATGGCGTGATAGTCGACAATACAGATCAGCGACTCCATCTCGTACTGGAGCGCGACCCAGTTCTTGACGGCACCCAGATAGTTGCCGATGTGCAGCTCACCGGACGGCTGAATGCCGCTGAAGATGCGTGGCATCAGGCCAACTTATCGGCGCACAAACAGCCGATCAACGCTACGTGGTGACAAGCGAGTCGCTCCTCGCCGCTTGCTGCGACGCGGCTCGTGAGGCAGCTGCATTCGTCTCCGAGCAATCCGCTCGGTTGGCGGAACTGGACTGGCATTCAAAGTCCCGCGTCGATTTCGTCAGCTCGGTCGACACGGGAGCCGAAGAGCGGATCCGTCGGCTACTGCACGAGCGGTTTCCCCAAGCGACGATCATCGGCGAAGAGTTGTCGCCTGACGAGACGCGGTCCGATGGTGTGGTGTTCGCCGTAGATCCGTTGGACGGCACGACGAATTTCCTCCACGGTTACCCGCAGTATGCCGTGTCGATCGCCGCTGTGGTGGAGGGCGTTCTCGAGGCGGGAGTAGTGCAGGATGTGCCGCGCGACGTTCAGTATACGGCGCGTCGCGGAGCGGGCGCCTATCGAGGCGCAGCGCGCATGTCCGTATCAAAGATCGAAAAGCCATCACGAGCGCTCATCGGAACCGGCTTTCCGTTTCGAGATCCTTCACAGTTGGAACCGTATGTCGCGGGATTCACGAGAGTCGCGCGTGAGGCTGCGGGTTTACGCCGAGCAGGTGCTGCGGCGCTCGACTTGGCAGACGTCGCGTGCGGCCGTTTCGATGCATTTTGGGAATTGTCGCTTTCGTCGTGGGATGTAGCGGCAGGTATCCTGTTGATTCGTGAAGCAGGTGGCGTCGTGACTGATCTCGACGGCAACGAGAAGACAGTCTCGCACGGCGGCCTCGTGGCCGGAAATTCCGTTATGCACGCTTGGCTATTGGAACGCGTTCGGCGTTGAGCCCAGAAGCGCTTGCTTTGACCTTTGACCTCTGACCTTGACCTGATGTCTTTAGTAGAATGCGTCCCGAATTTCTCCGAAGGCCGGAGGCCTGAGGTAGTTGAGGCAATCCGTGCTGCGATCGCGTCGGTCGAAGGTGTCGTTGTCCTCGACGTCTCATCGGACGCGTCGCACAATCGCTCGGTCATCACGTTCGTCGCGCCCAAGGAGCGCGCCGTCGATGCCGCGCTTGCCGGCATGCGCGTCGCGGCGGAAAAGATCGACCTCACGACCCATCAGGGGGCGCATCCACGCATCGGCGCCACCGACGTGGTCCCTTTCGTCCCGCTCGAAGGATCCACGATCGACGATTGCATCGCGCTGGCCCACGCGTTAGGCGCCCGCGCGGCGGCCGAGCTGCACATCCCGATTTTTCTCTATGAGCGAGCGGCGACTCGCAGCGAACGCGTCAATCTGGCCGATGTGCGCCGCGGCGAGTTCGAAACGCTGCGCGACGAGATGGCGGCGAATCCAGAGCGGCGCCCCGACTACGGCACCCCGCGCGTGCACCCCACCGCCGGCGCGACCGCCGTCGGCGCACGCCCCTTCCTCGTCGCCTACAACGTCTACCTCGGCCCTGCATCGAACCTTGCGATCGCAAAGGAAGTCGCGAAAGCCGTGCGCGCCTCGTCAGGCGGGCTGCCAGGAATCAAGGCGTTAGGCCTCGAGGTCGACAACCAGGCGCAGGTCTCGATGAACCTCGTCGATCTCGAAAAAACCGCGCTGCACGAGGCGTTCGATGCCGTGCAGAGCGCGGCGGCGTCGCGCGGTGTTCAAGCGACGTGGAGCGAGATCGTCGGTCTGGTGCCGGAGAGCGCACTCGTCCGCGCCGCTGCTCACCACATCATGCTGCGCGGCAACCCTGATGCGTGCCTGCTCGAGCGCAAAGTACGCGACGCGATGGCGCAAGCTGCCGCGCCCACCGTAGCGGCATTCAACGCGGCAGTCGCGGCGCCAACACCGGCACCCGGCGGCGGTTCCGTCGCGGCTCACGCCGCGGCGTTAGGCGCTGCGCTCGTGCAGATGGTCGCCGGGCTTACCGTGGGCCGCAAGAAGTACGCAGCCGTGGATGCCGAAATGCAGCGCATTCAGCATGAGGCAGCGACGTTAAGCGCTCAGCTCAGTGCGCTCGTGCAAAAGGATGCTGACGCGTACACCGTCGTGAGTGACGCATACAAGCTTCCTAAGGAAATGCCTGAGCGCGCGGCGAAGATCGCTGCGGCATTGATTGGTGCTGCGATAGTGCCTCTGGAAACAGCGCGTGCCTGCGTTGCGGTTGCGGAGTTCGCGCTTGCCGTCGCCGAGCGTGGAAATCAGAATGCGCTCTCCGACGCGGGCGTCGCGGCGTTGCTAGCGGAAGCGGCGTGTAAAGGCGCGGTGTTCAACGTGCAGATCAACGTCGCAGCGCTGGAGGATCGTTCGGCCGGCGACGGATTGGTTCAGGAGGCGCGCTTGCTCGTCGCGCGTTCTAGCGCGGCCGCGCGCAAGGTAGAGTCGCTCGTCGAGGCCGCAGCCGCCTAGCGAGTGCGGTGGCACCGCTCGCTATGCGCGCGTCGTCACCACGAGTGTGGAGGCGCTCGGCGCGCAGCCAAGCGCCTAACGAAGCGCCTCCACGGAGTGTGTTCGCATCCTACTGAGTGGGCTTTGTGCGCTTCATCGTCTTGTGGTGCTTCTTGTGGGCAACGGTCGTGGTCTTCTTCGTCGAGTCGCCCTTGGTCTTTGCGGCTGCCGCCGCGGACTTTGGCGCAGTCGCGGTTGCGGGCTTGGCTTGCGTCGTCACCACAGACTTGGCCGCTTGCTTCTTCGGCGCAGTCGCCTGCGCGCCTGCGATCGACGCTCCGGCGAGCGCTGCAGCCGCAGCGGCGATCGCAAGGATCCTTCGTGCTTGCATAGTCGTCTCCAGCTAAGTTGACAGGGCGGTACGCCGTCCCGCGGACGCGGGGTAGTACCGAGGCGCAAGAGGCGTTGCCTCTCGAACCTGTGCATACTTTATCGGCGGCGAGCTTAACGGAGGGTTACAGCGCTCGGGCCATGCGACTGCTGTTAGTTGAAGACGACGCTCGTCTCGCGGATTTGCTGCTTCGATCTCTTCGCGAGCAAGGGTACGCTGTCGATCATGTCACCGACGGTGACGCCGCGATCGTTCAGGCAGCCGTCAATTCGTACGATGTCGTCGTGCTCGACGTGCAACTTCCAAAGCGCAACGGGTTCGAGGTTTGCGCTGAGATCCGTCGCCGGCGCAATCCCGTTCCCATCCTCATGCTCACCGCGCGCGACGCGGTGCACGATCGCGTCGCAGGACTCGACTCCGGCGCAGACGACTATCTCACGAAGCCGTTCGATCTCACCGAACTGACGGCGCGAGTGCGCGCGCTACTGCGGCGCATGCCAGAGATGGCGCCGCGGGTGATTAACGTTGCCGACCTGACCGTTGATACAGCGGGCCAGAGCGCGCAGCGCGCCGGGCATCAACTGGCGCTCACGACAAAGGAATACGTCCTGCTGGAGTTTCTTGCGCGGCATGCGGGTCGCGTGATCGGTCGCGCCGAGCTCGTGGAGCATGTGTGGGATGAGAACCACGATCCGTTCACAAACGCAATCGAGGTCTACATCAACCGCCTGAGAAAGAAGGTAGACGATGGCCGCGCGCCGCTGATCCACACGCGCCGTGGTGCGGGCTATATGCTCGCCGATCCGGCGACGTTGAATCAGCCCAACGCTGATTGATGCGCGTTCTCTCCGTTCGAATTCGCATCGCGCTGTGGAACACGGCGCTGTTTGCCGCGTTCCTCGCCGCGCTCGCGGCATCGGGCTACTGGTTTCTGTCGTACACCAGTCTCGAACGCGTCGACGAGTTTCTGGCCGAGTCGGGCGGCGCGATCGCGTCGGCAATCGAATTCGAACGCGGCACTGGTGCGCCGGATTCGGTCGCGATTCGCACCGTTGTGTCGTCGATGCAGCTCCCGGACGTTGCCGTGCACGTCTATAACGAAGGCTCGGGTCAAGCGCTGTCATCATATGAAGGGCTGCGCTTCAAGCGTCCCGAGCTCGGTGCGCTCGAGGCAGCACTCGCGGATTCGCTCGCACAGGCTGCGCGCGCCGCGCCGCGTGACACCGACGTCACAACCCTAGTTGCCGCTGATCAGGCGGTGCGCGTGCTCACGTTCCCCACCGGTGCGGCGCAGCAGCGCCTCGTAATCGCCGTCGCGCAGGTGATGACAGTGCGCTCGCGCTTGCTGCGCGACGTCCGATTCGTGCTCTGGGTAGGATTCCCGCTCGTCGTTCTGCTCGCTTCGTTAGGCGGGCTCTGGCTCGCCGGCAAGAGCCTCGCGCCGGTTGACGCGATGTCGACGCGCGCGAGAGAGATCGGTGCGTCCAACCTGCATCAGCGCTTACCGGTCGCAAACGCGGGCGACGAGCTGGGGCGGCTCGCGACAGCCTTCAACGAATTGCTCGGGCGTCTCGAACAGGCCTTCGAGATTCAAGCTCGCTTCGCGGCAGACGCGTCGCATGAGCTGCGCACTCCTGTCGCCGTGATCAGCGGCGAGAGCGAGCTGGCGCTGTCACGCCAAGAGCGCGCACGCGAGGAGCTTGTCGGCGCCTTGAAAATCATTCAAGGAGAGAGTCATCGCCTTCGCGCGATCGTCGATGACCTCTTCCTCCTCGCGCGCGCTGACAGCGGCGAGCGTATGCTGCGGCCCACACCACTGCATTTGCGCGATTTGCTCGACGACAGCGCGCTGAGCGTACGCACGCTCGCCTCATCCGAGGGCGTGTTCGTCGATGTACGCGGAATCGAGGCTGCGCCGATCGAAGGCGACGAAGCCCTGCTCCGGCGAGCGATCGATAATCTGCTTGTAAACGCTATCAAATACTCGCGTCACGGCAGTACGGTCGACGTCGACCTTTCGGACGAAGGTGCGCGTTGGCGCGTCGACATTCGCGACGCAGGCAACGGAATTCCGCCGGAAGCACGCGAGCGTGTCTTCGAGCGTTTCTTTCGAACTGACGACGCTCGCGCGTCTCGCCGGGCAGATGGCGCAGGGCTTGGGCTTGCAATCGCTCGCTGGGTTGCTCGCGTGCATAAGGGCGACGTCGAGTTGGTAGACTCATCAGCGATGGGAAGCACCTTCCGGCTCGTGCTTCCGAAGTCGGGGTAGCGCACACTCGTTTCGTTCATCGCAGCGTAAGGTGGCTCCCGCCAGCTTGCGCGTATGAGATTACATCCCTTGTTGCGCCGATACGGCCTTCCGGCGCTCGTGTGCGTCTGCATCGGCGCCGTCGGGTGGGTGTTGCGGGGTGAGTTGCGCCATCTGCATTCGAGTCAGATCAGCTCCGCGCTCGCGGAGCTCGGCTGGGTGCAGCTCGCTCAGGCGTGCTTGCTCACGCTGCTCGCGTACGCGCTGCTTCCTGGCTACGATCTCCTCGCGCTGCGTTACGTTAGGCAGCCAATCGGCACCGGGCGCGCCGCCTTCGCCTCCGCGATCGCGTACGCCATCAGCCATACGCTTGGCTTTCCTGCGGTAACCGGCGGCGCCGTTCGCGCGCGCTTCTGGTCGTCGTGGGGGCTGACGACCAGCGAGATCGCCACTGCGGTCGGCTTCGCGGGCTTCACCTTCGTACTCGCGGTCGTCGCAGTCGCCGGCACAGCGCTACTCGTGACACCCAGATTGCCATTCGCGTACACGCCGCTATCCGTCGGAGTCGCGCGAGCCATCGGCTTAGCCGCCGTGAGCACGGTGCTGGTCTACTTGCTCTGGGTGATGTTCGCACGCGGCACACCGCTCAGGATTGCTGGCCGCGAGCTGCCGGCGCCGTCGCGGGGTATAGCGATCTCGCAAGTCGCGTTAGGCTTCGCCGATTGGATCGCCGCTGCGGCGGTGCTCTATGTGCTGCTGCCTTTCGGGCATGGAGTCTCCTTCACAGCGTTCGTTGCAGTGTTCGTCGTCGCTCAAGTGCTTGGCCTCGTCAGTCATGCGCCGGGCGGGATCGGCGTGTTCGAGTCTCTGATCGTCCTGCAGTTCGGCGGACGCGTGCCGCTCGGCGAGCTGCTCGCAGCGATGCTGGCGTATCGCGTCGTCTTTTACCTCGCTCCGTTCGTGCTCGGAGTGACAGCGCTCGCCATTTACGAAGTTTGGTTGCGGCGCGCGCATGTGCGTGCGGCGGCGGGAGTGTTGCGATCGGCGCTCGAGCGTTGGGCGCTGCCGCTCCTTCCCTCAGCGATCGGAATGATGACCTTGTGCGGCGGCATCATGCTGCTGCTGTCCGGGGCCACGCCTGAAGTGAACACGCGGCTGCGCGTACTGGTCGCCATTCTGCCGTTAGGCATCGTCGAGTTCTCGCATTTCGCCGGTAGCGTCGTCGGCGCGAGCCTCCTGGTTCTGGGGTGGGCGCTGACGCGCAAGTTCGACGCGGCATGGTCGCTTGCGTGCGCCCTGTTAGGCGTCGGTATCGCGGCTTCACTGTTCAAGGGCTTCGACTGGGAGGAGGCCGCAGCGCTCAGCGTGATTCTGCTGATTCTGCTCCCGAATCGTGCGCTCTTCTACCGGCGATCCTCGTTGACCTCGGAGACGCTCACCCGCGGCTGGATCGCGTCGATACTGGCAATAGCCGTCGCCAGCGTCTGCGTTGGACTCTTCGTCTACAAGCACCTCGAGTACAGCAGCGAGCTCTGGTGGCGCTTCGCGCTGCACGGCGATGCGCCGCGCTTCCTGCGCGCCTCCGTTGGTGGTCTCACCACTCTTGGTGTCATCGGCCTCGTGCGGCTCTTGCGCCATGGGCGGCGAGTATCCGTGGCACCTAACGAGGACGCGCTAGCCACGGTACGCGCGCTTTTGCCAGGCGTCGACAATGTCGAGGCGAACCTCGCGCTCCTCGGCGACAAGGAATTTCTGGTGAGCGAAGGCCACGATGCGTTCCTCATGTACGCCGTGCACGGGCGCACGTGGGTCGCGCTGCACGAGCCCTTCGGTGAGCCAGCGGCCGTGCGCGCGCTGGCCTGGGAGTTCGCCGAGCGCGCCGACCGGGCCGACGGATGGCCGGTGTTCTACCAGATCGGTCCGACCTCGCTGCCTCTCTTCGTCGAGATGGGCTGTATCGCGCTCAAGCTCGGTGAGGAAGCATACGTGTCGCTGGAAGATTTCACGCTCGACGGCGGCGCCAGCAAGAGCCTGCGCCGCATGCACCGCGACGTCGAGCGCGAGGGCGCCACGTTCGAGCTCGTTAGGCGCGAAGCGGTGCCCTCGCTGATCCCGCAGCTGCGCGCCGTATCCGACGATTGGCTCGCGCACAAGGCCGGGCACGAGAAAGGGTTCTCGCTCGGCGTCTTTGATCCAGCGTACTTGCGTCACTTCGACATCAGCGTTGTGCGCCGGAATGGACGCATCGTTGCCTTCGCCAACGTGCTCACCGGCGCCGCGCGGGACGTGTCAGTCGATTTGATGCGCTATTCCGCTGACGCTCCTCGTGGCGTCATGGACTATCTGTTCGCCGAGCTGATTCTCTGGGCGCGGCGAGCGGGATATCAGCGCTTCAGTCTCGGGATGGCGCCGCTATCCGGTCTCGATTCGCGCGCGCTCGCACCGCGATGGTCGCGCTGGGCGTCGCTCGTGTACCTGCACGGCGAGTCGATGTACAACTTCCGCGGCCTACGCGCCTACAAGGAGAAATTCCATCCGCGCTGGGAGCCTCGCTATCTCGCGACACCGCACCGTTTCGCGCTGCCGTGGATCCTGGCCGATGTGGCGACACTGATTTCGGGAGGTCCGCACATCGCGCGGCGCGATGCTCGCGCCCGCGCCGCTCTCACGAGCCCGGCGATGGCGTTAGGCTCGGCGCCAGCAGGTCTACGATAGCGTCGAAGCCGCCGGTCAGGCGGTGCCCGCCGGGTCGCGCGAAACGACGTACCAGCGTGCTGTCCGCGTCGGCGCAGCCGTTGTCGCCGTCGTCAGTTCCGTACACGCAGATCACGTTGAGGCCGCGCAGGTGTTCGAGCTCGGGTGCTATTGGAATGTCATCCGCGCGATCGCTGTGGTGTATCAGATCGAGGAGATGAAATCGGAAGTTCGCCGTGCGCGACATCGCCACGAGCGCGACGAGATTCACGCGCTCGCGCAGATCCGCCGGCCAGCGCGCAGCCACGAATGGCGCGATGTCGGCCCCACGTGAATAGCCAAGAAGCAGGATCCGCTCGCGCTGCCAACGTTCCATGTATGTGCGTGCCACGCACTGCAGCTCGAATGCAACCTGATCCGGCGACCGCTTGCCGTTCAGGTAGGAGCGCATGTTCACGCCGAGGACGGGGCTACCTCTCGCCACTAACCCGTCGGCGACTTTGGCATCGGCGTTCGCCCAGCCCCCGTCGCCCGTGAGAAGAATCGTGAGCGGACCGGCGCCTGTCGGCGCCGGCCGCTCAATCAATGGCAGCGCGGCGATTGTGCTCGTTAGGCAGCTGTCGATTGGTGAGATTGGAGCCTGCGTGAACGCAATCGCCCCGGATGCGCTGTGCAGTCCAAGTGCCAGCGCGCTTCCTACGAACGCAAGCACTCAACGATCCTGTGTCTCGAAGCGCGGGAACCCAGTGTTGTGGTCCGGCACGATGATGCCGAGGTGTTCACCGGGCTGCAGATCGATATATCCCGTCTGCATTTCGAATCCATTCTTCGGCTGCACGAAGATGTTGACTTCTTCCCCACTCTGGACGAGCCAGCGTGGTACAACGAGCGTCGCGACGCCCATCGCGTCGACGCTGCCAAGTTTGACCTCTTGGTTTCCGATTTCGAGGTACACGCGCACAGGTAAGGCGCGGTTGTTCTGCACGACCACCGACGTGGTATCAGACGGCGTTAAGCGCGGTGGACGTTCAGCAAATGCCGTCGCGACACCGAGGAACGACAGGGCGACGAGTGTAGCAAGCTTCCGCATACATCCTCCCAGATAGTGCAGGTCGTGGCCGCGACGATTCGCGAGCCACTCGTGCACTAAACCTGAGCGCCGCGTCCTTACGAGAGGATTAACGCGGGCGGATTGCTGAGAGTCGGCACGTGCCTAACTAAGCCGCAGGACGTGCCGTGAGGCGTACTTCATTCGTCACTCTCGAGCACACGTCACACTCCACCGACCCGCTAGCTCTCTGAGACGCACATGTATCGCACAGTTCAAATGGTTCTCGGCGGACTGGCCTTCGCTCTCTTTGGCCTGTCGGCGTTGTCGCGTCGATTCCCGGAAGTCGCCTGGCTTCAAGCTTTTCGCATTGAGAATCGGCTCACTGAAGAGCAGAAGGCCAGGATGCGACGGCGCGCCCAGGTCCACGCGGGAGTTGAGATGATCCTCGTGGGTATCGCGCTGCCGATGGGCTACGTCGTCCTTACGGTGATGTTCATGAACAACTTCACCCCGCTCGCCACGACTCTCGTCCTGGCAGGCTCGGTCCTCTTCATCGGACTCGGTGTGACTGCGATTGTGCGGAGCCGCCGCCAGACCAGCCGACGCATCATTCCTTGAACGGACGGCTTGATCGCGGCGCGTTAGGCAGCACCCTATCGAGGGATTCACGGTACCGCAGGCAGCCGCGCAGAAACTGCGGCCACTCGGGAACAGTCGGTAGCGGATCGGTCTTCTCGGGAAGCAGGCCCCACAATTCGGGATGGTGCCAGCACAGCTCGTGCTCAGTGCTGTCGCGATGCTCGCGAATGCCCTGTCGCAGCTTCTTGACCTCTGCGATCAGGGCATCGCGCGTCATCCGGTCCAGATCATCATCCATGGCACTGCTGTGTCGTTGAGCCGTTAGGCTTTCGCACCCGTCGGTTTCACGTTCGCGTTCAAGCGGAAAAGATTCTTCGGATCGTACTTGTTCTTGGCAGCGACCAGCCGCTCATGGTTGCGCCGATAGTTGGCGATCACCTCGCTGTTCGTGCGATCGCCGACATCGTTCACGTAGAACCCTGTCGTAAAGCGATCCAGCGGCGCCCAGTAGTCCTTGATCCACTTGATGTGCGCACTCGCGTCCTCGCCGAACTTCCAGTCCACCGCGCACAGCATGTTAGCCTGCACTTCACGTTGCGCGAACGCCGTGTCGCCGGCCGGAACGCGTGCAATCGCGCCGCCGCCCTGCTGGAAGAAGACCGCTGTGCCGCGAGCGGGATGGCCCTCGAAGCGATCGACGATAGCAGAGACGAGGTCCGCCGGAATCGTCGGGACGAAGCCGCTCTTGAGGTACTGCCCCTGCGCGCGCGGATCACTGACATCTCCGGAGCGCTGCACAGCGACGTAATCCACTGCTTTGATCGAGTCGTTGAGCGGCGTGCCCAGCTTGCGAAGCGGTGCGAAAACCTTATCCGCCTCGCTCACGGGTCCGGAATAGCAGACTGGAAAGAGGACGACGCCGGGCTTGCCACCTGCTTCGATCGACATCACGAGCCCGAGGTCCAACTCGTCAGGCACCTGCGGTCCATATTCTGCCAGAACCGTTAGGGCTTCCTTGGCCTTCGAGATGGGATAAACGATCGCGCCGGCGAGCACCTGGCGCTGCATGGGATGCAACTGGAACTCGAATGAGGTGACGATTCCGAAATTGCCGCCGCCGCCTCGCACTCCCCAGAACAGATCCTGATTCTCGGTTGCACTCGCTCGGCGGAACTCTCCATCCGCCGTCACAACATTCACTGACACAAGATTGTCCACGGAAAGACCGAAGCGACGAGCGACTCGGCCGAAGCCGCCACCCGTCACCAATCCGCCCACGCCCGTGTGCGACACGGTGCCTAACGTGGTGACGAGGCCGTGCGACATCGCCTCGTGATCCACCTGGCCCAACAAGCTCCCGCCTGTCACCCAAGCTCGCCGCGCGATCGGATCGACGCGCACGTCACGGAAGTGTGAGAGGTCGATCTGCATACCCTTGTCGCACGTCGACTGACCCGAGGCGCTGTGACCGCCGCACTTCACGGCGAGCAACAGCCCCTTATTCTCGCGCGCGTAGCTCACCGCCGTTCGAATGTCAGCCACGCCGGTCGGTTGCACGACGAGCGCCGGGCGCTTGTCGAACGAAGGGTTCAGGATAGTGCGCGCCTGGTCGTACCCCTCGTTGCCAGCGAGCAGGAGTCGCCCGCGCAACTGTGCTTTGAGATCTGCGATCGATTTCTCGCTGAGCACGATGCGCTCGCCGTCTCCCGTGACAGCTTCGACGTCGGCGAGACCAGGGGATCGTGAGCGAAATACGGCGGCGAACGCTTGACGCCGCGGGAGGGAGATGACCGCTGCCGTGGCGACAGCGGACTGAATGAAGGTGCGCCGCCTCATGGGGGACCTCGGGCTTGGTGGCGGCCGTACAATAGGCCTGCCTCCCTGAGGCGGCAATGGCTACTGAAGTGTTCTTTGCGCGATGCGCTGGGTGTCCCCTGCGAAGCTTTAGGTCAGCCGCGCAGATTGCCCGCGACGCACGTTAGGCGTTCCTTCCCCTCGCTGAACAGCGATCAATAGAGGCACGGAATCGGCCCGCTTCCGACGCGATGCGGTCCGCTCAAGTCCAGCTGCGACTGCATCTCCGTCCAGCGCCACGCTTTGTGCAGCGAGAAGATGAGCAGCAGAAGTCCGATGCCTGCTGAAAAGACGCCGTACGTCAGCAAGCCGACGAACGGTGAGAAGAAGAACTGCGTGAGCAAGCCCATTCCCACTTGATCGCTGTAAATGAGGTTCTGAGCCTGCTTTTGATCCGGCGTCATGCTCACGTGAATCGCGGCCAGCGCTCGCCGAGCATTGACCTGCTTCTCGAGCTGATCAGCCAGCGCGCCGATGTCCCGCCGCGCATCGAGCACCAGATCGGCACCCTTGTCCTGCTCACCAACGAGTTCGGTCGAGGTCCCGAGGGGACTTTCTCCCAACACCTTATCGTTCTCCCGCTGCTGTGCGACTGCAGCGAGCACGTTCTCGTCATTCAGCGCCATCGCGACCGGGATGACGCTGCCAATCCCGATCGCGCCATAGAGCATCGCTACAGCCATGTATTGAAAGCGCCGCCCGCCAAGGTTGCCCGTCGCCGCCATGACTGCCTTTGCAACCGCATAGGCGATCCCGAGCGACAGCAGATGCCTGATGAACGGGATCGTCATCGTTACGACGCCAAAGACGAGCGCGCAGCCTAACGCCGCGCCCAGGCCCCACATCAACGCACGCTGGTTCGTCTGCGGGCCGCGCCCGAACGCCAGCGCCTTCGCGTATGGTGCCCGGCACTTCGCGCAGACCGGCCGGCCGGCCATCGCGAAGTACGTCTGATACAGCGTCATCCGGCAGTCTGAACAGCGCAGTACGGGCGGAACGACAACCGGGCCCGCCCCGCTGTCGGGCTGCTGCTCTTCAGCCTTCTTCTGCTTTTGCTGGGGCTGAGTGCCCTTCTCGTCCGTCGGCTCAGTTTCGAGCTTCCGGAAGGCGTCGAACATGCTACTGGCGTTCGAAGACATGCGTCTGGTCCTGGTATGCGTGTTGGTTGGCCGAACTAGAACGTCGGCGCCCCACCGAGAGGCATTGAGAGACGCCTGAAACACACGCCCGGTTACGTCCTGAGCGTCACGCGGGAGCGCCCGCTTGCGTGGTCTAAGTGCTTCACCGACATACACATCTGCGCCATTATTCGCGTGGCCCAGCCGTCCGGCGACTTCGGGGCTGGATGGCGCGTGTCTGCCTAACGGGACAGTTATGTCGACAATCGATTCCGCTCTTAACCGCCGCGACTTTCTCACGGCATCCGCCGCCCTCGGCTGCACGTTCGGCAATACGCGCGCGATGCCGCCGAGTCGCTTGGCGCCAGACGTCGCGGAGCAGCCGAACTCGGACGCGTCGCTCGCCGACAACATCTACACGCGCCTCCTCGGCGTGCGCCCGCACCTCGGCGCGCACGAGCACATCTCGCGACTGGGCGGCGGCCGCATGTCTCGCGACGTGCTGAACGCAATGGCGGAGGCGAACGAGTACTTCGTGGACATGCGCGAGCTCAACGCCGCGGCCGGACGGCGAGCGGCCGAATTGTTAGGCGCTGAGGCGGCGATGATCACAGCCGGTGGTTTCTCGGGGATGATCCTGGGTGCGGCTGCCTGCCTAACAGGCACCGACGAGGTTAAGGTCGCCGCTCTGCCGCACCCGACCTGGGAACGGCGCGAATGTCTCATTCAAACGGCGCAGAAGTTCGATTATGATCGCGCCTATCGAGCGGCCGGCGCGACGATCGTCTACGCCGATACGAAAGCCGACCTCGAGGCACGCGTCGGCTCGAGCACGGCGTTCATCGCGATCCTGAGCGCCAGCGAACGGCAGGGGATCTTCGCACCGCCATTCGCCGCACTTCGGGCGCCTCCGCCCAGCCCGCACCTCATTCCTCACGAAGAGCTGATCGCGATGGGAAAACGCGCCGGTGTCCCGGTCCTCGTGGACATGGCGTCGGATCTGCCACCCTGGCCGCAGCTGGATCGCTTCATTAAGGCTGGAGCCGACCTGCTCGTATTGAGCGGCGGGAAGGCGATCGGTGGCCCGCAGTCGTCAGGCGTCCTGCTTGGACGACGCGACCTCATCGACGCCGCGCGCCTCAACTCGACACCTAACGACAACATCGGCCGAGGGATGAAAGTCGGCAAGGAAGAGATCATCGGCTTGATCGTGGCGCTGGAGCGCCACGCGAAGACCGATCACACAGCGGACATGGAGCGCTGGAACATGCGGGCCCGACGCATCGTCGATCGCCTGCAAGGAATCCCGGGACTCACGGCGATCTACACCCTGAACACAGCCGGCTATGGCGACGCAGACCTCACGTGGGACGAGAAGAACATCCCGCTCAACCGTGACTCGTTGCGCACAGCACTGACAAACGGTTCGCCGCGCGTGGAGCTGGAAGTAATCGTCACGCAGGATCGCGGTACGACGACGTGGCATGCGACGGCGCGTACGCGCGTCTTGCGCGACGGCGAAGAGCTGCTGGTCGCGCGGCGCTTGCGCGAGGTGTTCACTGGTGCCAAGCGAGCGAGCTGATCAGAGCCTACGCTTCAGCGGGCAGCCTAACGTCACCGGTTGCTGTTCCATACCCGGGATTTGCCCTTCGCAATTTGCTCCAGCGTTCGGCGCGATCGCACCGACGTCTGCTCTGCAGCCACGATGTCATAACCCGGCCGCGCAAACTCGTCGCGATGCTTGATTAGCAACCACGCCGGCTTGTCGGGATCCCCGCGTCGCAGCCGCACGAGCACCCACGACCCGCGCAGTCGCTTGCCATGCACCTCGAACTTGAAGTCCCCTTTGGCGTAGCCGGTGCGTAGTCGCTCGACCGGATCTCCCGTCTTCTCGGGATGCGTGTAGGTCCCGCGATCCCACAGCATCACGATCCCACCGCCGTACGCACCTGTGGGAATGATCCCCTCGAACGTGTTGTATTCGATCGGGTGATCTTCGACCTGCATCGCGAGACGCTTCTCGCTCGGATCGAGGCTGGGGCCTTTCGGCACTGCCCAGCTCTTCATCACGCCGTCCAGCTCCAATCGAAGGTCGAAATGGAGTCGCGTCGCAGCGTGCTTCTGCATGACGAACGCGAGTGCGTGTTTGCGCCGAGCTATGGGGCGACTCCCCTTCGGTTCGGCTGTTTTCGTGAAGTCCCGCTTCCGCCTGTATTCAGCCAGCGTACCGTCTCGCGCACGAGCCGTATCTACTGCTCGGGCCTTTGTCCGGCGCACAGCTCGCTTAGTTGTTTTCGTTGCTTTTCGTATTGTCACGCTGGCACGTAAGAGCAACCTTCAGGCCACAGGCACGTTAGGCGCTCGCTGCGCTGTTCCCTAAACCGAATCGTTCGATCGCGATCGCGGCGACGGCCTGTGGCGACATGTTCGTCGTGTCGATACGCAAGTAGTCCGGCCGCGCATCGAATTCGCCGCGTGAGTTGAGCTGATACTTCTCGTCCAGCTCCAGCAGCTGCTCGCGCGACTTGGCGAGGTCGCGCTTGAACGGCTTCGCGGCCAAACGCTCCGTCGTTTCGTTGCGGCGCAGGCGCTCCTCGCGCGTGGCCTGCAACTCCAGATAGAACGCCGACCCGCCACGGTCGTCAAAGATCTTCGCTAGTCTCTCGAGCGATGCCGCGTCTGACGCGAGATCAAACGCCTGCACGAACGTGAAGACGATTCCTGGGAGATCGCTCGCCGCGACCTCTTCCAGAATCCGCCGGCGGAATTCTCCGACGAGTCGCGAGTACGCTGGCGAGCCAAACGCGAAGTACGGGAGAACGAGATCGACGGTCTGATGATTGTGCAGCAACCTGAGTCCAGTTCGCCGCGCAATTTCCGCCCCGACAGTCATTTTTCCGACCGCCGGCGGACCGATGACAAAGAGCAACGTTGGTGTCTTGGCTGCCGGCATCGGCAGTTCGGTGCCGTCGGTGCCTAACGCTTCAACTCGGCACGCCGAAGGCGCGATTGTTCGCCGTTGTCAGCCCGTCTCGTTCCCCGTGTTGCCCGACACCGAGGACTGCAGGTCCGCCGTTAAGCTCACGCTGCCGCCGATGAGTTCTTCCCAGGTCATCTCCTGGCCCTTTCGCTTCCCCTTCTCGACGATCTTGAGTCCTTCGGGGCCGAGCGTCACGGTGTACGCGACGCCTTTGAATTCGATCTCGCGCTTTAGGGCCTTATCGAGTTTAGTGGTCATAAGATTATCCGTGTAGTTTGCAGGATTGGCGCGCCTGACGAGCGGGTCTTGAAGTCAACATCAGCGGGGGCAATAGCCCACCCGGTCCAAAGCTGTGTCGCCGCCAAGCCGTGAGCAACCAAGCATTGGCTTCTGGTCGCTCTAAAAATCGCCGATTCGGCAGTGCCGCTGCGCACTGTGGCTGCCTCATCCGCAATGTCCACCGCCGCGGCCGATTCTTATGTTTCGGCGCGAAACGGGGATTCCAGAAGACGCGTTTCAGTCTGAGACTCGAGGAGCTCTGCGTGACACCGGTCGTTAGAACGCTTTTGATCGCGAACCTCGGCATGTTCTTGCTGCAGCTCACCCTGCCGCCGGCCTTGGTGGATACGCTTGTCTTTGTGCCGCGGCTCATCTTCGTGCGGCCCTGGTCCATCGTGACCTACATGTTCCTGCACGGTGGGTTGATGCACATCGGCTTCAACATGCTCGGGCTCTTCTTCTTCGGATCGCGCGTCGAAGCCCGACTCGGCTCCCAACGATTCACGATCCTGTACTTCTTGAGCGGCATCACGGGCGCGATCGTCTCGTTCTTTTTCTCGCCGTACGCCCCGATAATCGGAGCGTCGGCCGGTGTGTTCGGCGTCATGCTGGCGTTCGCCCGCTTTTGGCCTAACGAACCTATTCTCATTTGGGGAATCATCCCCGTGCCGGCCCGCATCCTCGTGATAATCACGACGGTGTTTGCGCTGTGGAGCGGCTTCGGCGGTGTGCGCAGCGGCATCGCGCACTTCGCCCACCTCGGTGGATACCTCGGTGCTTGGCTCTACCTGCGCTGGTTGGAGCGCGCACGCACGGCGTTCAAGCGCAAAGCGTCGGCGGCGACAATCACGGCGACACGGCGCGTCGAGGGCTATAAGGCCATTGACCTAACGACGGTCCATGAGGTGAATCGCGCCGAGGTCAATCGTATCCTCGACAAGATCAGCGCGCAGGGTATCGGCTCGCTGACGCCGCAGGAGCGTACCTTCCTCTCGAATTTCGTTCCGCCTGACGATCGCGTGCACTAGGGCCGGGGGCCATCATCCTGAGCCACAGGAGCAAACACGTAGCTATTCCAGCGGCGACTCCGAGGACGCTGGTCGCGATCCTCAGTGCAATAGGTCTCGCACACCACGCCAAGAGCGCAACGATTGCGAGTTGAGTGGCCGGCAGTGCCTTGGTGAACGCGTCAGGCCACCAATTCGCGTCTCTCGGTACGAGAAAAAATAGAAACCCGACGGCGGCTAGAGCCGCCACGGCCGCCGGCAATACGAGCCACTTGGATTTCAGCATCGGTAACTCGCCACCGCTTCGTACGTATCCATAGTAGTAACAAGTAGCGCACGCTAGCTACGCAGTCAATTCTCTTGTTAGGCAGGTAACCACGAGCGTGAAGGAAGCGCGAGGCAAACTCCTCCCGTTCTTTCTGCTGACCTACGCCGTCATGTGGGCCAGCTTCATCACGGTCGCCGTCGCCCGCATCCCCGTAAGTTCCCCGCTCGGCGTTCTCCTGCTGCGACTTGGGGCATATTCCCCCTCCCTCGTCGCGATCTGGCTCACAGCGCGCGCGAACGGCGGCGCCGGCGTCCGCAACCTCGTGCGTGGCGTCTTCAAGTGGCGCGTCCCCGCGCGCTACTACGTCCTGGCGATTGCGTTCATTCCGGTCATAAAGCTCAGCGCCGCGGTGCTTCAACACCTGGCGAGCGGATCGTGGCCGCGATCGGGTAGTGAGTCGCTGCTTCTCATCCCGTTGGCGATCGCATTTTCAACTCCGTTTCAAGCCGGCGAAGAAATCGGCTGGCGCGGCTACGCGCTTCCTCGTCTCGCCGAGCGATTTGGACTGCGCGCCGCGAGCGTAATCCTCGGCTTCATCTGGGCTCTCTGGCACTTGCCACAATTCTTCATCCACGAAGCCGCCGAGTACGGGCAGTCCTTCCCCGTGTTTGTGCTGCAAGTGACAGCGTTAGGCGTGGCGCTTGCCTGGATCTATGCGCGCACGAACGGCAGCCTGCTGCTCGTCATGCTCATGCACTCCGCCACCAACAACGCCAACATCTTCCCATCTGCCACGCCGGGCGCGACGAACACCTTCGGTCTCGACGCTTCGCTGCTGGCCTGGCTGACAGTGGCGCTCTTATGGCTCTGCGCCGGCTATTTCCTGATCTCCATGCCGAAGTGGGCTCCAGTAGCCGACGACGGACGTGGCGCTGCTGCGAGGGACCTCGCTCCTAGCTCCTAGCTCCTAGCTCCTAGCTCCGCAAGCACCTCCGCAAGTTTGTCATAGTTCTCCTTGGCGCCCTTCTCCAGACCCGACTTGAGCACCGTGTCGCGGACTTCCTTCGATGGGAACAGCGAAATCATCGTTAGGATCGTCTTGCCATCCTGTTCTGAAATTGTTGTCGTCGCGAGTGTCTCACCGGCGTCCCAATCATCCCATTCCTCAGTCGTAGCGATCCGTTCGCCCGGCACGATGTCGCGATACACGCCGCTCGTGCCCACGGCTTTCTTCCCCCTGCCGCGCCAAACGAAGTGATACGCGCCGCCCACCTTGAGATCGATCTCACACACCTCGAACTCGCGACCCGGGGCCTGCATCCAGCGCTTGAGCAACTCGGGCCTCGTTAGGGCGTCGAACACGAGGCCGCGCGGCGCAGCGAACTCGCGCGTCAACACAACTTCGCGATCGGTCGGCGTCGCTATGTGCAGCATTCCGGTGTACGGCATCGGCTCCTCCGTGACTCCGTGCTAAGCGGCCCTGAAGCTGTCGGCCATCTTGTCGAGGCACTGCTCCAGACCTGCCTTGGATAGATCGAACAGCTGATCGTTCGTATAGCCGTATTCGGTGACAATCATCTCTGTCTTGCCGTCGCCAACAGGCTTGAACGTCACGACGTGGCGCACATCGCGCGGCATGAAGGGCGGGAGACCCATCGAGACCGGGTCCACTCGATTCCCCTCCTTGTCGGCCCAATCGAGCACGAACTCGAGCCGCTCGTTAGGTATGATGCTGCTGTATGTCCACGTGTTGTACATGTCCGGCCCACCGAATTCCTTGGGCGGGCGCATGCAGACGAGGGACGCACCGCCCTCGCGAAAATCCATGTTCGCAACGGGACACGTGAAGCCGGTCGGTCCCCACCATCGCTTCACATGCTCGCCGTCGCTCCATGCGTGCCAGACCAGTTCGACCGGCACGTCGAAAACGCGAGTTACAACAAGGTCCTTTGCGATAACGCTTGTCATTGCAGACTCCGGATCAAAGGGGTCAGACCCCTTTGATCGATTGAGGTTCGTGCTCCAGTTCAGCGTGCGTCGTGCAGCATGCGGTGAAGCTCACCACCAAGCCAGGCACAGGGCAATGCGGTTACAACGAGCGAGATTGGATACCAGGTCGGGCCGAGATCCGCCGCCGTAATTGCTGTGATCGCGCCGGCCGTGGCTGCAACTGTACCGATCACACCTAACGTCAGCGCGTGCCGCATCGGCGCTCGTGGCGCGAGCCGCGCGGCTAAATAGCAGCCGAAGACGGTGTACACGCAGCGATAGCCTAACGCCAAGAGGTTGTCGCCCGTGTCGTACATCGCCTGGCCCCAGGGCGGATAGACGTTCAGCACATGGAACAGTTGGTCCGTGCCGAGCGAGAGAATCACGACGGCGACGAATCCGAGAAAAATGGCCACCGCGCTGCGTCCCCGCCGAGGGACGGCGTCCGTATGAGTCATGGGAGTTGTCATTTGCTCTCCTGGCTTTCCAGGAACAGCGCCAGGCTGTCGTAGCCTGCGGACACGCCCTGATCCATCCCAGACTTGAGTGCGACGTCGCGGGCCTCACGCGAATCGTAGCGCACGGTCATCGTTAGGGTCGTCTTGCCGCTCTTCTCCGCGAGCTCGATCGTGCCGATCGCCTCGCCCGGATACCAGGACTGATCGTATTTCTCCGTCGAGACGATGCGCTCCGGCGCTTTGATTTCACGGAGCGTGCCGCCCAATCCCATCTGCACACCGTCTGGCCCGCGCCATGCATAACGATAGGCACCGCCGACTCGTGCATCGAACTCGCACTCGACGAGCTCCCAACCCGGCGGACCGTGGAACCAGCGCTTGAGCAGCTCTGGCTTCGTGAGCGCGTCGAACACCAGGTGCCGCGGCGCGTCGAACACCCGCGTCATCTGCACCTCGCGGTCTGATGGCATCGTCACCTTCAAAGTCGCTGTGCCTAGCATCGTTTATCTCCCTTTTCGCTTGGTACGTGCACGCCGCGGCTGCATCGACTTGAGCTCACCGAGCAGTGCGTCGAGTCGTTTGAAATTCCCTTCCCATAACTCGCGGTAACGCTCCAGCCACTCGTTCGCCTCCGCGAGTGGCTGAGCCTCCAGCCGGCGCGGACGTCGCTGCGCGTCGAAACCGCGCGAGATCAAGCCGGCCCGCTCCAGCACTTTGAGGTGCTTCGAGATCGCCGGTTGGCTCATGGCAAACGGCGCTGCCAACTCGGACACCGACGCCTCCCCGGACGCGAGGCGCGAGAGGATCGCTCGGCGAGTCGGATCGGCGAGCGCTGAGAACGTCGCGTCGAGACGGCTCACGGCCATATGTCCATAACCTCTAGGTTGCATAACCTTTTAGTTATCTATACACGCTGAGCGACTCTGTCAAGAGCGAGCCGAAGGAGTCCTTAAGCTTTCAGTCGCGCGGCGCCAGCGGTGCAGCCGGAATCGACGCGATATTCACGTTCCCCGTCGCCGAACTGGCGAGCGCCCCCAGCCAGATTCTTCGACGACCAGTGCTCATCTAACTGACGTTAGGCTCTTCCAGCGCGCGACGTATCTGGTCAAGGTGCTTCTGGTTGTGTGCCGCGACTTTGTCGAATTCATCCTTCAGCGTGCGCACACCCGTCTCGCTGTGAACCCACTCGAGGTGGCCGTGCGATTCATAGTAACGTCGCGCATAGTAGATCACGCCGCTGCGCACCGATTCATACACACGCCTCGAGAGGTCCAGCGGTAGCTGTTCGTAATCCAGGCCTTTGGCCCACGCGTCCTGGTCGAAGACCCACAACACTTGGCGGCCCTCGCTCAACACGCGACGGACTCTATCGAAAAAGACGGTCTCCGAGTCGGCCAGGTGGTGTAAAATGAACCGAATGGGCCACTTCCCTAGCCCATACGTACGCGCCATCGCCGTCTCGCCGAGCTGGAAATGGCGCAATGTTTCGTCGCGCGTCGCTTCCAGCCGATCAAGGATGTCCATGTCGCCTCCGCATTCAATCTGTTCGCAAGGCAACGTTTGGGTCCACCCGCGACGCGCGCATCGCGGGCACGCTGCTCGCCACCAGCGCCAAGCTGCCACGACCGCATCGATGGTCCGACGAGATCGCTGAATGACTTGGCCACAACATATGCCGCGCCTGGCATCACATCTTGCAGCCCGCGGCGCACTCCGTCCGCGGCGTCGGCAGCGTAAGAACAGGAACGCGTGCGCGTCTCCTCAGTGGGACATCGACGCTGCATGCGGCGGATCGAAGGCCGCTGGATAGCTATCAGTGCTGTTCAAGAGTTCGACCTGCTCGCGTACTGGGCCGACGAAGGTCCACCCAGGCGGCCATAGTCACGAGAGAAGTCGAACGGCCGTGCGCGCGTAGACCTCTGCGCAATCGAGCAGCTTTCGAATCGAAACGAACTCGTTAGGACCGTGCGAGGTGGATAGAAGTCCCGGACCGTACGCGAGCGCGGGAATGCCAAGTGCCGCGTAGTGCCGCGTTTCGAGCACGCCTGGACACAGCTCGAAGCGCGCCGGCTTCGCCGTCACTGCGCGGATGCTCGTGGCCAACGCGCGTGCCAATGGTCCTTTCGCACTCGTGGCCGCTGAACGCCCTTGCTGCAGCTCCTCTACGTCAACCTTGATCCCACGCTCGCATGCCCGGGCAACGATCGCGAGGAGCCGCTCGCGTTCCGCGTCAAAGTTTTCCTCGGGGTTCGTTCGTCGATCGACTGTGAACGACACGCGATCAGGCACCGTATTGAACAGGTGACCGCCGGACAGCTCGCCGCCTAACAATAAGACCGAGCGTCGCGCCGCGTCCGGCCTGACATTGAATGCCGTGCGCCGCTCGGCGATCTCGCGCTCCAAGGATGCGAAATCGGCTGTGACGTCGAGCATCTGTTTGAAGGCATTCACTCCGCGAAAGTGCGTGCCGACATGCGCCGGGCGACCGCGAACAGTTATGCGAAGGGTGAGTACGCCGCGGTTGGCATTCCAGATCACGCCGCTGGTCGGCTCCATCGTCAGCATGCCGAGCGCGTCTCGCTCGATCACTCCTGCTGCTGCGAGCGCGACCGTCCCTCGAGGTCCGGACGTCTCCTCGTCAGGCACCGACACGGAGATGACACGGCCGGCTGGTTCGAAGCCGATCTCCTTGAGCGCGTGAATCGCGAACGCCATCGCCGCGATGCCGCCCTTCATGTCAGCGGAGCCGCGTCCATGGAGGTTGGCCTTGCGCACGACCGGCATGAACTGCACGGCACTTTGCGCGGGAACGACGTCGTAATGGCCACTGAAGTAGAGCGCGCGCCCGCCATCGCCATACGTAGCGAGGACAATTGCCGCCGCGCCCGACGGGTTCACCGTGCGCGTCGTTAGGCCCAGTTGTCGCAGCGTGGACGCGATCAACCCGGAGCATTCCGAGTATCCGGCTCCTGGCGGATTCTCAGATGGAATCCGGATGAGCGCTGACGTGAACGCGACAAGGTCCGCGCTGCGTCGCTTCAGCTGCCGGCGGACCTCGCGCGTTAGCGAGCGTTCGATCGATGCGCGCAAATCCCTACGAGGTCTTATAGCGCCACAGGAGCCGCCACGCCCACGCGCTCAGCGCGGCCGATGCAACTGTGATCAATATGAAATCCGGCTCTGTCGCGAGATGTCGCGACTCGACGACGACGCGCCATACGTGCGCTACGACAAGGAGTGCGAATACGACGCCGGTAGTGATGAGGTACGCCTTCATGGAAAGCTCCGTGAGCAATCGCGCTCAACATACAGTCTTACGAGCGTCGCCGTGAGCGGGGAGCGGTGTCGAGCGAGTGGCGCTCATTGACAAGGCAGTAGAGTCTCTACATCCTTGGCTGTAGACTCTCTACATGCTATGACGAAATCACGCGGGCTGTCTCGTCTCGGGCTGCTGCAGGGCACGCTCGACGTGATCATCTTGCAGACGCTGCGCTGGGGACCGAGGCACGGCTACCGCATCGCGCAGATGATTCGCGCGTCTTCAAGTGAGGCGCTGCAGGTCGACACGGGCTCGCTGTACCCGGCCTTGCATCGCCTAGAGAAACAGCGCTGGATCGCTGCTGACTGGGACGTGTCGGAGAACAAGCAGCGCGTGCGCGTCTATCGCCTAACGCCAGCTGGTAGAAAACAGCTCTTGGCGGAGCGATCGCGCTGGGAGCAGTTGAGCCGAGCGATCGGTGCGATACTGGAACCACCGCGGGAGAGTGAGTCATGACGCGCCGCGACGAAGACCTGGACGACGAGATCGAGGCGCATCTGCGCATGGCGGTCGCCGACCGTATGGCCCGCGGCGAATCGCGAGAGCAGGCAGAACGAGCCGTGCGGCGCGAGTTCGGCAACCTAACGCATGTCAAGGAAGTCACGCGCGAAGTGCGCGGCGTCTGGTTCGAGCGGCTGGTTCAAGATGTTCGCTATGGATTGCGTGCATTGCGCCGCACGCCCGCCTTCACGGCCATCGCGGTGCTCACGCTCGCGCTCGCAATCGGCGCCAACAGCGCGGTCTTCACCGTCGTGAACAATGTGCTACTGCAACCGCTGCCGTTCCGTGACCCTGCGAGACTCCTTCTTGTTTCGCACGTCCCGACGAATTTGCCGTTCGAGCTTCCGCCCGGGCTGGCGGATCGATTATACCTCGCGTATCGCGAACGCGCGCGCGCATTCGAAAGCGTGTCGGGTTACCAGCGCCAACAGTTCACGTTGAGCGGAGTGGGCGATGCGGCGCGTCTCTTTGGCACACGGGTGAGCGCCAATTTCTTCAACCTGTTAGGCGTCGCACCGGCGATTGGACGCTCCTGCGCAGCCGATGAAGAAACTCCAGGCCGTGATCGCGTCGTCATCCTCGGCGATCGCTTGTGGCGCCAGCGCTTCAACGCGGACCCAACGATCATCGGCAGAACGATCTCATTGGATGGCGTCCCGCGCACCGTCGTGGGCGTCACGCCGGCGGGCTTCACCTTCCCCGCATCGGCTGACCTCTGGGTTCCGATGGCGATTCAACTGGACGCTGGCAATTCGTTCATTGTGCCCACGATGGGACGCTTGCGAGCAGACGCCACGCCGCAGCAGGCGACGGCGGAGCTCGAGTCGATCGCTGCCTAAATGCCGCGTGATCCGCGCGCAGAAGGATTCAAGACCGTGGCCGCAATTATTCCGCTCAAGGACAATCTCACGAGGAACGCCCGCAAATCATTGTACATCTTTGCAGGCGCTGTCGCCTTCGTGCTCCTGATCGCGTGCGCCAACGTGGCGAACCTTCTGCTCATTCGTGCGGCGACTCGGCGGCAGGAGATGGCGGTGCGCGTTGCGTTAGGCGCGAGCCGCTCGCGCGTCGCGCGGCAACTTCTCACCGAGAGCGTGCTCGTCGCGCTCATCGGCGGAGCCGCTGGCCTCCTCGTGGCGTTGAGTGGTGTTCGCGCGCTGCTGGCGATGGCGCCAGAGGGGCGCATCCCGAGACTCGATGAAGTGCAGCTCGACGGCTGGGTCCTCGCATTCACACTCGTCGTGTCCGTGGTAACGGGGGTTTTGTTCGACGTTGTCCCCGCTCTTTCGGGTGCGCGGCGACAGCCGCACGAAGCTCTCGGGCATGGGACACGAACTGTCGTCGGGACGCACAGCCGACTACGCACCACGTTGGTGACCGGTGAGATTGCGCTCGCCCTCGTTCTGCTTGCGGGGGCGGGCCTCATGATCAAGAGCTTCATCCTGATACGTTCGCTCGATATCGGCTACAACGCCGCGAATGTCATCACGATGGCCGTCGATCTCCCACGCTCGGCGTATCCTGACGCGGTTCGCGAGCAGGCGTTCCACGGACGCCTGCTCGATCGCCTGTCGCAAATACCAGGGGCACGATCTGTCGGCGCGGTCTCGTTCCGCCCGATGGGCCGTATGGGGATCATGGGTGACTTCAAGGTGGAAGGACCGTCAGCAATGCCTAACGGCTTCAGCGTGGACAAGCCGACAGTCAGCCCAGGGTATTTCACCGCAATGGGAATTCGCGTGCTTCGCGGACGTGACTTCTCGGCGGCTGACAACGCACGCGCTCGCGGCGTCGTCATTTTGAGCGAGTCGGTGGCGCGCCGAGTGTGGCCTAACGAGGAGGCGGTGGGCAAGCGCATCTCAATGTCTGACAAGCCAGGTCCCGGCGATTGGCTGACTGTCATCGGCGTCGTGAACGACGTGCTGCAGGACGAGGAGTTGAGGCGACACTGATCGGCTCACCTGCGCTGTAGAGACGCTGGCCGAAGAACAGGTGATAGCCGTTCAAATCGCGCACGAGATAGTCGCGTAGCTCGTACGTCTGGTCCTCTGGCGGCCGCACGATCTCAACGCCGGCATCGCGATGGAACTCGAAAAGCTCGTCCGCGTTGCCGACGACGAAGTACACCGAGCATCCCTGTGGCGCCGGTATTCCCTTCTCCAGGAACATCTGCACGTCGCCCATATTCACGCCGGCCATGTCGGGCGGGTCACCTAACGTGAATGCCACGAGGAAGCCGAGCTTCTTTTCGTAGAAATCGACGGCCGCGGTGATGTTGGGTACGTATAAGGTCGGGTGCAGCATCTCGCACTCGACCTGCGGAGCTTTCGGTGCATTCAGTGCCATGGATGGCCGTCTTATGTCAGCATTGTGCCTAACGTCAGTACTCGCCGCCGAACACGACGACGTAGCCGTTTGGGTCGCGCACCTCGAACTCCCAGTCGCCGTACGATTGGTGCTTGAGAGGCATCTGGATGAACGATTGACCCTGAACTGTCTCGTACAGCGCGTGCACGCCGCGCATGCGGAGATATGCATCCCATAGGCCACCAGGCCGGAGGTGCCTTATATCTGGTTTCTCATAGCCGGGGAGGTTGAGCAGCATGATCTCGGCTGCGTCGCGCTGCAAACTCGCGTACACGTACGGCGGACTGTCGGGCACGTGTCCGGCCGTTTGAAAGCCAAGGTTTTCTGCGTACCAGCGCGCTGTGCTAGCGATGTCGGCAACGAGAAAAGTGGGAACGGCTGAGTGGATCTGAATGGCGGTACGCTCGGTCATGCTGGTGTCGGTCATGTTCGGAGATACGTTTGCTTTGAACGTAAATAGGCTGCGCCATGCGCCACGCATACACAAGACTCCTGCACATCGCGCTGTCTCTGAGCGCGCTTCCTGCGCTCGCGACAACGCAGGATATCTCGGTCAGCGAGTACTCGGCCCGACGTCGGGCTCTCATGGAGCGCGTTCCAGACGGCATCGCGCTGATTCATGCCGCAACAAGCGGAAAGCTCCAGAGCGAGCCGAGCTTCGTGCAGGCGGCGACGTTCTTTTACTTCACGGGGGATTTCGGGAGCCCCTCCGCGATTCTTGCCATCGACGGCGTGGCGAAGCAAACACACCTCTTCGTGCCGCCAGCGCCGACCGCTTTCGGGTTCAGCGTGGACAGCGTCGTCGCGGAAACCGGCGCGCAATCAGCGGCGCGACGTGAACTGACATCGGTCGTACCGTGGGATTCGCTGCTGCCGTTCTTGCGCCGGCGGCTCGGTGAAGGTATCAGCGCGCTCTACGTGGACGAGTCGCGCTGGCGCGAGGCGTTAGGTACACCGACAGGCCTCGATCCGGTCGCGGGCAGTCAGGAGCTTTGGCAGCGCAGCCTAACGCGCGCGTTTCCACCGGCTACTGTGAAGTCTATCGCAGGAGCGATCCGCGAGATGCGCTTCGCGAAATCCCCGGCCGAAGTCACGATTCTACGTGATAATGCCCGTACAACGGCCAAGGCATTGCGCGACGCCCTCGACGCCGTCCGTCCAGGCGCGAGGCAGCGCACGGCAGAGATGCGAGTCGCGACGACCTGCGTCGACGCCGGCGCCGTCGGGCCATCGTTCTGGCCGTGGATGATGAGCGGGCCTAACGCGCATGTGAAAGGGCTGGTCCGTTCCGACTTTTCCTATGCGCAGCTCGATCGGCTTATGCGGTCCGGAGAGCTCGTGCGCGTGGATATCGGGTGCAGCAAGCACGGGTACGGCGCCGACGTCGGACGCACGGTTCCTGTGTCGGGCAAGTTCTCGCCTGGGCAAGCCGAGACCTGGAACCTGCTGATCGCGGCGTATCGGGCCGGCATGGCGAACATGAAACGCGGCTTTGCTATTAAGGACGTCTTAGCAGCGAGCCGCGCTGAAATCGCGCGATTGCAATCGGGCCTAACGACGGCGCAAGGCCGCCGCGCGGCGGAGCGGCTCTTGGCGCCCGGAGGCATGTCCGACTGGAGCATTCATTCGGTGGGCATCGACAGTGGAGAATCGGCGCTACCGATTCTTACAGCCGGAGCGGTCGTCGCGTTCGAGCCGATCTTCTCGGTGGACGAAGATGCCTTCTATCTGGAGGACATGATCCTTATCACCGATAGCGGCTACGAGGTGCTGAGCGCAGGCCTGCCGTACACGGCCAAGGAGATCGAAGCCGCTATGGCTGCCGCGCGTCGTTCTCGCGCCGGGCGAGCCGCAGCTCCAGGTGACGGCGCACGTTAGGCCATTCGCTCGCCAGGATGCTATAGAGCACGGAGTCGCGCACGGTGCCATCGCGCCGCGCGGCGTGATGACGAATCACCCCGTCCTTCTTGGCGCCTAACGCCTCGATCGCCTTTTGCGACCTGAAGTTGAAGTTGTCCGTGCGCAGTCCCACGACCTTGCAGCCGAGCGCATCGAAGGCGTGTTCCAGAAGCAGGAGCTTGCAGACTGTATTGACGTGGCTGCGCTGCCATGTCGCGGCGTAAAACGTGTATCCGATCTCCACGCGGTCGATCGCTGCGACGATGTCATGGTAGCGCGTGGTTCCGATGACCGCGTTCGTCGTTAGTTCGCGCACCGCCCAAGGGAGCATGTGACCTTCGCGCTGTCCAGCGAGCGCCGTCGCGATGTACGCATTGGCTTGCGAGGGCTCGGGGACGGATGTGAACCAGAGGTCCCAGAGCTTGCCGTCGGACGCCGCCGCGACGAGCGCGTCATGATGCTCCAGCGTCAGAGGCTCCAGACGGATTCCTCCCCCTTCGAGCACGACGGGCCTTGGCGCGATCACTCAGTGGTCCTCAATGCGTTAGGCATCGGCTCTTCAGCGCGCTGTCGACGCTGTTGTATCGCCAAAAACCCCAATGCGGCGCACGAAGCGCTTGCTGGCCGAGTCGCCCATCAGCTGAAGGTACACGTTGTTGTCGTCACCGAGCATGAGGTACCCGCGCACGGCTGTGCGGCGGTCGAGAAAGCGGATGTGCGCACCGCCGCGCTGATCGGCCAGGATGGTGATTCGCTCACGATTGCGGTCATCGCCCGCGCCTGGCGGTGCGTCGAAGCCCATCACGAAACGCCCATCCGGGAAGAGACCCATGCCGAAGCGTTCCGCGCCTGCCGTGTCGCGAATGGCGAGGCCGGTGCTGGGGGCGATACGGGCGCCGGCGGGCTCGGGAATCGGCCCACCCATGATGATGCGCTCGCGGCCCATGCTATCCACGATCACGAGCGCCCGCCCGCGATTGCCCTTCCGGGTGACATGGGCTAACTGCCTAACGCTGCGTTCGGCACTCGTGCGCATGAATTGGCGGCCCGTATAGCCTCTAAGGCTCGGCGCTTTGCGCCGCGAGCGGCTAGAGGCGGCGGAAGGCCATCACGCTATACGTGGATTCGTCGTCGGCGATCGCTCGGTCGTAGTCGATCACGAGCCATGCCGGGTAGCCGAGTTCGCGATCAAAGCGCACTTCGACGCGATGCGCGTTGCGCTGTCTGGCGTCGGCGATGAGGTCGAATAGCCCTTCGACGCCAGGAAAGGACGGCGCGATGTTCGGCGGAACTGTCCCGCCCGTTCGGTAGAAACGAGACTGCATGGTTCCGTTCTGCACGTTGACGACGACCGGGCCGGTCATCTCGGGAGTGCACTCACAGGAGCGAAAGAGATCCATGCTGTAGGACGCGGGCCCTTTATCCGCCCAGCGTCGTCGCGCCTCGCTGAGCTCGGCGTTTGGCGATAATGCGCTGTCGCACGCCGTCAGCGTCGCTGCGAAGAGCACGGTGATCACACTCGTGCGGTCAAGTGGGTTGCGCCGCATCGTGATGATCCAAAAACCAAGAGCTAAACGGATAATCCGGATTGAGCCAATAAGACGAAATTCGAATTCACGAGGTGGGTCGATTCGACCAATCCGCGAGATCCGAATGCTAGTTGCTCTTTAGTTACCTAACGCGGATAACCACCCAGGGAAGCCCACTGTAACAGGAACACGGAACCACACCGATCATGTGAGGTCCTCCGTCGTCGCGCTTGCCGCACTGGCCCTGATGAGCTCAAGCGCCTCTTTGCAGCTCTCTTTGCGTGCGTGACTCTCGTCCGACACTGCAATTGTGCGGTTGTTCACCGCTTTGAGTCGCCAATGGAATCTTCCGGTCTTTCGGACCTTGTAGATTTCGAACTTGAGGTCGGGCATCGGTTTGCGTCGTGCGGCGTTTGCGGTTGCGAGTGGGCCTGCGATTGCCACGGCCGCCCCAACCAGCAGCTTCCGTCGAGTTAGGCTTTGCATAACGACGACCTCCTGGAGAGTTTGTCGCCGATTGACGACTCGAGTCCGACTACGTTGCGGCGGCCATGCGTTGCATGACGAGCGTCAGATGGTGCGACGTGTGGTAGACAGTGAACGCTGCCATCTCGCGGACTGTGAGCATCCCCAACAACGGATGTGGCAGCTGAACCGTATCGAGGCGGCCCTCTCGCCAGCGCGAGAGCACATTGGATAGGCGCGCGTTCGTGAGATACCACCGCGTCAAGATCTCTCCTCGGCGCTGGTCAGCATTCTGCGGCGGGCCCTCGCGCTGCGGCGCGAAGCGGCCGGCTTGCCCACCCTCCGCAAGCGCACGGCGATAATCCTCCAATGCAGCCACAAGCTCAGCGTTCGTCTCGGGTTCGCCTGTCTCAAACATGGCGTCGCCGGGATTCGCCTAACGAGCCGAACGACGTATCAGCTGCCTGCGCGCTGCATTCCAAATCAGCACATAGCCGGTTCCGAGCAGCGCGCCGGCTCCATCGGGTATCAGATCGCGCATGCGGCAATGCCCTCTGCCACTGATTCCCTGGCCAACTCAACCAGCAGACCCATAGCGAGCGTCGCTAGCGTCGCGAATACGAATCGTGAAGCACTGCTGGACCCGCGAAACTGGATGTGCTCAGGACGAAAAAGAAACGAACATTACGATGTGCGGATAGTTCTGCAGCGAGTAAAGCGCGAGCCGCCCGCCCGGAAACATCTCGCACGCTGTTGGAGTGAGATCGAATCCTTGCTTCAGCGGGAAATACCAGCAAAGCGAGCAGCACGAAGGCGACATATGCCCAGCGGAAGCGCCAAAGCGCCAGCAGCAGGAGGACGACGAGTACGGCACGATCGAGGATCATCAGTCGGATAGAACTTGCCTGCCCGACCCGTCCATAGGAATTGCGGCTCCTTGACGGCGAAAAACTCTGGCGCTATACTGGTAACCACATGGTTACCAATAATCGGAGGCTCGACCGTACCTTCGGAGCCCTCGCCGATTCGACGCGGCGGGCGATCCTCGGCCGGCTATCGCAGGGAGATGCCACCGTCGGCGAACTGGCGCGACCGTTCCGCGTCTCGCGACCGGCGATCTCCAAACACCTTCGCGTGCTCGAGCGCGCTGGCCTCGTGCGACGTGAAAAGGAAGGGCGCATGAGCCGTTGCGAACTGGACGCGGCGGCGATGCGCGAGGCAGCGGAATGGGTCGAGCGCTATCGCGTCTTCTGGGCAGGTCAGCTCGAGTCTCTCGCACGATACGTCGAGCAAACGCCTTCAACTAAGAGCAAGGAGCGGCAGTCATGACATCGGCGACAACACACTCTCTGCGCCTAACGCAAACGATTCGCGCGGATGCGGAGCGCCTCTTCCGGGCGTGGACCGATCCTAAAGAGCTGCGGCACTGGTGGCGCATGGAAGGCGAAGGGTGGTCCTTTGCTGAGGCTTCGATCGATCTCAGAGTCGGAGGCCGCTACCGACTCGGGATGACGAGTCCCGAGGGGAAAACGCACGTCGCCGTCGGCGAATACGTGGAAGTCGCGCGCCCAACGCGTCTCGCATTTACGTGGGATTGGGAAGATCCCGCGGCCCGTGTCGGCGACACACTCGTCACTGTCGAATTTAAGCCAGCCGCGGGCAACAAAACTGAGGTAGTCTTGACGCACGAGCGCTTCGCTGAGGTGGAGCGCGTGGCGAACCACGAGCGCGGCTGGGCTCAGTTGCTCAGACTGCTGGATCAGCTCATGCAGGAGCAGCGATGAATACGAAAGACACGATCCAGAGCTACTTCACGAAGCTGGAACAGAAGGATAGCTGGGAATCGCTGTTAGGCGACGACATCATGTTCACCAGCTTCACCAGCCCAATGAAACAGGTCAAAGGCAAGGACGCTTACCTGCAGGCTACGAAGCGCTTCTATTCGATGATCCGCTCCATCCAGGTGCGCGAGCTGATGGTGTCTGGCGATCGAGCCTGCGTCCTCACGCGCTACGACCTGCAACCACCTAACGGGGGCCCGGCATTCGGAAGCGAGGTGGCGGAGATTTTCACCGTGCACAACGGCAAGATCGATTCCTTGGGGATTTACTTCGACAGCGCGCCGTTCCCCAAGTCGCCGTCTAGTTCGTGACGGTCAGACTGCGGAGCATTCCCAACTCGTAGTGGCGCTTGCCACCCTTCGTGCGGTCGAGCACGAAGCAGATGAGCAGGTAGGGGCCGGGGTCCAGCGACACGTGCAGCGTGTTGTGAAGTCCCGGCCCTATCGACGCCGTGCCGCCTATCACCACGTACGCCGGAGGTTCGTAGGCGCTTGCTCTCGCAGGGCGTCGGCGAGCGACTCCCCCGGCGTGACCCGAGCGACGGGGCCCTCGATTCCGCCCACGGGGATCATCCACGGAAGGATCGCGCCGTCCGCAGGGAGGCTGTCGACAACTTGCTGCCAGGTGAGGTCGCGGTCCCAGCGGATGAGCTGTATGTGGTGATAACTCGGACCGGCGTTTTTCATGACCATGCGGACGCGGCCGGCCGAACCGAGTCCAACGTCCCGAAGGCAAAGTCGCGCGTGGTGACGGGCAGCATCGCAATCGCCGAAGCGTTATGTTCCGTCGACTGACACGCGCTCGTTAGGCTCAAGAGCACTGCGAGCCAGCTCGAGCGCATCATCTCCCCGTCACCATGGCCCCACACCGCTACGCTGTGTCAGCCCTCTTCTTTGTACAGCATCGCGCCGACGCCCGCCGACGCGACGACTTGGACGAGGGCTACGACGGACGCGAGCGCGTACGACGTAGCCGTCATCAAGCCGGCAGTCAGCCAGTCCCAATGGAAGACAAAGCCGCAGACCCAAACGACCAGAGCCGCATATACTGCCGTCCTCATACCGGGACCGAATCGCGGGCGTATCGCGGCGTAGAGCCACACAAGCACGATGCCCACCACGAACGAGATGACGACCTGCGCTGCGATCGCGCTGCCGGTCATTCCGCGACCAGCCAGGGCTGGAGCAACCGCAGTAGCCTCCGCTTCAAAACGTGGCCCTAACCACATGCCGAAACCGAGATAGCCAACGATGTTCGCGACAACGCCTGCGGCGAGCCCACCGGTCACGACCTTCGCAGTGTTGATGGCCATGCTGCTCTCCTGGTTTTGTGAGGGGAGGGGAGGACGGAGAGAACGGCTCTATAGTACGCGCCTTGGCTCGGGCCGCAACCCCGGATCTTTCGTTAGGCGCTACCCCCCTCGCGGCTGCATAGCTTCTTCACACGCTCGGCTTCGACGGGGGGGATGCCCGTTAGCGCGATGCGACGCAGCCGCTCTTCGATGTATCGCCGGTCGGAGCAGATCCTCGGAGAAAGGGGCATCTGTGTCATCGCCGAGCTCGGGCCGAGATAGAGCACCGCGTCGAACTGATCTTCGGCTCGGAGCTTGCGCCACTGCTCGCGCGGGACGGGAACGCGCTTGTCGCCATCGAACGCCATGCGCATCGGCGCTGGCGTGAACACTGTGATGTCGGCGGGGCCCAAAGCTGTTCCGCGAATGATAGCGAGGCTCGGCACTTTCCATGTTGCGACGTCCGGCTGTGCCGTCTTGAGCTCATCGCCGATTTGCCAGATAGAGAAGATCCTGGTCGGCGTTGCGGATTCGATGAGGCTGACGATCGTTTGCATGCGCCAGTCGTGCATGTCGAGATTCGAGAACACGTTCTTGCGCTGGAAGTGCAGGTGTCCGTAAACGAGAAGCGCGCGACGCTGTTTGGCGAGCACCTCGAGCACGATGAGCGCGGCGGGGTGGCTATCGCGCATCGCGAGCCATTTGAAATGATCGTCGCGGTTCTGCACGGCACTCCAGTCAATGGGTGGATCGCCTAACAGGACTCGACTCTGGCGCTCGCGCGGGAGCGTTGCGCTGACGGAGCGTACGACGCTGAAGAACTGCGGGTCGACGGAAATCTCATTCGCGACTGTTGTGTTCTGCCAGACGAGTCGCAGTGAATCCTCGCTCACCTTCTCGCCGCGTACGTAGCGATCGACGAGGCTCTGGTATCGCGCGTTGCCGAACTCAATGACGATGTCGTTGACAGTCGCCGCGAACTTCGGATCTCTGATGAGCGCTTTGATAAAGGCCTGGTTCTGCTCGTTTCCGTGCGCGTCGCTGATCGCGACGATTTGATGTGTCTTAAACGCGTCGACGATCCCTGCTATTGGATCGACGGGCGTCGCGGGCTTCGGTTGTTGTTGTGCGGCGACCGATCCGGCGACGAGCGCCAACAATAGCAACGATTGGTTAGGCACAAGCGACTTCATTTCTTCACGATCTCCCGCACAGCAACAGTCTGCACGTCGAGACTATCCCTAACGACAAGCAGCGCGATAGCACTGTCCATCGATCACCGGGTTTCTGTATACGCGAGCCGAGTCGCGTCGCTTCGAAGCGTTCTACCCAGAGCTGGTCATCGCGGTCGACAAATACGCGACCGATCGCAGGTCGCTCCTTTGGGAGGATCTGTGCAGCAGAGTTTATCTCGAACGGCCTGGCGAGCTGGTCGGGCGGTACGCGCGTGCCCGCAAGCGCCACGGCCTCGGCCTTCGCTGCCTGGACCTCCGCCTGTGTGAGGTCCTCGCGCAGTGCAGGCCAGCAGCTCTCCCGCGGGTGCGAAGTCGCTGTTCAAGTACGCCAGGGCGAAGCTTGCACCAGACCCGATGTAGATGCGGTCTCGCGCGAGGGTAGCGAAGGGCTGGTTCGAAAACGGCAGACGCGTGTCGCCACGCTCGTGAACTCCCGTATACATGCCGTCGAACTGCGGCGAGCTACCCAATGCTCTGCCACTCTTGTCCTGAAGCGTTAGGCGCGCGCGCATGAGCCAGCGCCTAACGCCGGCGCCGGGCGGGATCGAGTCCTGCGACGTAATGCTGAGTTGCCAGACGACGAGCTCGCCACCTTGCCAGAGCCAGGCGTCGGCCGGCCACGACTCCAGCAACGTTCCACCGACAGGCATGCTGCGGATGTAGCCGCTTTCGGGATGCCAGACCGTGAGACGGCGCAGCGACGTGTCGAAAGTGAGGATGGAGTCGCCGGGCATCACTGTCATTGAACGGACGTTGCGAGACTCACCCGGTCCGGCGCCACGGCGCCCAAGCGCCTTGAAGAGCTCCCCCTTGGCGTCGAACACGAGTAAGCGGCGGGCTTCCGCGTCCACGACGACGATGCGGCCGTCGCTGAGCCACCGCGCGGATCCAATATGGGCGAAAGCGGACGAGTCGCCCGTCTCGGCGCTTGTCAGCGTTAGGTCCGACGTCGGCGCGAGCGTCCACTCGTCGAGCGCTGATGGCGACATGTTGATTGTCGTTATGCGGACGCCGGCAGAATCGACAGTCGTTGTCGGCGAGCCTTCGGAATCGGACCGTTGGCACCCCGCCAGGACTAAGAGCGCGACAGCCAGCAGCGTCGCGCGCACTGTCATCGGCGCTTGCGAGCGGTGCTACGCGACGTGCGCTCAGCGAGCAGCGCTTTCGTCGCGCGTCGCGTCCACGCCGACTCGAGAGCCAGGGCGACGACGCGCTTAGGCGCCGATCGCAAGGTGACTGAGGTGGCACCGGTCTTTCCCCACACGCCCGCAGCGGGATTGAACGCCTTTGCGTGCCGCTGCAGCAACAGGTCCTGGTCGAGCGGCGAGAGCATGATGGTCCCGTGTTGCGCATCGGGATAACCGAGGGTCGCGAAGATCTTCCCGCCCACGCGAAAGTCGGGGTGATCCATGTGCGATCCCTCGCTCGCACCAGGAAGCGCCAAAGCCAACTTGCGAAAGTCAGCGGCTGTCATCGTCATCTCAGGAAGTCGTTAGATGCGCCCCCTGAAGTGTGCATGAGCGAATTGGAGCTGTCGGTGCCTAACGGTGTGCCATTCGCTACTGCGGCTTGATCACCATTGGGTGTTTCGGCTCGTAAATGCCAAGCTCCAAACCGCTCGGCAGCTTGATCTGTGTCACGCGACCCCAAGGTTGTTCCTGGACCGGCGGTGTCGCAACACCCTTGCGGTCAAGCTCGGCGCGCGTGGCGTCGATGTCGTCGCACATGAGGTAAAGCTCGTGGTATTCGTTGGCCTCGGCGGGGTGAATGGCGAGCTCGGTTGCTGGCATCTCAAAGATGAGCCATCCGCCACCGGCATCTACTGCCGGAAAGCCGAGCACGTCGCGAAAGAAGCGGCGCGTGGCTTCGTCCTTCCTGGAATAGATCAGTGCGTGCATGCCGATGATCGCCATTGAGACCTCGCGACGAGATGCGGAGGCTTCACACAACGCGCGTTTGGCGGGGCGTCACGCAGAGCGCCCTTTATCCTCGTGGAGCAGTTCGCTGGCCCGCGCTGCCGACGGCGTTGATCGTGTCACGACTTATGTAATGTGCAAGTCAGATCCGAATTGTATTAGGCCGAGTTTCTTCGCAAGAGCACGCGAGGCTTCGTCTGCCCATGAGGTGCTGTAGAGTGGGATTCGATCCATGTCGCGAACAGCTCTGGCCCACGCGCTCACGGCTCGGGCGCCATGTCCGCGGCGGCGGAAGTTGCGATTGGTGTCTACTCCGGCCTCGTGAGCGTGCTGTGTGACGCGCACGCTGCCGCAGACCGACACTGCTTTCCCGTCTTCTAGCGCGACGGCCATCGGCACACCCGGCGAGACATCGCCGAGCCAGTCTTCCAGATATGGGCTCAGTACACTGGCGTTGGCAGCAGTCACCCTAACGACATCGATGTCAGTGCTCGCGAGACTGGGCGGAAAATGATAGGCGGGTCCTGTCCATGTTTTGCGAATGGTTTCAGCGCGAGAAAGGCACGCGATGAACGGCTCGGCGTCAACAACATCGATTCCAGTGAGTTGGGACTCGCAAAGCCGGCGAAGATTCTCCACCAATGCCGCATCAGTGTCGTGCCGAAACCACCACGCGTTGCCGCTGGATGTACGACCAAAGAACAAACGCGGAGCTGGGGCGGCGCCGGTGTCGTTGACTGTGAGGAGGCGCCCCGCTGCATCGCTGGTGAAGAGCGCCTCCACATGCAGGCGCATCAAGTCCCCGGCGGAGGTCAGACTAATCCCGCCGTCGTTCGCTAGTGTGGCGTGATGACACGTCCCGCGGCATCGCTCTCGCGCGCGGGTGGAGCCTGAGCGTGCTCAACCTTTGATCCAGCGTGCGCTGATTCTCGCTTTGCTTCTGCACCTCGGCGGCAATGCTCGCAGTCATTGCTTCTATACGTTCTAGACGATGCATCAAACGGGACTCGGCGTCGAACGGCAACGTTCCGCGGCGCCGCATGCCTTCGGCAAGTGCTTTGCCTAACGGGATAAAGACCTGCCGGTTACCGCGCCGCAATAGTCTACACGTGCTGATCGACAAGGACGGGGTTTCCATCAGGGTCGATTGCCATGAAGAACGCCGGCCCCCTCGTGCTTGCGTCGGCCTCGGCAGCCAGCTGGACACCCTGCTCCTTCAACCGCCGCTGCAGCTCGCGAACATCGGTGAAGTTTTGAAGAGGGCTCGCGTTCTGGTCCCAGCCAGGATTGAAAGTCAGCGTGTTCTTCTCGAACATCCCCTGAAATAAGCCGATCACGTGATCGCCGTTCTTCAGGATCAACCATCCCTTCGAATCACCCGTAACGCCTTTGAAGCCGAACTTCTCATAGAACTTTCGCGACGCTTCGATGTCTTTGACGGCCAGGCTGATTGAAAACGCGCCGAGTTGCATTTGTCTCGCTCCTTTCGTGTGCAGAGGGTTCAGTATCAAACTCGCACGCCTGCGACCATAGCCAAGTCACCCTCGACACGCTTCCTGCGCCGACTCAACACCCCGGCTGACACGAGCGCTATGACCAAACCGACGGGTAGTGGTTCCACGAACGTGATCGCTGCATTGATCGCCGGATTTCTATATAGATCCGCGAACTTGTCCATCTCGGCTTTCTTCTGAGCGACCTGCGCCTCGGTCGCGCCGGCCGCGCGCTCCTTTTCGATCATGTGCGCCTGATACTTCGCGACGAAGTCAGGGGCGAGCTTGTAATAGATGACCTGCCACGTCGCGACGTAGCATATCGACGCGACGCCGGCGATCAGTGCACCAACGGTGAACGCGCGAAGGAAACCCACGGTGCCGCCGAACCTGTCGCGGTACGAACGCACGCCGAAGAAGATCAGCAAGAATGCAACGACCATCGACGTGTAGCCGATGACTTCGCCGCGATCGAATCCGATTGCATCCTGGAACGGAAGGACGACGAGCATCATGGCCGAAATGACGGCGCCGGAGATCAGGCCGAAGGTGAGAACGGTTTTCTTCATCGTGGAATCCTCTGAAACCGTGAGAAGAGTTCGTGAATCGTGCTGCACATTGGCCGTTTCCCGCCCGCCTCCGCGTCACCAGAAATGGTGACTTTGCCGCTGAACGCCAAAAATCATCCTTTCAGGGGATAAGTCTTTCCTCCTTGGCGCGCTGAACGGCCTGCGTGCGCCGTCGCGCCGAGAGTTTGTCGAACAAACGGGCGGCGTGTGTCTTGACCGTATTCTCGCTGACGAACAGCCGTTCGGCGATCTCACGATTACTTAACCCCGCCGCCATCGCCTCGAGAATCTCCAGCTCGCGCGGGGTGATGCCGAGCTGTTCGAGTCGCGCTTCATTCCGCTCGAACGGTCCTGTGACCGGTACAGGTACTTCCTTGACGACTACGGTCTCGCGTGTGCGCGTGAGCTTGAGGCCGAGCCAGATCCCGAGGCCGGAGAAAAGCAGTGCGACGACGCCGCCGTAGATCTCGAGGGAATGCTCAATAACGAGAAAGCGGTATTCGACGATCTTGAGGACGGCGATCAGGACGCCGCCGAGGATGCCGTAGACGAGGATTGTCTTCTTCAAGCGCGGCGGCGGTTCCGGGGACGGATGTGTGTCAGAGTACTTTGGTGCTCGGCCCTCAAAGATGAGATGCCCGGCGCTGGCCGCGACAGGGGGCACAGGGTCAGATCGCGTCTTTTTGATGCGGGGTTAGGTCGCCGAGCCTAACGTGGCGCAGGAACCTGTTAAGCTCAGCGCTTGTTTTCCAGGCGCGGCTTATACGGCACAAGCGTCGTCTCGATCGTGCCATCGGCTAAAGTAATCGTTAGGCCAACGTACGCGACACGCGGCGCGAGATCGGCGAACGTGATCAGCGCGCTGGGAGTCTCTTGATCGACAAGCGCACCGCGCAGCGATTGCTGCACTGAATCAGCGAGAAAGAGACGTGCCTGACGAATGGGCCGCGTTGTTCCTGCCCATGTCACGCGCGCGACGCTGTCACTCACGCTCTCGATGCGCAGAACGTCGCCACCCGTACTGGTCGTTAGCTGGCGTGGCTTCGTGGAATCGGCTGGCGCGGCAGCCAGAGAGTTCGCGGACCCCGGAGTCCAAATTTTGGCCGTCGTTGGTGCCCAAAACGTTGTGTAGACCGGGACAGCATAATAGGGCACTACCCACGGCCATCCCACATAGGTCCTGTCGACATACACGTAGCTGCTATACGTGTTGCTGACCTCGTAAGGCACGTACGAGATGTAGCTGCGACAAAACGAACTGTAATAGCAGGACGAAAATGGCCGTCCGCCATACGAAAAGCCGCGATTGTAGTAGCGGTCGTAATAGCCGCCGTAATAGCCGTCGTTACCGATCACAGGAGCGTTGCGCTGTGGCGCTGATCCCATTCTGATGGGTGGCAGCGACGACTCGCGTGGGATCGTGGGCGCGCTTACTTCGCCACCCATCCGCTGCGGTGTCCCCGACCGGCGAACCATCTGTCCTTCTCCGACAGCTGGGAGAAGCACAGTGAGGGAGATTCCTAACGCCCGAAAGCTACGAACGCGCATCATGTCATCTCTCGTGAGCAAATTCGGCGCCCAGACGGCGAAGCCGCCAATGCGGAAGCCTTTGCCGATACGGTAGTGCGCGGACCGTTCAGTCGCTATTCACACGCCCTTCCGGGCGCGTCACTCCTTGCAAACCGCCCAGTTCCGTCAATGCCCGCGATCAGTCCATGTGCAGGGAAGCAATTTGCCAAGCACTTGCCTCCCTGACTAGAACCCCGCCGAGCTTCCCAGGGTCTCACGCAGCTCCCTTCATCTGGTACGCAACCCAGAAGCAGGCTACGCCAACTGCGACGATGCCGATGACACACAGCGCGAAGACCGGTGCGAGGCGCCGCTCAATAGCGGAGATTTTCTCGGGAGGATAGCCGCGCAGGAACACGACATAGGCCAGGCCGGCCAGGAATACACCAGCGATGACGTCGAGAATGTAGTGCTGCTTCGTATACAGCGTTGAAAGTCCGACGAGTGACGCACAGATGATTGCGACGATTCCAACTCTGCGGTGCACGCGAAGGCACGTGAACGCTGAAACAAATGAGTGCGCGGCGTGGAGAGAAGGAAAGCAGTTGTACGGTGGATCGGCGTCGTAGAGAAACCGCAGTCCCCAGACAGCGAATCCTGTTCCCGTCAACTTGGTCGGTCGCGGCGCGATCGTCGGATACAGCATGAAGCAGACGTACGCTGCGATCCACACCATGAGGTACGCGAGAAAGGTGCGGCGGATGTGATCGTCCTGCCTGACGACGAATAGCGGCAACACGATCAGGAACGCGTACATCGCGCCGTAGACAAACGCCCATGCAGGCAGCAGTGGCAGCGCGCGATCCAGCGCAAGTGCCGGTGCGTGCAGCGTCCGATCCGAAATAGAGTGCGCGATGAAGATGTAGAATGGGACGAGCGCCATTAGCACGATCATTGGAATGCTCACCCGATACGGGCGCGTGAGCGATTCCACGACCATGCTCCACCTGACTGGGTTCGCGGTGCGTACTGCGATCAAAGTAGTGTCGCTCGTAGACATAGTGCGGCACTTCAAAGACGCGCCGATGGCGAAAGCGCATCTGCACCGTTGTGCCGCCGGTCTCGGTTAGGCGCCGCGAAGGCGCCGCCCAATCAGTACTAGGCATCCCGAAAGAACTCGATCTCGACAACGTCGTGTCCCTCGAGAAGCGGGCGTAGCTCGTGAGCGCTCGCTATTTCCAGCACGTGGTCACCATGGCCTCCTCCGCCACTTCGCAGCTGAAACGGGCGAATCCGGTACGCGCTGCGTCCCGCTACCACGCACTTCTCAAACAATAAGTCTTGCTCCGGCTCGTCGATATCGGAGCCGCGGACGCGGAAGTCCTCACGACATTGGAGAGGAGTGCCGATGTCGACATTCAACGTTCCCGGGAAAAGTCGTTCTCCCGTCGCGCGCTCGAAGACGTCTGGGTAGCGCGTCATGCGCACACGAAAGTGTCCGACGCCATCGGTGATGCGGCCCTGGACCTTCACGTTAGGGTCGCTGCCTAACGAGTTGTGTTGAGCTGTCGAGCGTTACTTGAGGTACCACACGCCATCCCAAAGCCCGTTCCGCCCAGCCCGCCTGTTTTTCCACCGTATACCCAGAATGCGTCTCGGAATACAACAGAAACTCCGCCGCGCGAGGCGAGCCAGGCAACTTTATCGAAGCTCGATTCCAACGACGGCCATCGGGGGAGCTCCACATGTCACGATGCCCGGCTCCGCCCACGATCCACAGGCGATTGTCCAGCACCGCGACGCCGGCATCCGTTCGAGCTTGCCACTCGGCGTGCGCGGTGACCTGAGTCCACGTCCTGCCATCCGAGGAAGTCCATACATCGTTCGTGGCGCTTTCCCACATACCGTGACCAACGATCCATAGCGCATCGCGGTAGACGAGGACATGCTGTGGGTGCGCGCGCGGAAGGCCCGCCACTGGCTGCGAGGACCATTAGCGTCCGTCCGCGGTCCGCCAGATCTTTCCGTCGTTAGGTTCTCCACCGACGAGCCACAGGGTGTCGCGGAAGGCCACCAAGTGTGCGCCCGAACGTGCGGGCCAGGGTGCGCTCGCGAGAACTCGTTGCCAGCGCCGGCCGTCCACGGAGCGCCACACATCATTGAGCGCTGTGCGAACGCCGCGTTCCACCCACCCACCGACGCGCCACAGGGCGCCGGCGACCGAGACGTCGGACTCCTTGTAGCGCGCGCCCCAGTCCGCATCGTGCTCGTCGCTGCGCCAGGTTATTCCATCGTTCGACTCGTAGACCTTTGTTGGTGCAGCGCCGTCGCCGATCATCAATAGGCGACCGCCGTGCACTACGATTGGCGTCGCGAGGGGGACCTGCCCCTCTTCGCATCGCGGCGGCCAGCAACCCGATCCGGGTGCGCGCCCGAGATGCCACGCCGGATCAGCGGGCAAGCCAACCCACGAGCAGACAGCTATCGTTAGGGTGCAGCGGCCTGCATAGCGTGTGCTTCTCGTTATGTTGCCCCCGCTGTTGGTGAGGCACCAGCTGCACGGATATCTGCCAAGAGCGCCAGCACTCGGCGCTCGATCTCGCCGCGAACAGGTCGAAGCTCGTCAGACGCCATGTGCTTCGGGTCTGGCAGGGCCCAATCTTCGCGGCGGGCTGCCGGAATTCGAGTGATGGCTCGACAGGTCATAGCCGCGCTCTTTCATCGCTTCGATCGCGCGCGGATTCACGATGCCGGATGGTCGAGAACCGGCGCTGTAGGCTTCCACGACGTCCGCACCATGGAGCCGAGCGAACGCTTCGGCCATTTGACTTCGATTGGAGTTCTCAACGCAGACGAAGAGTACGCGTGGTAAGGAAGGATCAGTCATTGGGCTCGAAGGCGAGAAGCGCTGCGATCAAACAATCTCGGAGCGCACGAGTGGTCGCAAACGCCCGCGCGCACCGCTTGTTCGCCAGGCACGACGATTTGCTGAAAGCCAAATGAACAGAATCCCCGGGCTGCGTGGGATGGAGCTGAGAGATCAGGTGCAGCATGCTCTCCGCCGCTCCCGCTCGCCATCGACAGGTGCGGATCGCGCATCATGAGGTCGAGCGTCGCGCGAGGGCAAGCGTAGCGGCAGCGCAAGCAGCGCCTAACGTCGCACTTACCGCAAGCACGACGCCTGGGAATCGCCAACTGTACCCGAGGAGACCGACGGGTGTGCGCACCAGATCAATTACGACGAGAACGAGCGGGAGTGCAATCGCGGCAATCGCGCCCCAGACAGCGGTCCGAGCAGTCGAAAGATTCTCGATTGTGCGATTGCGGTCCGCGAGAGCCAGGACGAGGGCAAATGTGGCCCCGCTCAGCGCGCCCCACGCGGTCCACGCGGCGACAAACAGCGACACCGAAACGGGACGGAAGATGACATCAGATGGTTGTGCCGGGCGCGAGTCGGCGTACAGGGCGAGCGCAAAACCAATCGGAAGCCAAACGAGCGCCCAGATGAGAGCGATAGTCGCAGTCGCTCGAAGTCGTCGAAGCACGGCTATGTCCGCAGACGTGTCGTTAGGCGGCGCGTCATCGGCCCCCCATAACGCTTCGGACGACTTGCAGACCGCCTGCTGCCGCGAGAAGCACTGGCAGGAGCGCGACAACAGCCCATCCGGCAAAGCGCAAGCGATCGTCAAGCGTGGGAACTGCGTCAAAGTGATCCAGGCCGAGCGACGAACGAAGTTGCGTCACCGTTAGGTTGCCGATTGCGTCGCGACTTTCCGGGCGTCGGTAGATGCTCGAGGTACGCCGTCCACGCACGAACGCGCGGAACATGCGCCGCGGGCCTGCAACCAAGCCACCTGCGAACGCGCCGAGGTTGATGAGCCATGCGATCACGTACGGGCCGCAACCGCTGCCGATCTCAAAGCCGGCGATAGCCATCTCGCCGTCCGTGAGAATGGTGTTATACCCGGTCAAGACGTGATTCGCATCGTGAAAGAACAATGCGCGTCTCCGAGCGGGTGGATTCGGCAGGCGAACGCTCCAACCGCCGATCCGTACGCGAAACCAGGAGTCGCGCTCGCCGCCATCGGAGGGTAGCCCGTGATCCACGTAGTGTTGCGCAAGGGCGTCGCGCAGTAGCAGAGAATCATTCATCACTGTCGACAGGCACTGGACCTTATGAAGCGCGCGCGATGCTCACCCGCACCTGCCACCTGCAGATACACAGATCAACAGATACCGCGGCGAAGCAACACGGCAGCCAAACATGGGAGTCTGCAGCGGCTGGTGCAAGCACTTGTTAGGCGGCCGCACTGTGATGCAGCGTCATTCGTTACACGGGCTATGGCGTTCGAAGGCGCCGCGTCACGGATCACAGAAGAACAGGAGCAGTGGCGCGCATCGACGTGATGCTCGGTGTTGCAGATCGCGCGCGCGACTCATCGGCGCCGCATCCCGCGTCTCGCGGCCAGTGTCACGCAGGACACACTGCAATGGTGCGCCGCGGATCAAATCGCCCGTCCATCCCGCATGTGGTTGCGCCGAGCGGCGGCCGCACGTCGGCAATTCATGGATGTCAGCGGAGCGAGGCGACCGCGTGACCGCGTATGACCAGGTGAAGGTCTGGGAAATCGACGAGGTCCGGCCTCGTCCCTCGCGCTCCTCCCGTCCGTCACGTCCTCAAGCTCCCGCACGGACGGAGCGCCGGGCGCTCCGATCCGAGGACAAAAGGGAAAGGGCCAAACGCAGAGAAAGGGCTGAGCGCAATGAGCGGCTTTGGGTCTGGGCGCGGCTGAGCGTCGTGGTCATCCTCGGCGCCGCGGTACTCTGGTGGCCCTACGGCAGGAGTTGCGGCCCTGGGTTGGCGGCGTATGTGGCCGCGACGGCGATGATCATCGTAGGCGGACTCTGGGTGGTGGTTTGCACGTGGACTTGCCGCATGGCCCGCACGCATGCCGTCGCGATGCTCGTCGCGCTCTGGGGCGTTGGGCTCATCGCTGTCGAGGTATTGCCTCGCATCGGCTACACAGCGCAGTCCGCCGCTTGGTTGTGTGGCCACGCGCCGGGCGGGACACCATAAAGGCAGGTCAGCCTAACGCCTACACTAAGCGAGGATTCACGGTTCAGGGTATAGGGTCTCGTTAGGCAGCACTGCGGCTGATGGGGTGGTTCCGCCACCGCGGCTGACACAGTAATCTTGAGCGATTCTTCACGCTCAATCGGGGAACCCATGCATCCAGCTCGCCTGCTGCTGGTCGCGGCCGCGATCGGCCTAACGCACAGCGCCTCGGCCCAGACCGATGAGGCCATTCTGGTCCGCGGCGCCATCATTCATACGGCAGCCGGGGCGCCGATCCCGAACGGCGCGGTGCTCGTTCGCGGCGGCAAGATCGCCGCGCTGGGCACTAATGTGACGGCGCCAGCCGGGGCGCGGATCATCGAAGCGGCGGGCAAGGTGGTTATCCCCGGGATGATCGACAATCACTCCCATATCGGCGCTCGGCCAACCGACCTCAATGACACACCGATGCTGATCGGTCCGCAGCATCGATTCATCGACGCGCTCGACTGGAACGACCCCGACTTCGCCGACGCGGTCTCTGGTGGCGTCACTACCATCGTGACCGGTCCAGGAAGCGGCGAGAACGTCAGCGGGATGGCGGCCGTCATCAAGACCTTCGGGACCGACTACTCCAAGCGGATGCTGCTCGAGAAGGGCGGGATGAAGTTCGCTATGGGGGTCAAGGGTCGGACCCGCTATCCGGCGACCACGATGGGGGTCGCGGCAAACCTCCGACAATACCTGATCAAGACGCAGGAGTACGTCGCCGCCCAGAAGAAGTGGGAAGACGACGGGAAAAAAGGCAACCCACCGGCGCGGGATCTCGGCTACGAGGCGATGTCCGACGTCCTCGCCAAGCGGACCTACGTGCGCTCGCACGTGCACTCGGCTACCGACGTGATGACCCTCGTTAGGCTCAAGGACGAGTTCGGGTTCGATCTCACACTGCACCATTCAACCGAGGCGTACAAGGTCGCGCCGGAGCTGGCGAAGCGGGGCATCTCGGCGGTGGTCCTACCACTCGGTCCCCGGATCGGGTTGGGCGAAGACGCGATGGCCGGCCCGTACATCCTCTGGAAGGCCGGGGTCAAAGTCGCGATGCACACCGACGCGCCGGTCATCAATCAGAAGTGGCTGCGCCTCTGCGCCGCGCTCGCGATGCGCTACGGGATCCCCGAGGAAGAGGCGCTCAAGATGGTGACCAGAAACGCCGCCGAGATCGCGAGAGTGGGAGATCGCGCCGGCAGCATCGAGGTGGGTAAAGACGCCGATCTTGTGATCCTGGATGGTGCCTGGTACGAGCCGAAGTCGCGCGTCGACGTAGTGATTGGCGATGGTCAGGTGATTTACGAACGCGCCAAGGAGGCCAAATAATGCCGCGCATCATCGCCGTGCTCCTTTTCGCGCTCGGGATCGGATCGCTCGAAGCGCAGGACCGTCCGATCGCCATTCGGGGCGGTACGGTCATTCCGATGAGCGGGCCTCAGATCCCCAACGGCACCTTGGTGCTTCGCGGCGGCAAGATCGTCGCGGTCGGGGCCAACGTCTCGGTGCCGGCCGGCGCCGAGGTCATCGACGCGCGGGGCAAGTTCGTGATGCCGGGCGTTGTCGACGCGGTCTCGCACATCGGCATCGACGCGAACGACCTCAACGAGCCGACCGACCCCATGACGCCGCAGAACCGGGCCTGGGAGTCCTATAACCCATTCGGCACATTCGGGTCCGGGAAGCCGAACCCGCTGCGCAACATCGAAGGCCTCACGGGCGGTGTGACCACGATGTACATCGCTCCGGCCGACGCCCAGTTGTTAGGCGGCCAGGGCGCCATCGTGAAGACCGCTGGAGCCACGCTCGACGCCGTGCTGGTGAAGGAGCCGGCGGCGATCGACATCGCGTTAGGCACTCCGCCCAAGGCCGTGGCGCGGGCGGCCAATCGCGATCCGGCGACGCGGATGGCCGAGGTGGCCATGCTGCGCCAGATCCTGGTGAAGGGCCAGGAGTACGAGCGCAACAAGCAGTCGAACCCGAGCCTCGCTCGGGACCTCGGTATGGAGGCGTTAGGCAAGCTTCTTCGCAAGGAGATCCCGGCTCGCATTCAGGCCAACAACGCCACCGACATCCGTTCGGCGCTGCGCCTGCGCGAGGAGTTCGCCATCGACGTGATCATCGACGGCGGCGCCGGAGCCTGGGAGTTCAAAGATGAGCTGGCGGCCAAGAAGATCCCGGTTGTCCTGGGCCAGGTCTCGCACCAATACGTCAGCAACGAGGAGATCCCGGACAAACAGGACTATCCGACGCCTGACGAGCGGCTGGCTGGCCGCCTAACGAATGCCGGCGTGCCTACCGCCCTGGCGACGTTTTCGCGTTCGTTCGGCTCGCTGGCGCCGGCCGGTACCGGGAAGTGGCTCCTGATCGACGCCGGTATCGCGGCCGGCTACGGGATGACCGAAGATCAGGTGCTCAAGGCGGTGACCCTGGTGCCGGCCCAGATCCTCGGCGTGGCGGACCGCGTGGGAAGCCTCGAGGTCGGGAAAGACGCCGACGTGGTGATCCTGGACGGGCCGCCGCTCAGCGTGAAGACGTGGGTCCAGCGAGTATACGTCAACGGGGAACTGGTCTACACCAAGTGAACTCGTTAGGTCATGTGATCACTAATGGAGGTCGCGGGTGATGCGCGGGGCCGCGGCTCGGCGTACCGGCAGCGCGGCTCCACACAGCGGCTCCAGCTGGACAATCTCCAACGGTCTGCCATCGAAACACGTTAGGCAACGATATCGCCGATCATTTCTCCGCGGACGGCCCAAACGTAATGAAGGTCGGCATACCAAGCCGCCCGCTCCCTGCGCGAACGAACTCGCGCACGAATGCGCCGCTGCTGCCGTTGTACTCCAGCACCGCGTTGCCTAGCTCGCTGGCAACGAAGAGGTTGCCGTTCGGGCCGAAGGCCATGCCCTCGGCCTCATTGAGCCCGCCGAGGCCCGCGCTGATGAAGACACCTTTGGACGCGCCGGTTTTGCCATCGTAGCGCTTGACCTCACTCGTCGCGGCGCTGCTGATGAACAGGTCGCCATTGCGACCGAAGACCATCCCTGTTGGATCTACGATGCCGCTTTTGCCGGCCGGGATGAACTTGTCTACGAACGAGTTGGTCGCTGGGTTGTAGCGGATGACTTCGCCGGTGCGTCCACCGGCGTGCTGGTGACGTAGAGCAGTCCGTCCGATCCGAAGGCCAACGCTTCGGGATCGTCGAGCCCGGCGGCGTTGTTTGGATCAAGAACTGCCTTGAAGGCGCCTGTGGCGCCGTCGAATCGCAAGATCCTGTTGCCGCGGCCGTCGTCAGTGAGTCCCGAGCTCACGTACAGATCGTTGCCGGGGCCTCCGAATACGATGCCCGCTGGGTCGAGCAGCCCGTGGCCGCTGGCAAAGACACCAATGAACTTGCCGCTCTTTCCGTTGTAACGACGCACTTCGTCGCTGCGACTGCTGACATACAGGTTGCCATCGGGACCGAAGGCGAGGCCCTCTGGCTCAATCAGCCCTCCACGGCGCGTGGCCCTGCGTTCGAACGCGCCGGTCTCGCCGGCATATGCCAGGACGCTGTTGGTCTCGCCACTGCTTACGTAAAGCGAAAAACCATCGTCGTCATCGTCGTCATCTCGGGCCCACCTGTTCTGGACTATAATCGGGGAGTCGCTCTGGACGGCGCTCTCGCTTGACGTCAGCGGCGGTTTGTCGCAGCCCAGCATGAAGAAGACCTGGGCGATGAGTCCGAGGCTGATGCTACCGGTTCGTAATGTCATGGGAGTCTCCCTCGCACGCGGTTCTGTGGTGTGGCTCGTCGCAGGGAACAATCAGCCGACGTGATCATGACGAGCGGAGCCGGTGCTTTGCGTGCCTGGGCGCTCCGATCTTGCTGAGTGACGCGAGGCCGCCGCGCTGGATTCTGATTCCGGCGCGGCGCCTCAGGATTGCGCGTTTACTTGAGCGGCGCGGTCAGACGGATGATGTACACGCCGTTGTAGTCGGCGACGCCGAGGAGCGGGAGTACTTTCGTCACGAAGTTTCCCCGCCCCGTCGTCGCCCACACCAAAGTCATCGTCGTTCGAAACGGCGATCGTGAAGTTATCGAGCACGGCCAATCCCTCGGCTTTATCGTGCGCGTAGCCGGGAAGTGCTTGCAGCAGGTCGACAACGAGCGTTTTCGTACCAGCCGTAATACCGTTGGCTAGGAGAGTCGCATACGGATCGGCGGCGTTCTTGGTGACCTCCTCCAGCGTCAGTCCATTGATGAGAAGGCCGCCCGCTCCGTCGTTAGGATCGCTGATGTCGGTCGCGCCTCCGATTTCAACCGAATAGACCTTCTTGATGGCTCCGCTGCCGCCTGGGCCGGGAAATTTCCGTCACGCTCGAGCACGAGGAACTTTGTCGCTGTCAGCGCGGCGATCTCGCTGTTGATTGTGCTTGTCGTGTCCAGAATGTAGGGATACTGGCGCAGTGCGCCCGTGCGTGTGTCGATGACAACGATGCGCGCGAGACGAGAGCTGCGTCCCGCCGAGCTGCCGCCGGCGGTCGGGAACTTCGGTCCGGTTGGCCTGCGCGTTAGGGTGCGGGAAGCCGTTGAGGCGCGTGCCGTTCGCTTGCCTGAGCAGAATGGTGCCCACGCGCGTGAATGTGCTTCCGCTCAAGCGGAACTTGCCGATCTGCGGCGTGAAGCCCGGCACGGGAAAGGCGAGCACACTTTGGCCGTTGCACGTCCTTCCCACGTTAGGTCCGCGGTCTGTCATGCTGTAGAACAGCGCCGGGTCTTTGGCGTCGACAGCCAGCGCGGACCCGTAGCCGCCGTATGCGACGACCACGCTGCCGAACGTCGCGAGCGGGTCGCCCAACGGCACGATCAGCTCACCCTTCGACGTGTTTCCAATATTGCGTGGTGTGAGTACGCCGCTGACTTGCGCTGGTGGCGCGGCGGGATCGTTCACGCAGGCGGCAAGCAGTGTGACAAGTGTGACAATCGAGACTCGCGGTAATACGGTCTTGGTGAAACGAGTCGGCATGGTTGGGGGGCCCGTTCGGAGGTAGGAGGAAGGATCGAACGAGCGCCCAAAGTGCCAAGTTGTGGCCGCGAGTGTGACTAGACTATGAAACGGTTCTGTCTATAGAGCGTTAGGCTCCCGAGCTACGCGCCGAAGGTGCCGAGGCGGGACAGGTGTGTAAGAACGCAGCGCCACTCCTTCCCTCGGGGGATGAACAGGTTGGACTGCCGCTCAGTCTCGCGGAACTTGTGCCCTCCATATGAGCCGCCTGATACACCACGAGCCAGCACGACGGCAGCGTCGCCGTGCACTCGCACCGTCACGCTACGGTGAAACATCGCAATGGCTCGCCGGCGAGCGCGGAGGTTGACTCCAGCGCCGATAGCAAAGTCGCTCACTCACCATGCGACGCAGGCGCAGCAAGAAGCGACGCGGAATACTTGAAGATGTGCTCCATGCGCTTCTCTTGCTCGTTTGCCCAACCCGGGAGTCCCATCGCGCTGAGTGCGACGACGCCGCCTCCACCGTGACCAAAGAGCAACGGAATGATGAGTCTGAGGCCCGGATTGTCCTTGCCGAGTAACGCAACGAGGATCACGGTGGCGAAGGCAAGAAGGAACCCGCCAAACAGAACCACAGCTCCCAGTGTGGCCGCGCCGACGCGCCGCAACCATTGCACTGGGCCGCTCGTATTGGTATCCCATATGAACCAAGGCCTGGAGCATCTGGCATGGAGCGAGTCACATTCGCAACGTCGTCTGGTATCGTGTGGCTGGCCCTTGCGGTGCACTTTGCCGCTGGGTTGGTCGCCATCGCCACAGGGACCATCGCGCTAGCGGTTGCCAAGGGCAGCCGGCTGCACAAGCAAAGCGGTTTGGTCTTCACCTGGACCATGGTGGTTTTGGGCCTAACGGCAGCGGGAATCGGCACATACGAGAACAGACCGGGCCAGGTGTTCGCCGGGCTCATCGCGGCTTACCTCGTCTTCTCGGCGATGACGACGGTCAAGCCCTTGCCGGGAATCGGCCGACGCTTCAACGTCGCGCTAATGGTCCTCGCATTCGCATACGCGGTGGCGATGCTGTACGGGGGCGTGATTGAATGGCTGGACCCTACGGTGAAAGTGGTTGGTCGCCCGCGTGTCGTGCCGCCGCTGATCGGGGGCAGCGTTATTCTACTGGCGGCGATCGGCGACCTGCGCGCGATTCGCGCGGGCGGCTTGCGGGGATCGCGCCGACTGGCGCGGCATCTGTGGCGCATGTGCTTCGGGCTCTTCGTCGCGACGGGCTCGTTCTTCCTGGGACAGATGAGGTTCATCCCCGAGCCAGTACGCATCTTGCCACTGCTCCTCGTGCTCGCCTTCGCGCCGATCCTGTTCCTCTTCTATTGGATGTGGCGCGTGCGCGGTCGAGGCCGTTTGACCGGCATCGTTATCAGCGCCGCGCAACCCCGCTGACCACTTGATGCGCGGCGTCCGCTGACGCCAGCAAGGAGAATCCGTTGAAGCACAACACCGTCCTGATTGTCCTTTCGCTGCTGAATGCTCCGTTGTTCGGGCTGCACCTCACCGGTGATATCGTCTTCGGGATCGAGAGGGGCGGGCGCGAGATCCTCGTTGGTGTGCTGATTCTTGCTGTGTACCTGTATGGAGCGGTCGGGCTCCGCGAACGGTTGGCCGGCTACATCATTCTCCTGCTTGGCGCACTCGCTTCGGCAGCGCTTCCGGTCGTGCACGCGATGGGAAGGCCCCTCGGCGAGCGATTCGCTCAGCTGCCGGGCGGGTTCGTCTTCATCTGGACGCTGCTCACGATGGGGGCGACGGGGCTCGTCGCGTTCGTCCTGTCCGTGCAGGTAATCTGGAGCCTCCGGCAGCGCCGGCGTGTTTCCGCGTAAATGTCGCTGCTCGCGTCTTCGGCGAAGACGTCCAGCGCATGAATGCGCCCAGACATCAGGTGGGTGACTGTTGCGCTGCCTAACGAACATGGCATTCGCCCCTCACTTGATCGTTCCCTCCATCTCCGTTCAGTGCGGCGGCAGCCCGTAGTTGCGGCGGCCATGTCGATTCTGATGCTTCTCAATCGACGTCATGGTGCAGGGCACATACGTGGTGCCGTGGTATAACCTAGGGAGACACTAGTGCCAACTCAGAAATTCCTGGTGTTTGTGCGAAGGGCGGCCGACACGCAAGAACCGCCGTCTCAGGTGCGAATGCAGGAAATGTACGCCGCATTCAGCGCCTGGAAGGAGAAGTTCGCGGCCAACATTGTGGATTTGGGAGGGAAGCTGAAGCCGGGGGGCAAAATTCTGACAGCGTCGGGTGCTACAGATGGCCCCGTCGCCGAGGCCAAGGAAATCGTTGGCGGCTACATGGTGGTCGCGGCCGACAACTACGAACAGGCGCTCACTATCGTCGGGGAATGCCCTGGAGTGGTTAGGCCCGGATCCAGCGTTGAGATCCGGGAGATTGCGAATGCCTGAGGCCTTCGGGCGCCAATAATTGTTGGGCGCAGCCTAACGCCCGGAGTTTAGCTGCAGCGGCTTGCGATAAACTATAACTGGCGAGCGCAGCGAGCCGGTTGCTTGCGCAGCGGCGCTGGCAGCCACAACACCTCGTTAGGTGGGCAGCGCGCAACGATTAGCCGCGTGGACTCGCTCCTCCTCGGGCTTCAATCGCCCGCGATCTGACACAAAACAATACTTAGGTATTGACCTTAGTATTATCTGGTGCTAGAATCTCTCAGTCAGGTCGCGTACCCCAACCAGCAGAATGGTATTGAAATGGTTCAATCCGCAGTCGCTGACAATGTTTTTCATGCCCTGTCCAATTCGACTCGGCGGAAAGTCCTGGAGCGACTGTCTGTCGGGCCAGCCACTGTCAGTGAACTGGCGGCACCGTTCGACATGAAACTCCCGTCGTTCGTGCTGCACCTATCGGTGCTCGAACAGAGCCGACTGGTGAAGTCGAAGAAGCGGGGGCGGGTGCGGACGTATGAGATCGCACCCGAACGGTTCAAGGTCGCTGAAGACTGGCTGACCGCGCGTCGGCAGTTGTGGGAAGCTCGACTCGACCGGTTCGACCAATACGTCAAACAACTCAGAGAGAAGGAATCCGAATCATGAGCAAGCAATTCACGTTCGATCCGAAACTTGATTTTGCTATCGAACGGTTCATCGACGCTCCCGTGCGGCTCGTCTGGGAAGCGCTGACGAAACCTGAGCATCTCAAGGAGTGGTACATGCCGAAGCCGTGGGGGCGTGTGTCGCGAGCCGAAATGGACGTGCGACCGGGCGGCATCTTCAGCATCGACATCGCAACGGAAGACGGTTCGGATTCGCCCAACCTCGGCTGTTTCCTGGAAGTCATTCCGATGCAGCGACTTGTCTGGACCTCCATGTTGTTCCCCGGCTATCGCCCGGCAGTCTTTGACGACATTCCGATCACCGCCATCGTCACGATGGAGGCCGTCGGAACCGGCACGCGCTACGTCTTCACGGCGCTGCACCGGAATGAAGCCGATCTCGAGACAAACAAAGCGTCGGGATTCTATCAGGGCACCGAGATCGCCGTCGATCAGTTCGTGGAGCACGTGATGGCGATGCGGTCGCCTTCTACATCAGGAAGCCGGGTGACACACAAGACCGGCCGCTCATGACCGACGTCCTGCGGTTGGAGGATGGAAGAGTCGGCGAGATCATGGCGTTCGAGCTGCCCGGGCTTCTCGACCCCTTCAACGTGCCGGACACCCTCTCAACGGAGTCCCGATGACATCCGGCCTTTCTCCTGCTGCTCTTTCGACGGCGACGTCCGGCAAAACACTGCACTTCACGCTGTGGGCGGGTCAGGTTCTGCTCGCATTGTTCTTCCTTATGGTCGGGTATTCCCACGGCCTCATGCCCTATGACGAGATCGCACAGCAGGCCACCTGGATGAAAGAGGTGCCGCACGCGCTCGGCCGGTTCATCGGGTATGCCGAGCTTGCGGGCGGTCTGGGACTCATTATCCCGGCCGCGACTCGGATCAAGCCCGGGCTGATACCGCTGGCCGCGCTCGGGTTGGCGATCATCATGATGCTGGCGATTCCGTTCCACATCGTTCGCGGCGAGGCCAGCGTCATCTGGCTGCACACGCTGCTCGCTGCGCTCGCGCTGTTCGTCGCGTGGGGTCGGTGGCGCAAGGCTGCGATCCGGAGCGCACGTGCGAGCTAACAGTCGAACATCCACCTAACGGCCCACTCTTGACAAAACTCGCCTCATAGATGCTGCGGCGCAGTCCATAGACGCCGCCGCCCGCGCAGCGACTGCCGCGGCATACCACCAGCGTCTGCGCCGTCTGCTGCAATGCGTTGTTAGACAGCGGCTTGCACATATGTCAGATCTGACATAGCTTGCAGACGGGTTATGGGCCTTGGCGACAAGCCGCTCGTGTGGTTGCGCGGAGAGATCAAAACGCCGCCGTTCTCGGCCACGGCTCGGATGGAAGCTGGTGTGCTGCTGCGCCGGCTGCAACGCGGAGAGTCCCTGGCCATGCCGCACGCTCGGCCGATGCCGAGCATTGGCCGACGGTGTTACGAACTCCGCGTGCATGACGAGAACCGCACGTGGCGCATCGTCTATCGGCTGGACGCGGATGCGATCGTGATCGCGGAGGTCTTTGCGAAGACCACGCGGGCGACGCCGAAGGCAGTGACTGTGGAGTGTCAACGACGGTTGCGGGCGTACGACGCCGCGGCGGAATAGGAGGACGCGAATGGACACCATCAAACGGAAGCGACTGCAGCGAGCGGGATGGCGCGTCGGCACGGCGCGTGAGTTTCTCGGACTCAGCGATGCTGAGGCCGAGCTAGTGGAAATGCGCGTGGCGCTGGCGGCGGGGCTCAAGAAGCGCCGGGAGCGATCGAAGCTGACGCAGACGGCGTTGGCGAAGCGACTGAAATCGAGTCAGTCGCGGATTGCGAAAATGGAGGCTGGCGATCCGACGGTGTCGCTCGATCTGCTGATTCGTGCGCACCTAACGTTGGGCGCGAAGCGCGCGGAAATCGGACGCGCACTTACACGGAGTGAAGTCGCCGCTGTCTAACGAAGTAGCGGTTTTACGGCGCGTAGCCGAACGCAAAACCGCAGTTGAACTGAACCGCGTGGTGGTGACGGACTATGGAGTTTGTACCGGACTCCGTGTCCGTCGTGCGCACATGATCGGGGTGTGTGAGCACACGGTCAACGGTCCGCGCGCGATCACCGAGTGATGACATCGGCCGTGCCGGTCGGCTGCGGGGCCACTGCCGGGGGTGAGGGACGATCGCGCGCAGCGCGCCGTCGGGCGCGCGAGCAGGAGTCGCCTCGGTGTGGTCATGCCCGTCAAGGTGGAACGCCCGTAGTGAGGAGAGCCGGGAGGCGCGGAAGCCGCCGGACCAGCTGCAGGGTGCGACGGCCACACCGCGTGCAGCGATCGCGAGGCGGGGCGCGATCGATCGAGTCGCCCAGCGCGAGCGTGCGCGCCGTCGATGGAGCCGCGAGCTGTTCTTGGAGCGCAAGACGAAGCGGCGCGGCGGTTGCTCGCCAGAGTCCGTAGTAGCGGACCTTGTGGAATCCGCGTGGGAGGACGTGCTGGAGGAAACGCTGCAGGAACTCGACGCCCGGGAGCGTCATCGTCCGCCACTGCTGCCGCGCCGCATCCTTATAGGAGAAGGTGACCCGGTCCGCGGTGATGCGCTGAATGCGCGCATCGCTGATCGCGACGCGATGCACATAGCGCGCGAGGTAGCGCAGCACGAGAGCGCTTCCCTGCACGGTGGGCTTGCAATAGACCACCCACGGCTTCTGCCGCACGGCGGGCGGGACAGGGACGTTAGGCAGGGCGCGCGCGAGCTGGGCCAGGAACCGGGCACGGAAGCGCACGCTGAGGGGGCGCACCGGGACAAGGAAGTTACCCCGCGCCGGGCACCACGTGAGCGCGCGCCCATGCGCGTTAGGTGCTCGGGCCAGTTGGACGAGCGCACCGCCCGGCACCAGGCAATGCACGTGCGGATGATAGATGAGGGCGCGCGTCCAGGTATGGAGCACGGCCAAGATCCCGAGCGTCCCACCGACATAGTGCGGATCGCGGGCCAAGGCTTGCAATGCCTCGGCGGCCGTCGTCATTAACGCATGCAAGAGGATCCGCTGGTGGCTCCGCACCACGTCGCGCAATTCACTCGGGAGCGTGAACACCACGTGGAAGTAGGGCACGGGCAGGAGCTCGGCCTCGCGCGCTGCCAACCAGTCCGCGGTCGCCGCCCCATAACACGTCGGGCAGCTGCGATTGCCGCGCAGTCGCATGTCTTCCTGCATCCGTTCCGTCAACGGGCCCGTGACGGCACTGAGGGTGGTACCCATAACCGCCTCCGTGAAAGAGTGAGTCTGACCGGACGTCACTCATCCAGGATACCACCACTGCCTAACGCGGGGCGAGAGACTCGCCGCGCACCGACCATCCCGCTCTCTCCTACCGCGAAGCGGTTTAGTTCAACTATGAATTGTGCTGCGCGAGCGCACGCAGGGTGAAATTCGCTTTCGCATCGGCCCTCGCTGTGTTATCCGTCCCCGTGGCGAGATATTGCATGCACAGAACGCTCGATCTGGCGCGCGGGGCCGTCGCAAGATTATCTGGCCGATACGCGATAGCAATGCAAAGGCCCTCGAGCCGCCACGAGCCGCACACGGCCCTTACGGTGGCAGCGCAGAACGAGGCACAAAGTACAACCGGATCGATCTCCCCACCTTCGCCACCAAGTGCCGGTTGCGGATCCAGCGATAGGCCGCTGTATCGATCTGCCACACACCAGCAGGATTCGAAATAGCACCAATCCGATAATACGTCTCGCTGATCGCCAGCCAACCAGTATCGGGCTGCAAGCGCGACAACGGACGCAACACGGGCAACACATCGCGCGGATGATCGGTACTTCCATAATACGCCAGCGCCAAATGCGTTATCCCGCGCGCGCGGACCGTATCAGCCAGGCGATGCAAATCCTGCCCCCAATCCAAATCGCTGTCTACCAACACCCGGCCAGGATCCCTTGGCACGAGCACATTGAAATAAGCCAGCGCATCCGGATGCGACGTCGTCGACTCGATCACCAGCGCGCCTAACAACGCAGCGGCCGACGTCCGCAGCACCCCGCGATAGACCCACGCCTTGGACAGGAAGGCCCCAACCGTCGCCGCACCTAACGCATAAATCGGCAAAATGTGGCGCACGCCGGCGTTGATGTTCGACGCCATCGACACAACAAAAACCACAGCGGCCATCAACAACGGCAGCAGCGCGGCATGATCGATCCTCCCCGAGCGGCGCCACTGCTGAACGGCCCACGCCGCGGCCAAGCCTGTCAACACGAGCAGCGCGAGCGGCGTCTTCACAAACATCACAACCGGAAAGAAAAGCAATTTCCCGCTTGTCCCGGCATCACCCAGCAAATACGTGAAGTGCCCGGCAGCGTTATGCAGCACCAGCTGATTCAGGCCCGCGAAAAACTCGGGGAACGGGACCCATATTCCGCCAGCCGGCCCCACGCTGAACTGATACGCGGCCCACAGCACGGCGAACGCCGTAATCGCCGCCACACCCAGCGACCGCGCCAGCTCGCGCCGACTCGCCGAGCGCCAGGGGCGCAGGAAGTAGATCGTCGCCAGCGCGCCAAGCAAAAAGAACGGGATCGCCGAGAACTTGGTTGCGGCGGCCAGACCGGCGCCAAAACCCAGTATCGCCGCCCTGCCTAACGCGCGCGGCCGATCGCCCCAGCGCACCCATGCGCCACTCAGCGCCAGCAACGTCGCCACGAGTGGCATATCCGTCGTCGCCAGACCCGCGTGAGCCACAACCGGCGGCACGAGCGTGAACAGAACAACCGCGAACGCGCCGGCTCGCTCATCCGCGATGCGACGGCCCCACCACCAGACAACAAGGCACGCGAGCAAGAAGAACGGCAGCACGCCCACACGCGCCAGGGTCAGGTTCGCATCATACCCCCGCCCGGTCCGGAGCACCGCGCTCGCCTCGCGCCACACACCCTCCTGCCCCGTCGAACGCGCGCCAAACAGATAAGGCCCTAACGCGATCGCCGCACGCGCCAAGGGCGGATGATGCACATCATACGTGTAATTCCCCGACCACCACTCGAGCCCGGCCGCCAGGTGCTCCGGCTCATCGAACGTGTGGCTGTAGATCGGATACGTGGCGAAAATCCTGACGAGCGCGAACACCACCGCCGCGCCGGCGAGCCAGCGCCAGGCGCCTAACGTGCTCCCATGTGTACCGCGTGCGCGCTCACTTGTAGCGATAGGTGATCCGTCCGCGCGAGAGGTCGTAGGGACTCAGCTCGACAGCGACTTTGTCGCCCGGGAGAATCTTGATGTAGTTCGTGCGGATTCTGCCAGAGACGTACGCGAGAACTTCATGGCCGTTCTCGAGGTTCACCTTGAACATGGCGTTGGGGAGCGGCTCGACGATTGTCCCGGTCACCTGGATCACGTCGTCCTTCACTAGCCTGTTCCTCTCAGTCTCCGGCCGAGGTCAGAATGCGTGGCCCAGACTCGGTAATGGCCACGGTGTGCTCAAAATGCGCCGATCGCTTGCCGTCCGCCGTCACAATCGTCCATCGATCCTTCAAGGTCTTCGTCCGCGACGTCCCTTCGTTCACCATAGGCTCGATCGCGATCGTTAGGCCCGGAACCAGCTTCTGCCCGCGGCGCGCCTTGCCGATGTTGGGCACCTGCGGCTCGCCGTGCGGTGCATATCCCACGTAGTGTCCGACGAGATCGTCCGCCGTCGTGTAACCGGCTTCCTGCACAACGGCCTGGATCGCGGCCCCGATGTCGCCCACGTGATGTCCCGGCTGCGCCGCGTCGATCCCAGCCTGCAGGGCGGCCTTCGTCACATCGATGAGCCGCTGCGACGCGCCGTCGATCGCTCCAACCCCGACGGTGATCGCCGCATCGGTGAAGAAGCCGAGGTACTTCACGCCGAAGTCGAGCGAGACGATATCGCCTTCGTGCAGCGCCCTCTTGGGCGACGGAATGCCGTGCACGATCTCCTGGTTCACGGATATGCATGCACTCTTCGGGAACCCGTACAGTCCCTTGAACGCCGCCTCCGCACCAGGAAAGGCCGCGAGATAATTGCTCGCGATGTCGTCCAGCTCCGTCGTCGTGACACCGGGGTGCACGGCCCGCGCCATGGCCTGCAAAGCGCCAGCGAGGATACGCCCCCCCGCCAACATAGTCTCGATTTCGCGTTCCGACTTAAGCTGGATCACATGTCACGTCGAGCGCGCCGGCAACGCGGGCGAAGACGTCATCCATCGATCCCAGAGCGTCGATGCGGCGCACGGCACCATTCTGCGCAGCGTACCAGGCGACGACGGGAGCAGTCTGCCGCTCATAGACCGCGAGCCGGTTGCGCACGGCATCAGGCTCGTCGTCCTTGCGCCTAACGAGCGCGCCGCCGCACTTGTCGCAGCGCGACCCTGGCTCGCGCCCCGTGTAGGGCGTCTGGCAGTTGGAGCAGACCGTGCGCGCGCTCAGTCGCGCGACCAGCTCTTCGGGATCGATCTCGAAGACGAGCACGGCGTCCAGCTTGCGCCCCAACTCCCGCAGTACACGCGCCAACCCTTCCGCCTGTGGCACCGTGCGCACAACGCCGTCGAGAATGACGCCGCGCGCCTTGTCGGGCTCGCCTAACGCGTCCTTCATGATGCCAAGAATGACGTCGTCAGGGACAAGGTCTCCGCGATCCATCGCCGCCTTGGCAGCGAGGCCGAGGGGAGTCCCACGCCGGACAGCCTCGCGTAAGACATCACCCGTCGCCAGCTTGGGAACGCCGAGGCAGACCGCGAGTCGCTCGCCCTGCGTTCCTTTCCCCGCGCCGGGCGGCCCGAGGAGGACGACGATCATCGGGACGCGCGCACACGTGAAGTGCCGGCGGCCTGCCTAACGAGCGTCAGACGCCGCCCGTCTGGGCTCGGCCGCGGAAGCGCACGCGCCCGCGCTTCATGAAGCCGTCGTATTTGCGCAGCAAGAGGTGCTGCTGCATCTGCGCCAGCGTATCCAGCGCCACGCCGACCACGATCAGGAGCGACGTCCCGCCGAACTGGAACGGAACGTTGATCATCTGGCTGATGATCTGCGGCAACAGCGCGATCGCCGTGAGGAACAGCGCACCGGGGAACGTGATGCGCGAGACGACGTGGTCGATGTACTCCGCAGTCTTTGCTCCAGGCCTCACGCCCGGAATGAAGGCGCCCTGCTTCTTGAGGTTCTCGGCGAGATCGATCGGATTGAAGATGATCGACGTGTAGAAGTACGTGAAAAAGAGAATGAGCAGCGCCTGCGACGTGTAGAACAGCCACGTCCCGGGCTGGAAGTAGTCGGACATCTGCTGCAGGCGCGGGTTGCCGCTGAACTGCGCCAGCGCGCCAGGCACGACGATCACAGACTGCGCGAAGATGATCGGCATGACGCCCGCGGTGATGAGCCTGAGCGGGATGAAGTTGCGCGCCGACTCGCGCATGCGCCCACGCGCGACGGTTCGCTGCGGTATCTGCATCAAAACGCGTCTCGCGGCGAGCGTGATCGCGACAACGCCTGCGACGACCGCGACCATGACGAGCATGAGCACGAGCAGCGAGAACGGCCCGAGCGCTCCTGTCGAAACGAAGGAGAACGTCTGGAAGATCGCCGGCCAGAAGCTCTCGACGATGGAGAAGAAGATGATGAGCGACGCGCCGTTCCCGAGTCCGCGCTCGGTGATCTGCTCGCCTAACCACATGACGAACATGGCACCGGTGGTCAGGAAGATCGTCGTCTGAATCTTGAAGGCGAGGCCGGGCGCGAGCACGGCGCCGGGGAGCGACTCGGTGAACAGCGCGAAGCCCCATCCCTGCACGATCGCGAGCACCACCGTTAGGTAGCGGCTCCATTGGTTGACCTTTTTGCGTCCCTCTTCATCCTTGTTCATCTTCTCGATCGTCGGCATGACAGCGCCGGCGATTTGCATGAAGATGGACGCCGAGATGTACGGCATGATGCCGAGCGCGAACACCGTCGCGCGCGACAACGATCCGCCTACATACAGATTGTAGAGTCCGAGGAGTCCGCCGGACCCCTGGTTATTGAAGAAGTCCGTCAGCGCGACGACATCGACGCCTGGCGCCGTGACGTAGCTGCCTAACCGGTACATGAGCAGGCAGATGGCCGTGAACGTGATCTTCTGCCACAGCTCGGGCGTCCGATAGATGTTCTGCAGCGCCGCCGCGGGATTGGTCTGCGCCATTTCTACTCCTCGATGCGGCCTCCGGCCGCGACGATCTTTTCGCGCGCCGCTGCGCTGACTTTCACTCCGCGCACTGAGACGGCATGCGCGATGTCACCGTTGGCCAAGAGCTTCGCGGGGCCTTTGCGCGGATGCACCAGGCCCTTCTCGACGAGCGTCTCTCGCGTAATTTCGGTGAGACCTTCCAACGCATCCAGCCTAACAAGCTGGGGCTCCACACGGAAGGCGTTTGTGAAGCCGCGCTTGGGCAGCCGGCGGGTGAGCGGCATCTGGCCGCCCTCGAAATGTGGCTTGCCGCCGCCCGGGCCGCCGTGACCCGTACGGGCCATGCTTCCCTTGTGTCCCTTGCCGGCCGTTTTCCCCTGCCCGGACCCCGGTCCGCGGCCGAGTCGCTTCGTAGCGCGATGCGACTTTGGCGCGGGGCTGAGGTTGTGCAGGCCGATCTTCTTCGTTGTCGTCACTTGCTCTCCTTCACCGGCGTCACTTCGACCAGGTGACGTACCTTGCGGATCTGTCCGCGCAACGAGGGCGAGTCCTGCCTAACGATCACGGCCTGATGGTGGCGCAGGCCCAGCGCGCTCAGCACCTGGCGGTAGCGCCAGCTGTGACCGATCGCGCTGCGCACCTGCTTGATGCGCAACTTGCCGTCCCCGGCGACCGCGTCCTTCTCGGTGCGCTTGGGACCGCGCGTGCGGTGCCAGACGAACGTTCTAGGCATGGGCTACCTCTGCGACCTTACCCTTCGCGCGCGAACGATATGGAATATGTGCAACCTCGATCCCGCGCTCATGCGCGATTTGATCGACGGTTGTCAGTTGCTTGAGTCCGTCGAACGCCGCGCGAACCATGTTGTGCGGGTTTGTGGAGCCCAGGCTCTTCGTGAGAATGTCGCTGATGCCGGCGCACTCGAGCACGGCGCGCACGGCGCCGCCAGCGATGACACCTGCGCCAGGCGCGGCCGGCTTCATTAAGACGGAGCCAGCGCCGTGACGCCCGACGACTTCGTGCGGGATTGTCGAGCCGGTCATTGGAACGGCAACCATGTGGCGACGCGCGGCTTCAACGGCCTTGCGCACCGCTTCGGAGACTTCATTCGCCTTTCCAGTGGCAAAGCCGACGCGACCCTGGCCGTCACCGACAGCCACGAGCGCGTTGAACGAGAAGCGACGACCACCCTTCACGACTTTGGCGACGCGGTTGATCGCGACGACGTTCTCGATCAGCTCGGAGCCGCCTTCGCTCGACTTTTGGTCGCCACCTCGGTCGCCGCGCTTTGCGTCCCGCCCACCAGGACCACCGCCTCCGCCTGGACCGCCGCGACCGCGACCGCCACCGGGGCCACCGCCGCCACGGCCCTGGCCACCGCCGCCGCGACCTTGGCCGCCGCGACCGCCTCCTGGTCCGCCACGTCCGCCACCAGCACGTGCGCGCGGAGGCCTGCTAACCGGAGCGGGCGCCGACTCGCCTGAACCTTGTGTCTCGTCTGCCATTATCAAAACTCCAGGCCACCCTCGCGGGCGCCATCAGCGAGCGCTTTCACACGCCCGTGGTATCGATAGCCCGCGCGGTCGAAGACGACCTTCTTCACGCCGGCTGATTTTGCTTTCTCGGCGATGCGCTTGCCGACTGCAGTCGCGCGTTCCGCCTTCTTTCCCGTTAGGTCCTTGTCGGTGACGGCAGCGACTGTGCGGTTGCTGACGTCGTCGACGAGTTGCGCGTAGATGTGCTTGAGCGAGCGGAAGATGACGAGTCGCAGACGCTCCGGCGTGCCGTTGACGCGCTTGCGCACGCGCAGGTGCCGCCGCTTTCTGCGATCGACGTTGTTCCGCGGGATGGCGATCTTGGGCATTACTTACCTCCCGCCTTGCCTGCTTTGCGGCGGATGATTTCACCGACGTATTTGATTCCCTTCCCCTTGTACGGCTCCGGCTTCCGGAAGGATCGGATCTCGGCGGCGAGACGACCGACGACTTCCTTGTCGGCGCCATCGACGATGATCTGCGTCGGCTGCGGCGCGGAGAGCTTGATGCCTGCCGGCGCTCGCACTTCGATGACATGGGAGAAGCCTAACGAGAGCTGCAGGCCGTACGGCTTGACTTCGGCTTTGTAGCCGACGCCCGTGATCTCGAGCTGCTTTTGATAGCCCTTCGTCACGCCTTCCATCATGTTCGCGATGAGCGTGCGCGAGAGACCGTGCAGCGCCTTGTGATGGTCCTCGTCGCTCGGCCGCGAAACTGTGACCTCGTTGTTCTCGTGCGTGAGCGTCATGTCGCGATGAATCGTGCGTGTGAGCTCGCCCTTCGGTCCCTGCACGGAGATCGATTGACCATCGACTTTCACTGTCACGCCGTTAGGCACAGCTACCGGTTGCTTTCCAATTCTCGACATAACGACTTACCAGACAAGGGCGAGGAGCTCGCCGCCCGTGTGTGAACGGCGTGCCTGCGAGTCGGACATGAGCCCCTGCGACGTGCTGAGAATGGCCATGCCGAGCCCGTTGCGCACGCGCGGGATCTCACGCGCACCGACGTATTTGCGCAGCCCAGGAGACGAGACGCGCTTGAGATCGCGGATCACACTCTGGCCGCCCGCTGCATAACGCAGGATGACGCGCAGAACGCGTTGTCCATTCTCCAGGTCGAGCAAGCGGAAATCCTGGATGTAATTGTTGTCGCGCAGGATACGCGCGATCTCCGCTTTCATCTTGGATGCCGGCATGTCGACGCGACGGTGCTTGGATAAGCACGCGTTGCGTATGCGGGTGAGCATGTCGGCGATTGGATCGTTCAGACTCATTGAGATTCCTCGTTTCCTAGGGTATCCGGAGCCGGACCGTTAGGATTTTCGCTCTGACCTCTGACCTCAGGCCTCTGACCTCCACTACCAACTCGCTTTTCTCACACCAGGGAGCAACCCATTCAGCGCCATATCGCGCATGGCCATGCGTGACAGACCGAATGCGCGCACGAATCCGCGCGAGCGTCCCGTCATTGCGCAGCGATTGCGCAAGCGGATGCTCGACGAATTGCGCGGCAGATCGCGCAGCTGCGCGTATGCCTTGGCGCGGGCGTCGTCGCTCGTCTTGGGGTTGCGGATCTTTTCGCGCAGCGTTTTTCGCTTGGCCGCATAACGCTTGACCAGGTCGGCGCGCTGTTCGTTTTTGACTTTCTTGGAAGTCTTTGCCATGTGGTTGCTTTGACCTTTGATCTAGTTCTTCTTCTCGTCCACGCGGAACGGGAAACCGAGTTCCTTGAGCAACGCCAGCGCATGATCGTCACGCGCAGCCGTCGTGACGAACGTGACGTCCATGCCGTGGATCTGATCGATCATGTCGTAGTTGATCTCCGGGAAGATCATCTGCTCCTTGATGCCTAACGAATAGTTGCCGCGGCCATCGAACGAGCGCGTGGACAACCCGCGGAAGTCGCGGATGCGCGGCACCGCCGTATTAATGAAGCGGTCCAGAAACTCCCACATGCGCGCGCCGCGCAGCGTCACCGAAGCGCCGATTTCCTGACCCTGGCGCAGCCCGAAGCCGGCGATCGACTTCTTCGCCTTTTTGCGCACGGGCTTCTGTCCCGTGATGATCGCGAGCTCCTCGACTACAGAGTCGAGCATCTTCGGCTGCTTGATGGCTTCGCCGAGTCCGACGTTGAGCACGATCTTCTGGAGCGCCGGGACCTGATGCTTGTTCGTCAGGCTGAGCTTCTCCATCAAGCTGGTGCGAATCCTCTCGTTATAAGCGATGCGCAGGCGCGGCGGCGGGACCGGAAGCTCCTTCCCCGCGTGCGTGCCCTTGGGCAGCATCGACTTGCGGTCGCCGGAATCCTTGCGACCGCTCTTGCCTCCGCCGCTTTGCGGCTTAGCGCCGCCTTTTGCCGGCGCTGCGCCGGCTTTCTTGTCTTCAGCCATGGCCTAACGCGACCTCTATTTCGTTTTCGTTCGCGGAATCGCATCGCCGCTCTTGGCAGCCATACGTTCCTTGGTGCCGTCGGCGTCGATCCGCACGTGCACGCGCGTGGGCGCGCCCGACTTGGGATCGATCAGCATGACGTTCGAGTGATGAATCGGCGCTGGCTGGCTGAGGATCTGACTCTGCTCCTCGGCACGCCGCGCCTTGCGGTGCTTCTTGACGATGTTGACGCCGTCGATCGTGAGGCGGCCGGTCTTTGGGTAGACGCGAATCACCTTGCCTTCGCGGCCCTTGTCGTCACCGCGCATGACGCGAACGGTGTCACCCTTGGTGATGCGCAGCTTGACGCGCTCGACGTTGCGCGCGTGACGCGCCACACTGAGGCGCTTGCCGGCTGTCTTGCGGTACTTGAGCCTGCGCATGCTACAATACCTCCGGCGCGAGCGAGACGATCTTCATGTAGCGCTTGTCGCGCAGCTCGCGCGCGACCGGCCCGAAGATGCGCGTGGCGCGCGGCTCGCCCTGCTCGTTGATGATCACGACTGCGTTCTCGTCGAACTTGATGTAGCTGCCGTCTCTGCGCCGCGTCTCCTTGACCGTGCGCACGACAACAGCCGTGGCGACCTCGGACTTCTTCACCGTGCCGTTAGGCAGCGCGTCCTTGACGGCAATGACGACCTTGTCGCCGATGCCGGCGTAACGCCGCCGCGATCCGCCTAACACGCGGATCACCTGGGCGCGCTTGGCACCCGAGTTGTCGGCGACTCTGACCATCGATTCCTGCTGGATCATGGTCTAGTCTCCGAGCCTTGCGCGCTGGACGATCTCGACGACGCGCCAGCGCTTGTCCTTGGACAGCGGCCGCGTCTCCATGATGCGCACGGTGTCGCCGGCTTTCGCCGAGTTCTGTTCGTCGTGCGCTTTCACCTTGCTCGTGCGCTGGACCATCTTGCCGTAGACGGGGTGCGCGAAGCGGCGCTCGATCGCCACGACGACTGTCTTCTGCATCTTGTCGCTCACGACGGTGCCCACACGCATCTTGCGCGCGTAGCGTCGTTCGCCGGCCTTCATCGGTTCGGGCATGACTGCTCGCTCTCCTCGCTATGCCTTCGCCGCGGCGAGCGTTTGCTCGCGCAGCACTGTCTTCAAACGGGCGATGTCTTTGCGCAACGCGCGCAGTCGCAGCGGATCCTCGAGCGGTTCCGTCGCGCTGCGGAACGTTAGGCGGAAGCGCTCTTCTTCCAGCTCGGCGATGCGCGTGCGGATGTCCGCGGCGCTCATCTCCCGGATTTCATCAGCTCGCATGGGTCGCTGCCCCCTGTCGCTCGATGAACTTGGACTTGACGCCCAGCTTGGCGGAGGCGAGCGCCATCGCTTTGTGCGCGATCTCGGGCGTCACGCCTTCGAGCTCGAACATGACGCGCCCCGGCTTCACGACGCAGACCCAGCCTTCCGGCGAGCCCTTGCCTTTGCCCATGCGCGTTTCCGCGGGCTTCTTGGTGATGGGCTTGTCGGGGAAGAGGCGGATCCAGACCTTGCCGCCGCGCTTGATGTGCCGCGTCAAGGCGACACGCGCCGCTTCGATCTGACGGTTCGTTACCCAACCCGGCTCGACGGCCTGCAGTCCATAGTGCCCGAACGAAATCTCGGCGCCACGCGTCGCGTGGCCCTTCGTTCGGCCTTTGAACATTTTTCGGAACTTGACTCGTTTAGGACTCAGCATTTCTCGTTAGGCCAGAGGCCTAGCTTCCAGTTGAGTAGGTCTTCCCTCTGCGATCCTCGACAACTTCGCCTTTGAAGATCCACACCTTCACTCCAATCGTTCCGAACGTCGTCTTCGCCGTCGACGTCGCGTAGTCGATGTCGGCGCGCAGCGTGTGCAGCGGCACGCGCCCTTCGTGGTAGCCTTCGACGCGCGCGATTTCAGCGCCGCCTAACCGTCCGCCGCATTTGATCTTGATCCCCTGAGCGCCCATGCGCATCGCGCTCTGCACCGCGCGCTTCATCGCGCGACGGAACGAGATGCGCTGCGCCAGCTGCGCCGCGACGTTGTCGGCCACGAGCTGTGCTTCGAGCTCGGGACGCTTGATCTCTTCCACGTTGATGCCGACTTCCTTGCCGCTCACCTGCGCCAATTCATCACGCAGCTTGTCGACCTCCGCGCCCTTTTTGCCGATCACGACGCCGGGACGGCCTGTGTGAATCGTTAGGACAACTTTGCCCGGCTTCCGTTCGATCGTGATATCAGCAATCGCGGCGTGACCCAGACGCGCCTTGAGATACTTACGGAGCAGCGCGTCTTCTTTGATGAGCGTTGGGTAATCGCGCCGCGCGAACCAGCGCGAGCGCCAGTTTTTCGTGACGCCTAACCGGAAACCGACCGGGTTTGTTTTCTGTCCCATTAGCGACCTTCCTTGACGGCGACCACGATCTCGATGTGGCTCGTGCGCTTGTGAATCGGAGTGGCGCGACCCTGCGCCGCGGGCATCCAGCGCTTGAGCTTGCGTCCTTCGTTGACGATCGCGTGCTTGACGTAGAGCTGATCGACATCGACAGACTCGTCGGCTTGGCGCGCTTGATACTCGACGTTCGCGACGGCGGACTTGAGCACCTTGCTGATCTCACGCGCCGCGTGCTTCTTGGAGAACTGCAGCAGCGTTAGGGCGTCATTGACGTCCTTGCCGCGGATCTGATCGATCACGAGTCGCATTTTGTAAGGCGACTGACGCGTCGAACGCTGCAGTGCTCGCGATTCTGGTGTTGCCATGGCTTATCTCACCCCTCTTTCCTTGCCTGGCGCGGCTGGCGCTGGAGCAGCAGGCGCAGCGGGTGCTCCGGCAGCCGGCGTTTTGCGCTCTGGTCCACCAGTGGGCGGTGCACCGGCAGCCGCCGCGGCCGCAGCCGCGGCCTTCACGGCCGTGTGTCCGCGGAAGAGACGCGTCGGCGCGAACTCGCCGAAGCGATGGCCCACCATGTTTTCCGTCACGTACACCGGGATGAACTTGTTCCCGTTATGCACGGCGAATGTGTGGCCGACGAAATCAGGAACGATCGTGCTCGCGCGGGACCAGGTTTTGACGACGCGCTTTTCGTTGCGCGAGTTCATGACCTGAACGCGGTCGAGCAATCGCTCTTGCACGAAGGGACCTTTTCTTACGCTGCGACCCATATCTAGTCCTTAGTCCTTAGGCCTTAGTCTTTAGAAGCCGGAAACCGTCGCCTTACCGCGGCGACGTCCGCGCACGATGTGCTTCTGCGACGGCTTCTTGAGGTTGCGCGTCTTGACGCCTTCGGGCTTGCCCCACGGGCTCACGACGTTGCGACCACCGCGCGTGCGTCCGCCGTGCGGGTGATCGACGGGATTCATCACTTCACCGCGCACCTTGGGGCGACGCCCCTTCCAACGAGTCTTCCCGGCTTTTCCCCACGACGCCAGCTCGTGCTCCGCGTTGCCGACTTCGCCGATCGTGGCGATGCAGCGGCCGTGCACACGACGCATTTCTGTCGATCCCATGCGCAGTGTCACGTAATCGCCTTCGCGCGCGACGACTTCCGCGCTCGTTCCAGCGGCGCGCACCATCTGGGCGCCTTTGCCGGGGATCAGCTCCACGTTATGCACCATGGTGCCTAACGGGACTTCCTTGAGCGGCAGCGAGTTGCCGGTGCGGATATCGGAGCCGGGACCCGAAATGATTTTGTCCCCGACGGCCATCCCCTTGCACTGCAGGATGTAGCGCTTCTCGCCATCCGCGTATTCGACCAGCGCGATGCGCGCCGAGCGGTTGGGATCGTATTCGATGTGCCGCACGGTGGCCTGCACGCCGAACTTGTCGCGCTTGAAGTCGATGATGCGGTAGCGGCGCTTGTGACCACCGCCTCGACGTCGCATGGCGATGTGGCCGTGATTGTCGCGCCCACCCGTTTTGTGCAGCGGCTCGGTGAGAGACTTCTCCGGCTTGCTGCGAGTGAGCTCGCTGAAGTCCGCAACGCTGCGGAAGCGAGTCCCCGCTGTAACCGGTTTGAATTGGCGAGTCGGCATTCTTAGCCCTCGAAGACGTCGATCTTGTCGCCCTCGCGGAGCGTCACGATCGCCTTTTTCCAGTTGGGTCGGTTGCCAATGCTCTGGCCGACGCGACGCGGCTTGCCGCGCACGTTCATCGTCCAGACGCCGGTGACCTTGACGCCGAAGAGGCGCTCGATCGCCTCACGGATGGACTGCTTGTTCGCGTTAGGTGCGACTTCGAACGCATACTCGCCCTTCACCTGATAGGCGGCGGACGTCTTTTCAGTCACGATGGGACGCACAACCGTGCGATGCAGAGTCGCCATGGCTTAGCCTCCCTTCTTCTTGCCGCGCTTAGCCGCCGTCGATTTCTTCGCGGCACTCTTCTTCGCCGCACCTTTTTTCTTAGCCGGCGACGCGGCCTTTGCAGTGGACTTCTTGGCCCCAGATTTAACGGACGACTTTTTGGCGGCGGATTTGGGTGGGGCTTTCTCTGGCTTGGCTGGCTTGGCGGGCGCTTTGGCCTTCTTCGGCACTGCCGCGAGCGACTCTTCCTTCTCGGCGAGCGGAGCCAGGGCCGTGCCTAACGCGGACGACTCGATGAGCACGACGTCGGACCAGAGAATGTGATACGTGGCCGCGTCGCGGTACGGCATCACCTGCACGTTAGGCAGGTTCCGCCCGCTCAAGTATACGTTCGGCTTGCTGCCGTCGGTGAGCACGAGCACTTTCTGGTCGTCCACGCCGAGTCTACCTAACAAGTTGCGCAGGCGTGCCGTCTTGGGGACGTCGTAGGCGAACTGATCGATCACGTAGATCGCCGATTCGCGCGCGCGCGCGTTGAAGGCGCTCTTACGCGCCAGCGTCTTGAGCTGGCGCGGGATGCGTTCGTCGTAGTCTTTCGGAAGCGGGCCGAAGACCGTCCCACCGCCGGGCCAGTTCGGGGCGCGGATGGAGCCCTGGCGCGCGCGTCCTGTTCCCTTCTGGCGCCACGGCTTCTGATTGCCGCCGGTGACAAGACCGCGTGTCTTGGTGGACGCGTTCCCCTGGCGCTGATTCGTGAGGTACGCTTTGACTGCGCGGTGCATGGCCGGCATGTGCACCACGCCGTCGAACGGATCGGCCGGCAGCGGCAGCTTCTCCCGCGGAGTACCTAACGCGGAATACGCTGCGGCGGTTGGCGTCGTCGTGTCGGGCATTCGTTAGGCCTGCTTACGGACCAGCACGAGCCCGTTCTTGGGGCCCGCGACGGCGCCGCGGAGATAGATCAAATGCCGCTCCACGTCGACCTTTTCGACGCGGAGGTTCTTCGCTGTATGGCGCGTTGCACCGTGGTGCCCCGGCATCTTCTTCCCTTTGATGACGCGCGATGGATCCGTTCCAGGGCCGACCGAGCCCGGTCGACGGTGCTTCGTGTTGCCGTGCGTGTTGGGTCCGCCGCCGATGCCGTATCGCTTGACGACGCCCTGAAAGCCGCGGCCTTTACTCGTCCCCGTGACCTTGACCTCTTCGCCAACGGCGAAGATGCCCACGTTCACCGTATCGCCGATCTTGAGCTCGGGCGTCTCGCTCTTCTTTCCCTTGCCAGTCGGATAGTCGTCCAGCCGGAACGAGCGCAGCACGTTAGGCACGTAGTCGAGGCCCGCCTTCTTTGCATGACCGACTTCGGCGCCGTTCGCGCGGCGACCGCGCGGTGCGTGCTCGCCCTTCTTGGACGCGCGCGCCAGGCGCTGGCTGCCATAGCCCAGCTCCACGGCCGAGTAGCCCATCACGCTCGGCTCGAGGACTTTGGTCACCGGGTTAGGCTGCGCCTCGACGACGGTGACAGGGATCTGTCCCTGGTCCGTGAAGATCTGCGTCATGCCTAACTTCTTGCCGATTATTCCTAGCATCTCAGTTCCGGTTTAGCGGTCGTCGGGACTCGGGGCACGGTATTCGGTAAACGGATTTCCGAAGCCCGATCCCCGCAGCCCGATCCCCGAAGCCCTATTCAACTCCAATCTCCACATCAACGCCCGCCGGCAGATCGAGCTTCGTTAGGGCATCGACTGTCTGTGCTCGCGAATCGAGAATGTCGATCACGCGTTTGTGCGTTTTGAGCTCGAACTGCTCGCGCGACTTCTTGTCCACGTGCGGCGAGCGCAACACCGTCCAGCGCTGCGTCTTCGTGGGCAGTGGGATGGGACCGGCGACTTGCGCGCCCGTCTTCTCCGCCGTGCGAACGATGTCCGCCGCCGCTTGATCGACGACCGCGTGATCGAACGCCTTCAATCGAATCCGGATTCTGCCAGGCATAGTCCTTAGTCCTTAGTCCTTAGTCCTTAGTCTTTAGTCCTTAGTCCTTACATCCTCTGCGCTCAGCGTGACGTGCACGTTAAGAGCTAAGGCCTAAGGCCTAAGAACTAATCCTCCTTAGGCAATCACTTTGGTAACCACACCAGCACCCACCGTCCGCCCACCCTCACGAATCGCGAAGCGGAGTTGCTCATCCATGGCGATCGGCGTGATCAGCTCGATGCCCATCTGGATGTTGTCGCCCGGCATCACCATCTCCGTTCCAGCGGGCAGCTCGATCGTCCCCGTCACGTCCGTCGTGCGGAAGTAGAACTGCGGCCGATAGCCCTTGAAGAAGGGTGTGTGCCGCCCGCCCTCTTCCTTCGTTAGGACGTAGACCTCGGCGTTGAACTTCGTGTGCGGCGTGATCGAGCCCGGCTTGGCGAGCACCATGCCACGCTCGATCTCCTTCTTGTCTACGCCACGGAGAAGCAGACCTACGTTGTCGCCCGCCTGACCATCGTCGAGAATCTTGCGGAACATCTCGACGCCGGTGACGACCGACTTCTTGTCCGAGCCGAAACCGACGAGCGCGAGTTCGTCCCCAGTCTTGATCTTGCCGCGATCGATACGACCGGTCGCGACCGTGCCACGACCCGTGATCGAGAAGACGTCTTCGACAGGCATCAAGAACGGCTTGTCGATTTCGCGCACCGGCTCCGGAATGAACGTGTCCAGCGCTTCGTACAGCTCCTCGATCTTGGCAACCCACTCGGCGCTGCCCTCGATCGCCTTCGACGCGGAGCCGCGAATCACCGGCGTGTCGTCGCCGGGGAACTTCTGCTTGCTCAGCAGCTCGCGCACCTCGAGCTCGACGAGGTCGAGTAGTTCGGCATCCTCGACGAGATCGCACTTGTTGAGGAAGACAACGATACGCGGCACGTTCACCTGACGAGCGAGCAGCACGTGCTCCCGCGTCTGCGGCATCGGGCCGTCGACAGCGCTCACGACGAGGATCGCCCCGTCCATCTGCGCGGCGCCCGTGATCATGTTCTTCACGTAGTCGGCGTGCCCTGGGCAGTCGACGTGAGCGTAGTGACGCTTCTGCGTCTCATATTCCACGTGGGACGTGGCAATCGTTAGGATCTTGGTCGCGTCGCGCCGCCCCTGCGATTCCGAAGCTTTTGCCACTTCGTCGTAGGAGACGTACTTCGTTCCCCACCCCTTGTCCGCTGACACCTTCGTCAGCGCGGCGGTGAGCGTGGTCTTTCCGTGGTCGATGTGGCCGATCGTTCCCACGTTCACGTGCGGCTTGGTGCGCGCGAATTTTGCCTTTGCCATGATTCGATTCCCGGTTGAGCGTTAGGCTCCGTGCAGGTTTATCCCTTGCTCTTGCTGATGACTTCTTCGGCCTTGCTTTTTGGTACGTCTTCGTAGTGCGCAAACTCCATCGAGTAGACTGCGCGCCCTTGCGTCATGGAGCGCAGCTTCGTCGAGTAACCGAACATCTCCGCGAGCGGCACTGTCGCGGCGATGACTTGCGCTTCGCCGCGCTGCAGCATGCCGCCGATCTTGCCGCGGCGTGCGGAGAGGTCGCCAAGGACGTCGCCCATATACTGCTCCGGCACGACGACCTCAACACTCATCATCGGCTCCAAGAGAACCGGATTGGCTCTCCGCGCTGCTTCTTTGAGCGCCATCGAGCCGGCGATCTTGAACGCCATCTCGCTGGAGTCGACTTCGTGGTACGAGCCGTAGACGAGCTCCACGCGAACATCCACCATCGGATATCCCGCGAGCACGCCATTCTCGAGCGCTTCCTTCACCCCCTGCTCGACAGGCCCGATGTATTCACGCGGCACGACGCCGCCGACGATTTTGTCTTCGAAGTGAAATCCGCTGCCTGCCTGCAACGGCTCGAGGTTGATCACCACGTGGCCATACTGACCCTTACCGCCGGACTGTCGGATGAACTTCCCTTCGACCTTCTCGACGCGCGACCGCACAGTCTCGCGATAGGCAACCTGCGGACGACCGACGTTCGCGTCGACCTTGAACTCGCGCATCATCCGGTCGACGATGATCTCGAGGTGCAGCTCGCCCATGCCGGAGATGATCGTCTGCCCCGTCTCGGCATCGGTGTGCACGCGGAACGTGGGATCTTCTTCGGCCAGCTTCTGTAGCGCGATCGAAAGCTTGTCCTGATCCGCTTTCGTTTTGGGCTCGATCGCTACGTCGATGACCGGCGCCGGGAAGCGCATCGCTTCCAGGATTATCGGCTTATCGTCATCGCAGAGCGTGTCGCCGGTGCGTGTGTCTTTCAGGCCAATTGCAGCGGCAATGTCCCCGGCACGCACCTCGCCGATTTCCTCGCGCTTGTTCGCATGCATCTGCAGCAAGCGGCCGATGCGCTCACGCTTGTCCTTCGTCGAGTTGTACACGTACGAGCCAGACGCCAAGACACCTGAGTAAACTCGGAAGTACGTGAGTTTTCCGACGAATGGGTCCGTCATGATCTTGAACGCCAACGCCGCGAACGGCGTCTCGTCGGAGACCTCACGCGTCTCGAACGTTTCGTCGTGATGCGGCAGATGGCCTTCGATTGCGGGGACGTCGATCGGCGCCGGCAGATAGTCGATGACAGCGTCGAGCAGCGCCTGCACTCCTTTGTTCTTGAAGGACGCGCCGACGAGCACTGGGACGAGCTTCATCTTGATCGTCGCCGCGCGAATGGCGTGACGGATCTCTTCGGGCGTCAGTTCCTCGCCCGCGAGGTACTTGGCGATGAGCGTGTCGTCGTGCTCGATGGCGGCTTCGACGAGCGTATGGCGCGCCGCCTCGACAAGTTCGACCATGTCGGCGGGAACGTCTGTAATCTCGAACGTTTTGCCTAACGTCTCTTCGTTGAAAATGTACTGCTTGCGCTCGATGATATCGATGTGGCCCGTGTACAGCTCGCCCGCGCCGACGGGCAGCTGGATCGGATGCGCGAAACGTGTGAGTCGCTCGCGAATCATCTCCATGCAGCGGTCGAAGTTCGCGCCGACGCGATCCATCTTGTTGCAAAAGATCATGCGCGGTACGCGATAGCGATCAGCCTGCCGCCAGACCGTTTCGGTCTGCGGCTCGACGCCGGCGACCGAATCGAGCAGTGTGACGGCGCCGTCGAGCACACGCAGCGACCGCTCGACTTCGACGGTAAAGTCGACGTGACCAGGCGTATCGATGATGTTGACGCGGAACTCGTCGCCGGAGCCGTTCTCCAGCGCGGAACCGTGCCGGCGCCAGAAGCATGTCGTCGCGGCCGACGTAATCGTTATGCCGCGCTCCTGTTCCTGCTCCATCCAGTCCATCGTGGCAGCGCCATCATGCACTTCGCCCATCTTGTGGGACTTGCCCGTGTAATAAAGGATGCGCTCGGTCGTAGTCGTTTTCCCGGCATCAATGTGCGCCATGATGCCGATATTCCGGTAACGTTCGAGCGGTGTAATGCGTGCCATCTGGGAAACTCGTTATGCAGCAGCGCGGCGACGCGCGTTGACGTTCAATGCAGCAAAAACGCGGGTGGACCGTGGCGCTCCGTAAACGGAGCCGGTATCCATCCGCATTCGCCGGGTGCACCCGCTTCGAGCTCGGGAGGGGACCCATGGCGCACCGAGCAACCGCTCGGCGTCTAGTTGTCCAAGATCCGATCTGGATCCGGGGAAGGACTTAGGGCGAAGCGCCCCAAGTACCGGAGCCGAGGAAACTTAGCTTGGCAAGCGTTGAGGTCAACCCATCGACCGATAACCAAAGACTCTCAGACGCCGGTCGGCAGTTTCTAGCTGTCACTTGCAGACCGAGCTATCAGACGCCCGCTGACAACTGCGAACAGCCAATTGTTAGCTGATGTCTTTAGTTGGTGGGTCGGTCAGGAGAGGGATCTTGCGTAGCGAGCCCATCGGCCCAGGCGCGCCATGCGATCTTCCGCTCGCGGGGCTCCGTCGGCTTCAGCTTGGCCAGGCATCGCGGGCTCCGGCCCACGATCGTCGAACTCCCAGGGTCGCCTTGCCCCGTGCCCATAACGCTCGGGCTGCATCGCCTTCTCCCACATGCTGCGCCTGAGGCGCTGCGACGGCCACTCGGCTTCGATCGGCAGCAGGTGGAAAATGAAGTGCCGCTCGAGGATGCGCTGGGCGATTGAACCCATCGGTGGCTTGGTTCGCGCCAGGACACTGTCGGGGACTTCGGCGCCCGCGAGGAGACGCGAGAGCGCGAGGGTCCAATAGGCGCACGATTCGGCGCGGTGGCGGCGCGCCTCGTCGACGAAGGCTTCCCAGTCGAGCACGCCCGCTCGCGATATCAGCTGAACGTCGCGCGCCGTCCGCCAGGCACCGAAAGAGAGCACGTGTGACCACGCGAAGTGCACGGCCTCGTGCAGGAGCAAGTGCTCGGTGCAGGGCACTGTTGTTGTTGTGGATCCGATTTGCACCCTGCGGCCGCGCGCGCGCAGCGCCGCGAGGTCGAGCGAGAAGGGGTGGCCGTCGATGGCGATGCCTGTGTGCAGCTCGAGCCTAACGCCAGTTCCCGCGGCATCGTCCAATGGCGGCAGATGATGATGGCCCGCATAACGCGAAAACGGGAACGTCGCCTGGTCCCATGTCCAACCGGCCGAGCGCACGATCTTGTGCGCGCGCTGTGCGTCTTGTGGCGCTACCAGAAGATCGAGATCGCCCATCGGGCGCTCGATGAACGAGTTGTAAACGGTGGTCGCCAGCGCGGCGCCCTTGAGAAGTACGACGTGGATTCCCTCGCGAGCGAGAACGTCCAGCGTCTCGTTCAAGCGGGCTCGCAGATGCTCAGCGCGGAAGGCCGCGATGGTTGCCAGCTGCTCGAACTGCAGGCCGCTCACTTGCGGGCCGGGTTGGACGCCTAACGCGACGAAGCGATCCCAGGCGACACGCGTCGCGCGTTCCAGCTCGGCGATGGCGATGAACCACGGCCAACTCTTGATGCGCGGAGCAAGATCGACGATGCTCGCGTCGGCAGCCGATCCCCAAGCTGTCAGAAAGAGCAGCTTGGTCTCAGGGCGCAGTTGTGCGCGCGTGAGCGCTTGGGGCGTCAGCATTCGTTAGTACTGTGAGAGCGAGCCCGCCTGTCGAGCATAGTGGAGTGACGCGCGATACGCCATGGCTCCGACCGCGATGAGCACAAACGCGAAGGAGGTGAGAATTCCCAAATCATTCAGCACCATTTGTATCCCCTGTCCATCCAAGAGTGTGTGACGCAACGCACGAAGCCCGTACGCCAGTGGTACGACGTCGGAGACGTTCGCGATCCACGAGGGGATGACAGTCGTTGGATAGTACACACCGCCTAACAAGCCGGACGTCAACAGAACGATCTGTGGAATCGCGGAGTTGGTTCGGAAGGCAACGACCAGCGCCGCCGCCATCAAGCCGATACCGTAGTGCGCTACGGCGATCAGCGCGATGATCAGCATCGCCTCCGGCAGACGAGCCCAGACCAGTTGGATTCCCAGCAGTGCGCCGGCGAGAACGAGCGTCGCGCCGCGCAAGCCGCTGCGCAAGATGGGATAGCCGGAGAGGCCGACGGCCACGGAGCCAGCGCCGACCGGAGTGCTGATGACCGCTTCGAAGAAACCTGAATTGAGATCGGAGGTGATTGCGTCCGGCAGCGCGGCGACGCAACTCGCAACCAACGTCGATGCGAAAAGGCCAACGGTGAGAAATGCGAAGTAGTGCGTCCCTTCCGACGCGATCGCTGGAGCCATAAGCGGCTGAATCGCGCGCGACACGAAGTACAGCGGGACGATCATTACGAGTAGCGCCACCAGAGAAACGGCGAAGCGCAGGCGATAGCTCAATGCTGTGCGCCAGCCGGCACGGATCAACGCGGCGATCGCGCGAGGACTCATTGGCGTCCCTTCTCCGCTGCGCCGTTGTGTCCCCCGCCGTTTTCAGGCGCCGTCCGTATGACAGCTTCGATCAACTCAGCCAACGAAACGTTGGCGCGTTCGAAGCGAGAGATGGGAACGCCCGCCTGTACGAGTTCGGCGAGGATGTCGGCGCTCGCCCGTTCGCCACCGACAGCGCGCACGCTCACAGGCGTCCAGCCTGACCTGACGCTCTCCTCCGTCGCAGGGATTTCTGTGCGCCCAAATCCGCGAAGCGCGGGGTGATCCGGTGTCTGCGTCCATGCGACGTAGCGATCGTCGCCCACGCGCTGCACGAGATCGCGTGCCGTGCCTATCGCGAGGAGCTTGCCTGCGTTCATGACGCCAACGCGCGTGCACAGCTCGAGCGCTTCGTCGGCGTTATGCGTGGCGATGATGACGGCGCAGTTTCGCCGAGAGGTCAGTTCCTCGCGCAAGAACCGGCGGAATTCGCGCGCAGAAACCGGGTCCAGGCTGCGCGTCGGTTCATCCAGTAACAGAACGCGCGGCTGCGGCAGCAGTGCGCGCGCTATCAGCAAGCGTTGCAGCATGCCTGACGAGAACTGACCGACCATCTTGCGTCTGGTGTCCGTGAGGCCGACGACGTCGAGAGCTTCGGCGATGCGCTGCGGGACCTCGTTCGAAGGCACGCGCCACAAGTGCGCGAACAGCTCAAGGTTTTCGCGAGCCGTTAGGCGCCAGTACAGGCTGCGCTCGTTCGCGATGACAGGTGCAACGCGCGCGCGCACTGCGTCCGGCTCGCGCCGAACATCGTAGCCGTCGATGCGCACCTCGCCCTCGTCAGGCAGGATGAACGTCGCGAGGACTTTGAGTAGTGTCGTCTTCCCGGCGCCGTTAGGTCCGAGCAGTCCGAAAAACTCGCCAGCCTGAACGTCGAACGTCACAGCGTCTACGCTCGTCTGCAGCGCGCGCGTCAGCGGATGTCTCGCCACTTCGCGCCACGAGCGCCGTACGCGGAATCGCTTGGTGAGCGCGCGTACGCTTACCAGCAGCGACCCCGGATGGACCGAGGCCGCCGAACTCACGATAAGACGCTCAACTCGTTGAGCGGCGCGAATTCACGAACGTGTGCGAGCGAATCGCCTATCACATCTCCCTCGAGCTCTACCCAAGCGTGGGCTTCCATTCCTTCGTCTGCTTGCTTGACGCCCACCCGGATTATGGCACCCTGTATGCCATCGGCTGTGAGGAGTCGCTGGATAGCGATCGCTTGTACGAGGCACGCTGGGCGGAAAATGCCGTATTTTGCGGCACGTCTTACCGCATCGCCTAGCGCACGAGCTTGTGAGCGCGCCTCTGGCCCCAGCGCGCGCGGCGTGCCGGTTTCTGCGCTGGTGCGACTCGTGAGTTGGCCGGGGGCCCGGTTCGAAATGACTCGTTGCGCCGAAATGAGCGCCCACTGTGCACGCCAGAGATCGCGCCACTCGCGCGCGCCTAACGAAATGACCTTACGGACCAGTGCTCCCACTGGATGACAAGCCGTCAGCGCTGCCGGCCGGGATCGCCAGGCCGTTGCCGACGAGCTCGTCCAGATAGCGCGTGACGTCCCGTCGGATGAGCGCGGCGTTGGCATCCGGGTACGCTCGCTCGAGCGTGCCGCAAATAGCGGAAAAGGTGTCGCATGCAGGTGGGAGCAGCTCCCAGATTCTTGCCCCCACGTCATTTAGTCCGAAATAGATCTCGCTGGACGTGGAATAAATCACGCCGCCTTCCGGCAGACGTCGGAAGACAACGTGTGGAGCCGGTGTAGGGAGCGGCTGGTCGTCAGACCACGTCACGCGCGTCCCTCGTGAGGCTGTTATAGATCCCGGCATTCCGGCCATGGGTGTGGGCAGGTCGCAACAGAATATGGCTCCGCGCAACGCTTCGGAAAGATCTAGATCGGAATAGACGGCGGGGCCCTTCACGGGTCACCTCCGCCAGTCTATCAGCGCCGGCTCTTACTATCACGGCTTCCCTGCCCCCAGGGTCTTGCGAGCGAACTAAGAATCTTTCATGCGCGCGGGGTTGAGCCCCGACACAGCTCACCGCGTACAGCGCGCAATTGTAAAGTCGCGTCGCGCCTACCAGCGATAATGCGCGAATGCCTTGTTGGCCTCGGCCATTCTGTGAGTGTCTTCCTTCTTCTTGATCGCGTTTCCTTCGCCCTTCGACGCCGAGATCACTTCGGCGGCGAGTTTTTCTTCCATCGATTTCTCGTTCCGGTCGCGTGAGAAGCCGATGAGCCAGCGCATGGCGAGCGCGGTGCGGCGCTCAGGGCGCACTTCGACCGGCACTTGATACGTGGCGCCTCCGACTCGTCGCGACTTCACTTCGATGACGGGTTTGAGGTTGGCGAGCGCCTGCTTGAAGACATTCACGCCAGGCTGATTCGTGCGCGACTCGACGAGGTCCATCGCGCCGTAGAAGATCTGTTCGGCGACGGCCTTCTTGCCCTGCAGCATCAGCGCGTTGATAAACTTCGAGACCGTCTGGCTGTCGTAGCGCGCGTCGGGGAGGACGGGGCGCTTGATGGATTTCTTGCGGCGGCTCACTTCTTTCCTCCGGCGACCTTGGGCTTCTTGGTTCCGTATTTGGAGCGGCTGCGGTTGCGACCGCTTACGCCGGCTGCGTCGAGAGTCCCGCGAATAATATGGTAGCGGACACCGGGGAGATCTTTCACACGACCACCGCGCACGAGCACGATGGAGTGCTCCTGGAGGTTGTGTCCCTCGCCAGGGATGTAGGCGATCACTTCGATGCCATTCGTTAGGCGGACCTTGGCCACCTTGCGCAGCGCCGAATTTGGCTTTTTGGGCGTGGTGGTATAGACGCGCGTACAGACGCCGCGTCGAAAGGGGTTGGCCTTGAGCGCCGGGGATTTCTCTTTCTTGGTAACGTCGCGACGAGCGCGGCGGACGAGCTGATTGATTGTCGGCATTCGGGGCAAAAACGGCGTAATCCCGGCCGGTGGCCGGGAAGGGAAAGACGCGAATTCTAGTACAGACTAGGGGGTGGATTCAAGGCGGATACGCCCTAACTCACAACTGCCGTTGGAATGTGAGAACTCTCGCACCCCCGCGCAAAGAACAGATGCTCTTCGCACTCCTTTAGTGAGCCGATGGACACGTCCAGGGAGCGCAGCACCGCTGCCCGCGTGGCCCTGCCGCAGCTTTCGACGTTGTTTGAGTGCACCGACATCGCAGCCCGAATGGCTTGACTCCTAAGTCCGGGCACTCGATTGCTGTTGTCAGCTTATTCCGCGATAGGCCGGCCTTTGATCTCTTTCTATGACTCCGGTCAGATACGGCCCATAGAGGTGTCTGATGCTGTTCGCGTAGTAATGAATGAGCGCGCGGCCTTTGGGGAGCACCAAATAGCCCGTCCCCTGCTGCGCAACGATTCGACGCATCCGAAGCATGCGGTACGCACGGTCGAATGTTTCCGCCACATCGAATTCATTCCGCATTACGAACGCGTTGTGTCCCACCAGCACCTCGCGCAGATCGGCCATGCGCTCGAGGAGTGCCCCGCGCTGGATGTACTCCGAGGCGAAGGTTTCGAGCGCGGCGCACGTGAGCGCTACGGACGTCACGGGCATGAGCCGCCCGACGCGGTGCATAACGCGATCGGCGAACGCCTGCACGTGTCCCAACCTGTCGTGCCGCTCCAGCTCGAAGATGCGCACGCCTTGCGATTCGAGATCCGCGAACCATCCCTCGACGGGCCACGGCTCGCCGATCACCAGCGCCGCGCGGCCGTAGCGCTTCCAGCGGCGCGTAACGAGCCGAAGTACGTTCCAGCCGACGTAACGCAGCACCTCGTAGATTTGCGTTAGGCGGGACGCACGCTCCGCGCCCTGCGTCTGCGTCTCCAGTTCGCGCAGGAGTGAACGGTCCTCGATGACGCGATCGTAGTTGATGGCGACGGGCACCACGTACAGCCGCGCGCGACAATCGGCGTCACGCGCGACGCCGAGCACGTAATCGAGCAGGCCGATCTTCGCTGGCCGGAGCGTGCCGTCCCGCGTTAGGCCGCCTTCTGGAAAGATCCCCTGCGTGACCCCCTTCTCCGTGATGAGCTGTACGTAGCGCTCGAGCACCGCGTGATACAGCGGTTCGCGGTAGCGCCGGCGGATGAAGTACGCGCCGAACGCCTTGAAGATGTATTCCAGCGGAAAGGCCCGTGCCCATTCGCCCACGGCGTATGAGATCGCGACGTCGCCGGCGAGCGCGTAACTCACGAGCACGTAGTCAGCGTTGGAGCGGTGGTTCATGAGGTACAGCACGATCGCGTCCTTCGGCATGCTGCGGAACGGATCCGGTCGCTCGTAATGCACGCTGACCTTGTAGAACAGATTCAGCAGCGCGCGGCTCACGACGTAGCCGATCCTGTAGTACGCCAGGATGTTGAAGAACGGGATGATCTCGTTGAGGTAGCCGCGCACTCGCACGACCACTGCTTGCTCGTCAAGCCCGTGCTCGGTCGCGTGCGCGCGCGCGGCCGCGATCACCGCGGGATCGCGCAGAAGCTCATCGATGACGACTCGCTTCCGCGTCAGCTTGAAGCGATCGACGCGGGCGCCGAAGCGGTGTACAGTGCGTGCGGCAACGCGGTCCAGCCAGTGCTTCGTTAGGCGCCAGACCAGCAGCACCAGAAGCAGACTGGCGCCGAGAACGACCGCGATCGTGAGACTCACCGGCGCCGGCGCGCGCGGCCCTGCGCGGCGCTGCCTTCCTTGGACCGCATCGCGAGATATTTCGCGCGCTCGTCAGGCGCGAAGTGCTCGAGCGAGTAGCGCAGCATCGTGCGCGGCATGACCGCGGCATGCGCATCGAGAAACTCGCGCAGAGTATCTCGGCTGCAACGCGCACCAACCTCGCGCAGCATCCATCCCACGGCTTTGTGGATCAGGTCGTGATCGTCATTCAGCAGGAGTTTCGCCAGACGAATCGTGTCGTGCGATTCGCCGCGCCGGATGAAATGCTGCGTCGCTATGATCGCAATCCGCCGCTCCCAGAGACTTGTCGACCGCGCGAGTCGTGTCAGGACGGCGCGCGAGCGGTGTTCAAGGTGCGCTCCCAGGATGTGAGGAGCCGACACATCCACGAGGTCCCAGTTATTGATGTAGCGAGTGTTCGTCAGATAGGCGTCCACGATGCGCTGCTGCGTCAGCTCATCACCGCGCGAGTATGCTCGACCCATGAAGAGCAGCGCAACGAGCCGGTCTTCGTGAAAGAGCGATTTCAGGAGCCGCAGCGTCTCGCCTAACGGCATCGCGGCGCATTCGCGCGCAACCTGGCGCATTTGCGCGGCGTTCAGGCCGCGAAACCGATCACCTTCACCGTACTGGCCCTTTCCTGTCTTGAAATAGCGCTTGGAAAACTCTGCGCTCACCGGATCGCCGAGTGCTGCAAGCCGCTCAGTTGCCGCGCGCGCTGTCGTGATCGGCGTTTGTCGTGAAACCATGCGCGACATAATACGAACGCGGCCCGGCTGATCAAGGATCGGCCGGGCCGAGAACGTTCGTGACCTAACGACTACTCTTCGTCGCCGCTCGGAAGCGGGGCGCCAAAGCTCGGACGTTCGGCCAGCGCCGCCGAGAAGACGCTCGGGAAGACAGGCTCGCCCACCAGTTCGGGCTCCGGCATCTCCGGCATTTCGCCCTCGATGTCGACTTCCTGATAGCGGTACATGCCTGTACCCGCCGGGATCAGGTGCCCGATGATGATGTTCTCCTTGAGACCGAGCAAGTCGTCCCGCGCGCCGCGGATGGCGGCGTCGGTCAGTACGCGCGTGGTCTCCTGGAACGACGCGGCCGAAATAAACGACTGCGTCGTTAGGCTCGCCTTGGTGATGCCGAGCAGCAGCGGCTCGGCTGTCGACGGCTTCTGTTTCTTCTTCTTGGCCCGATCGTTCTGCTCCCGGAAGGCCTGCTTGTCCACGTGTTCGCCCTCGAGCAAACCAGTGTCGCCCGGATCGAGCACGCGCACCTTCTGCAACATCTGCTTCACGATCACGCCGATGTGCTTGTCGTTGATCTTGACGCCCTGCAGGCGGTAGACCTCCTGCACTTCGTTCAAGAGATACTCCTGCACTGCGCGCGGCCCCTTGATCCGCAGGATGTCGTGCGGATTCACCGGACCTTCGGAGAGCCTGTCGCCGGCGCGCACGCGATCGCCTTCGTGCACGCGCAAGTGCTTACCGGCGGGGACTTCGTACAGCTGCGCGGGCTGCGTCTCGTCCACCACCCACTGTCCCGCGTCCGTTTTCGCCGGCTGCACGAAGATCTCGCGCTTGCCGCGCTTGATGTCGCCGAACCTAACGATGCCGTCGATCTCCGAGATCGTCGCCGGATCCTTCGGCTTGCGTGCCTCGAAGAGCTCGGCCACACGCGGGAGACCGCCCGTGATGTCGCGCGTCTTGTACGCCTCACGCGAGATCTTGGCGATCGTCTCGCCAGCGTGAATCGCCTGGTCGTTATCGACAACGAGCTGCGCGCCAACCGGGATCACGAAGTCGCGGATCTTCTTTTCCTTACCGCCCTTCGTCTGCCAGATCTCGATGTGCGGGTGCAGCTTCTTCTCACGATCTTCGATGATCACCCGCTGACGCAGACCAGTGAGCTCGTCGAGCTCCTCGGCCACGGTCTCTTCCTCGACGATATCGACGAAGCGGATGACGCCTTCGACGTCGGCGATGATCGGGTTGGAGTACGGATCCCAGGTGAAGATCACCTGGTCACGCTTGACCTCTTCACCGTCATCGACGAGCAGCGTGGCACCTAACGGTACAGCCAGGCGCGCGCCAATACCGGCGTTCTTGTCGGCGGAGCTTCGGATCACCACTTCGCCTTCGTACGACGTCACGATACGGTGTCCTTCGGGATTGACGACGGCCGTTAGGCGATCGCCGTATTCGATCGTGCCGGCCACCTTCGACCGGCGCGACGTCTGTTCGGCGATACGAGCGGCCGTTCCACCGATGTGGAAGGTGCGCAGTGTGAGCTGCGTACCCGGCTCGCCGATCGACTGCGCCGCGATGATACCGACGGCTTCACCCAGGTCCACCATGGCCATGGTGGCGAGGTTGCGGCCGTAGCACATGCGGCAGAGGCCACGCTTCGCCTCGCATGTGAGCACCGAGCGGATACGAACGCTCTCGATGCCAGCCTCCTCGATCTCGATCGCCATGTCCTCGTCGATGAGCTGGCCGGCTTCGGCGAGTAACCGCGGGCGTCCCGACTCATCGCGCATGTGCGGATCTTCCACGTCCTCGGCGGCGACGTTGCCGACAATGCGTTCGCCCAGCGGCTCGATGATGTCTTCGCCTTCCTTCAGCGCAGCCGTGTCGAGTCCCTGAATCGTTCCGCAATCTTCCTCGGTAACCGTGACGTCCTGCGCCACGTCCACGAGACGTCGCGTTAGGTATCCGGCGTCGGCTGTCTTGAGCGCCGTGTCGGCCAAGCCCTTCCGCGCGCCGTGCGTCGAGATGAAGTACTCGAGCACCGAGAGTCCTTCGCGGAAGTTCGACTTGATCGGCGTTTCGATGATTTCACCGATGCCGCCGGTGAGCTTCTTCTGCGGCTTGGCCATGAGGCCGCGCATGCCCGCAAGCTGACGGATCTGGTCACGCGATCCGCGCGATCCGGAGTCGAACATCATGAACACGGGGTTGAAGCCGCGCGAAGTCTCCCGCATCGCCTTGACCATTGCGTCGGCGATGTCGGAATTCGCGTGCGTCCACGTGTCGATGACTTTGTTATAGCGCTCGCCGTTTGTGATGTTGCCTGTTTGATATGCCTTCTGGAAGCGCTCGACGCGCTCCGTCGCTTCGTTGAGCAGCGTGGTCTTGTCGGCCGGGATGTGCAGATCTTCCACGCCGATTGACACGCCGCCGCGCGTCGCGTTGAAGAAGCCGAATTCCTTGAGACGGTCGAGGAACGACACCGTGCGCGCCAATCCGCAGTGGCGATAGCTGTCGAAGACCAACTCGCCTAACACTTTCTTCTTCATCTCGCGGTTCTGGAAGCCGATCTCGGGCGGCACGATCGCGTTGAAGAACACACGACCGACCGTCGTAACGACCCACTTCCGCTCGCCGTCAATGCTCGCGTAGTAGCGCACGGGGGTGTGAATCGTGACATCACTCACCGCGAGCGCTGTTTCAACTTCCGCGACGTCGGTGAACGACCGCAGCTTGGCAATGGCTTTGGCGTCGCGCGTCAGTGTGTCAAAGTCGGCTGGCGCCTTCGTCGCGAAGTAGCAGCCGAGGACGATGTCCTGCGACGGTTCGGCGACGGGGCGTCCGTCCGACGGCTTGAGGATGTTGTTGGATGACAGCATGAGCAGCCGCGCTTCAATCTGAGCTTCGAACGAAAGCGGCACGTGCACAGCCATCTGGTCTCCGTCGAAGTCGGCGTTGAACGCCGCGCAGACGAGCGGGTGAATACGGATGGCCTTTCCTTCCACGAGCACTGGCTCGAATGCCTGGATGCCTAACCGGTGCAGCGTAGGCGCACGGTTGAGCAGGACCGGGTGGTCCTTGATGATCTCTTCCAGGATCTCGTAGACCTCGGGGCTCTCGCGCTCCACGATTTTCTTGGCGCGTTTGACGGTTTCGGCGATCCCCTTCTCCACGAGCTTGTGGATGATGAACGGCTTGAAGAGCTCCAGCGCCATCAGCTTTGGTAGACCGCACTGATGCAGCTGCAGCTCGGGACCGACCACGATGACTGAGCGGCCGGAGTAGTCCACGCGCTTGCCTAACAAGTTCTGGCGGAAGCGACCCTGCTTCCCCTTGAGCATGTCCGACACCGACTTGAGCGGACGCTTGCCGCGGCCGCGGATCGCCTTGGAGCGGCGACCGTTGTCGAACAGCGCATCCACCGCTTCCTGCAGCATGCGCTTCTCGTTGCGCAAGATCACTTCAGGCGCGCGGTGCAGAATGAGCTTCTGCAGCCGGTTGTTGCGGTTGATGACGCGGCGATAGAGATCGTTCAGGTCCGACGTGGCGAAGCGTCCGCCATCGAGCGGGACAAGCGGGCGCAGATCCGGCGGAATCACCGGAACCACATCCATGATCATCCACTCGGGACGGTTGCGCGTTCCGTCGGAGCCGGAATTACGGAAAGCGTCGACGATCTTGAGACGCTTGAGCATCTGCTTCTTGCGATGCTGCGACGTCTCGACGGCAACCTGTGCGCGCAGCTCGGCAGCGAGCTTGTCAACGTCGATGCGCTTCAGGAGCTCGCGCGCCGCGGGCGCGCCGATGTCGGCGAAGAAGCCTGTGTCGCCTTCTTCGCGCGCCTTCGTCTTGAGGTTGAGATACTCCTCTTCGTCGATCAGCTGGTTGGGCCTAACGTCTTGCTGGCCCGGCTCGATGACGACGTAGTTGGAGTAGTAGATGACTTTCTCGAGATCACGCAGCGTGAGGTCGAGCAGGTTCCCCATCGGGCTCGGCAGCGTCTTGAAGAACCAGATGTGCGCCACGGGCACGCTGAGCTCGATGTGTCCCATGCGCTCGCGCCGCACCTTGGAGAGCGTCACCTCGACGCCGCAGCGATCGCAGATCACGCCGCGATAGCGGATGCGCTTGTACTTCCCGCAATGGCATTCCCAATCCTTTACGGGACCGAAGATGCGCTCGCAGAAGAGGCCGTCCTTTTCCGGCTTGAACGATCGGTAGTTGATCGTTTCCGGCTTGGTGACCTCACCCCACGACCACCACGTGCGCATTCCCTGCATCTCGAGCCGTTCGCGTTCCTTGGAGTCCTTGGGACCACGGATCTCGTCGGGTGACGCGATGCGGATGGAGATGTAGTCGAACGCGGATGCGCGCGCTTCACGCGCGCTGCGGAAATCGATCATCGCTTACTCCTCGCCATCGTGGCGGAAGGGGGCACCGTCGCCGTTTTCTTCGTCGTTCGATGCCATCTTCACGTAAATGCCTAACGCTTGCAGCTCCTTCACCAGCACGTTGAACGATTCCGGCGTGCCCGGCTCAGGGAGATTTTGACCTTTCACGATCGCCTCGTATACGCGCGAGCGTCCGTTGACGTCGTCGGACTTGACCGTCAGCATCTCTTGCAGCGTATGCGACGCACCGTACGCCTCGAGCGCCCACACTTCCATCTCTCCGAAGCGCTGTCCGCCGAACTGCGCCTTACCGGCGAGCGGCTGTTGCGTGACAAGGGAATACGGCCCAATGGACCGGGCGTGGATCTTGTCGTCGACCAGGTGCGAGAGCTTCAGCATGTAGATCTCGCCCACGGTGACCGGGAACGTGAACGTCTCGCCGCTGCGACCATCGCGCAGCGTCGTCTTACCGGCTGTCGTCAGGCCGCCTAACCGCAGCAGCTCGACGGCGGCCGCGTCCACGTCGGCCTCGGATTTCTTGCCGAACATGCCAGCGAGCGCGGGCAGCTCGAGATCTTCGAGGATGTCGCCCAGCTCGCGTCCCTTTTGCTTCTCCAGCTGTCGCAACGCCGACTTGTACTCGGCGCGCTTCTGCGGCCGCAGCGATTCGTCTTCCGCTGCCGCCGCGTGGAACTCGATGCGGTGCTCCAGCTCGCGTTCCTCTTTCTGCGCCAGCGTCCGCGCCGCGACCGCCAGGAAGTCACGAACTCTGTGGAAGAGATCGCGAGTCTCCTGCGACACGCCGCGAGCGCCCAGGTCGTTTATCGATGCTTCGGCGAGCAGCACGTTCGGCTCGTCGCTGTCCTTGTCCGGCTGAATGTCCGTCAGCAGGCGACGCACATCCGCGTCGGTCACCTCGAGCGGCATCTCCTTGAGCTCCAGTGCCTCGCGCACCCACGTCAGGTTCGCGAGCTTGAGCAGCAAGCCGATCTCTCGCTCATTCGCTCCCTGGAACGTCGGCGTTTTGGCATAGAAGCCGAGGATCTTGGCGGCCCAACCCAGGTGTGTCTCGAGGATCTGACCGACGTTCATTCGGCTGGGAACGCCTAACGGGTTCAAAACGATGTCGACCGGGCGCCCGTTCGGCAGGAACGGCATGTCTTCCTGCGGAACGATACGCGCGACGATTCCCTTGTTCCCGTGACGACCAGCCATCTTGTCGCCGACCGAGATCTTACGCTTCTCGGCGAGATACACTTTGACAAGCTGGATCACGCCTGGCGGCAACTCGTCAGGCTGGAGAATGCGGTCGATGCGCTCTTCCGCCTTCTCCTCGAGTTTCGCCTTCTCTTCGTTCGCCGCATCGATCAGCTCGCGAACGAGCTCGTTCGCCTTCTTGTTCTCGACGCGGAATGTTTTGAGATCGATCTGCGTGAAACGCAGCTCAGCGAGCATTTCAGTCGTGAGCTTGGTCCCCGCCGGAATCGCTTCCTCGACGGTTCCTGCTTTGAGCGCGAGAGCGACTGTTTGTCCGTCGAGCGCCTGGCGCAATTCGTCGTCGCGCACCTCGTTGACGCGGATCTTCTGTTCGCCTTCGAGACGGCGTACTTCGCCGATGCGTTCACCGCGGTCCTTCTCGACGACCTGATCTTCGATGCGCGAGAAGATCTTGACGTCGATGACGACGCCTTCCATGCCGGGCGGCACTTTGAGCGACGAGTCTTTGACGTCCTTCGCTTTCTCACCGAAGATCGCCGTCAGCAGCTTCTCTTCGGGCGACAGCTCTGTTTCACCCTTCGGTGTGATCTTGCCGACGAGGATGTCGCCCGGCTTCACGTGCGCGCCGATGCGCACGATTCCGCGCTCGTCGAGATCGACGAGCGACTCCTCGGCGACGTTAGGAATTTCGCGCGTGATTTCTTCTTGGCCGCGCTTTGTATCGCGTACGTGCAGCTCCAGCTCCTGGATGTGGATCGACGAGTAGACGTCGTCCTGCACCAGGCGCTCCGAGAGCACGATGGCGTCTTCGAAGTTGTGGCCGTACCAGGGCATGAACGCCACGGTGACGTTCGCGCCTAACGCGAGATGCCCGCGCTCAGTCGCCGAACCGTCGGCCAGTACGTCGCCCTGCTTGACCTTCTGTCCGTGACGCACGATTGGCCGCTGGTTGATGGCCGTGTCCTGATTCGTGCGCCAGAACTTCTTGAGCCGATAGCGATCGCGCTGCGTGAGCCGCGCGAGCGGACGCTCGTCTTCCTTACGGCCGCGCTCCGGCCCCGCATCGACGATGATCTCGTCGGCGGTGACGTGCGTAACGACGCCGGTGCGTCGTGCGATGACAACAGCGCCTGAATCGCGCGCGACTTTCTCCTCGAGACCCGTGCCCACGAGCGGCGACTGCGGATTCACGAGCGGCACCGCCTGACGCTGCATGTTGGAACCCATCAGCGCGCGGTTGGCGTCGTCGTGCTCGAGGAACGGAATGAGCGCTGCGGCGATGGAGACGAGCTGCTCCGGCGCCACATCCATATAGTCGATGCGATCCGGCGGCACGAGCGGCACGTCGCCGCGCTGGCGGCAGAGCACCAACTCGTCGACGAACGAGCCGTCGGGATTGAGCTTCGCGTTCGCCTGAGCGATGATCGCATCCTCTTCACGATTCGCGTCGAGCCAGGCCACTTCATCGGTCACCTTGCCGTTCTTCACCACGAAGTACGGCGTCTCGACGAAGCCGAGGTCGTTCACGCGCGCGTAGCACGCGAGCGACGTGATGAGGCCGATGTTCGGACCTTCCGGCGTCTCGATGGGGCACATGCGCCCGTACTGCGAATAGTGCACGTCGCGCACTTCGAATCCGGCGCGCTCCCTCGTTAGGCCTCCAGGGCCGAGCGCTGAGAGACGCCGCTTGTGCGTCAGCTCGGCCAGCGGATTCGTTTGATCCATGAACTGGCTGAGCTGCGACGATCCGAAGAACGCCTGGATCACCGCGGAGACGGTTCGCGCGTTGACGAGATCGTCCAGCGAGATCTTTTCCGGATCGGTGTTGATCGACATGCGCTCTTTCACGAGGCGCGCCATGCGCGAGAGGCCGACCGAGAATTGATTCGCGATCAACTCGCCGACCGATCGGATACGCCGATTGCCGAGGTGATCGATGTCGTCCACGTGGCCGCGCCCTTCGGCGAGCTCCACGAGGTAGCGCAGAATTGCGATGAAGTCCTCTTTGGTGAGAACCGTCATCGCGGGGTTTTCGTGCAAGCCGAGCCGCTGATTGATCTTGTAGCGGCCAACTCGCCCCAGGTCATAACGCTTGGGCGAGAAGAAGAGACGCTCGAGTGCCTGACGAGCCGTTTCGGTGTTAGGCGCATCGCCGGGCCGCAGCAACGTATAGATCTGCCCTAGCGCGATCGCTTCGCCCTGCTTCGTCGTCGACTCGCCGTATTTCTTGCGCTTGTCTGGATCCCACTTGGCAGGATCGGTCGGGTCCTTCCCGATCGTGTTCTTCACGATCGTGGACTCGGCGCGGCCCGATGGAACGAAGACCGTCGCCTTCGTCGCACCGGCTTTGCGCAGCCGCTTGATGAGCGGTTCCTTGAGGGGCTGGCCCGCTTCGGCGAGAACCTCGCCTGTCTCCGGATCGACGACGTCGGCCGCGAGCACACGCGGAACCGCTCGCTCGCCGCGCTCGGCGGCGTCGAGCTCGTCGCGCAGATCGACAGTCATGTACGACGCGAAGACCTTGATCGAGTCGATCCCTTGACGTCGCAGGCGGTTGAAGACTTCTTCGGTCAGCTCGTCGCCTTCCCTAACGAGCAGCATCGCCTCGGCGCGCTCCTGCGCCGCACGTGCCTTCTTCGTCTTCGCTTTGGGCGCGTCGGGATTCGCCGCTTCACCCGCGAGATCGATATTCTCGGCGATGATCGCGCCTAACACTTCGCGCTGATCGACGCGACTCTCGCGCTTCTTGGCGAGATCCAGCTCACGGATGCCGAAGAAGAGACGCAGGATGTCGGAGTTCGACCCGTAACCGAACGCGCGCAGCAACGCCGTCGCGGGGAACTTCTTCTTCTTGTCGATGTGAACGTAAATGACGTCGTGGATGTCGACTGTAAACTCGACCCACGAGCCGCGGAACGGGATGATGCGCGCCGAGATCAGCCGCTGCCCGTTAGGGTGCGTCGACTCTTCGAAGACGACGCCCGGTGAGCGGTGCAGCTGGCTCACGATGACGCGCTCGGCACCGTTGATGACGAACGTGCCGAGGTCTGTGAGCAACGGCAGTTCGCCGAGATAGACCTCTTTCTCTATCTCGTTCTTGAGGCGCTTCTCGCCGTCGACGTCCTCGAAGATGCGCAGGCCGAGCTTTGCCTTGAGCGGCGCCGAATACGTCATGTCACGCTCGATGCACTCCTCGACCGAGTACTTCGGCTCACCGAGCGCATACGACTTGAACTCCATCGAGAACTTCTCGTGGACGTCCGTGACAGGAAACAGGTCTTTGAATACGCGTTCGAGCCCGATATCCTCGCGATCGTGCGCGGCAGCGTCGCGCTGCAGCAGCGCTTCGAAGGCACGTGTTTGGATATCGAGGAGATGCGGCATTTCCATCCCCTCGTTGAGCTTGCCGAACGACATCAGCTTCATCGTGTTAGGCATTTATCACCCGTGTATGTGCGCAGGCGCACCTCTCTCCGCGCGGTTGCGCGGAGAGGGTGCGTAAGCGAGCGAGCAGGAACGTGCGACGTGACGCAGTCACAACGCGCGACTTTACTTCACCTCTACGGTCGCGCCTTCGGCTTCGAGTTTCTGCTTGATCGTGGCCGCTTCATCCTTCGAGACGCCGCCGCGGACTTCCTTCGGGGCGCCGTCGACGAGGTCCTTGGCTTCCTTGAGACCCAGGCCGGTCAGCTCGCGAACGACCTTGATGACCTGAATCTTCTTCGCGCCGGCTTCCTTGAGGATGACGGCGAATTCCGTCTGCTCCTCGGCGGCTGGCGCTGCTGCAGCTCCCGCGGCACCGCCGCCGACAGCCGCAACGGCGACAGGCGCGGCAGCAGTAACGTTGAATCGGGTTTTGATCGCCTCGGTCACGTCGTGCAGTTCGAATACCGACATGTTGCCGATCAGGTCCACAATCTGGTCTTTGCTCATCGTTGCCATGTTCGTTTCTTCTCCAGAGGAACGTCTTCTTTAGTACCGGCGCGCCGCACTCGCGGGCACGCACCCTAACGAGTGTTGCTACGCTGCCGCTTCTTTTTGCGCTTTCACTGCTTCCAGCACGCCAACAAAGTTCCGTAGAATTCCCTCGACGCTTCCCACGAAGGACGCTAGCGGACTCTCTAACGACGTCACGAGTTGCGCGAGCATTTGCTCGCGCGACGGCATCGTCGCAAGCTTTTTGATCTGAGCGTCCGTGAGCGCCACACCGTCGAGCATTCCGCCTTTGACGGTGGGCCGCTTGTCGTTCTCCTTCGCGAAATCGGCGAGCACCTTCGCGGCGGCGACTGGATCCTTCGCCAGCACGACGCCGGTCGGTCCGGTGAGGCGATCGCCGACTCCCGTTAGGCCGCTCGCGCTCGCAGCACGCAGCGCCAGCGTGTTCTTGATGACGACGTACTGCACGCCTGCCTTGCGAAAACGCCGGCGCAGGTCCGTCATGCGCTTCACGTTCAGTCCCGTGAAGTCGGTGAAGTAGAGCGCCTTGATCCCCCGCATCTGCTCGCTCAATGCAGTGACAGCTTGTTCCTTGTCTGATCGCTTCATTGGCAGTTACCGGTACGGAGTTGTGTCGATCTTGAGCCCCGGACCCATCGTGCTCGAGACCGAGACGTTGCGGACGTACACGCCTTTCGAAGCACTCGGCTTCTGGCGAACGATCTGGTCCATCAGCGCGCCGAAGTTCTGCTCCAGCGCCTCGACTGTGAACGACGCCTTGCCGATCGCCGCATGCACGTTGCCGCTCTTGTCCACGCGAAACTCGAGCTTTCCTGCTTTGCTCTCGCGCACTGCGCGACCGACGTCCATCGTGACGGTTCCCGCCTTCGGGTTCGGCATGAGACCGCGCGGACCGAGGATGCGTCCGAGCTGGCCGACCTGACCCATTTGATCGGGCGTCGCGATGAGCACGTCGAACTCGAGCCAACCTTCCTTGATTTTCGGAACGAACTCGATGCCCACGTTGTCTGCGCCAGCGGCTTCGGCCTCGCGCGCCTTATCGCCAACAGCGATCACGAGCACGCGCACCGATTTGCCCGAGCCGGCGGGAAGCAGGACGGTGCCGCGCACGATCTGATCGGCGTGACGCGGATCGACGCCGAGCCTAACGGCAACCTCGATCGTCTCGTCGAACTTGGCGTACGCGCCTTGCTTCACGATTTCCAGCGCCTGACGCGGCTGATACTGCGCGGTGATGTCGCGCCGTTTCGCCGCGGCCGTGTACTTCTTTCCGTGCGTTCGCATCAGTCCTTGACCTCGATCCCCATGGAGCGCGCCGCGCCGGCGACCATCGCCATCGCGGACTCGATGGAGTCACAGTTGAGGTCAGGCATTTTGATCTCGGCGATCTTGCGCACCTGCGCCTTTGTAACCGATCCGACTTTGTCGCGGTTCGGTTGGCCGGAGCCCTTCTCGATGCCTGCTTCCTTCTTCAGGAGGATCGCCGCGGGCGGCGTCTTCAGAATGAAGGTGAAGGACTTATCGGAATAGATGGTGACTTCGACGGGCAGGATCATCCCAGCTTGGGCTTGTGTGCGGGAGTTGAACTCCTTCACGAACGCCATGATGTTGATCCCCTGAGGTCCCAGGGCTGTTCCGACTGGAGGCGCCGGGTTCGCTGCACCTGCCGGGATCTGCAGCTTGACGAATCCGGTGACTTTCTTGGCCATGAATTCTCCTCTCAAGTTAGGCCGGAGGAGCGGCGAGATGCGTGGACGACCGTGCTCGACATCCGCCTAACGCGGCGCCGAATCCACGGTCACGATCGTCGTCGCTTCCAGCCGACTCCCACGGTCCGTTTTGCGTCGTTGTGGTATCCGACGGTGCGCTCCTCGCCATGTGGCCGCCCCGCGCAAGGGCCGGTGACTGCGACAGGCGAACGCCGTGGTGAACGGCATTCGCCAGTGGGATCGTCTCGGAGACAGCCGCCGCAGTTCCCTCGCGAGCTGCTCCAATCCCCCACCGACTTGTTAGGCGCTAGTGCAGCTTAGTACGCCCTCAACTGCAAGTAATCCAACTCCACGCTTGTCGGCCGGCCGAACAGACTGACCGTGACCTTGACCTTCCCTTTATCCGGATAAATGTCCTCGACAGTCGCGCTGAAATCCGTGAACGGCCCTTCGGTGATCTCCACCGCCTGACCGATCAGGAATGGAATCTCTTCCTTCGCTTCTTCCTCGACCGTCTCATCGGCAATGCCGAGTAGCCGGTTGACCTCATCGGACCTGAGCGCCATCGGATCACGCCCGTGGCCGACGAACTTGATGACGCCCTGAATGCTGTTGATGACGTGGCTCGTTTCCTGATTCCACACCATTTCAACCAACACGTAGCCAGGGTACAGCTTGCGTTCGACGTTCACCTTCTTGCCGTTCTTGATCTCGACGACTTCCTGAGTCGGGACCAGCGCCTGACGAATCATGCGCTCTTCCGGAGCGCGCGGATCCTGATCGATCCGCCGCTGGATGAGCGAGCGCACTTTGTTCTCGTGCCCCGCCGTCGTCTGAATCGCGTAAAACCGATGCGCGCTCATCTCACCCGCGGAAGATCGAAGGGATGCCCCTAACGAGTATGAGCTGAAGCGCCCAGTCCACGACGAAAATGAGCAATCCGACGAACAGCGACAGCACGATCACTCCGATCGAGAGCTGACGGATTTGAGTCTTGTCGGGCCACGTCACCTTCTTCATCTCCGCGATTGTCTCGCGGTAGAAAGAGACGACTTTCCCGATGACGCCCGACGTTCCTCCCGTCGGGGCCTGTGCGATATCCACGGCCACGGTTACTTCGTTTCCTTGTGCAGCGTGTGTTTGTTGCAGCGCGGGCAATGTTTCTTCCACTCCACACGCTCCGGATGCACGCGCCGGTTTTTCGTGGTGAAGTAGTTGCGATTCTTACAGTCGTTGCACGCGAGGATGATGTTCTCTCGAGGCATATCCAGTCAGAAAAAGTTCGTTACAGAGCTCGCGATCGGGATTGAACCGATGACCTCACCCTTACCAAGGGTGTGCTCTACCGACTGAGCTACGCGAGCAACGCATTCCTTCACCGTATCCCTCAATCGTAGAGCGGGAGACGGGGCTCGAACCCGCGACATCAAGCTTGGAAGGCTTGCGCTCTACCAACTGAGCTACTCCCGCAGGACGTGCCGTACTCCGACTCCTTTTTTCTCTTTGCCGCTTCCCCCTTCGTTCCTTCCCCGCCGCTCCCGGCTCGTATCGCCTAACGCGATGGTCGCCAGAGTGGTGGGGGAAGGATTCGAACCTTCGAAGGCGTTAAGCCGGCAGATTTACAGTCTGCTCCCGTTGGCCACTTAGGTACCCCACCTAACGCGAAAAACAGCAGCGCCAGGTAGTCCTGCCGCTGATGGTTGCTTTCAACGAGAGCTGACGGCGAGAGTTGAACTCGCAACCTACTGATTACAAATCAGTTGCTCTGCCATTGAGCTACGTCAGCGCCCGAGTTTTTGCGCGAGTCACACATTTTACCGGGCATGGCAGAGTAAGTCAAGCCATTGCTGCAAAA